>Ga0066789_10000001_pt1 | contig 68741 bp, 60 predicted proteins | sample OrgsoiDNA2013049_FD_70960 | JGI IMG/M metagenome (GOLD analysis project Ga0066789, IMG submission 70960) | Permafrost soil microbial communities from the Arctic, to analyse light accelerated degradation of dissolved organic matter (DOM) -... | ecosystem: Environmental > Terrestrial > Soil >...
AGCAACCAAAAAAGCCACCCCACAAACCAAGATCAAACTTGGCATCGATTTTTGGCACGCTGTTGAGTTCTCAAGAATCGGACACACACCAACACACCGCCTACCGGCGTCACATCGGGGTGACTGTTAAAACTACCCGCCCGACGTTCGCATAATCGTCCCGATCCGAAGATCGGTGCCGCATGCGGAGCCGTGGCGGGTGTCCACTGTAGCAGGCCGAAGCCCGCTGCGTCCTGCGTGGTTCCACCCGGGCTACCGGGTGGTTACAACCCGTGGGACCGGCCACTTCGCGCGGCGCTTGCGCACCTGGTGCAGTGGTGTCCGTTGCTCCCTGTCGGGCTGACCTGCTGAACTGTAGAACCTCGCCCCCGCGGAACGCAAATCCGCTGGTCACAGGCCTGCCGACGGTCGTGAACGAGCGCCTTCAGGGCGTTCTGCGGGCGGCGGCCAGGGACTTGCGTCCTCGACGCACCAGTGCCACCTGACCATGGAGGAAGTCATCCTCGCTCAGCACCGAATCCGGGTCGCTCACCTTGACGTTGTTGACGGAGGCGCCGCCGTCGCCGATGACCCGTCGAGCGGCGTTGCGGCTCTCCACCAGGCCGGTAGCGACCAGGGCATCCACCACAGTGTCCCCGGGTGCAACCTCTCCCCCGGGCAGCTCAGCGGTCGCATCACGCAAGGTGGCCGCATCCAGGGCAGTGGGGTCACCCCTGCCGAAGAGCGCCTCGCTGGCTACCTTGACCGCCGCCGTCGCAGAGGCCCCGTGGACCAGGGTCGTCACGTCGGCGGCCAGTGTCTTCTGTGCCTCGCGTTTGAAGGGTGTCTGGGCCAGTGACGTCTCCAGCAGGTCGATCTGCTCGCGGGTGCGGTCGGTGAAGGTCTTCAAGTAGCCGATCACGGCGGCGTCATCGGCGTTGATCCAGAACTGGTAGAAGGCGTACGGCGACATCATCTGCGGGTCGAGCCAGACGGTGCCCCCTTCGGTCTTGCCGAACTTGGTGCCGTCGGCCTTGGTGACCAGCGGGGTGGTCATCAGGTGCACCGACTCGTGCTCCGCGCGGTGGATCAGGTCGGATCCGGCAGTCAGGTTGCCCCACTGGTCGTTGCCGCCGGTCTGCAGGGTGCAGCCATAGGTCCGGTAGAGGTGCAGGTAGTCCAGCCCTTGCAGCAGCTGGTAGCTGAACTCGGTGTAGGAGATGCCGTCCCGGCTGGCCAGTCGGGTCGCGATCGCGTCCTTCTTGATCATGGCGTTGACCCTGAAGTGCTTGCCCACGTCGCGCAGGAAGTCCAGCGCCGACATCGGGGCCGTCCAGTCCAGGTTGTTGACCATGGTCGCGGGGTTGTCGCCGGCGAAGTCCAGGAACGGTTGCACCTGGGTCTGGATCCGCCCCACCCAGGCGGCCACCGTCTCCGCGGAGTTCAGGGTGCGCTCGGCCGTTGCCTTGGGGTCTCCGATCAGGCCGGTGGACCCACCCACGAGGCAGAGCGCGTGATGGCCCGCCCGTTGAAGGTGGCGCATCAGGATCAGCTGAACGAGATTGCCCATGTGAAGGCTCGGCGCGGTCGGGTCGAAACCGCAGTAGAAGGTCAGGGGTCCGTCGGCCAGCGCCGCACGCAACGCCTGCTCATCGGTGGTCTGGGCCACCAGTCCACGCCACTGCAGTTCGTCGAGGATGTCGCTCACGGCGGTCGGTTCCCTTCGCTGGCCCACGCGGTCAGGACACAGCCTGCCTTACGGGTCGGCAGAGCGAACGGGGGGTTTGACCCGGCGGACCGCGACGGGCCGGTACGCCGAGACGCTTGCCTCGCCCTGAAGCCAGAACCGCCAGGGGTACGCCACGGCGTCACCACCGGGGCCACCGACCCCCACCCGCGGTCCTGTCCGCACGACGTCACCGGACCAGCCGGACAAGGGGCCGGGCGACGGGCCGAGCAGCGGGCCGGGCAGCGGGCCGGGCAGGGGGCTGGGAGTGGCCGCCCGCAGCACCACGGAGCTGTCCACGGCGACGGTGTCGATGCCGTTCTGCGCACCAGCCAACCCCAGTGCCACCGCCAGGCGCGCGGGGCCGCGAGCCAGGTCCCGGTCGCTGGCGCCCGCTCGACGGGTTCGGGCCACCGGCAGCCCCGCCACGACCTCACCAGCGCGCATCAGCACGGCACTGGCCACACCCGGCGAACCGCAGACCAGGTTCGCGCACCAATGCATCCCGTAGGTGAAGTAGACATACAGTCCGCCCGGCTCGCCGAACATCACCCGGGTGCGCGGGGTCGGGCCCTTGAAGGCATGCGACCCAGGGTCGTTCGACCCGTCATACGCCTCGACCTCGGTGAGACGGACCGTGACACCGGCGTGGAAGAGGGTGCACCCGAGCAGCTCGGGGGCCACCTGCAGAACGGGTCGGGCAAAGAAGGCGCGGGTCAGGCGGGGCTGCGTCGGATCGTGGTACCCACCCATGGCCACAATGGTAGGCCTCAAGGCCGCCCGCCTACGGATTCGAGGTGAAGTACCTTGCCTCGATGACGCGCCCGCGAACGAGCTCAAGCTGCTCACGAACACGCACCGGCGCGGTACCCCCCTTGGCGTCACGGGACTCCAGTGATCCGCGTACGGTGAGCACCGCGCGCACCGCCGGCGTGAGGTCCGCCGAGATCGCGCCGAGGTCCTCGTCGGACAGGTCCCACAGCTCGATGCCCCGGTCCTCGCACTCACGCACACAGGCACCTGAGACCTCGTGGGCGACGCGGAACGACACCCCCTGGCGGACCAGCCACTCGGCGACATCGGTGGCCAAAGAGAACCCTTGCGGCGCCAGGGCCGCAAGGCGTTCGGTGTTGAACCGCATGGTCGCGATCATTCCGGCGAAGGCTGGGAGCAGGACCTCAAGGCTGTCGATGCCATCGAAGACCGGCTCCTTGTCCTCCTGCAGGTCGCGGTTGTAGGCCAGGGGCAGCCCCTTGAGCGTGGTGAGCAGCCCGGCGAGGTCCCCCACCAGTCGTCCGGCCTTGCCCCGGGCCAGCTCGGCCACGTCAGGGTTCTTCTTCTGCGGCATGATGGACGACCCCGTGGAGTAGGCGTCGTCCAGCGCGATGAAGGAGAACTCCCTGGTGGCCCAGAGGACGACCTCCTCGGCGAGCCGGGAGATGTCCACCGCGGCCATGGCGCTGACAAAGGCGAACTCCGCGACGAAGTCGCGACTGGACGTGCCGTCGATGGAGTTCTCCACCGCACCGGAGAAGCCGAGGTCGGCAGCCACCGACTCCGGGTCCAGCCCCAAGGAGCTGCCGGCCAGTGCGCCCGAACCGTAGGGCGAGAAAGCCGTTCGACGATCCCAGTCCCGCCAGCGCTCCACATCACGCAACAGGGCCCAGGCATGGGCCAGCAGGTGATGGGCCAGCAGCACCGGCTGGGCGTGCTGAAGGTGGGTGCGACCAGGCATCGCGACGTCGATGTGCCGGTGCGACTGCTCCACCAGGGCATCCACGACGTCCAGAACCAACGCGCTCACGATGCGGGCATGGTCGCGCAGGTACATCCGGAAAAGCGTGGCCACCTGGTCGTTGCGTGAACGGCCGGCGCGCAGCCGGCCGCCCACATCAGCACCAACGCGCTCGATCAGTCCACGTTCCAGCGCCGTGTGCACGTCCTCGTCGTCCGGCTCTGGTCCGAACGCCCCCGAGCGCACATCGGCCAGGAGCTGGCCCAGCCCGGCAAGCATCGCCTCCAGGGCGGGGTCGTCGAGCAGGCCGGCGCGATGCAGCACCCGGGCGTGCGCCTGCGAACCGGCGATGTCGTAGGGCGCCAGCCGCCAGTCGAAGTGGGTGCTCTTAGAGAGCGCGGCCAACGCGTCCGATGCACCGCCGGCGAACCGGCCGCCCCAGAGGCTGACCTTGCCCACCGGCAGCCCGGGCGTGCCCGCACTGCTGCTGTTCTCGCTCACGTGACCAGGCGCAGGTCGCGATCAGCGGCGATCTTGCTGGACAGGCCGTGCAGCTCGATGAAGCCCTTGGCCTGCTTGTGGTCGAACGTGTCACCGGTGTCATAGGTGGCCAGGTTGAAGTCGTACAGGCTGGTCTTGGAGCGACGGCCGGTGACCACGGCACGACCGCCCTGCAGGGTCATCCGGATGTCACCGCTGACGTGTACCTGGGTGGATGCCACGAACGCGTCCAGTGAGCGCTTCAGCGGGCTGAACCACAGACCGTCGTAGGTGAGCTCGCCCCACTTCTGCTCAACGCCACGCTTATAGCGGCCGAGCTCGCGCTCCACCGTGACGTTCTCGAGCTCCTGGTGGGCGGTGATGAGCGTGATCGCCCCGGGAGCCTCGTAGACCTCGCGGCTCTTGATGCCGACCAGACGGTCCTCGACCAGGTCGAGGCGGCCGATCCCGGCGTTGCCGGCGCGCGCGTTGAGCTCGGTGATGGCCTGCAGGACGCTGACCTTCCGGCCGTCGATGGCGACCGGGACCCCAGCCTCGAAGGTGATGACGACCTCGTCGGCCTCATGCGGACGGGCGGGGTCCTTGGTGTAGGAGTAGATGTCCTCGATGGGGCCGTTCCAGATGTCCTCCAGGAAACCGGTCTCGACGGCACGGCCGAAGACGTTCTGGTCGATGGAGTACGGGTTCTTCTTGGAGGTCTCGATCGGCAGGTTGTGCTTCTCGGCGTAGTCGATCGCCTTGTCGCGGGTCAGGGCGAGGTCGCGGACCGGGGCGATGCACCGCAGCTCCGGCGCCAGGGACGAGATGCCGACCTCGAAGCGGACCTGGTCGTTGCCCTTGCCGGTGCAGCCGTGGCTGACGACGGTGGCGCCGTGCTGTTTCGCCGCCTGAACCAGATGCTTGACGATCAGCGGACGCGACAGCGCCGAGACCAGCGGATAGCGGTCCATGTACAGCGCGTTCGCCTGGATCGCCGGAAGGCAGTACTGGTCGGCGAACTCGTCGCGGGCGTCAGCGACGTAGGCCTCGACGGCGCCGCAGTCAAGGGCTCGCGCACGGATGGTGTCAAGATCCTCCCCTCCCTGGCCAAGGTCGACGGCGACGGCAATGACCTCGGCACCGATGGCGTCACCGATCCAGCCGATGGCGACGGAGGTGTCGAGACCTCCTGAGTAGGCAAGAACAACGCGGTCAGTCACTGGGTCTCCTTGGTGGTGTCAGCGTCGGTATGACGACTGGCTGGGGCTTGCAGATGGTGGGCTGGGTGGCTCGGCTCAGTCCGGTCGCGACCGGCCAGAGCCAGGAGCCGCTTCGCCAGGGCACGGCTCTGTCGCGGCCCAGCGGTGATGATCAAGATGGTGTCGTCCCCCGCGATGGTGCCCAGGATGCCCGTCTCGTCGACATGGTCGATCGCCGATGCCAGGTAGTTGGCGGCTCCCGGAGGCGTCCGGACCACCACGAAGTTGGCCGAGACCCGTGCGGTGACCAGCAGCTCCTCGCACTGTCGGCGCAGGCGCGAGCTCACCTCCCCCAGGCCCGGGGCCACTCTGGCGGTGCGATCACCGCCCTGTCCGGGCACGGCGTACACGAGCGTCTTGCCCTCACGCACCTTGACGGCACCCAGCTCGACGAGGTCACGGGACAGGGTTGCCTGAGCGACGTCAAAGCCGTCACGCGAGAGGATCTCCAGGAGCTCACCCTGGGATCGCACGCTGCGGCGCCCGAGAGTGTCCAGGATGAGCTGACGTCGGCCAGCCTGGGTCTGAGGTATCACGAGGCCGGCTCCAGCCCGTGCAGGAACCTGGGCAGCGCGCTCACGAAGGAGTCGAGCTGGGCAGTCGTGATGACCAGTGGTGGCGCAAGCCTGAGCACATCGGGAGTCGGCGCGTTGATGATGAAGCCCCCGGCCAGAGCGCGGTCGGCGACTTCGGCCGCCACGTCCGCACGCAGCACGATGGCGCGCAGCAGACCTGCCCCGCGAACCCCCGAGATCACCGGGTGGGCGAGCGCCGCAACCGAGTCGACCAGATGGTTGCCCGCCGCCGTGGCTTGCGCGAGCAGCCCCTGGCTCTCGATCGTGTCCAGGACGGCCAGACCAGCAGCGGCTGCCAGCGGGTTGCCACCGAAGGTCGAACCGTGCTGACCGGCGGTGAGTAGCCCGCTGACGTCGGAGCCGAAGGTCACCAGCGCACCGATCGGCACTCCGCCGGCCAGGCCCTTGGCGACCGTGATGGCGTCGGGGACGATGCCCGCCTGCTGGAAGGCGAACCACGTCCCGGTGCGACCGATGCCGGTCTGGACCTCGTCGATGATGAGCAGCGTCCCGCTGGCCGTGGTCAGCTCGCGGGCCAGCTGCAGGTACCCCGCCGACGCGGCGACGACTCCAGCCTCGCCCTGGATGGGCTCCAGGAACACTGCCGCGACGTCTGTGTCGACGGCGGCACGCAGAGCGGCTTCGTCGTTGAGGCGCACATGGGTCACCGAGGGGATCAGCGGAGCGAAAGGCTCGCGATAGGCCTGCTTGTGGGTCAGCGCCAAGGCCCCGGTGGTACGCCCGTGGAAGGCTGCCTGCGCCGCGACCAACCCGGTGCGACCCGTGCGGCGGCTGAGCTTGATGGCCGCCTCGATCGCCTCGGTGCCGGAGTTGGCAAAGAACACGGCCGAGCCCGCCGGCGCGCCGGCAACAGCGAGCAGACGCTCGGCCAGCTCGATCTGCACCGGGGTGGCGAAGAAGTTGGACACATGGATCAGGGACGCGGCCTGCTGGCAGATCGCGCCTACCACCGCCGGGTGCCCATGACCGAGCGCGTTGACCGCGATCCCGGCGAGCAGGTCGAGATAGCGGTTGCCGTCACAGTCCCAGACGTAGCAACCCTGGCCGCGGGTCAGGACGGTCTTCGGGCGACCGTAGACACCCATCATCGAGCCTGCGTAACGCTGCAGGTAGGTGGCATTGTCCATGGCCGCCATCAGAGATCGACCCCTTCGTCGTCGTTGCGCAGCCGGGGGACCCCAGCACCCTGGGCGTCCGGAACGATCATCGTGCCGATGCCTTCACCGGTGAAGACCTCCAACAGCAGCGAGTGCAGTTGGCGACCGTCGATGATGTGTGCCTGCGGCACCCCGTTGGTCACCGCGCGTACACATGCCTCCAGCTTGGGCCTCATGCCGGCATCGACCCGGGTCAACAGCTCGGCTGCCGCGCTGACGGACAGCTGCGAGAGCAGGGAGTCCCGGTCGGGCCAGTGAGCGTAGACGCCTTCGACATCGGTGAGCACCACGAGCTTGTGCGCCTCCAGGGCCACCGCCAGGGCTGACGCCGCGGTGTCGGCGTTGACGTTGAGGACCTGCCCTTCGACATCGAGGTCCGGAGCCACGGTCGAGACCACGGGGATCCGCCCGGCATCCAGGATGTCCATGACCGCGGAGGGATTCACGCTCTCAACGTCGCCGACCAGACCAAGGTCAACCGGGATGCCGTCGATGACCAGGTCCCGTTTGCGGGCCCCGAACAAGGCGGCGTCCTCACCTGACAGGCCCACGGCTAGTGGTCCGTGCTGGTTGAGCAGCCCGACCAGCTCGCGCCCCACCTGGCCGGTCAGGACCATCCGGACGACCTCCATGACCTCGGGAGTGGTCACCCGCAGACCGCCCTTGAACTCGCTGGTCAAACCGACCCGATCCAGCATGGCCGCGATCTGGGGACCGCCCCCGTGCACGACGACCGGACGCAGACCGGCGTAGCGCAAGAACATGATGTCCTGGGCAAAGGCTGCCTTGAGCTCGTCATCGACCATGGCGTTGCCGCCGTACTTGATGACGACCAGCGCTCCCCGGAACCGCTCGAGCCACGGCAGGGCCTCGACCAGGGTCTGAGCCTTGGCAGCCGCGGCTGCCAGACGGCTCTGGCCACCGGCAGTGCTCACTTTGACCCTCATGAGGACGTCCGTCGAGCCGATGTCCATAAAGGCGATGTCCATAAAGGCGACATGAGCTCAGCTGAGCGCGCGCTCGCTTCGGTAATGGGTGTGCTGCGAGCCTTCCTCGTTGTCCTCATGTCGAGTACGCCGAGTTCTCGTGGACGTAGTCGTGGGTCAGGTCGTTGGTCCAGATGGTCGCCGTCTGCGCCCCTGCGTGCAGGTCCACCACGACGTGCACCCGCCGGGCACTCATGTCGATCAGGGCCCGGTCCTGCCCGACGCCCCCGGCCCGGCATACCTGGACGCCGTTGATGGCCACGTCCAGGGTGGCTGGAACAAAGGCGGCAGCAGTGGTGCCGACCGCCGCGAGGATTCGACCCCAGTTCGGGTCGCCGCCAAAGACCGCACACTTGAACAGGTTGTTGCGGGCGATCGCGCGGGCGACCTCGAGGGCGTCGGGAACACTTTGCGCAGAACGGATCTCGATCTCGATGTCATGGCGTGCGCCCTCCGCATCGGCGATGAGCTGGCGAGCCAGATCCGCACAGACCGAGGTGACGGCCGCGGTCAGCTCCGCCGGCGACACCGTGATGCCTGAGGCACCCGATGACATCAGCAGGACCATGTCGTTGGTCGACATGCAGCCATCGGAGTCGATCCGGTCAAAGGTCGTGTCCGTTGCCCGTCGTAGCGCCGCGTCCAGGGCGCCGGCGCCGGCAACCGCGTCGGTGGTGATCACCACGAGCATCGTGGCCAGGGCCGGTGCGAGCATTCCGGCGCCCTTGGCCATCCCCCCGACCGACCATCCGTGACCGGTCGCCAGCGCCTGTTTGTCGACGGTGTCGGTGGTCATGATCGCGCTGGCCGCGTCCTGCCCGCCGTCGCCCGACAGTGCCGCGACGGCCGCGTCGATCCCGGCCGTGATCTTGTCCATGGCCAACAGCTCGCCGATCAGACCGGTCGAGGCGACAACCACGTCCTCAGACGAGACCGCGACCGCGGCGGCAAGGTGCTCGGCGCTGCGGCGGGTGTCGGCGAATCCGGCGGCGCCCGTGCAGGCATTGGCGCCTCCCGAGTTGAGCACCACCGCGTCGACCCGACCGTCGACCAGAACCTGACGGCTCCAGGTCACCGGTGCAGCCTCGACCCGGTTGCTCGTGAACACGGCAGCGCCGTGATGGTCCGGGCCGTCGTTGACGACTACGGCCAGGTCAGGGGTACCACTGGGCTTGAGGCCGGCTGTTACACCTGCCGCGCGAAAGCCGGCCGGGGCGGTGATACTCACGGGGCCACTCCTGCGGTCGGCAGTGAGGTGGTCTCTGGCAGCCGAAGGGCCAGGTTGGCGCACTGGACCGCAGCACCGGCGGTGCCCTTGGTCAGGTTGTCGACTGCGGCCACGGCAATGACCCTTCCGCTACGGTCGTCAAGGGCCACCTGAAGGTGGACGTTGTTGCTTCCCAGCACGTCAGCGGTGCGCGGCCACTGCCCCTGCGGCAGGAGGTGAACGAACGGCTCGTCGGCGTAGGCCGCCTCCCAGGCTGCGCGCACGGTGGCCTCCGCCAGCCCCGGCTTCACCCTGGCCGTGCAGGTGGCCAGGATCCCCCGCGGCATCGGCGCCAGGGTCGGTGTGAACGAGACGGTCACGGACTGCCCGGCCGAGGCGCTGAGGTTCTGCTCAATCTCCGGTGTGTGCCGATGGACGCCGCCGACCCCGTAGGGCGACATGGAGTTCATGGTCTCGGCACCCAGAAGATGGCCCTTGAGGGACCTGCCGGCACCGGAGGTACCGCTGGCCGCAACGATGACCACGTCGGCGGGCTCCAGAACTCCCGCGACGAATCCCGGCGCCAACGCCAGGGTGCACGCAGTGGGATAACAGCCGGGGATGGCGATCCGGGCGGCGCCGGACAACGCCTCGCGGCCCTTGTGTCCGCCCGGCAGGGGTAGCTCGGGCAACCCATAGGGCCAGGTGCCGGCGTGGTTGGTGCCGTAGAAGCGCTGCCACTGCCCCGCATCGGCCAACCGGAAGTCCGCGCCGCAGTCGATCACGATCACGTCATCAGCCAGCTGGCCGGCGATCGCGGCCGAGGCGCCGTGTGGCAGCGCAAGGAAGACGACCTGGTGACCGGCCAACGACTCCGGCGTGGTCGCCAGCAGTACGCGGTCGGCAAGCGGGGTGAGGTGCGGGTGGATGACGCCCAGTCTGGTGCCCGCGCTGGACGCCGCTGTGAGGGCTCCCACCGCCATGTCGGGGTGTCCCAGCAGCAGGCGCAGGATCTCTGCGCCGGCGTAGCCGCTGGCTCCTGCTATCGCTGCCGTGACCATGCGCATGACTATACACACCCATGGAAATATATGCAGAGTCAGCGCAGGGGACCGAAGTCGGACACCTCAGGCGCCGCGCTGCACAGCCCCGACCGCGGCCGAGGCTGCGGCGATCGCCTGGTCTCGAAGACCGTTGACCTCCTTGGTGGTCAGGGTGCGCTGCGGGGCCCGGAAGACCAACCGGTAGGCCAGGGACTTGCGGCCTGGCCCGACCTGATCCCCGCGGTAGATGTCCATGAGCCAGACCGACTCAAGCATCTCGCCCGCCCCCTGCCGCAGAGCGGACTCCAGGGCAGACGCGCCGACCTGCTCATCGACCACGAGGGCCACGTCGCTTTGGGCCACCGGATAGGTGGACAGGTCTCGGGCCTGGACCCGCACGTCGCTGGCGGCCGCGATGACATCGACGTCCAGCTCGCCGGCACAGGTGCGCAGCGGCAGGCCGAGAGCGGCAACCACCTTCGGATGCAGCTCTCCGGCGTGACCGACGAGCGTTCCGTCAGCCAGCGCCAGACGTGTGCACCGGCCCGGGTGCCACGGCGCGTGGACATCGGCGGTGACAACCAGCTCGACGGCCAGGGCCGCCGCCACGGCCCGGGCGGCACCCACCACATCGGTCCAGTCGGCGGGACGGCCGGGGCCCCACCACCCCGCCGGGTCTGCGTCACCGGTCAGGGCGAACGCGACCCTGCGCGGCTGGGACGGAACGGCAGCCCTGATCTGCCTGAGGGTCTGCTCGTCCGGACGGGTCTCGGTACCGGGGACGGGCGCGGCCTTGAGCTCCCCGCCGGGTCGGGTGACCAGACCCAGCTCGAAGACTGCGGCATCGCGGCTCCCGCGAGAGACGTTGCGGCGCAGCGCCTCGACCATCGTGGAGAGGACGGAGGTCCGCATCAGCGGCGCCTCATCCGAGAGGGGGTTGGCGATGCGCACGGCGCGCCGACGTGGGTCGGCGGGCTCCAGCCCCAGGTCGTCATGGCTGCGGGCCGAAACGAACGGATAGGTCAGCACCTCGACGAAGCCCTGCTGGGCCAGGGTATTGGCCAGGACCTTGCGCACGCGCTGGCTGTGGGTGCGACCCCGCCCGCTGCTCGCCTGCGGAAGGACCGAAGGGATCTGGTCGTAGCCGCGTAGTCGCACGACCTCCTCGGCGAAGTCGGGCCCGTTGCCCAGGTCCGGGCGCCAGGAGGGCGGCAGCACCGAAAGCGCCATGGAACCTGTCTGGGATCCAGACGCTGATCCGGACTCCGGCAGCTGGGCGACATCGCACCCGATCTCGCGCAGGGTGGCAATGACCTCCTGGGGGGTGTATGGCAGACCGATCAACCTCGCCGGCAGGTGCGCGTCGAGGTCGATCCGCGCGCGCGGGCGGCGGTGGTCGACGTCCGTGACACCCTCATCGGCAACCCCCCCGCCGAACTGCACGAGCAGGTCGGCCGCGAGCTGGGCGGCCTGCGCGGTGACGTCAGGGTCCACCCCGCGCTCGAAGCGCCTGGAGGCCTCGGTGGTCAGCTTGTGACGACGCGAGGAGCGCGCCACCGAGGTCGGGTCGAAGTGCGCCGCCTCGATGAGCACGTCCGTGGTGGATGGGCCAACCTCCGACGTGGCCCCACCCATCACCCCGGCGATGGCCAGCACAGCCGTGCCACCGTCGGTGATCAGCAGGTCCTGCCGCAAGAGCGTGCGCTCCACGTCGTCGAGGGTCTTCAACGTCTCACCGGCCCGGGCGCGACGCACCACGATCGGCCCCTTCAGGGTCTGGGCGTCAAAGGCATGCAACGGCTGACCGAGCAGGAGCATCACGTAGTTGGTGACGTCGACCGCGAGCGAGATCGGCCGCATCCCCATCTGCGTGAGTCGCCTGGCCATCCAAGGCGGGCTGACCGCCGACGCGCTGACTCCCCTGACCACGCGGGCCACATATCGGTCACAACCCGAGCGGTCGCTCAGCGGCGCCTCGTCGGCCAGCTTCACGCCAAACCCGCTCGCGTTGGCTGCTGCCGAAACGATGGCGGCGGGGTCGCGGAAGGTTCCACCCGTTGCGTGGGCGTACTCGCGGGCCATCCCACGCATGCTCAGGCAGTAGCCGCGATCGGGGGTGACGGTGACCTCGACGACCTCCTCGGCCAGGCCCAACAGCTCGATCGCGTCGTCCCCCGGGGTCAGCCTGGCCGCGTCCGCCTCGCCGAGCAGTGACTGGAGCACGATGATGCCCTCGGATGCGTCGGTGCCTTCGTGCGCGATTCCCAGCTCCGCGGCCGAGCAGATCATGCCGTTGCTGATGTGCCCGTATGTCTTTCGGGCGCCGATGGGAATGCCACCGGGCAGCACGGCCCCCGGTAGCACCACCACGACGAGGTCATCGACGGCGAAGTTCACGGCGCCACAGACCACCGTCTGGGGGGTGCCCTCCGTGACGCGCTGACCGTTGGGGCCCACGTCGAGGTGACACCAGCGGATCGTCTTGCCATTCTTCTGCGGCTCATCGACGAACGTCAGGACGCGACCCACGACCAGGGGGCCGGTGATATCGCCGCCGTGGAGGTCCTCCTCCTCCAGGCCCACGCGCACCAGGGCGGCGGCGACATCGCGACCGGTCGCCACGGGCACACCCTGCACGTACTCATGCAGCCACGACAACGGCGCCCGCATCAGATCTCCATCCCGAACTGCGCGCTGAAGCGCACGTCTCCCTCGAATATCTCGCGCATGTCCTTGACGCCGTGACGCAGCATCAGCGCCCGCTCGATACCCATACCGAAGGCGAACCCCGTGTATCTGTCGGGGTCGATGCCGCAAGCCTGGAAGACGTTGCGGTTGACCATGCCGCAGCCACCCCACTCGATCCAGCCGGTGCCCCCACAGGTACGACAGCCATCGTCGGAGCCACCGCAGATGAAGCAACGGAAGTCCAGCTCGGCGCTGGGCTCGGTGAACGGGAAGTATGAGGGTCGCAGGCGCGTCTGAAGCCCCGCCCCGAAGAGTGCCTCGACGAAGTGGTCGAGGGTGCCACGCAGGTGGGCCATCGTCAGGCCCTCGGCGACCGCAAGCCCCTCGACCTGGTGGAAGACCGCGCTGTGAGTGGCATCGAGCTCGTCGGTACGGAACACCTTGCCGGGGCAGACGATGTACAGCGGCAGCGGGCGCTCGAGCAGTGAGCGGACCTGAACCGGGGAGGTGTGCGTGCGCAGGACCAGGCCGGCGTCGGGCGGGTCGACGAAGAACGTGTCCTGCATCTGGCGCGCCGGATGGTCGGCACCCAGGTTCAAGGCGTCGAAGTTGAACCACTCGGACTCGACCTCGGGGCCCTCCGCGATCTCCCAACCCATCGCCACGAAGATGTCGCCGATCCGTTCGGAGACCAGCTCGAGGGGATGGCGCGCTCCGAGCCGGCGGCGGGCCACCGGTGCGGTGACGTCGACCGTCTCCTCGACGAGCAGGCGGGCATCACGCTCGACCTCGAGCTCGCCGCGACGAACTGCCAGCGCCCTGGCTACCTGCCCGCGCGCCTTCCCGACCCGCTTGCCGGCGTCAGCCTTGGCGCTGGGAGGCAGGGCGCCGATCTCGCGGTTGGCCAGGGACAGAGGGCTGGCATCGCCCTGATGGGCCAGACGGGCAGTCTTGAGGGACTCCAGGGAGTCGGCAGCGACAAAGGCCTTCAGCGCCTCGCCGACAGCCGCCTCGAGGGCGGCCGCCTGCAGCACGGCGACCTCGACAGGGTCATAGCTCTTGTTGGGTCCAGACATCGCTTTCCATCGGTTCAGGTGATGCTAGATCGGGTGAAGGTGCGCCCTGGCGAGAGTGACCTCGAGGCGCACGGGTGATTCTAGAGGCCCGCCGTACTCGCCCGGCGAAGTGACCGACGGCTCAGAGGACGTTCTCGGGGGCGCCAGCAGGCAAGGTGAACCGGAACTCGGCCCCCCCTGATGCGGCCTGGCCAACGCTGACCTTCCCGCCGTGGGCCTCCACCAGGCCTCGCACGACGTACAGACCCAGGCCGGTGCCACCGCGACGGGACCGGTGCCAGAACCGGGTGAAGATCATGGGGTAGTTCTCCGGCGGGATGCCTTCGCCCTCGTCGCTGATCGTGACGGCGACGGCCTCGTCATCACCTTGCCCGCTCGGGGCGACGGTCAGGCTGACAAGTCCCTCACCGTGGCGGACGGCATTCTCCATCAAGTTGGCCAGGATCTGGTCGAGCCTGTCGGGGTCGGCCCACACCTCGGGCAACGCTTCCTCATGCCCGGTGAGGACGAACCTCTCGCGCTCATACCCGCTGGCGACGAATCGTTCGATGTGCCGGTTGATGGCTGCATAGACGTCCACCGGCTGTTTGCGCACCTGTAGGCGCCCGGCATCGATGCGCGAGATGTCCAGGAGCTCGGTGATCAGCCGGGTGACCCGGTCGGCGTCGGCCTCGATGGTCTGCAGCATCAAGCGCTTCTGGTCGTCGGTGAAGCGGTCCCAGCGACGCAGAAGAGTCGAAGAAAAACCCTTCACCGAGGTCAGGGGCGAGCGCAGCTCGTGGGCAACCGTGGAGATCAGCGCGGAGTTGTTGGCCTCGGCGCGACGTCGTGCCTCTGCGTCGCGTATCGCCATGACAACCTGAGTGACCGGCTTACTGCGTCCTGCGCGCACGTACTTGGCGGTCACCAGCACCTCGTGCAGTCCCGGGATGATCAGCAGCTTCTCGCGGTGACCGGAGCGGATGGCCAGTCCGTTGTAGGGATCGGCACCGTCCCACCAGGAACGACCATCGTTCTCCTGCAAGGGAATCACCTTGCGGATGTCCTGGCCCATCAGCTCCGAGGCGGAGATTCCGACAATCAGGGCGGCCCGGGCATTGACGTAGACGATAAGCCCCTGGTCATCGGCGACCAACATTCCGTCCGGGTGGAGGTCACAAATATCGGAGTACCACCGAGCGGAACGGACGCCATCCGAGCCTTTGGCCCCTTGTCCCATAAGGTGACTTTAGCGAATCTTTAGGGAATTCCGGCGCTTTTGCGTTGCACCGCCGCCGATTGATACAGACAAAGGGTCGCGGCCATGGCGAGGTTCAACGACTCGGCCTTACCGTAGATCGGGACCTGGACCACCATGTCGCAGGCCGTCATGACCCCAGCGTCTATTCCCCAGGCCTCGTTTCCCATCACCCACGCATGGGGCCCGGCCAGGTCGATCTCGGACAGTTGCGAGGGCCCGCGGCCATCGGCCGCCAGGAGGGCCAGACCTGCGGCGCGAACCCGTTCCAGCGCTGCGGCGATGGAAACGCCGGTCACGATCGGCAGGTGGAACAGCGATCCGGCGGTCGACCGGACCACCTTGGGGTTGTAGATGTCGACGCTGGAGTCGCTGAGCACAACGGCGTCGGCTCCGGCCGCGTCGGCTCCGCGGATCACCGTGCCGGCGTTACCCGGGTCGCGCACGTTGGTCAGGATCATCAAGAGCTTCGGGCGCCCATCCAGCACCGCGTCGAGCAGGACGTCGACGGGCCGACAGACGGCCAGGACTCCCTGCGGGACCAGCGTGTCGCACATCGCGGCAAGGACCTCGTGGCTCACCTCACGGATGGACAGACCAGCCACCTGCGCCGCGTCCAGCACGGTTGCCTGCCGGATGGCCGCCTGCGCATCGAAGTACAGGTCCTGGACCGTGTCCGGGCGGCAGGCGACGACCTCGCGAACGGCCTGCGGGCCCTCGGCGAGGAACAGATGCTCGCGGTCACGCACAACGCGCCTGCTCAGCGCCCGAACTGACCTGACCCGGTCGGAACCGATGTTGGTCAGCATCTGTTGGTCAGGGTGGCGGGGCGTCGAACCGGCGCGCTGGGGTGGCGCGGTGACTCAGGCGGCGTCGTCGGCGACGGTCTGCGCCGGCGCGTGGGTCCGAGCGATCTCAACCAGGGCGGCGAAGGCGGGGGCGTCGTTGACGGCCAGCTCGGCCAGCATGCGTCGGTCGACCTCGATCTCGGCAGCCTTCAGGCCCTGGATGAAACGGTTGTAGGTCATGCCGTTGGCGCGGGCGCCGGCGTTGATCCGCTGGATCCACAGGCGACGGAAGTCACCCTTGCGAGCGCGACGGTCGCGGTAGGCGTAACCGAGCGAGTGGGTGACCTGCTCCTTGGCCTTGCGGTACAAGCGCGAGCGCTGTCCGCGATAGCCGCTGGCGCGCTCGAGAACTACCCGGCGCTTCTTGTGGGCGTTTACCGCCCGCTTCACGCGTGCCACGTGAGACTCCTTGCCTTGATTTTTCTGCTGACGCGTGCGAAGACAAACCGGCCTCCGCTGTCAGCGGAACGCCATTGTCATTGTCAGCGGAGCTGATTTGAGTTTGTCTGGACTACTTACCGAGAAGCTTCTTGATCTTCTTTGCCTGGGGCTTGTTCAGCTGCACGTCATTCGCGATCGAGCGGGTCTTCTTAGAAGACTTGTGCTCGAGCAGGTGACGGCCACCGGCCTGCTCACGCATGACCTTGCCGGTGCCCGTGAGGCGAAAGCGCTTCTTGGCGCCGCTGTGGCTCTTCATCTTCGGCATGGAGCCGATCTCCTTCAGTCGTGCGGTTCCTGGCGGACCCGCGGGGTTCTGGCGTGACGCTGGGGCAACTACCCGGCGGTCGTGGTCTCATCTGCGCTGTCGCTGTCCGCTGACTTGGTGTCCGCTGACTTGGTGACCGCTGACTTGGCCTCCGCTGACTTGGTGACCGCTGACTTGGCCTCCGCTGACTTGGTGACCGCTGACTTGGTGACCGCTGACTTGGCGACCGCTGACTTGGTGACCGGAGCCTTGGCCTCCGCCGGCTTGGCCTCCGCAGCCTTGGCCTCCGCAGCCTTGGCGTCAGTGGCAGCGTGAGCTGTCGTGTCCGCGGCCCGTGCACCGTTCGAGGCTGCGGCGGCGGCCTCGACTTCGCGCTTGCGACGCTGTTCGGCCTTGGCCTCAGCCTTCTTCTTGGTCGGGCCGATCACCATGATCATGTTGCGGCCGTCCTGTTTGGGGGTACTTTCGACGAAGCCAAGCTCGCCGATGTCCTCGGCGAGACGTTGCAACAAGCGATAGCCAAGCTCAGGGCGGGACTGCTCGCGACCGCGGAACATGATCGTCACCTTGACCTTGTCGCCGGCCTTGAGGAACCGCTCGACGTGGCCCTTCTTAGTGGCGTAGTCGTGGGGGTCGATCTTCGGGCGGAACTTGATCTCCTTGATGACCGTGTTGACCTGGTTCTTGCGGGCTTCCCGCTCTTTGATGGCTGCTTCGTACTTGAACTTGCCGAAGTCCATGAGCTTGGCGACCGGCGGCTTTGCCATCGGGGCCACCTCGACGAGGTCGAGGTCCGACTCGGCGGCCAGTCGCAACGCGTCCTCGACGCGCACGATGCCGACCTGCTCACCATTGGGGCCAACCAACCGCACTTCCGGGACCCGGATGCGGTCGTTGATACGAGGCTCGCTGATGTGGTTCTCCTTAGTTGTCCGTCAAGGTCGACTACCGGCAGACGAGAAAAGCCCCTCGCCACCGTGGTGCGCGAGGAGCTTTCAGGACAAGCCGCGTCCAACCAAACCGCCGCCTATGACGGGTGGCCAGCACACGTCATACGCTGCACGTCTGCCGCGGCGCACCAACGGTGCGACGCCTCAGCCGGGCGGACCTGGAACCCGGCGGCTAGGACTGCAGCGAAACTGCAATCGTGCCGACGCGGGTGGAAGCGACTTGCTTAGGCTTCTCTTGCACGCTGCGCCGTTCGGGAAGCCTGGGAGCAACCCGTCAACACAGCCGGTCGATGCACAAGGCTACCAGCGTGGACCCCCACACTGCCAATCCACACCTGCCCCGGCACCCACGCGCCCGCTCACGGGCCCGACGAGCAGCTCACTGACTGCGCACCGTGAACCTGGCGCTCTGCCGCCCGCCTTCGGGAGTGGCGGTAGGTCCTGGTCGCGCCCGCGCCCACTGCGGCCACCACGATGCCAGCGAGGGAGACACTGAGGAAGCCACCTGCCCAGCCCCATCGGTCGATCGCCAGCCCGGCCAGCGGCGCGCCCAGCGCCGAGCCGGCAGTCATGGCGGAGCCGTGCCACCCCATCGCCTCGCCCCTGGCTACGTCGGGCACGACCCGGCTGAGCTGGTCGACCGTCGCGGTGATCGTTGGTGCACAGAGCAGCCCGGCCAGAAAGCCCAGCGCGGCGAGCGGCCACACACCCGGGGCCAGGCCCAGGGGGATGGTTGCCAGACTGAGACCGCCCAGCAGCAGGAACGCCGAGATCGACCGGTGCAGCATGCCGTAGACGAGGCCGCCGATCACCGATCCAAGCCCCCAGATCGCGAGAACCGGACCGATCAGGGAAACCTTGTCGAACCCGCGCAACGCGGCGACGAACGCGATGTCACATCCGGACAGGACGATCGTGGTGGCGGCCGCGGCCGCACACATCGCCAGGAACTGCGCACGGAACCACGCCCTACGCGACAGACTCCCGGTGCCTTCGCCGTCCGCACCATGCGCGCCATCTGCCTCGCCCCGATCGGCATGCATGACCGGGTTGGCCAACCAGAGGCCGACACCAGCTAGGACGCCGAGCATCTCGATGCTGAACAGGACCCAAGAGGTCGGCCAGATGGTGGCCGCCCAGACGCCGACGAGCGGGCCGACCATGAAGGACACCTCGACGGCCACCGAGTCCAGCGACAGCGCCGTACGCCGATCACCGTCGGGGACCGCGGCGATGACCGCCTGCCGGATGATCGAGAACGTCGGTACGACGAACAGGCCGGCCAGGGCGGCGAGCAGGAGCAACGGCAGGTAGCCCACGAAAGGCGCGAACGACCAGCAGATCGCCGTCACTACCAACGAGGGCAGCACCACGCGACGCAGACCCTTGGTGTCCAGCAGCCTGCCGCGCCAGGGCCCGCTCACCGCAATACAGGCAGTCGCCGCGGCGCTGACCAGCCCGGCGGCACCGTAGTCACGGTGAAGGGTCTGGACGACGTGCAGGGTGAGCAGGACGCCACCGGCGAAGATCGGGATGCGTACCAGGAAGCCCAGGACCAGCGCCTGCCGCAGTGCCGGGACCGACAAGACTCGGCGGTAGGGGTCCAGCGGCATGCTTGTCAGGTTGTCACAGCCCGGCAACATTCGGGGAAAGACCCCCCATACCCGGGCCCTTTTCTTGACTGATTCCAGATTGAGTGGTTCGCTGAACCCATGACCCCGGAACAGCAGCTGCGGGAGGTCGCCCTGCGCGTCACCCGCCCACGGGTCGCCGTGCTGACCGAGGTGAACGCACACCCGCACGCCGACGTTGACACCCTGACCGCCAAGGTCCGCTCCCGCCTGGGGTCGGTCTCGAGGCAGGCCGTCTACGACGTGCTGCGCGCGCTCGCCGGCGCCGACCTCATCCGCCGGATCGAGCCCGCCGGCTCCCCCGCACGTTTCGAGGCTCGGGTGGGTGACAACCACCATCACGCGGTATGCCGCAGGTGCGGTGACGTCGCCGACATCGCCTGTGCCACCGGGTCGGCCCCTGCCTGGCGGCGAGCGACACCAACGGTTTTGCGGTCGACGAGGCCGAAGTGACTTACTGGGGCCTCTGCCCCGCCTGCCAGCCGAAGGCCCTCAACGTCCGTCCCGAACACCCGAATGATGACGAAGGAGAATCATGACCGAGCAGAACGGTTCGACGACGAGCAACGGTGCACCGGCCGTCAGCGAACGCAACTCGTTGACCCTGGGCGCGAACGGCCCCACCCTGCTGCACGACGTGCACTTCTTGGAGCAGATGGCCCACTTCAACCGTGAGCGGGTACCCGAGCGCAGTCCGCACGCGAAGGGTTCGGGTGCGTTCGGGGTGCTCGAGGTGACCGAGGACGTCAGCGCTTACACCAAGGCCGCACTCTTCCAGAAGGGCGTCAAGACCGACATGCTCGCGCGCTTCTCGACGGTCGCCGGCGAGCAGGGAAGCCCCGACACCTGGCGCGACCCACGCGGCTTCGCACTGAAGTTCTACACCTCCGAGGGCAACTTCGACCTCGTGGGCAACAACACCCCCGTGTTCTTCATCCGCGATGCGATCAAGTTCCCCCACTTCATCCGAAGCCAGAAACGCCTGCCGGGGTCCGGTCTGCGCAGCAACCACATGCAGTGGGACTTCTGGACGCTCAACCCCGAGTCGGCCCACCAGGTCACCTACCTCATGGGTGAGCGCGGCATCCCCAAGACGTACCGCCACATGAACGGCTACGGCTCGCACACCTACATGTGGATCAACGAGGCCGGCCAGAAGTGCTGGGTGAAGTACCACTTCATCTCCAACCAGGGCGTCGAGGGCCTCAGCGGCGCCGAGGCCAACCGGATCGCCGGCGAGGACGCCGACCACCACCGACGCGACCTGCACGACGCGATCGAACGGGGCGAGTTCCCCAGCTGGACACTGTCGATCCAGGTCATGCCTTACGACGATGCCAAGGAGTACCGCTTCAACCCGTTCGACCTGACCAAGATCTGGCCACATGCCGACTACCCGTTGATCAAGGTCGGCACGATGACGCTGAACAAGAACCCCGACAACTTCTTCGCCGAGGTCGAGCAGGCGGCGTTCTCACCGGGCAACACCGTACCGGGCATCGGGTTCTCCCCCGACAAGATGCTGCTCGGTCGAACCTTCGCCTACGCCGACGCCCACCGCAACCGGATCGGCACCAACTTCCACCAGCTGCCCGTCAACCGTCCGCGGGTGCCCGTGAACAGCTACATGTTCGACGGCGCGATGACCTTCGAGCACACCGGCGACCAGGCGGTCTACGCGCCGAACTCGGCCGGCCGCGGCTTCTCGGACGTGACCGGTCCGGTGGAGGACGGCTGGGAGGCCGACGGTGCGATGATGCGTTCGGCCTACGAGCTGCGCGCCCAGGACGATGACTTCGGCCAGGCCGGCACGCTGGTCCGTGACATCTGGAACGACGCACAGCGCGCCGAGTTCGTCGACACCGTGGCAGGTCACCTGCTCGGTGGCGTCACGGGCGAAGTGCTCGAGAAGGCGTTCCAGTACTGGAAGGACGTCGACGGCGACACCGGCAAGCAGATCGAGGAGAAGGTCCGTGCCGAAGGGGCCGGCGCCTGATCCGGCCAACCCCGAGCAACCGTATGGCGCTCACCCCCCAGGGAGTGCGCGCCATACGCGCCTTCTGCCGGTCAGCGCGACCACCGGATCCACGGCCATGGCCTCGATGTCAGGCCCGGAAGGGTCAGCCCGCACGGACGGTGAACGAGAGACCGTCGATGCGCGCCCGCGCCTCGCCATCGGTGGCGACCTGCTGGCCGATACGGGTGGCCAGGGCCTGCACGGCATCGACGTCCAGTCCCGCGCGCAGGCTCAGCACGACGCGCAGGATCCCGGCTCCTGCAGGGTCGCCCTGCCCGACGCAGCCAATCACGTCGTCCTCGCCGGCAGTGGCCCGGATAAGAGCCCGGGCCACAAAGGGATCTGCATGCGCGGGAAGCCAGTCACGCTGCTGCGCCAGGGCCCACACCATGCTCGGTCGCAAGACGTACTCGTGTCCCGAGCCCAGGTCCAGCAGCATCACCTCGCAGCGCTCGGTCACCGCTGCCGCAGCGGCCCGCGAGCTGGTGACCGGGGACGGGCGCGCGCTCGGGTCCCAGGTGCGTAGTGCGGCGAGGCTGCTGAAGACCGGGAAACCGCGCTGGCCGTCTGGCAGGGTCAGGGTCACCACGGCCATGTCGGTGGCCTTGGCCACCGTCGGCTCGCCGGGGGCGTCGACCTGACCAGGGGCGGCGACGATGGGGACGAGCAAGCGGGTCTGCGCCACCGCTGCCATCAACTGGGTCTCGTCCTGCCGTTGGTCAAGGGCCGCGAGCAAGGTGGCGTCGGCCGCGCCCACGTCAGCGTCGAACCCGCTGCTCATCAGCTCGCGACCGGCCCAGGGAAGTCCGGCGGAGTCGTGCTTGCGTCCCGCTGCCATGGTTATCTCCTGCGTCCGCGACTGAGGGCCTGCTCAGGCGGGTCGGCCGTACCGATGCATGCCTCGAGCTCGACCTCAACCAGCATGGCCTGCTCGATCAGCCCGGCCACCAGCACCATGGTCGCGGTGGGTCTGATGCGGGCGAAGCGCTCGCCATGGACGACCCCTACCGGCTCGCAGTCGCGGCGATTGACCACGTATATCCGGGTGCTGACCACATCGGCGGCCGAACCACCCAGAGCGGTCAGCGCCTCGATGGCGGTGTCCAGGGCCACCCGCATCTGGGCGGCTGCGTCCCCCGGATGACGAACCTGCCCGTCGATGACAGAGGTGCACCCCGAGACCAGGATCCGCTCGCCCGTACGCAGAGCCCTGCAATAGCCGAAACGCCCCTCATAGAGCCCACCGGAGGAAAAGTGTCGCCGCGTCGGCGATTTGTCGGTCACGGCCGGCCGGCGACGTCCAGCGCCTGCGAGAGGGTGAAAGCCTCACGATAGAGCGCTGACCCGATGATCGCCCCTTCGACACCGGCGCTCACCAAAGACCTGATGTCCTTGATGTCCGCCAGTGTCGAGACGCCGCCTGAGGCGACGACCGGACGATCCGTTCGAGAGCAAACCTGTTGCAGCAGCTCAAGATTGGGGCCCTTGAGCATGCCGTCCTTGTTGACGTCGGTGACGACATAGCGAGCACATCCCTCGTGGTCGAGACGCTCAAGGGTCTCCCAGAGGTCGCCGCCCTGCTTCGTCCAGCCGCGCGCCGCCAGCGTGGTGCCGCGAACATCTAGACCCACGGCCACCCGGTCGCCGTACTGCGCAATGGCCGCAGCGGTCCAAGCCGGGTCCTCCAATGCCGCCGTGCCGAGGTTGACCCGACGGCAGCCGTTCGACAGCGCGCCCGCCAGGGTCTCGGCGTCACGGATGCCGCCCGACATCTCGACCTTGATGTCCAGGCGACCGACGATGTCGGCGAGCAGCTCACGGTTGGAGCCGCGGCCGAAGGCAGCGTCCAGGTCGACCAGATGGATCCACTCCGCACCCTGGTCCTGCCAGGCCCGGGCGGCCTGCCACGGGTCGCCGAACTGGCCGCCGGTGCCCGCGACCCCCTGAACGAGCTGGACCGCCTGCCCACCGGCGACATCGACGGCCGGCAGTAGCTCGAGACGGACAGCTGAGGTCACGATGGTGAGCTCCCTTGCGGTTGTTGGTCATCGGCGATCGCCCTGGTCGGGCGCCTGGCGGTCCTCACAAGGTGGCCACCCAGTTCTCCAGCAGCTGGGCCCCGGCGTCCCCGGATTTCTCGGGGTGGAACTGGGTGGCCACCAGCGGCCCGTTCTCCACGGCTGCCACGAACGCGGACCCATGCTCGGACCAGCTCACCCTGGGTGCCATCACGGCCATGCCTGCCTCGGGCTCGAGCTCCCACCCCAGTGCCGCATAGGAGTGCACGAAGTAGAAACGCTCGTCTTTGACTCCGGCGAAGAGGCGGGAGCCTGCTGCGGCCTGCACGGTCGACCATCCCATGTGCGGGACGACGGGGGCGATCAGCCGTTCGACGACACCGGGCCACTGCCCCAGGCCGCGTTCCAGGCCGTCCACGCTCGACTCAGCCGACCCGTCGAAGAGCACCTGCATACCCACACAGACCCCCATCACGGGTCGGCTCCCCGAGAGTCGAATGTCGATCAGGCGAGGCCCGTCCACAGCGCGCAGCCCGCGCATGCAGGCGTGGAAGTTGCCGACACCGGGCACGAAGAGACCATCAGCGTCCTGCACCAGGCGATGGTCGGCGCTCAGCTCGACGCTGGCGCCGACACGCTCCAGCATGCGCACCGCGGAGCGGACGTTGCCGCAGCCGTAGTCCAGCACCACCACCCTGGGGATCATCTAGTCCTCCTCCAGCTCGGCCCGCTGCCGAACCTCGTCATCGACGATCCCGTCGAACCTGGCGACATGCTGCTCGCCCGGCTCGACCAGGCTCGAGCCCGGGGCCGCCGCCGGGTCCTGCCCGCCGTCGAGCAGCTCAGAGCCCGGCAACGCCAAGATGGCCAGCAGCTCGCAGAGGAGACCGGGGGCATCACCGCCACCATCGGCAAGAATGTCGCGGACGCCGCGACGCGCCGCTGCATCGCGGGTGCCGGCGGCGGCCACCAGGTCAGCGGGCCGCCCAGCTGGCAGGCGCGGCGGTGTCACCGCACCCTCCCCCGGGGACCACACGAACCATCTCTGTTTGGCGCGCCAGCCGGAAGGGTGGGCGCTGATCACCGCGTTGTCCTCGACCACGAAGAGACCTATGGCCGGACGCAGGCCGGGGGCTACGGGGCGCCCGGCCAGGGCGTTGAGAGTGTCGTCGTAGGGCGTCATCGCCCGGGATGGCCCCGCAGGCAGAACCGCGGTCCAGCCGTCGAGCGGCACGACATGAACGGGCACCAGACCACGTTGGGCCCAAGAGGCCACCGGGTCCGGCTCGCCCGCCAACAGGAGCATGCCCCGCCCCCGCCATCGCGAGTGCCGTGGCTCGGTCACGGGACTACAGGCTGCCCTTGACGCTGGGGATGCCCTGCACCCGCGGGTCCAGGGCCACGGCTGCACGCAGCGCCCGGGCCACAGCCTTGAACTGTGCCTCGACGATGTGATGCGGGTCGCGGCCGGACAGCACCCGCACGTGCAAGGCGATGGCGCCGTGGTGGGCGAAGCTCTCCAGCACGTGGCGGGTCAAAGACCCCACGTAGTTGTCGCCGATCATCACGTAGGCCTGGCCCTCGGGCTCGCCGGTGTGCACGAGATAGGCACGACCAGCCACGTCAACCACCGCGTGGACGAGGGCCTCGTCCAGGGGGACGCTCGCATCGCCGAAACGGCAGATGCCGCGCTTGTCGCCCAGGGCCTCCTTGAATGCGTCACCGAGCACGATGGCCACGTCCTCCACGGTGTGGTGGGCATCGACGTCCACATCGCCGGTGGCCTGGATGCGCAGGTCGATCAGCGAGTGCTTGGCCAAGGTGGCCAGCATGTGGTCGTAGAAGCGCACACCGGTGCTGATCTGGGAGTCACCCGTGCCGTCGAGGCTGAGCTCGACCTCGACGGTGCTCTCGCGGGTCGAGCGCCGGATGTGTGCGGTTCGAGGGGCGGGCAGGTGCTCGGCGCGGGGTAGGTTGATCTGCTGATCGCGGTGCGCGCCCTGTTCGGTCATGATGACAGCTCCTGCCGGTGGGTCGGGGCGAGGCGACGCATCGCCTCCAGGAATGCCCCCGTCTGCTGGGACGTCCCCGCGGTGACACGAAGATGGTGGGCCAGCCCGACATCGCGAACCAGGATGCCCTGATCCAGCAACGCCTGCCACGTGGCCTGCTCGTCGGCGAGCCCGCCAAAGAGCACGAAATTGGCGTCGCTGGGAACCGGGTCCAGACCCATCTGGGCGAGGTCGGCCACGATCCGGTCACGTTGGGTCTTGAGGAGCTCGACCGTGGCCAGAAGTCCGTCCGCGTGCTCCAGGGCGGCGCAGGCGACCGCCTGCGTCGTGGACGAGAGGTGGTAGGGCAGGCGGACGAGCCGCAGCGCTTCGGTGAGCTCGGCGGTGGCCACGAGGTAACCCAGACGTCCTCCCGCGAGCGCGAACGCCTTGCTCATGGTCCGGGTCACCACGAGCCGCCAGCGGCCCTGTAGCAGGGTCAACGCGCTAGGGGTGCCAACGCGAGCGAACTCGGCGTAGGCCTCGTCAACCACCACGATCGCCCGCGGCGCGGCGTCATAGATCGCCTCAACGACATCCAGGCCCAGCGCCGTGCCGGTCGGGTTGTTGGGCGAAGAGAGGAAAACGATGTCCGGCTCGTGCTTGTGAACCTGTGCCACCGCGGAGGTAACGTCCAGGTCGAAGGTGCCTGCGCCCGGGACCCCGCGGCAGCCGTCGACCCATCTGGTGCCCACCGTGCCGGTGATGATCGGGTGCATCGCGTACCCCGGGGTGAAACCGAGAGCGACCCGGTCGGGACCGCCGAACGCCTGAAGGATATGCAGCAGCACCTCGTTGGAACCGTTGCCCGCCCACACCTGCTCGGCGCCGACCGTCACACCGGTGGTACGGCTCAGATAGGCCGCCAGGTCCTCGCGCAGCCGGGTGAACTCGCGGTCCGGGTAGCGGTTCAGACCTGAGGCCACCTCGGCCACGGACGAGACGATCGCGTCCACGACGTCCTGCGGCACGGCATAGGAGTTCTCGTTGGTGTTCAACGGAACCGGCACGTCCAGCTGAGGTGCGCCGTAGGCGGTTCGACCCCGCAGGTCAGGGCGTAGCAGATCGTTCAGGGAGCTGCTCATGCTCAGCCACCGTCTCCGAAGCGCGCCGTGACGGCCTCGCCGTGGGCGGGCAGGTCCTCGGCGCCGGCCAGGGTGAGGACGTGGTGGGCGACATCACGCAGGGCGGCCTCGGTGTACTCCACGACATGAATGCCGCGCAGGAACGACTGCACTGAAAGCCCACTGCTGTGGCAGGCGCAGCCCCCGGTGGGCAGCACGTGGTTGGACCCGGCGCAGTAGTCGCCCAGGCTCACCGGCGCAAAGGCCCCCACGAAGATCGCCCCGGCGTTACGAATCCGCAGGGCCACCGCGCGCGCATCGCGGGTCTGGATCTCCAGGTGCTCGGCGGCATAGGCGTTGACCACCTCGATGCCGGCCTCGATGTCATCGACCAGCACGACCCCGGACTGGCGACCGGCAAGCGCCGCGGTGACGCGCTCGGTGTGCTTGGTCGCGGCCACCCGGCGTGCCAGAGCAGCGTCCACGCGCCGGGCGAGGTCCTCGCTGTCGGTGACCAGAAGGGATGCGGCCAGGGTGTCATGCTCGGCCTGGCTGATCAGGTCCGCGGCGACATGCTCGGGATCGGCGCTGTCGTCGGCCAGCACCGCGATCTCGGTGGGTCCGGCCTCGGCGTCGATACCGACCACGCCCTTGAGCAGGCGCTTGGCTGCCGCGACATAGATGTTGCCCGGACCGGTGACCAACGCAACCGGCTCACAGAGCACGCCGCCGGTGTTCGGGGTGCCGTCCGGGCCTGGTTCGCGTGCTCCGTAGGCGAACATCGCGATCGCCTGGGCCCCACCGACGGCGTACACCTCGTCGATGCCCAGCAGCTCGCAGGCCGCCAGGATGGTCGGTGCCGGGTACCCGGCGAACGCTGCGGAGTTGTCCCTTTGCGGCGGGCTGGCGACCGCTACGGAGAGCACGCCCGCGATCTGTGCCGGGACCACGTTCATGACCACGCTGCTGGGATAGACCGCGAGCCCGCCGGGGACGTAGAGACCGACCCGGTCAACCGGCACCCAACGCTCGACGACGATTCCACCAGGGGCCACCTGGGTGGTCGTGTCGGTCCGGCGCTGGTCCTCGTGGACGATGCGCGCCCGTGCGATGCACTCCTGCAGCGCCGCGCGGACCTGAGGGTCGAGCACGTCCAAAGCCATCTTCAGCACCTGGGCCGGCACCCGCAGGCGCGCAGGTCGGATCCCGTCGAACCGCTCCCCGAGGTCACGTAGTGCCTCGGCCCCACGATGGCGCACATCCTCACAGATCGGTCGAACCACAGACAGTGCCGCCTCGACGTCGAACTCGGCTCGGGGCAGCGACTCGCGAAGGCCGCGAGCATCCAAGGCACGGCCACGTAGATCGATCCGGGAAATCACGCTCCCAGTTTAGGGTGATTCGTGCGCCGACCCGTCATGTGTCCCGCCTGCGGCGGATAATGCGACCCGTGAGACTCGCCATGGCCCGACCTGCCAGCGCGCTGGTCAGTGTGCAGGGAGTGGGCGGGCTGGTGCGTCTGGCGCTCGTGGTGGTCATCTGCGCAGGGCTCGCCGCGACCATCAACCGCTGGGGACAGCTGGGACATGGCCGCGACGACCTTCTGGCCGCCCTGCGCGCGTGCCTGCAGCTCAGCGTCGTCGGGCTGCTGATCCTGGCCGTGCTGGGTTCGTGGTGGCTGACGCTGGGCTTCATCACCTTGATGCTGTCGGTGGCCTCGCTGACTGCGGGAAGGCGACTGACCCCCAAGGGTCAGTGGTGGTTCGCCGTCGCCCCGGTCGTCCTGGGTGCCGTCCCCGTGGCCGGTGCCCTGTTGCTCAGTGGCCTGATCCCGCACCAGACCATCGCCGTCGTGCCGATCGTGGGCATCCTCATCGGTGGGGCAATGACGGCGACGACACTGGCCGGCAAGCATGCCCTCGGAGCCCTGCGAGATCGCCATGGGGAGTATGAGGCTGCCCTCTCGATCGGCCTGCTCCCCCGCGACTCCGCCCTGCTCATCGCCCGTGAGGATGCCGCACTGGCCCTTGTTCCTGGCCTGGACCAGACCCGCACCGTCGGAGTGGTGACCCTTCCCGGCGCCTTCGTGGGGATGCTGCTGGGGGGCGCCTCGCCGCTACAGGCAGCCGCCGTCCAGCTGGTGGTGCTGGTGGCCCTGCTGCTGGTGCAGGCCATCGCAGTGCTCTTGACCGTCGAGCTGGTGGCGCGCGGATACTTCGGCACCCATCGGCACGACGCCATGTCGAGCTGAGTACAGGAGCAAAGACCAGCCTACGTGCGCGTCAAACCTCGCCCTCAGGTCCGAACGCCGATGCGGGGCTGGAACATGTCGTGTCCTGCTCCGGACCCGGCATCGGCGCTGACCCCTTCACCAACTCCCACGGCATCGGCGCTGACCCGTTCACGAACTCCCACGGTGCCGGGGTGCTCGCCGGCTACGGGGTGGCCGGAACGGGTGGTCGTCAGCCGGTCAACTGGGTGGGACAACCGCCGGTCAACCGCTATCCCCTGGATGGGTCGACCGTTGGTCGACCACTGGTTGCGGTGCTCGAAAGCGGCGTGGTCGAACACCCGTGGTTCGGCCCGGACCACGTGGAGCACGACCCCACGGTCCTGGGCCAGCGGCTGGGACTGCCGGCGGAACCCTCGGATGCGACGGCTCTGGCAGCAGGCCGAGCACGGCGATGCCGGCGGCTTCGAGTGCGAGCTCGTCGAGCTCGTCCCGAACGAGCCCATCGTGTTCCACTGGGGCTTCGTGGGTCCCGACAGGGCTGACGGCCCCACCTACGACTCGCTGCTGACGATCACGCTGGGCGATGCGCCGGACGGGGCCACTACCCTCACGTTCGTGCACGAGCAGCTCGAGGCGCTGGACGCCGCGATGCCCCAGGTTTCCGAGAACGTCGCAGCCGGCTGGCAGATGGCGCTGGACAAGCTGAGCGCCACCCTCCAGCCGGTTGGGTAACCCCTGGTCCTCGACCTGATGGTGCCCAAACCATCGGCGGCGCAGGTCCCGGACCCGCCCGCGCTCGGCTCATCATGCTGGCGTTGCGGGGGGACCAGCAACCATGGGTCGTGCGGCGGTGGTGTCGGCGGCACGGACAGAGCTGTGGCTGTGGCCGGTCGCCGGAGGCGGCTCGTTCTGGTTTCCCACCGTCTGCCTACGGCGAGGCCAACACCGATCGCTCAGTTCTGGTGGCCCGGGCTGACCCCGTCAGTGACCCCGACCTGATCCATGAGGAACGCGAGCTCCCACGCGTACTGCTTCCACGCGTCATACCGCCCGCTCTTGCCGCCGTGGCCGGCGACCATCTCGATCTTGAACAGGATCGGTCGTTGCCCTTGGTCGCTCGTGACGGTCTCGCGCAGGCGGGCCACCCACTTGGCGGGCTCGACGAAGTAGACGCGGGTGTCATTCAGGCTCGACGTCGCCAAGATGGCCGGATAGTCGACAGCGGCAATGTTCTCGTAGGGCGTGTAGGCCTTCATGTACCTGTAGACGTCCTCATGGTGAAGGGGGTCGCCCCACTCCTCCCACTCCGGCACGCTCAAGGGCAGCGACGGGTCGAGGATCGTGGTCAGCGCGTCCACGAACGGCACCGCCGCATGGATCGCCCTGAATCGTGCCGGCGCAAGGTTGGCGACCGCACCCATGAGCAGGCCACCGGCCGAACCACCCTCGGCGACGAGGCGGTCCGGCGCCACCCACCCGGACCTGACCAGGTGGTCCGCGCAGGCGATGAAGTCGGTGAAGGTATTGGTCTTGTGCTCCATCTTGCCGGATTCGTACCACTGGCGCCCCATCTCCCCACCGCCGCGAACATGGGCGATGGCACAGACGAATCCCCGGTCCAGCAGGGACAGACGAGCCACCGAGAAGTACGGGTCGATGCAGATCTCGTAGGCACCGTAGCCATAGAGCAGCCCCGCAGCGGTGCCGTCCGCGCTCACGTCGCGACGATGGATCAGCGAGATCGGCACCGCAGTCCCGTCTGCGGCGGTGGCCCACTCGCGCCGCTGCTCGTACTGGGCGGGGTCGTAGCCACCCAGGACCGGCTGGGTCTTGAGCACGGTGTACTCACCGGTCACCAGGTCGTAGTCCGAGATGGTCTTGGGGGTGACCATCGACTCGAACACGACCTGCAGGGCCGAGGTCTGGTACTGCGGGTTGTTGCCGGTGCCCACGCTGTACAGCGGCTCGTCGAAGGCAAGGTCGTGGGCCGGACCGAAACCCGAAGGCGTGGACGGATCGCGGGGCAATATCCTCAACGCGGTCAGTCCGTCGCAGCGCAGCGACACCACGGCGTGGGAGGCGAACGCCTCGACACCGAGCAGACGCTCCCCGGCCACGGTCTGCGCCAGCGACGACCACTGCTCATGACCGGTCGCGTCCAGCGGAGCCTGCGCCAGCTCGAAGTCGGGGTGGTTCGCGTTGTGCACGATGAGCAGGCGATCCCCGGCGGGCTCGACGTCGTACTCGACCCCGTCCCGACGAGGCGCCACCACCCGGGGGTCACCCAGAGGCGCCGCCGCGTCGAGCAACAACACCTCCGAGGTCAGCTTCGAACCCACCGCGATGATGACCCAGGCGTCGTCGCGCGAGGACCCGATGCCCATCCAGAACCGCTCGTCCGGCTCCTCGAAGACCAGGGCGTCGTCCTTGGCCGGCGTGCCGACCTCGTGACGCCAGACCTCATGGGGACGCCACGACTGATCCATCCTGGTGTAGAAGAGGTACCGACCGTCCAGTGACCAGACGGCGCCGTAGCCGATCTGCGTGACCGCATCGTCGATCACCGCGCCCGTCTGGATGTCCCGGACGCGCAGGGCAAAACGCTCGTCCCCCTCGACGTCGACGCCATAGGCGATCCGGCGCCCGTCCGAACTGACCTCGAAGGCCCCGATCGAGAAGAACTCGTGCCCGGCCGCCTCGGCGTTGCCGTCCAGGAGCACCTGCTCACCGGCGGGAGTGACCCCTGGTTCGAGCTGGGGCCGTCCCTCGCCCACCACCTGGCGCACCCGGCAGTGCGCGGGGTACTGCTTGCCCTCGAACGTGCGCGAGTAGTACCACCAGCCCCGGTAGGCCTCCGGCACGGACAGGTCGCTCTCCTGCGTGCGGGACTTGATCTCGTCGAAGATGCGCGCCCGCAACGCCTCGAGATGGCTCGTCCGGGCCTGCGCATAGACGTTCTCGTCCTCCAGGTGCGCAATGACCTCCGGGTCGTCCTTGTCGCGCAGCCATTCGAACGGGTCGATGACCCGGTCTCCGTGATGCTCTCGAACGTGCTCAACATGCTTGGTGACGACAGGCTTGACGGAGTTCACATCCGCACGGTAGCCGACCACCCGAACCGCGGGCCGCCGCAGCGCCGGCGCACGGCCCGGCCACTCAGGTCAGGCAGGCCGGCCCGAGCAGCGCCTTCAAGTCACCGAACAGTGCCGACGACGCCGTGACCCGCAGCGAGTCGTCGAGCCGCATGAGCACGGAGCGCCCGGGCTGGGTGAGCTTCAGGTGGACCTCGGTCACCCCGGGGTGCTCACTGAGCACCCTCTTGATCCGCTCGGCCACGCCGTCGGTGGCCCTGGTCAAGGGCAGGGTCACGACCACTGGCCCCCGCGGCCCGACCTTGATGTCGGGCAGGGTGAGCTCCTGGGCGAAGATCGTCGGCGTCTCATCGCGGCGGTTCAGGCGCCCCCGCACCACGCACACGACGTCATGACCGAGCATGGTCGAGACGGTCATGTAGGTCGAAGGGAAGAAGAGGCAGTCGATGGCACCATCGAGGTCCTCCACCGTGGCGATGGCCCACAGGTCCCCCTTCTTGGTGCGCTTGACCTGCAGCGCGGTGATCAGCCCGGCAATGGTGACGTTGGCCCCGTCAGCCTTGCTGTCGTCACCGGTCAGAGCCGATATCGAGGTGTCAGCATGTTGGGACAGGACGTGCTCGATGCCGAACAGCGGGTGGTCGGAGACGTAGAGGCCGAGCATGTCGCGTTCGAAGGCCAGCAGTGTCGCCTTGTCCCACTCGATCGTCGGGATCGGCGGCATGGCCAGCAACGAGTCTGGCGTCCCGGCACCGTCACCCTGACCCTGGCCGAGGCCGTCGAACGCCTGAAAAAGGGAGTCCTGGCCGATGGCCTCCTGCCTCTTCTCGTCCACGAGCGCATCGACGTAGGCCTCATGAACCCGCACCAGACCCTGACGGGTGTGCTGCAACGAGTCGAAGGACCCGCCCTTGACCAGCGACTCGATGGTGCGCTTGTTGCACACGACGGCCGGTGCCTTGCGCAGGAAGTCCTCGAAGGAGACGAATCGCCCCTTCTGCTGCCGCGCCGTCACGATCGCCTCGACCACGTTGTGGCCGACGTTGCGGATGGCGGCCAACCCGAACCGGATGTCGGTGCCGACCGCCGTGAAGTCGGCCGAGCTCTCGTTGACGTCTGGTGGCAGGACCTTGATACCCATTCGACGGCACTCGTTGAGATAGAGCGCCGACTTGTCCTTGTCGTCGCGCACACTGGTCAGCACCGCAGCCATGTACTCGGCCGGGTAGTTGGCCTTCAGGTATGCGGTCCAGTACGAGACCACTCCGTAGGCCGCACTGTGCGCCTTGTTGAACGCGTAGTCAGAGAAGGGGACCAGGACGTCCCACAGGGCCTTGATGGCAGCCGGGCTGAAGCCGCCTGCCACCATCCCCGTCTCGAATCGGAGGTACTCCGCGTCCAGCACCGAGCGCTTCTTCTTGCCCATGGCGCGGCGCAGCAGGTCGGCCTTGCCGAGGGTGTAGCCGGCCAGCTTCTGGGCGATCTCCATGACCTGCTCCTGGTAGACGATCAGGCCGTAGGTCGTGCCCAGCAACGGCTCCAGCGCGCTGGCGAGGTCCGGGTGCGGGTAGGAGACCTCCTGCTGGTGGTTCTTGCGCAGCGCATAGTTCGTGTGGGAGTTGGCGCCCATCGGGCCCGGACGATACAGCGCGCCGACCGCCGAGATGTCCTCGAAGTTGTCGGGCTTCATCAGCCGCAACAGCGCGCGCATCGGGCCGCCGTCGAACTGGAAGACGCCCAGGGTGTCGCCGCGGCCCAGCAGCTCGTAGGTGGCCGGGTCGTCCAGGGACTTGCTCAGCGCGTCGAGGTCGATCTCCTCGCCTCGGTTGCTTCGCACGTTGACCAACGCATCGTCCAGGATGGTCAGGTTTCGCAGGCCAAGAAAGTCCATCTTGACCAGGCCGAGCGCCTCGCAGCTGGGGTAGTCGAACTGCGTGATGATCTGACCGTCCTGCTCGCGGCGCATGATCGGGATCAGGTCGAGCAGCGGCTCGCTGGACATGATGACCCCGGCCGCGTGCACGCCCCACTGGCGCTTGAGGCCCTCCAGGTCCAACGCAGTCCTGACGACCTCCTGCGCCTGGGGGTCATCGTCGTGGACCGCACGGAACGCGGCTGCCTCGCCATAGCGCTTGTGCTTGGGGTCGAAGATCCCCGACAGCGGAACGTCCTTGCCCATGATCGGCGGCGGCATCGCCTTGGTGAGCTTCTCACCCATCGAGTAGGGGAAGCCCATGACCCGTGCGGCGTCCTTGACTGCCTGCTTGGCCTTGATGGTGCCGTAGGTGACGATCTGGGCGACGCGCTCCTCGCCGTACTTCGCCGTGACGTAACGGATCACCTCACCGCGGCGGCGCTCGTCGAAGTCGATGTCGAAGTCGGGCATCGACTTGCGCTCCGGGTTGAGGAAACGCTCGAAGATGAGGCCGTGCCGCAGGGGGTCGAGGTCGGTGATCTCCATGACGTAGGCGCACATCGAGCCCGCCCCTGACCCACGACCCGGGCCGACCCGGATGCCGTTCTTCTTGGCCCAGCCGATGAAGTCGGCGACGACCAGAAAGTAGCCCGGGTACCCCTTGGAGACGATCACCTCGGTCTCGTACTCCGCCTGCTTGCGCACCGCCTCCGGGACCCCGCCCGGGTAGCGCACGTGCAGGCCGCGCTCCACCTCCTTGATGAACCACGACGTCTCGTCCTCGCCCTCGGGGCAGCCGAACGCAGGCATGTAGGCGCCTTCGCGTTCGGTGAACGACACATCGCAACGCTCGGCGACCGCCAGGGTGTTGTCGCATGCCTCGGGCAGCTCGCGCCACAGGTGACGCATCTGCTGGGGGCTCTTGAGGTAGAACTCGTCGGCGTCGAACTTGAACCGGTTCGGGTCCATCAGGGTCGAGCCGGACTGCACGCACAGCAGTGCCGCGTGGGCCTGGGCCTGCTCGGCCTTGGTGTAGTGCAGGTCGTTGGTCGCCAGCAGCGGCAGGCCCAGGTCCCTGGACAGGCGGAGCAGGTCCTTCATGGTGCGGCGCTCGATGTCGATGCCGTGGTCCATGATCTCGCAGTAGAAGTTCTCCGCGCCGAGGATGTCGCGCAGCTCCGCCGCCGCCGCCAGCGCCTCGCGGTACTGACCCTGGCGCAGCCGGGTCTGGATCTCGCCGCCGGCACAGCCCGTCGTGCCGATGAGACCCTGCCCGTAGGTCGCCAGCAGCTCCCGGTCGATGCGCGGCTTGAAGTAGTAGCCCTCCAGCGAGGCCAGCGAGCTCATCCGGAAGAGGTTGTGCATGCCGGCGGTGGTGGCCGCCAGCAACGTCATGTGGGTGTATGCGCCCGAACCGGAGACGTCATCGCGACCACCGTCACCGAAGGTGACCCGGGTCTTGTCGCTGCGGTGGGTGCCCGGGGTGAGGTAGGCCTCGACGCCGATGATCGCCTTGATGCCGTACTTCTTGGCCTTGGACCAGAATTCATAGGCCCCGAAGACGTAACCGTGGTCGGTCGTGGCAAGTGCCGGCATAGCCATCGCAGCCGCGGTCGCGAACAGCTCGTCGATCCGGGCAGCACCATCGAGCATGGAGTACTCGGTGTGTACGTGCAGGTGCACGAAGCTCTTGTCGGGCGAACCCGATTCGGGGGAGGACAACTGAGTCATTGGCACAGAGTCTATGCCGGCGTGGAACAGTCCCCCGGATGCCGTGCCGTGCCCGAGCGGACGTCTTGGGCCGGACCCTGGCTCAGCCGCTGACGCGGTCCAGAGCGGTCTGCAGGTCCTGGGGGTAGGGGCTGTGGAAGTCGACCCGCTCGCCGCTGCTGGGGTGTTGGAAGCCGAGCCCGACCGCGTGCAGCCACTGGCGTTCCAGGCCGAGCTTCTTGGCCAGTACCGGATCCGCGCCGTAGGTCAGGTCCCCGACGCAGGGATGGCGCAGGGCGGAGAAGTGAACCCTGATCTGGTGGGTACGCCCGGTCTCGAGGTGGACCTCCAGCAGCGACGCCGACCGGAAGGCCTCGATGACCTCGTAGTGGGTGATGCTCGCTTTGCCACCTGCCACCACCGCGAACCTGTAGTCGTGGTTGGGGTGACGGCCGATCGGAGCATCAATGGTGCCGTGCAGCGGGTCCGGCAGGCCCTGGACGAGGGCGTGGTAGGTCTTGTCGACCGTGCGCTCCTTGAAGGCCCATTTGAGCACACTGTAGGCGTGCTCGCTCTTGGCGACCACCATCAGGCCACTGGTCCCGACATCGAGACGATGCACGACTCCCTGGCGTTCGGCCGCACCCGCGGTCGAGATACGGTAGCCGGCCGCCGCCAGGCCGCCGATCACCGTGGGGCCGGTCCAGCCGACGCTGGGATGGGCGGCCACCCCGACCGGCTTGTCGACGACCACGAGGTCGTCGTCGTCGTAGATCACGCTCATCCCCGGGACCGGGTCCGCGAGCACGACAAGGCCCGCTGACGAGGGCGGATCTGGCAGCGAGACCTCGAGCCAGGAACCCGCGCAGACCCGATCCGACTTGCCCACGGTGCGCTGGTCCAGAGTCACCGAACCTGCTGCGGCCAGGTCTGCCGCCTTGGTGCGCGAGAGCCCGAAAAGGCGTGCCAGGGCGGCGTCGACGCGTTCTCCCTCGAGGCCTTCTGGTACCGGCAGCGAACGGACCTCAGACATCCTGACCTGTTCCTGCCGGGTGCTCGGGGGGGTCGCCAGCCCCACGAGTGACCTTCCCCTCCACCGGGCCCGCCGGTCTTCCCTCGATACCGATGCCGCGGAACGCCAGCACGGCGATGAGGACCGCCGCGCTGACGATGGCCGAGTCGGCGATGTTGAAGATGGGATAGTGCGGCAGCTGCAGAAAGTCCACCACGTGTCCACGGCCGGGGCCTGGAGCCCGGAACATGCGGTCGGTCAGGTTGCCCAGCGAGCCACCGAGCAGCAGCCCCAGCGCCAGCGCCCAGCCTCGACTGCCCAGACGTCGTGCGGTGATTACGACGAAGACGACCACGGCTGAGGCGATGGCGGTCAGGACCCAGGTCGCTCCGGTGCCGATCGAGAAGGCAGCACCCGCGTTGTGGGTCAGGTTGAGCTGCAGCATCGATCCGATGAGGTTTCGTGGTTGATCCGGCTGGAGGTTGGCCGATACCCACGCCTTGGTCAGCTGGTCGGCGAGGTAGACCGGCACGGCCACGACGACCAGGACGACGAACATCAGTCGTCGTGATCTCGGTTGCGCAGTCGTGGTCTCGTTCGGGACGGGTGGGGTGATTAGCGGCGCTCCTGCTTGGACTTGCATGTCATGCATAGCGTCGCACGTGGGAAGGCCAGAAGACGATTCTTGCCGATCGGGTTGCCACAGGACTCGCAGACGCCGTAGCTCCCGTCAACGATCCGCCCGAGCGCACGCTCGCTCTGCTCGACCATCTCCCGGGCGTTGTTGGCCAACGAGATCTCCTGCTCGCGCTCGAAGGTCTTGGTGCCCGCGTCGGCCTGGTCATCGCCGGCGCCGTCACCGGCATCGCGCATGAGACCGGCCAGGTCGAACTCGGCCACGGAGATCTCCTTCTGGAGACGGGCGATGTCGCTCTCGAGTCCGGCGCGGACCGCCGCGAGCTCCCTTGCCGTCCAGGGCTTCTCGTTCTCGCGGACCCGCAGACGCTGCGGCCGGGCGCTGGAGCTCATGGAGGTCGCCTTCGTTGCCGCCGTCTTAGTCACCGTCTTAGTCGCAGTCCCAGTCGGCGTCTTAGCCGCCGTCTTAGTCGCGGTCTTAGTCGCGGCCCTTGTCGCGGTCTTTGTCGCGGTCTTTGTCGCGGTCTTTGTCGCAACGGCCTTGGACGGCGCAGCCTTGCCCAGCGTCACACCCTTCTGGGTAGGTGACGTCGCCTTCTTCACAGCCATGATCTGCCCCTTCAAGGTGGCACTTCGTCGTCCCCACGAACGCAAACAGGTGGCGTGAGGATAAGGCCATCGGGCCCAGTACTCAATGGAGAAACGCCGCCTGGGTTCAGTTAGTCCCGCAAGGGAGCACCAAAGACGACCACAGCTGTCCAAATCGGCCAAGGCGGCGCCGACCATGATAGTCCCCGCCCTGCCTCGGCTGCCGGCATCGGGTGGCCATCAGCCTTCGTGCGCTGCCCCGGCGGCTGCTTGTCACCGTCACTGTCAGGGGCCTGCTCGGCGCCGCTGGCCTCCAGCTGGACCAGTGGCCTGGAGGCGGGAGCACAGACCGGCGCGGTGGTCGGGCTCGAAAGTCGCCGTTTGCCGGTCTTCGCCTGCCGCGGGTGAGCCTGCCCACCGAGGGCCTCACGTGGGTCAGCCTCTCTTCTGCTGTGCCTTGGCGATGGAGGTGCGCCATTGTCCTGGCCTCCTGCAGGTACCCCGCGGGCAGCTTTTGGGCGCCGGCGAGCACGCCGGCCTACGAGCCCGAGCCCGCAACATCAGCACCGCCCACCTCGGCCGTGCCTGCGTCTGGCCGCTGATGGCGACACAGGCAGGGGGTGGGCCGCGCCCGGGCCCGGGAATCTCGTCCTTGGTTGCGTGCCGTCCGGGCACCCTCAAAGGCCGGGCACCCTCACGACATGGCACCCTCACGACATGGCACCCTCACGACATGGCACCCCTCAAAGACCTGGGCCGCTGCGGGCGTTCGGCGTCCGCGCTGGCCTAGCCAGGCGCGCGGCGGCGTCCTTGGCTGCCCGCTCTGCGGAGAACCTGGCGGCCGTCATCTTTTCCTGGACCTGCCGCAGAATGACACCCTTGTCCTCCTGGCAGGCGTTGAGCCGCGCGCGCAGATCGATGTTGTTACTGTTCAGGCGACGCAGCTCGGCGACGATCTCGTCCAGGAACTCGTCAACCTCACGTTCGTCGTAGCCGCGACGAAACTGAGTCGCAGTGAAGTGTTTGCTGAGGACATCCTCGGGCATGAACGCCATGTCGTCACCTCGGTCGAGTCGGTCCGGGGCCGCAATGCCGGGTGGGAGCCCAACGGGAGTCACCATGGCTGGTACGGCTCTGCGGTCAGTTACGGAAGTGACTGCAGGAGGCGCAGCGCGAAGGAGACAATCAGAATCAGGACAAGAAACGCCAGGTCGAGGCGAACCCCACCCAAAGACAGCGGCGGGATCATGCGTCGCAAAAATTTCAGCGGCGGGTCGGTGACGGTGTAGACGCCTTCGGCAAAGAACAGCAGAGGCCCGCGAGGGCGCCACTGCCTGGCGAGCACCTGAATCCAGTCAAAGACGAGGCGACAGATCAGGGCGATAAAGAACAGGTTCAAGACAAACGAGAGAACAGGGATCACGACGCCAGCATGACTGTGCTTGCCAAAGATCGAAGCACCGGGTCGAAAACTGTGTCCCGATCAGCTCTGGTTGAAGAAGCCGCGCGAGGCCGCCTTGGGCGGCTCGACCTCGTTGGCTGTCACCTCGACGTGGGCCGGCGACAACAGGAACACCTTGCTCGTGACCCGCTCGATGGAGCCGTGTAGTCCGAACACCAGGCCGGCGGCGAAGTCCACGAGGCGCTTGGCGTCTGAGTCATCCAGATCGGTGAGGTTCATGATCACCGGCGTGCCGTCGCGGAATGCCTCACCGATGTTCTTGGCTTCGTTGTAGGTGCGGGGGTGGATCGTCGAGATGCGGTTCAACGCACCGACCTCGACATCGCGCACGACGCGGGCCACGGGTGTGCGCGAGGGCAGCGATGTCACTGCAGCAGAACGTTCCTGGCGCTCGGGAGCATCCTGGCGGGCGGAGGGCTCGTCGTAGTCGTCGTACCCCTCGTAGCCCTCGTCTTCCTCAGCCAGCCCGAGGTACACCATGGTCTTGCGTAGCGCCCCAGCCATTGCAAGCTCCTTAGCTTCTACGTTCTGCGTGTCATTCGACGAAACGGTTCACATCAAAACTACCCAAGCGCGGGGCGTGAACCGAGGATTGCGGTGCCGACACGCAGGTGTGTCGCACCGTTTGCCACAGCGGCCTCAAGATCAGCGCTCATCCCAGCCGAGATCCAGGTGGCCCCCAGGTGATCGGCACGGATGCCACGAGCCACGGTGGCCAGCTGCGCGAAAGCCTGACCGGGGTCAACCCCCAAAGGGGCCACGGCCATGAGTCCTCGAAGGCTGAGATGTCGTGCAGCAGCAACGCTGTTCGCGAGCTCGGCCACACCCTCAGGCGGTATGCCGCCGCGCCCGCGTCCCGCTGAGTCCCCGCCCAGGCTTACCTGGACCAGAGCGCCGAGATCACGTCCGGCGGCAGTGGCCGCGCGGTCGAGGGCCCGGACCAGCTTCTCCCGGTCGATCGAGTGGACGGTGTCGACATAGGCAGCCAGGGAGGCGGCCTTGTTGGACTGCAGCTGACCGATGAAGTGAACCTGAAGGCGCGCACGTACCTCCCGCGGCAGGGCGGCGATCTTGGCCGACGCCTCCTGATCACGGTTCTCGCCGATGTCCCTGACGCCGAGCGTGCAGAGCATCTCGATGTCCGCGACCGGGAAGTACTTCGTGACCACGATCAGGGCAACGTCATCGCGAGAGCGCCCCGCGGCCCGGCAGGCCACACCAATGCGTTCCCTTACCAGGGCGAGATTGGTGGACAGCTCCTGCCGGCGCGCTGCCGCATCGGGGGGGCCGCTCATACGTGTCCTTGGGTGTGGGCCTCCAGCAACCGGACGACCCCGGCGAAGCGGCCCGTACGGTGATCGCGACGATAGGAGTACAGCCCCTCCGACTCGCGAGTGCAGCCGGCGATCCATTGCACCGCCACGGATCTGGCCTGCAGCTGGTCGACCACACCGGCAGCAACGTCAATGGCCGGGGTCCCCTGCCAGGAGATGGACGCCGCCACGGGACTGATCCCGTCGGCTTGCGCCCTCATCGCCTCGGACACCTCGTAGCAACGCCCGCACACCGACGGTCCGACCACCGCGCTGATCGCACGAGCCCCCAGCTCAGCCATGGTGTCGATGGCGCGTCCGACAACACCGCCCATCATGCCGGCACGACCGGCATGCACCGCTGCCGCGACGCCGGCGACCCGGTCGACCAGCAGGACCGGGGTGCAGTCAGCGACAAGGACCGCCAGGGCAAGGTCGGTCGAGGTCGTCACCAGGGCGTCCACCGCGGGGGGTTCTCCCTGCCACGGGCCGTCCACCAGCGCAACATCCGAGCCATGACACTGGCTCATGAACAGGAGATGATCTGGTTGAACATCAAGAGCACCGGCCACCAGCGTGCGGTTGGACTCAACAGTCAGCCGATCATCGCCCACGTGTCCGCCAAGGTTGAGGCTGGCAAAGTCCCCCACGCTCGATCCACCTGAAATCGACGTGAATCCCCAGTCGACACCGCGACCACCGATCGCCGGGATCTGCTCACGCCAGTGGAACACGCAGATCACGCTAGCGGAGTCCTCCTGAGTTTCGCAGGCGGCGGTCGCCCCGAAGGCCGACCGCCGCCTGCAAAGCCACGTCTGCGCTGGATGTGCCTACTTCAGGAAGTCGGGCACATCCAGGTCGTCGCCGTCGTCGAAGGTGACCGCGCGCGGTGGCCGTGCCACGGCCGCCGCTGGTTCGTACACGTGCTGAGCAGCGGGGGCGTGCTGACCGCCGTTGGCAGCCGCTGCCTGAGCGCCGACCGGCACTTGGACCGGGTGGACCTGCGGTGCCGGCTGAACGAGGCGAGCCTGCTGGGTCGGGGCGGGCGTGGGGGTTGGTCGCTGGGTCGAACCCGCGACCTGACCCAGTGCACGATCGTCGTTGCGCCGAACCGGACCGCCACCATCGAAGCCCGCGGCGATGACAGTGACCCGAACCTCGTCACCGAGGGCATCATCGATGACGGTGCCGAAAATGATGTTGGCCTCGGGGTGCGCGGCTTCCTGCACCAGACGCGCGGCCTCGTTGATCTCGAACAGCCCGAGGTCGGACCCACCCTGGATCGACAGCAGCACGCCGTGGGCACCGTCGATGCTGGCCTCGAGCAACGGCGAGGAGATCGCCAGCTCCGCGGCCTGGACGGCCCTGTCATCGCCACGAGCCGAGCCGATGCCCATCAGGGCCGAGCCCGCCCCCTGCATGACGGCCTTGACGTCGGCGAAGTCGAGGTTGATCAGGCCGGGTGTGGTGATCAGGTCCGTGATGCCCTGAACACCGGAGAGCAGGACCTGGTCGGCGCTGCGGAAGGCATCGAGCATGCTGACCGCGCGGTCGCTGATCGAAAGCAGCCGGTCGTTCGGGATGATGATGAGGGTGTCGACCTCTTCGCGCAGGCTGGCGATACCGGTCTCGGCCTGATTGGCACGACGGCGTCCCTCGAAGGTGAAGGGTCGGGTGACCACACCGATGGTGAGCGCACCGATCGACTTGGCGATCTTGGCTATCACCGGCGCGCCACCAGTGCCAGTGCCACCGCCCTCTCCGGCCGTCACGAACACCATGTCGGCGCCCCTGAGTACTTCTTCGATCTCCTCGGAGTGGTCCTCGGCGGCCTTCTTGCCGACCTCAGGATCCGCGCCGGCGCCCAGACCTCGGGTCAGCTCGCGGCCCACGTCGAGCTTGACGTCGGCGTCACTCATCAGCAGGGCCTGGGCATCGGTGTTGATGGCGATGAACTCCACGCCCTTGAGCCCGACCTCGATCATCCGGTTGATCGCATTGACACCGCCTCCGCCAATGCCGACGACCTTGATAACGGCTAGGTAGTTCTGCGGTGCTGCCACGTCGGTTGGCCTCTCGTTGAATCGTTCTGCTTGGCTCGCTGGGTTTGATGCAGGCAGCTTCATGACGTCGTCGCTCGCATCTATTGATCTCGAAGTACACTCGATGTAGACTTGAGGGTTATGGTTATTTCAACCTCATCCACGTGACCGTATTGCCTGAGACGTTCACGATCAACCCTGGGTGCGGCGTGTCGGATGACTCATCTGATCGCGGGGGTGAGCGGTGCGCTGACGTCGATCGTGCCCACCCCTTTCTGCTTCAGCAGAGCCGTCATCACCTTGACCTTCAGTTCAGGTTCGGACGCGCCTCCCCACACCACTGAGACGGGACCCAGCTTGAAGGTGACCATGTTCTCACCCAGAACGGCGACGTCGGTGACCGCGGCGCGCTGTCCCGAAGAGAGCGCCTGGAGAACGGAGATGGCGGCGCTCATGGACTCCTTGCTGGGAGGGTTCTCAACCGTGTTGACCAGTGGCACGCCCTGGGGTGGCGCGCTCACTATGGCATAGACGTCACCCTGAGAATCCACAACCTGCAGTTGACCTTGAGGGTCCTTCACGGCAAGGACAGGAACTCGCATCCGCACCGAGATGACAATGGTGCTCGGCCAAGATCGTCTCACGGTGACCTCGGCCAGCGTCGGGGTGGCGATCACCCTCCGGGCGATCGCGAGCGTGTCGACCTTGGCCAACGGTGTGCCCAAGGGGACGCCAGCCCGGCGCGCGATGGTGGATACCTCCCCGGCCGGCACACCCTGAACCCTGACCGATTGGGTAACCAGGACTGGGCTCAGCTCCACCAGCCACAGCCCGGCGGCCAGCACGAGAAGAGCACCGGCCAGCCAGACCGCCAGCAGCCAGGGGCGACGACGAACCTGGGCGGCGCGAACGGCGAACCTGGCCCGTGAGGACGGCAGTCCCGAGGAACGACGAGCCGAGGCTGTGCGCCAACCCCGGACTGCGCCAGCGCGTGATCTCAAACCACTCGTCCCCGTCCGGGATCGACTGCCGACCCCTGCGGTCGCTCGCCCAGCAGACGCAGGATCTCGGGGCCGATCATGGTGACGTCGCCGGCCCCGACGGTGAGGACCAGATCGCCGGCCGTGGCGATCTGTGCCACCCCCGGGGCGACATCCGACCAGGACGGCACGAAACGCACGTTCTGCCCATCAGAGAATCGGGCCAACTCAGCCAGTCGGTCGGCGATCAGTGCCCCGCTCACCCCCGGCATCGGGTCCTCCCGCGCGGCATACACGTCCATGACAATGACGACGTCCGCCGGCGACAGCGCTGTGGCCAGCTCTGCGGCGAAGTCGCGGGTCCGCGAGTAGAGATGGGGCTGGAACACCACGATCAGCCGTCCGGGAGCGGCCAGGATCGAGGCGGTCTCGACCACGGCCGCCACCTTGCCGGGGTTGTGGGCGTAGTCGTCCACAACCCGCACCCCGGCCACCTCGCCCTTGGGCTCGAACCTTCGGCGGGTGCCGGTGAAGCCGGCCAGTCCCGCCAGGACCCGGGCCGGATCTTGGCCGAGTCCAACAGTTGCGGCCACGAAGGCGGCCGTCGCGTTGAGAAGGTTGTGTCGACCTGGCATCCCGATGTCGAGGTGACCAAGGACGACTGCGCCCGCCCCGGCCCCCATCAGCTGCGCGTGCGCGTGCAGCCCGGCTCCACCCACATCGGTGAGCCGCACGTCGGCGTCCGCGGCCAGTCCGTAGGTGATCACCCGGGTACCTGCCGCCCTGGCCACCTCGAGCAGGTCTCGTGATCCTTGGTCGTCGGCGCATGTCACCAGCAGGCCGCCTGACTGCACGGTCGCGGCAAACGTGGCATAGGCGGCTTGGACCGCCTCGAAGGTTCCGTAGAAGTCGAGGTGGTCAGGCTGGACGTTGGTCACGATGGCAACCTCGGGCCGATAGACCAGGAACGACCCGTCGCTCTCGTCGGCCTCGACCACGAAGATGTCACCGGTGCCGTGATGGGCGTTGGTGGCATGCTTGGCCAGCTCACCTCCGACGGCGAAGGAGGGGTCGAGCCCGCAGTACTGAAGTGCGACCACCAGCATCGCCGTCGTCGTGGTCTTGCCGTTGGCCCCCGCCACGGCCACCCTGCGACTGCCCTGCATCACCGATGCCAGAGCCTGCGAACGGTGCAGCACCCGCAGTCCGCGTGAGCGAGCCTCTGCCAGCTCGACATTGTTCTCGCGGATAGCAGAGGAGATGACGACGGTGTCGGCGTCGCCCAGATGGGCGGCGTCGTGGCCGATGTAGACCTGCGCTCCCTCAGTAACCAGGGCCGCCAGGACGAGGGACTGTTTGGCGTCGGACCCGCTGACCCTGATTCCCCGAGCCAACATCACCCGGGCGACACCGGACATTCCCGCGCCACCGATGGCGATGAAGTGGACCGAGCCCAGACTGCTGGCGGCCGGAACCTCGGCGGTGAAGTCGAAACGGCCGTTCGACCCGTTGGCGGCGTAGGCATACGGCGCGCGCGCCCGCAGGTCGCCGGGTACCACCGAGCTCATCGCGCACTTCGCGAGTCCGCAGCAACGGCAACTAGATCGGCCAACCGTTCGTCTGCCTCACGCTGCCCGACGGTGGCCGCGGCAGCAGCCATCTGCCGGACCCGTGGCTCATCGGTCAGCAACGCCAACAGCGCCTCATCGATCCATGCCGGGGTCAGGCATGAGTCCTCGAGCAGGACTCCGCCTCCGGCAGCGACGACGTCGGTGGCATTGAAGCGCTGCTCGCCGTTGCCGATCGGCAACGGCACGTAGACCGCAGGCAGCCCGACCGCGGTCAGCTCGCAGATCGTGTTGGCACCGGCGCGGGCCACCACGAGGTCGGCTGCGGCATAGGCGAGATCCATCCGATCAACATAACCGGCAACGACATATGGCGGCCCGGCCCCCGTGGAGTCCGGCACGAACTCCTTGCCCAGGCCAGAGATGTGCAACACCTGTACTCCGTGTGAGCGCAACTGCTCGACTCGTGAGGCGAACGCCGAGTTCAGCCGTTGCGCGCCCAGGGACCCCCCGGTGACCAGCAGCGTCGGACGGTGGTCGTCAAGCCCGAAGCGCGCCAAACCCTTGGCGCGCTCCGCCACGCGGTCCAGCAGCGCGATCTCGCGACGCAGCGGCATGCCGATGACCGTGGCATGTCGCAGCGACGTGTTGGCGAATGTCGTTGCGACGTAGGGCGTCATTCGGGCACCCAGTCGGTTGGCCAGCCCGGGACGGGCGTTCTGTTCGTGCACGACGATCGGGATCTTCCGTCTGCGCGCGGCCAGATAGGCAGGCGTCGACACGTATCCGCCAAAACCCACCACAACGTCAGGGGCCGTTTCGTCAATGGCCGCACCAGCCGCATCGACGGCCGCCTTGAGTGCGCCGGGCAGGCGCACGAGCGCACCTGAGAGCCGACGCGGGAAGGCCACCTTGGGAATGGTCCGCAGGTCATACCCACGGGCCGGTACGAGCCGCTGTTCGAGGCCCTTGCGGGTGCCCAACGCGGTCACGCGGATGGCAGGGTCCCGTCGGCGCAGGCAGTCAGCCAGAGCCAGCAGCGGGGACACATGACCGGCGGAACCGCCACCGGCCAGGAGCACGCCGGACAGCCCCGGGTGAACGCTCATGATCTGCGGCCCCGGCGCGTGGCCATGACCGCGAGCGAGCGGCGCACCACGCCCGGGCGGGCAGCGAGGGCCTCACGACATCCCGGCTCGCCCCGGGCGAACGACGACAACATCCCCAAGGCGAACAGTGTCGCCATCAAGGCTGATCCCCCACTGGAGACCAGGGGCAGCGGAACACCGATGACCGGCAGCAGCCCGATCACCGAGCCCATGTTGATGACGGCCTGGGTGAGGATCCAGACCATCACCCCGGCCGTGGCCACGCGGATGAAGAAGTCGTCGCTGCGGCTGACCAGTCGGTAGCACGCGAAGGCCAGCAGCCCGAAGAGCCCGATGATGACCAAGGTGCCGGGCAGACCCAGCTCCTCACCGATGATGGCGAAGATGAAGTCGTTATGGGCCTCGGGCAGCCACGACCACTTCTCCCGGCTGGCGCCGAGGCCCACACCCCACCAGCCCCCGTCGGCGAGGGCATATTGGCCGTGGATCGTCTGAAAGCACTTGGTGGGGTCGGTGCACCCAGCCAGCCAGGTGTGGATACGACCCATTCGGTTGGCGCTGGTCATCGCCATGGCTGCGGCCACCGCCGCCGCGCCCGCTCCGGCAACGAGGAACATCCGCGCCGGGACACCGGCGGCGAACAGCATCCCGGCGATGATGGCCAGGAGCACCAAACCCGTGCCGAGGTCACCGCCGCCGAGCACGAGCAGCAGCAGCAGGCCGCCGGCGGGGAACACCAGTGGCACCACGACGTGCATGAACTTGCCCAGCTTGCGCCGCTTCTTGGTCAACGCAGCGGCACCGAACAGAACCAGCGCCACCTTGGCGAACTCAGAAGGCTGGACCTGCTGACCCGCGATGTGGATCCAGTTGCGGTTGCCGTTGACCCTGACCCCCAGGCCCGGCACGAAGACCAGCGCCTGAAGGCAGATGGCGAATGCCAGCAGGGGCACGGACAACCGCTTCCAGATGCTCAGCGGGATCCGGCTGGCCACGAAGGCGCCGATGACGCCAAGGACCGCGTACTGCAGCTGGTTGAGGAAGATCGTGTAGGACGAGCTGGTGCTCTCGTAGGACGTCACGCTGGATGCGGAGAGAACCATGACCAGGCCGATGACGACCAGCATCGAGGTCGCGCTCAGCAGCAGGTAGTAGGTGGTGACAGGGGACTCGAAGCGCTCCAACCACGGCAACGCCCCACGCCGGGTCGACGAACCAGCCGATGACGACCCCCGACCCGCGGCTCCCCGGGAGGGTGAAGGGGTCGGCCGCCTCGAAGTGGTGGTCACGACGCTGGGGGCCCTTCGTGTCGGCTCGCATGGCGGTGCACCGCCACGGCGAATGCGTCGCCACGGGCGCCATAGTCGGCGAACATGTCCATGGATGCTGCGGCAGGTGCGAGCAGGACCACGTCACCGCGCTGAGCCAGGCCGCCGGCATGAGCCACCACGAGATCCATGACTCCAGTGTCCGTGGTGGGCACGACGACCACGGGGACATCTGGTGCGTGTCGGGCCAGCGCCTGGGCGATCTGATCTCGGTCGGCCCCGATCAGCACGACACCGCGAAGTCGATGGGCAACCGAGGCGACCAACGCGTTGACGTCAGCGCCCTTGAGTAGGCCCCCAGCGATCCACACGACGTGCTCGAAGGCGGCCAGCGAGGCGCCAGCAGCGTGGGGGTTGGTGGCCTTGGAGTCGTCGACGAAGCGCACCCCCTCGACGGTTGCGACCTCGGCGATCCGGTGCGGGTCGGGCACGAAGGCGCGCAGCCCGTCGCGCACCGACAGCGCACCGACACCGTAGGCGCGTGCCAGTGCCGCGGCCGCCAGGGCATTGGCCACATTGTGCGGTGCCATCGGCGGCCCGTCTCCGCGCAGGTCTGACAGACTCGCCAGCTCCGCCGCTGAGGTCTTTCGCTGCTCGACGAACGCCCGGTCTGCCATGACGTCGTCGACCAGCCCGACCATGGACGGACCCGGAATGCCAAGGGTGAAACCGATGGCGCGACAGCCCTCGACGACGTCGGCATCCCTGACCATCTGCTCGGTTGCCGGGTCCTGGACGTTGTAGACGCACGCGATCTCGGTGCCCGTGTAGACCTTGGCCTTGGCCTTGGCGTACTCCTGCATGGATCCGTGCCAGTCGATGTGGTCGGGCGCGAGGTTCAGACAGACCGAGGCCACCGGCATCACGGACCGCTGCCAGTGCAGCTGGAAGCTGGACAGCTCGACCGCCAGCACGTCGTACGGCTCGGGGTGCAGCACCGCTTCAAGCAGCGGCGTGCCCACGTTTCCCGCGCTGGTCGCGCGCAGCCCGGCGGCGCGCAGGATGGACGTGAGCATCTTGACCGTCGTCGTCTTGCCATTGGTGCCGGTGATCGTGATCCAGGGTGCCGCGCCCCACTGGGTGCGCATGCGCCACGCGAGCTCGACCTCACCCCACAGCGGTATCCCGCGGGCGGCCGCCGCCAGCAGAAGGGGGTGATCGGGGCGCAAGCCCGGTGAGGTCACGACGAGCTCGGTACCCTCGGGCACGTCGAGCAGGTGCTCGGGGCCGAGACGGACATCGACGTCCAGGATCTCCAGGATCCGGGCACGTTCGACGATGGCGGAGGTGGCGTCGGCACTGACCGCGGTGACGATGGCACCGCGGTCCGAGAGCGCGTCAGCGGCCGCGAACCCGCTGATGCCCAGGCCGGTGACCAGGATGCGCAGGTCTGACCAGTCGGCGTCGCGGTGGGTGAGGTTGCGAGAGCCCCGGCGGGGCTCGTAGCTCGGGTCGAGATCCTGCGGGGTCATCGGTCTGGGCCAAACAGGCCCCTGGCTTCAGCCATGGGCAGGCAAGGCAGGTGGCCTGCGGGTTGGGCTGGTTCTCGAGATGACGTTTGACGGCCTCCAATGTTGGGCCGCCGGCAGCGGCAACGAAGCACGAGCTGGTCCACAGCTCCCGGAGCCGGACCCCAAAGACGCAAGAGTCTGCACGCAGCGCCGGGACGGACCTGCCTTGATGGTATTGGCCACGGGGTGGATGCCGCACTGCAGTCCAGCGAGCACGCCTGGGCACCGTCGCCGTGGGAAGGCGTTAACCCGCTCCGACAACCCACTCCGCATAGAACAGGCCCAGCCCCAGCGCAACGAACAGCCCGGCAACGATCCAGAACCGGATGACGATGGTGATCTCGTCCCAGCCGGCGAGCTCAAAATGGTGCTGGAGGGGGGCCATCCTGAACACCCGGTTGCCGGTCATCTTGAACCAGCCGACCTGGATGATCACCGAGAGAGTGATGATGACGAACAACCCTCCGAGAATCACGATCAGCAGCTCGGTGCGGGTGGTGATCGCCAGACCGGCCATGGCACCGCCGAGGGCCAACGACCCCGTGTCGCCCATGAAGATCTTGGCTGGAGAGGCGTTCCACCACAAGAACCCGAAGCAGGAACCCATGAGAGCCGCAGCCACCACGGCCAGGTCGTGCGGGTCGCGGACCTCGTAGCAGTTGACGCCCGGATTGCTCTGACAGTTCTGGTTGAACTCCCAGATGGCGATCAGGACGTAGGAGGCGAACACCATCACGCTCGTGCCCGTCGCCAGCCCGTCCAGGCCGTCGGTGAGATTGACGCCGTTGCTGGTGCCGGCGATCATCAGGTTGGCCCAGAGCACGAACAGGATGAGTCCGAGCAACGTGCCGGAGAAGGCGAAGTTGACGTTCGTGTCACGCACGAAGGACACGAAGGGCACCGCGGGAGTGCGGAACCGGCTGTTGGGGAACTGCAGCGCCAGGACAGCGAAGATCACCGCAACCACCGTCTGACCGGCCAGCTTCTCCTTGGTGCGCAACCCCAGGCTGCGCTGTTTGGTGATCTTGATGTAGTCGTCCATGAAGCCCACCAGACCCAGCCCGGCCATGAGGAAGAGCACCAGGATCCCGCTGACAGTCAGGGGTGTCAGGGTGAACAGGTGCGCGGCCCCGTAGGCCGTCAGCGTGGCACCGATGATGAGCGCACCACCCATGGTGGGGGTGCCGCGCTTGGTGTGGTGAGAGGTCGGCCCGTCGTCGCGGATGAACTGGCCATACCCCCGGCGGACGAGGAACTTGATGAAGTACGGGGTGCCGAGCAGTGACAGCACAAGGGAAAACATTGCGGCCAGGAGCACGGCCTTCACGAAGGGGCCTCCGACCTGGTGGGGTCCAGGAGACGATCTCCCAGCCACCGCAGTCCCGCGTCACGGCTGGACTTGACCAGCACGACGTCCCCCGGGGCAACGTGCTGCAGCAGCAGCTCGTAGGCGGCCCCAGTGTCCGGCACCCAGGTCGACTCCTCGCCGCGGGCCCCCTGGTCACGGGCGCCACTCTCGATCGGGCGGGCCCCCTGACCCACGGCGACCAGCCGCGAGAGGTGCAGGCGCACGGCAAGTCGACCCAGCGCGTCGTGTTCGGTGACGGACTCGGTCCCCAGCTCACGCATCTCGCCCAGCACAGCCCAGGTCCGCCGGCCGACACCCATGGCCGCCAGGGCCTTCAGCGCGGCGCGCATCGAGTCCGGATTGGCGTTGTAGGCGTCATTGACGATCGTGACACCGTCGGCCCGCTCATGGACCTCCATCCGCCACCGGCTCAGCGGGCGGGCGTCCCCCAGCGCCGTGGCGACATCATCCAGCCCCATGCCGACGGTCAGTGCGACGGCCGCGACCGCGAGGGCGTTGCCGACGTGGTGCTCCCCATACAACCCGAGGGCAACCGCGGCGGTGCCCTGATCGGTGGCCAGGGTAAAGGACGCCCGGCCCTGCCGGTCGAGACGGACGTCCAGCGCCCGGACGGTTGCCTGCTCCGACCGCCCAACAGCTATGACGCGCGCCTGGGTCAGGCTCGCCATACCCCACACAATCGGGTCGTCCGCGTTCAGGACGGCGAATCCCGTTGCGGGCAGGGCCTGCACGAGCTCGGCCTTGGCCACCCCGACGGCCTCGCGTGAGCCGAACTCGCCCATGTGAGCGGTGCCGACATTGAGGACGACCCCGATCTGGGGCGGCGCTATCGCGGTCAGGTAGTTGATGTGACCGATCCCCCGCGAGCCCATCTCCAGCACGAGGTACCGCGTGGTGGCGGTGATCCGGCAGACGGTCAGCGGGACGCCGACCGGGGAGTTCAGGGAGCCGACGTTGGCGACCGTCTCGCCGTGGCGTTGCAGGACCGACCACAGCAGGTCCTTGGTGCTGGTCTTGCCCGAGGATCCGGTGATACCGATGACGACAGCCTGGGCGCTGCGCTCGAGCAGGGCGTGGGCGAGTGCGACAAACGCCGCCTGGACGTCCTGGACCACCACGCACGGCAGGTCGGCCACCGGCCGCGAGGTCAGCGCGGCGACGGCCCCGGCGGCGCGCGCTGCTGCGACGAACTGGTGGCCGTCCAGGGCCTCACCGATGCGCGCGACGTAGAGACTGCCGTCGGTGGCTTCGCGCGAGTCGGTGACCACCGGTCCGTCAACGAGTGGATCCGCACGCGCAATCGCGAAGGCATCGCCGATGGCAGTGACAGCGTCGGTGGCAGTCCCGGGGGCGTCGTGGACCCGCCCACCCGTGATCTGGGCGATCTCACTGAGCCTGAGGGCAATCACCGGGCCTCGCCATGGTTGGCATCAGTGGTGGCTTGGCGCAGGGGGTGCTGCCTGGATGACATGTGCTCCATGAGTGCCGCTCTCAGCTGTGCCCGGTCGTCGAAGGGGTGCACCACGCCCGCAATGTCCTGCCCGCTCTCGTGTCCCTTGCCCAGCACCACGACGGTGTCGCCCACGCCGGCCGAGGCGACGGCCTCGCGAATGGCTGCGGCGCGGTCGCCGATCTCGCGGATACTCCCCGGCAGTGACCCAGGGGGTCGTTCCTGGGCGAGCGCCCCAGCCAGGACCGCCGCGCGAATGATCGCCGGATCCTCGGCCCGGGGGTTGTCGTCGGTGACGACGACGAGGTTCGCCTGTGCGGCAGCCGCCGCGCCCATGGCCGCCCGCTTGCCGGGATCCCGGTCTCCCCCGGCGCCCAGAACGACGATCAGCGACCCAGAGGTGCTGTGTCGCAGTGCCTTCAGGGCTGCGGCCACCGCACCGGGAGTATGAGCGAAGTCGACCAAAGCCAGCGGCATCCGGCTCTGGTCAGCCTCCTCGACCCCCGCCACCAGCACTGTCTCCATCCGCCCGGGTACGTGTGGGTCGGTGGCCAGGGCCGCCTCGACGCCTTGGATCGGGTAGCCAGCAGCCAGCAGCACCAGGGCAGCCACGCCAGTGTTGACCTGGTTGAAGTCTCCGGGCAGGACCGAGCGCAGGGACAGTCGCCCACCCTCACCGATCAGAGCAAAGGCTGACTCGTCTGGCCCGCTGGTCTGGATCCGCCAGTCGGCCCGGACGTCCTGGCTCGAGGAGATGGAGACCACGGGCACCCCGGACTCCCGAGCGAGGCGCTGGCCCCATTCGTCGTCCACGCACACCACGGCACGGACCGCCCGCTCGGGGGTGAACAGCGATGCCTTGGCCAGGTAGTAGTCCTCCATCGACCCGTGGAAGTCGAGGTGGTCCTGGGACATGTTGGTGAAGGCGACCACGTCATAGCGCACGCCGTCGACGCGGTGCAGGGTCAGGGCGTGACTGGACACCTCCATGGTGCACGTGTCCACACCCCTCTCGAGCATCACCGCGAACAATGCATGCAGGTCGCAGGACTCGGGCGTGGTCCTGACGCTCTTCATCCGGTCCTGGCCAATGCGCGTCTCGATCGTGCTGATCAGCCCCGTGACCCGCCCGAGAGCACGCAGGGCCGAGTCGAGCAGGTATGCCGTCGTCGTCTTGCCGTTGGTGCCGGTGATCCCCAGCATCGTCAGCGCTGCGCTGGCGCGACCGTAGACCAACGCCGCGACCTCGCCGAGGGCCGCGCGAGGCTGTGGAACCACCAGCACGGGCACCGTGGTCTCGTTCAGCGCGAGCAGGGCCGCTCCGGCCGCGTCGGTCAGCACGGCAACCGCACCGCGGCCGACTGCTGCGGCAGCGAAGCTGGCACCGTGGACATTGGCCCCGGGAAGGGCCGCATACAGGTCTCCGGGCTGGATGGCGCGCGAGTCCAGGGTTACCCCGGTCACCACAACGCGAGAATCGACGATGCCCTCAGGCGTCGCTGGCACGCCAGCACACTCAGCCACGGACTGCAGGCTGTTGGCGTGAGGGGACCGGGGTCGCGGAGCTGCGTTCAAGGGTGTACCACGGTCGTGAGGTTACCGGGCGGTGGTCGGGCGCGGGAGACCCGAGGCCGCCTGCAGGGCTGCCGCTGCCTTGTCCGCTGATGTCGCCGGGTCCTGGATCGTGAGCTTCATCACCGGTGGCGGGGTGCCGGTCGGAGGGATCTTGAACTCCTGCAGCGCGTAGGTCATGACGTCCTTGAACACCGGGGCGGCCACCGATCCACCGTAGATGCCGCGGATCGGGTTCTGCAGGATCACGGCGACGACGTACGCCGGGTGGTCGGCGGGGGCAAAGCCGATGAAGGACGCGGTGTACCCCGAGTAGCGACCGTTGGCGCCAATACGGTCAGCGGTCCCGGTCTTGCCTGCGACGCGGTAGCCGGGGATCTTCGCCAGCACGGCGGTACCGCCGTCCCCGACGACGAACTCGAGCATCTGGCTCAGCGTCGTGGCAACCGATGGGGAGATGACCCGCACCGCGGTGGTGGGCGCCGTCTGCGTCACAGTTCCGTCGGCGTTCTCGGTGCTGGCCACCAGGGTCGGAGGCACGCGCAGTCCCCCGTTGGCAACGGTCTGGAAGACGCCGGCAGCCTGGATGGCGTTGACCGCCAGCCCCTGGCCGTACATGACGGTGTAGCGCTGGGAACCGTTCCAGTTCTGGGACCTGGCGAAGATGCCCGGCGTCTCGCCGGGGAACCCGATTCCGGTCGACTGACCGACCCCGAAACCGCGGAAGTACCTCTCGAGGGTGGCCGGCGGGACCTTCTCACCGACCATCATCGTGCCGATGTCACTTGACTGGGCGATCACGCCGGCGAACGTCAACTTCTCGACCCCGTGGTCATGGGAGTCCCGGAACACCTGGTCGGCGCGGGCCAGCCGGTTGGGAACCACCACCGGAGTCGCCGGCGTGGCGACGCCCTCTTGGAGGGCTGCAGCCGCCGTCATGACCTTGGCAGTGGACCCCGGTTCAAACGCCTCACCGAAGGCGTTGTTGTTCAGACTTCCACTGGCCTTGGCGATGTTGTTCGGGTCGAACGACGGATAGGACGCGACAGCTGCCAGCTCACCGGTCTTGACATTCATCACCACGACGGTGCCTGACAGCGCCTGGGTCTCGTTGACCTTCTGAGCAACGGCGTTCTGGGCATACCACTGCAGATCGCTGTCGATGGTCAACCGAACGCCGAGGCCGGGCACGACCGCATTGATCAGCTGCTCACCGGTGGTGATGGTGCGGCCGTCCCTGGACCGCTCTGAGGTCGTCTCGCCCGGCTTGCCCGCCAGCTGCTTGTTCAGCAACAGCTCGAGGCCGCCACCGGCCGACCCGTCACTGTCCACCCAGCCCACCAGTGAGGCCGCCGCAGAGGAGATCGGGTAGGAACGCTTCGACGTCGTCTCGTTGTAGATGCCCGGGATCCCCAGGGCTGAGATCTTGTGCCAGTTCGACATGGAGACGTCCTTGGCGACGTACACAAACCGTCGTACGCCGGTCAGCGTCTTCAACAGCTCGGCCTCGGGCTTGCCCAGGATCGGTGCGAGGTCGGCAGCCGCCCCCTCAACGCCGACCGTCACAGAGACGCCGTTGACCTTCTTCCGGTACGTCGGTACGGCGCTCTGGTCCGCCGTGACGTTGCACCGTGCGGTGCTGGTGGCCAGGAGCGTGCCGTTGGAAGCCGTGATGTCGCCACGCAGTGCCGGCACCGCGACGATGCTCAAACGATTCTTGAGCGCGGCCGAGGCCATGGCCGAGGAGTCAAGGGCCTGCAGCCGGAACAGCTGCGCGCCGAACAGACTCAAGATGAAGAGCCCCACCAGGAGCAGAAATCGAACGCGTCGTTCGGGGTGGACAACGCCGATTCGAGCCGGCCGCGACCCAGCGCTGCCATGGCGGCCAGGAGAAACGCCGCCGGCTCGCCTGGACGCTGGAGACCTGCGGGGGGTGGGTCTGCCCGGCACGGAGGCGGGGGAGGTCGGGGCGGGACGGGCCGTGCCTTCCGGCGAACGGCGACGTGCCGGGTGGCCTGACGAGGCCCCAGGTCCCGAGCCTCGCGCGGGGCGGGCATCGCCCGGTCCGCGGCCTCGGGTCTGGCTCACCTGCTCACCTCTTTGCTGGTGTGGCCGGCTTCGGGGCCACCGAAGCTGGTGTGGCCTGCTTCGGGGCCACCGGGGCTACCTTTGCCGGCGTCGCTGTCGCCGGTGCTGTTGCCGTTCCTGATGCTGGTGCTGTAGCTGGTGCTGTCGCTGCAGTTCCTGGTGCTGTAGCTGGTGCTGTAGCTGGTGCTGTAGCTGGTGTCGTCGCTGCAGCTGGTGGCTTCTTTGGTGGTGTCACTGGTGCTGGGGTCCGAACCACGGTAAAGCCGGACCCCGCGGCCGCCGGTATCGCCACGCCGATGACCGCACCGTCGGAAAGCCGCAGGAAGGCTGCGGACTGTGCCGGCACCATGCCCATGCTGAGCGCCCTCGACGCGAGGTTGGCCGGGGACCTCGATGCCTGCACGGACTGGTTGAGAGCGTCCTGGACGTCGGTCAGGCGATCGGAGCTGGCCCGCAAGTCGTGCAGCGTGAAGGAGCCCTGGGCCAAAGCGGTGTTGAGCAGCAGGAGCCCGATCAGCCCGGCAGCAAGCAGTATCGCGCAGGTGATGCCGAAGGCAGCATCGCCGCGACGCAGGGGTGCCCCGGTGACCACCCGCAGTCTGGGCGTCGTCGTGGCCGGCCTGTTCAGGGAGCGTGCGCCGACTCGTGCCGTGGAAGTCATCTGGCTCATCCGAGGTGTCCTTTCGAGACCCGCGTGCGTTCGGCTGCGCGCAGACGGGCCGATGCTGCGCGGGGGTTGATATTGGTCTCGGCGGTACCGGGCTGCTCGGCTCCGCGAGTGAGCAGGCGCAGGTATGGCGCGAGGTCGGGGAGCTCGACCGGCAGACCGACGGGGGTGCCGCTGTGAGCGCCCGCGGCCAGCACCTGCTTGGTGAGGCGGTCCTCGAGGGAGTGGTAGCTCAGAACCGCGATGCGGCCGCCCACCACCAGCGCGTCGACGGCTGCCGGAAGCGCGGCCTTGAGGGCTTGAAGCTCGCTATTGACCTCTATCCGCAACGCCTGGAAGGTGCGTTTGGCGGGGTGCCCGCCGCTCTTCTGCGATGCTGCAGGGATGGCCGAACGCAGGAGCTCGACCAGCCGCGCCGAGCTGGTGAAGGACTGCCGAGCGCGCTCGCGCACCACGGCCGAGGCCACACGTTTGGCGAAACGCTCCTCGCCGTAGTCGCGCAGGATGCGCTCGAGATCGGCCTGGTCATAGGTGTTGAGGACCTGGGCTGCGGTGATGCCCGAGCTTTGGTCCATCCTCATGTCCAGCGGGGCGTCGTGCCGGTAGGCGAACCCGCGCTCCTGCTCGTCGAGCTGCAGCGAGGACACTCCGAGGTCCAGCAGCACTGCAGACACCGATGACCGCCTCGAAAGATCCAGGTCAGTCAGGATCTGTGCCAGCTCGTCATAGACGGCGTGCACGGGAGTGAACCGCCCGCCGAAGCGAGCCAGCCGGTCTGCAGCCAGGCTCAGAGCCTCGTGGTCACGGTCGATGCCGACCACGCGGGCACCCGAACACTGCTCAAGGATCGACTCGCTGTGACCGCCCATGCCCACGGTGGCGTCCACCATGAGCGCGCCCGGCTTCTGCAGTGCAGGTGCGAGAAGCTCGACGATACGATCGCGCAGGACAGGAACGTGGCGGTCCTGGGCAATCCCGCGAGCGTTCATCGGTGCGTCTTTCTCGTGTTCTCTGGTGGCGGCTCTCGTGGGCCTGGGTTGCTGGGGTTCTGTTGTGCCGGTGGCGATCCCTGACTTCAGGTCTCCAACCGCTTCAAAGGGGGTGCGACCCGACAACGGGGAAGTGAGGTCGGGACGCGAAGCGGGTGGAGACCTGACCTCAGGGGCCGGCTGGTCGCCGCCGCGCACATCACAGGAGTCCGGGAATCACCTCCTCGGACTGATCGGCAAAAGCCTGCTCGGTACTGGCCAGGTAGGTGTTCCAGGCGGTCGTGTCCCACAGCTCGACACGAGATCCGGCGCCGATGACGGTGCATTCCCGGGTGAGCCCGGCGTATTCGCGCAACGTCGCCGGGACCGTCACCCTGCCTTGGCGGTCGGGAATCTCATCCGAGGCCCCGGACAGGAACACGCGCAGGTAGTCGCGAACGGCCTTGCTGGTCACCGGCGCGACGCTCATGGTCTCGGCCACTCGGAGGAACTCGTCCATCGGGTAGACGTACAAGCACCGCTCCTGGCCTCGGGTAAGCACCACACCACTGGCCAGGCGCTCACGGAACTTGGCCGGAAGGAAGAGACGGCCTTTGTCATCGAGTCGGGGGGTGTGCGTACCAAGGAACACAGCGCCCCTGCCTCCCCATTCGAGGACTCGTTTCCGGTCTTGGACAGTCACTTCTATCCGCTGTCCTCCACGTTACTCCACTTTGCACCACGGTCAACGCAATATGGGTGGTTTTGGGTATCCGGCACCGCGTTTACGCAGGTCAACACGGTGACCCGATGGTGGGGCGAAATCATGGCGGATCGGAGTTCGCAGGCTCCAGTGACGAATGGAACGAAGTGGGGGAAGATCGAGGAAAGACGGGAGTCACTGTGAGCGCGATCGGCACTCCACAAGAAGGTTTCGTCCAAGATCAGGTCAGGTCACAGGCGTCCAGAGTCGACCGAACCGGACTCGAGCTCGTCACCGAAGTGACGACCAGGATCCGCCTGGCCATGGCGACCGTCATCGAGGGCAAGCCGGACGTCATCAACACCGCGATCACAGTCCTGCTCGCCGAGGGACACCTGCTGATCGAGGATGTCCCCGGCGTCGGCAAGACCATGCTGGCCAAGGCTCTGGCCAAGTCCATCGACTGCTCGGTGCGTCGGGTGCAGTTCACCCCCGACCTGCTGCCCAGCGACATCACCGGGGTCAGCGTCTTCAACCAGGACGTGCGCGACTTCGAGTTCCGCCCGGGTGCCATCTTTGCCAACGTCGTGGTCGGTGACGAGATCAACCGCGCCTCCCCCAAGACCCAGTCGGCCCTGCTGGAGTGCATGGAGGAGGGTCAGGTCACCGTCGACGGGCAGACCTACGCGCTGCACAAGCCCTTCATCGTGCTGGCCACCCAGAACCCGATTGAGATGGAGGGCACCTACCCACTGCCCGAGGCCCAGCGCGACCGTTTCATGGCCCGCATCTCGATGGGCTACCCATCTCCCGCTGCCGAGGTAGCGATGCTGGACAGCCACGGTGGTGCGTTCCCGCTCCTGGAGATGGCGCCGGTGACCGACGCCGACACCGTCGCCACGCTCATCGAGATCGTGCGCAAGCTGCACACCAGCGCAGCCATCAGGCAGTACATCGTCGACCTCACCAACGCCACGCGACTCACGCCCGCCCTGCGCCTGGGTGCTTCCCCGCGCGCCAGCCTGCACCTTCTGCGCGCGTCCCGGGCGTATGCCGCCCTCGCGGGACGCGACCACGTCCTTCCCGACGATGTGCAGGAGCTGGTCGTACCGGTCCTGGCCCACCGGATGATCCCCACCGGTGAGACCCAGGTGGCCCGACGCACCAGCGCGGACGTCCTGCGTGAGGTCGTCAGGCGAGTACCCATCCCGTCTTCGGTGCACTGAACCACAGACGACAAGGGACGGTCCAGCACTGTGACCCGGATCCGGGACGTACTCACCATCCGCGGCCATGCCTTCGTGGCAGCGGGCGTGACCTTGCTGGTCTGCGGGCTCCTGCTTGGTTTCACCGACATCACCCGGGTCGGAGTGCTCCTGGGGGTGTTGCCGTTGCTGGCCGGCATCAGTGCCAGGCGCAGAGACTTCGGCGTCGTGCTCGTCCGCACCGTTCACCCCGCCCGGCTCGAAGTCGGCCAGACCGCGCGCGTGCAGCTGGTCCTGCAGAACACCTCGAGCAGACGCACCCACCTGCAGCTGGCTGAGGAGCGGGTGGAATACGCGATGGGCGATCGGCCGCGCTTCGTCCTGCCGCCCATGGAGCCGGGCGACATCCGCGAGGTGAACTACCAGATCCGCTCCCAGGTCCGCGGACGTCACCGGCTCGGGCCCCTGATGTTGCGCGTACGGGACCCCTTCGACCTGGCCACCATCGCCACATCGCTGCCCGGCTCCACCGACGTTCTGGTCCTGCCCCGGATCGAGGTCCTCGGGGATGCACGCCCCCGTGGGGAGGGGGTCGGCGCGGAGGGCGCCCTCCCTCACATGGTCGCGCAGCACGGCCAGGACGACGTGACCATCCGGAGCTACCGCGAGGGCGATGATCTGCGCCGCATTCACTGGCCAGCCACAGCCCACCGCTCAGAGCTGATGGTCCGCCAGGAGGATCTTCCGGCGAGACGTCGGGCCGTCATCGTCCTGGACTCGCGCGCCGCTGGGCACCAGCGCTCGAAGACTGCGGGGTCGTTCGAATGGGCGGTCAGCGCAGCTGCCTCCATCGCCACCCACCTGTGGGGGCACCGTTACGCACTCCACCTGGTGAGCAGCGAGACCACCGCCCAGGGTGAGGCGACCCGGACCGTCGAGATCGACAACGCGCTGGCCTCACTGGCAGTGGCTCAGCTCGGCGCGGCCGAACGCTTCGAGGAGGTGCTCCATTCGGCCCATCCCCTGACCTCGGCCGGCGGCCTGGTGATCGCCATCGTCACCGACCACGACGAAGCCGCGCTGCGACGGATCGGGGCCCTGCGCCAACCGGGGGGGACCGGCCTACTGCTCCTGCTCGACTCCGCCAGCTTTGCCCGAGGAGGGCCCGGCGCGCCCTCGGACCAGACGCTGGCGCTTTCAGGCCTGCTCGCCGCTGCCGGGTGGAGCACATGCGTCGTGGGCTCAGGCCTGACGGTCGCCGAGGCGTGGAACTTCGTGTCCGCCCCTATCGCGGTCCTGGACGGGGTCGGGCGATGAAGGGCCAGGGCGGACATCTCGGCCATGGCCTCGACGCGACGCTGGCCGCGCTGGCCACGCTGACAGCAGCATGGCCGATATCCACCCTGCTGGCTGAGCCGACATGGCTGCGGCCGACGGTGCTGCTCATCGCGGTGATCGCATCCAGTGGCATCGGCGCCAGGTCGCTGGCCCTGCGTGGCTGGCATGTCCTGATGGTGCAGCTGGCGTGCTTCGCCCTTGCCGTGAGCACGATCTACGGACAGGGTCATCTCTGGCACGGCCTGCCAACGTTCAAGACTCTGGGTTTAGCGGGCAGTCTCATCGGCCAGGCTCTGACCACCATACGGACGTCTGCCGCACCGGCACCCACGACACCAGGCCTGATCTTTCTCGTGGGTTGCACCCTCGCCCTGGTCGCCCTGGTCGTTGACTACCTCGCCGTAACGCGCCGATCCCCCTCGCCGGCCGGTCTGCCGCTGCTGAGCGTGTTCCTGGCTGCAAGCGCCAACCGCAACACCTCACTGCCCATCATCTTCTTCGTCGCCGCTGCTGGTATGTGGCTCATTCTGGTCGCGAGGGCGGGCAGCGCCATGCTGCGCGGTTGGGACAGCACCCCCGCTGTGGGCCCTACCCCCGCGCCGCAGAACCTCGACGCCCGGGGCGTGTCCGAATATGCCTCGACGGCGCGGATGCTGGGTGCGCTGGCAGTGGCTGCCGCGGTCGCCGTGCCCGTCGTTCTGCCCCAGCTCCCACCGACGTTCCTCTTGTCTGGTCTTGGCCGCAGCTCATCGAGTACCGGTAACGGCTCGGGCACGGTCGGCTTCTCACTGAACCTCGACCTGGCCGCCGACCTCAAGAGCCAGGACACGACTCCGGTGCTGGCGTACACGACCACGGACACCGCACCGCCACCGCTACGGGTGGCGGTCAGCTCCTTCTACAGGTCAGACCAAGGCAACTGGGCTCCCCCGCGGATACTTCTGTCGGCACTGTCCCCCAACCCCTCCATCCCCGCGCCCGCCGGGCTCTCGGGCGAGGTCCCCAAGAAATCCTTCGCGATGACATTCAGTCGCAACCTGCTCGCAGGGCCCTTCCTGGCCGCACCCTATCCGCTGATCTCGGCCGACCTGGGCAACATCCCCTGGGGACTGACATCAAATACCCAGGACGTCGGGGTGGCCAGCCGTCCCGACTCCTACTCGGTCTCCTACTGGCGCCTCGAGCCCACCGCGACGATGCTGCAGAGCCCTTCGGCGAGCCCTCCCATCCCGGGCGTCGACAACACTGACCTGATCGTCGACGAACGGTCCGCACCGACGATCACCGCCCTGACCGAACGGCTCACGGCCGGCAAGGCCTCCGCCTACGACAAGGCGATGGCCATCCAGCAGTACCTGCGCGCCACGGGAGGTTTCACCTACTCGCTGACCCTGGCTCCGCCTCCCAAGGCCCTGTCCGCCAACAATGCCGGCTACGACGCGCTGACGAACTTCCTGGTCACCAAGCAGGGCTACTGCGTCCAGTTCGCCACGGCGATGGTCATGATGTCGCGCGCTGCCGGGATCCCGGCGCGGATGGCTATCGGCTTCCTGCCCGGGACCTTGGACCAGGGCGTCTGGACCGTCACCGCATCGGACGCACACACCTGGCCGGAGCTCTACCTCAACGGCATGGGCTGGACCCGGTTCGAACCAACACCCTCACGCGGAGCTCTGCCGGGGTACGCCATTGCCGCAACGTCGCCTGGGACCGCGGTCGGGAATCAGCCCCTGAACCAGGCGACGGCGCCGACCCCTCGCCAGAGCGCACCCAAGGATCTGGGCCAGGCCTCGACGAACGGCGGCACGAGTCCAGCTGCCGGCCTGAGCCTGACCTCCGTACTTCGTGGGATGACCCACGGTTGGGGACTGGTTCTGCTCGCAGGCATGGTCGGGCTGCTCGGATCCATGGTCGTGCCCACGGCAGCACGTTGGCGCCGTCGACGCAGCCTCGTCGCAGCTCGCAGCCCCGCACAAACAGTAGAGGTCCAGTGGGAGCTCCTCACGTCATCCTTGGGCGATCTGGGGATCGTGCCTGCACCCGCTCGCACGCCGCGGCAGCTGCGCGTGTACTACGAGCGGGAGGCATACCTGAAGGGTGAGGCCTGCGACGCCCTTGGCAGGGTTGTGCAGGTGCTGGAGCACTCGCGCTACGCGGTGTCCGCTCCGGCCCCGGCCGACCTCGCCTTGGATGTCCGTCAGGTGTTCAGGGCCGCTGCCGCAAACCGGCGCGGCAAAGACCGGCTCCGCGCGGCCTTGTGGCCCCGCAGCGGCATCGACCAGCTGCGCTCAGCCAGAGCCGAAGTCGCCAGGCGTATCCGCTCCCCCCTGCGCGACCTGAGCAGCTTTGTGCGCGAACGGTTCCCCCGCCGTCACACAGAACGTAGCCACCAGAATCCACCACCGTGACAGCGGACGGTCCGGCCAGCCGGCATGCCCACGGGCACGCCGGCCTCCCAGCTCGGACAAGGAGCCTTCGGCCCTTATGCGGACACATTCCACAAAGAGACCTCCTGCGTCCAGGACAGGTGCGGCGACTCACGGCTGTGAACCAGAAAGATCTCGTCCTTGCAGCGACCTGCAGGCTCTGAGCACTTGGCACTGTGAAGGTCCGCCACATTGTGGTTCATTCGAATGGATGCGTGCGCAAAGACCGCACTAAGTTGGGCCGGTGCCGTATTCATAAGCAGGAAGACGGGTGAGCTCAACATTGACAACCAACGCGCGGACAACCTCCGAGGATCAGAGCCGATGCTTTCTGCTGGAAGATCGGTCACCACCGGCAACCACGGGCAGAGCCAGCCTCGCTGGCCGTCATATGACATTCAGGCCTTTCTAACCTAGGTTCCGCCCCCACGACGCGCTATCTTGGAACGGTCCTCAACGGCGTCGTCGTGACCCGTTCACCACGTGAAAACAGGTAACTGTGATGACAGGCTTGAGCATTGTTGCGGATGGCCCCGGGCGATATATCACCTGGGGTGTCGTGCAGATCTCCACGTCCAACCTGATAATCATCGGGTCGATGGTTGTCCTGTTCGTCCTGGCCCTGGTCGTGCCCTTCGGGTCGGGTCAGGACAGCCAAACCGACCAGGAACGGCGCAAGCGATGACGACCCGTGCCGGCGAGCTGAGCCCGGAGGGCACGAACGAGCGGGGGAACTGGACCAGCGCGCTGCGTTCCAGGATCGAGGGACTGGTCCCACCGGGGCAGGCGCTTCCGAGCCGGCAGCCGGTGTACGTCGCCTCATGGATCTACGTCTTCGGAGTGCTGACCCTGGCGGCCCTGGCCGTGGTGATCCTCTCCGGTGGCGTCCTGACGCTGGGCGGGGTGGCATGGTGGCACGTCTCCTCGGTGGGTCTGTACTTCAACTCCGTCCACCTGTGGAGCGTGGAGCTGTTCTTCGGGTTCATGGTGATCCATCTGTGGGGCAAGTTCTGGATGGCCGCCTGGCGCGGAGGGCGGGCCCTGACGTGGGTCACCGGCATCGTGCTGTTCATGACCTCGATAGGGACCGCGTTCACCGGCTACCTCTCACAGTCAAACTTCGCGTCCCAGTGGATCAGCGGACAGGCCAAGGACGGCCTGAACGCGGTAGGCATCGGCGCGTTCTTCAACGTGCTCAACCCCGGACAGATGCTGCTCTTCCACGTGGCGCTGCTGCCCTTCGCCGTGGGCGTCATCACGGTGCTGCACATCATCCTGGTCCGGCGCCACGGCGTCGTCCCACCCCTTGACGCCGTTCTGTCCGTCCATGAAGACCAGGCCAACACAGACAAGGGGGAGCAGTCATGACCGCACCCGCTGGCACACGGCACGCAGCAGGCCGACGAGGTGACACCACCGCGGACTCACACGACTTCCCGACCCGGTCCTACGACCTGGTCAAGGAGTTCGTCATCGCCCTGGTCGTGGTCCTGGTACTCGGCGGCGGGCTGGCCGCGATCTTCTCCTCACCGGACGAGAAGTCGATCACCATGTCGGACTGGGCCAAGGCCGCACCCAACGACCTGATCGCCACGGCGGCCGGAGAGCTCGCCGGCACCACCACGAGCGCCGGGTACGGTGCGCCGTACAACACCAACAGCGACGGCCAAAAGCTCGGACCGCTGTCCCTGCAGAAGTGGGGTGGGGTTCGGATTCCGGTGGACTCCGCTGGTCTGGTCCTGCGCCCCCTGGCCGGCGTCAGCGGCGACCCCACCCTCACCTCAGCGGTGGCGGCGTGGAAAGCGGCGACCCCCACCCAGTCGACCAAATGGGCCACGGACTACGTCAACGCCCTGGCCAAGGCCCCCGACGGCGATCCGGCAAAGGTCGCCAAAGCCGACTACGGCCCGGTACCAGCCATGTCAGCCGGTCTGCTGACCCTGGCCCAGACCGGTGGGCTCGAGGGCATCCTCACCTCCTCAGGCAACTTCTACGGAGGCGACCAGACCCAGTCAATCCTGCTGCTCGCCGACGGGTCCTACCTGGAGGCCCAGGCCCGCGCACGCAACCTCGGCGGCGACCAGTGGGGCATGATGAACGAGACGGGCAACTACCCGGGCCAACCGTGGATGTGGCTCTACACGTTCTGGTACCAGGTCCCACCCTTCTCGACCTCGGACAACGCCGACGCACAGGTATGGGGCCTGATGATGCTACTCACCCTCATCCTGGCACTGGTGCCATTCATCCCGGGGCTACGTTCGATCCCCCGATGGATCCCCATCCACCGGCTGGTCTGGCGAAACTACTACCGCAGCGTCGCCGGTCCCTGACGGGCTTTACCTCCGCTATCGGGCCATACGACTGTTGAGCTCGGCGCACGCCGCCGTGAGAGCCCTCGTGGCCGGTTGCTCCGCCCCAGGCGTCAGCGCCTCGCCGGGTCGGCGCCATCACCGACCCCGTCACCTTGGCGCATGCGCATGGTGTCGGTCGCGTCCACCGTCGCACCGTTCACGCGACCGTCGTTGTGTCGCGCCCTACCTGCTCTTTGGCGGTGGTCGACCGACTTGACCAGGGCGGTCCAGGACGTCGACCCCAGGGACCGCCCTCCGGTAATCAGCGACGGCACGACCGGCTAGGTCCTGGTCCAACGAATCGACCTGACAACCGGACGTGGAAGCGTCGCCGGGCGGCGGTTTCGACGGCTCGCCAGGGCCGAGCATGATTCTGCGGACCGCGCAATGGCATGACGTTTACCGTCGCGGGCGCTCTGCCGGTCTCCTTGCGCGCCCTCAGGGCCTACAACGCGGCGCTCGGCTTCCTTGACATCCTGCTCCTCCCACCCATTTGCCTCACGTGATGTCGTGCACCCAAGATGGCGCGGGGTCTGTGCCATCGACCGATGGTCGCCCATCAATTACGAAGGTGAACGCCGGTGCCTGGTACTCCTCAAGGAGGTTAAGCGAGTCGAACATATTCTCGCGGCTCATGATTAATTCAGGCGGCTAACCTCTGTGTCCAGCAACCGGGAACGGTCCAGTCCGCATCTCGTTGATGCACACAGTGGCGTGCGAAGCACCACTGCGGACAGGCGTCTGCTTGATGAACGGGGCAGGCCTTGCCCACCGCGATCGTCCGAAAGGGGTTTGCTGTGTTTGGCGAATTGGCGGTCCGGCACACGGCAGGATTCGCCGTGAAAGCACCGTCAACACCGGCCTACTTTTCGACGAGCGTCGACAATCGTCAGTCAAAGCCTGCCGAAGCCGTCTGTCAGGAAAGCCTTGTGCTGTGAGGAATTACTATTGACTCAAGAGCTTCGCACAGCGTGTGTGCCTTCCGTCCTCATCCTGCTCCTGGCATGTGCCATCGCGGCCAGCTCAGTATGTCGTGGCTACTTCGCCGGTGACACCGGTCGTGCACCCGGTCGTCTCCGCTCCCTGTCCTCGGGTCACCGCGGGGGTTTCGGCAACCCCCGATGGCACCGTTGGCCTGGCTCCAGTCCACCCCGACCCGACGCCGGCAGATCCGGGGACTGCCAGCAGGTCAAGCTGTCCGGATCTAGCCAGCTGCCCGGTCTCGCGTTGCAGAAACGCTGGTTCAGGAGTTGAGGCTCAGTCCAGGTAGTCGCGCAGGACCTGTGAGCGCGACGGGTGACGCAGCTTGCTCATCGTCTTGGACTCGATCTGACGGATCCGCTCGCGGGTCACGCCGTACACCTTGCCGATCTCGTCGAGGGTCTTGGGCTGGCCGTCGGCCAGGCCGAAACGCATCGAGACCACACCGGCCTCGCGCTCGGAGAGGGTGTCCAGGACCGAATGCAGCTGCTCCTGCAGCAGCGTGAAGGACACGGCGTCCGCAGGCACGACAGCCTCGGAGTCCTCGATGAGGTCACCGAACTCGCTGTCGCCGTCCTCACCCAGCGGCGTGTGCAAGGAGATCGGCTCACGGCCGTACTTCTGGACCTCGACGACCTTCTCGGGGGTCATATCGAGCTCCTTGGCGAGCTCTTCGGGTGTGGGCTCGCGACCCAGGTCCTGAAGCATCTGGCGCTGGACACGGGCCAGCTTGTTGATGACCTCGACCATGTGCACAGGGATGCGGATGGTGCGGGCCTGATCAGCCATGGCGCGGGTGATGGCCTGGCGGATCCACCACGTGGCATACGTCGAGAACTTGAAGCCCTTGGTGTAGTCGAACTTCTCGACCGCACGGATCAGACCGAGGTTGCCCTCCTGGATCAGGTCCAGGAAAAGCATGCCGCGCCCGGTGTAGCGCTTAGCCAGCGAGACCACCAACCGCAGGTTGGCCTCGAGCAGGTGGTTCTTGGCGTTCTTGCCGTCCTGGGAGATCCACCACAGCTCGCGTTTGAGCTTCATGTCCATCTTGCCGCCGGCGTTGAGCTTCTCCTCGCCGAAGAGACCGGCCTCGATGCGCTTGGCAAGCTCGACCTCCTGCTCGGCGTTGAGCAGGGCAACCTTGCCGATCTGCTTGAGGTAGTCCTTGACCGGGTCAGCCGTCGCGCCCGCCGTGACGACCTGCTGGGCTGGCGCGTCATCCTCGTCGTCATCACGGATGACAAAACCGGCGGTTTCGTTTTCGTCCTCGGCGACCTTGCCCTTGCCCTCTTCACCCTCACCCTTGAGGTCGGTTTCGTCGACCCCGGAGTCGGCCGGTGCCTTCTTGCCGTCCTTCTTGGCCGTCGTCTTCCTGGCCGTTACCTTTTTTGCTGCCACCTTCCTCGACCGCGCCTTGGGTGCCGCCACCTCGGGCTCAGGAACCGCAGCCGATTCGGTCGAAGGAGCCTTGGCTGTGCGTGCCTTGGCCCTGGTCGGCGCCACAACCCCCTTGGCTGCTGTCTTCACCGGTGCCCCCTTCTTGGCCGCGGCAGCCTTGGCGGGGGCCGCTACGGTCTTGGCTGCGGTCTTGACCGCCGCCTTCTTGGCGGGGGTCGCTACCGTCTTGGCTACCGTCTTGGCTGCCGTCTTTGCGGCCGCCTTCTTGGCCGCGGCCGCCTTGGCGGGGCCCGTCACCGTCTTGGCTGCCGCCTTCGTCGCCACAGTCTTGGTCGCCGCGGTGGCACGAGCTGCGGCCGCACCGACAGCCCTATTTGCTGTCGCTGCATCCAGGGTCACGTGGATCCCCTGCTGGTCCAGCGAACGAAGAACGACCTTCATCCGTCTCGGGCTGATCTCGGCCTGCAACAACGCAACCCGCAGCTGCTCGCTGTCGACCGAACCGTGAGTCTTCCCGATCCGCACCAGCTCCTGAAGGGCGGGGTGGGTGAACTCGGCTGGCACCTTGGTTGGCGGGACTACCGCAGACAGGGATGAAACGCTAGACACAGTCGACACCGACTACCTTTCGTCGCGAAGCCGTTGCAACGCGTGAGTCCGTCGCCGGCGCAGGAGCGTCAACGATGACCAATGATGGGGCGGAGGAGTTCGCGATGACCGGCCCGGCGGGTGGGCTTTCCGGTCGTGCTAATGACCATTGTAAACGTCTGGTGACATGCTAACGCCTCAGTGCCCCGATCCGGTGCTCCAGAACGCTGCCGTGCCCAGGGCGCCGACCTGCAGCGCGTGTGCCGCTAGCCTCTGAAATGCGTCCCGCGACGGCGTCGGCGTCTGGGCATCCGGCAGTGAGCGCAACTGAGTTCATATCAGAGGGCACAACGCAAAGCGGGCGCGAACCCTTCCCCGGGCCGATATCCGGGACGCACCCCGGGTTTGGCCAGCCGAAGACCGCAGGGCGCCGCTGGACACGCTCGACGGCGTGTAGGTGCCGCCTCCCGCGGGCCGGGCCCCGCTCCAGCGCTCATCACCTGCCAAGGCTCTGGGCCTGACTGCCGGCTTCGCCCCAGTCCCGGACGCCGCCACCAGAAGTCACCAGCTCAAAGTCGAGTCACATGTTGGCCCCGGCCTTGACCGCGAGCACCGGACAGGTGGCATCGAGCAGGATGCGCTGGGCGTTCGACCCCAAGATGAGCTTGCCAACCGGAGTGC
>Ga0066789_10000003_pt1 | contig 60826 bp, 54 predicted proteins | sample OrgsoiDNA2013049_FD_70960 | JGI IMG/M metagenome (GOLD analysis project Ga0066789, IMG submission 70960) | Permafrost soil microbial communities from the Arctic, to analyse light accelerated degradation of dissolved organic matter (DOM) -... | ecosystem: Environmental > Terrestrial > Soil >...
CCACATCTCGGTGCGGCTACGGGGGTCGAGCCCGCTCGTGGGCTCGTCCAGGAAGAGGACCGGCGGTCTGGCCACCAGAGCACCGGCAAGGTCCAGACGCCGCCGCATGCCGCCCGAGTAGGTCTTGGCCATGCGGTCGCCTGCCTCCTCGAGCCGGAACTGCGCCAACAGCTCGCGCGCACGCTCCCGGCTCGGCTTGCGGCCGAGGTGATAGAGCCGGCCGATCATGTCAAGGTTCTCGAAACCGGTGAGGTACTCGTCGACCGCGGCATACTGCCCAGAGAGTCCGATGTGTCTGCGAACCTCCCGAGGGTTCTTGAGCACGTCGAACCCGGCCACCTCCGCGGTCCCGGAGTCCGGCCTCAACAGGGTCGTCAGGATGCGGACGACCGTGGTCTTACCAGCACCGTTGGGTCCCAGGAGGCCCAAGACCGAACCCCTCGGCACCGTCACGTCGATACCATCCAGGGCCTTGACCTGGCCATAGTGCTTGACCAGTGCGCGTGCTGTCACCGCATTGCTCACGTCGAGAACTCTTCCACGAACCTGCGACAACGGACCAGCCAAAGCCCGGCTCAGCTCAACGTCAGCGAGTACCCCTTGTCACGCAGCGTGCTCAAGAGCTCCTGGCAGTGGGCAATGCCCTTGGCTTCAAGCTGCACCGCGATCTCCACCTCGTCCACCGGCAACGTGGCACTCGTGCGGACGTGCTCGATCTCCAGCACGTTCGCGTCGGCGCCCGCCAGATCAGCCAGCAGTCCTGCCAACGAGCCGGGGCGGTCGGGTACCTGGACCCGGAACTGTAGGTAGCGCCCGGCAGCGGCCAGACCGTGACGAATGATCCGCAGCAGCAGCAGCGGGTCGATGTTCCCACCGGACAGGACGGCGACGACGGGCCCTTCATAGGCACCCGTACCGGCATCCAGCAGTCGCGCGACAGCCGCGGCGCCCGCCGGCTCGACGAGCAGCTTGGCCCGCTCGAGCAGGAACAGCAATGCGCGCGACAGCGTCTCTTCACTAACCGTCTCGATCGAGTCGACCAGCTCGCGGACAATCGCGTACGGCACCTCACCGGGGCAGCCCACCGCGATGCCGTCGGCCATGGTGGCCATCGTGGTCAGGGGCACCGGCCGGCCGGCAGCCAGGGACTGCGGGTACGCGGCGGCCTTCTCTGCCTGAACCCCGATGACCCTCACGCCGGGGCGCTTGGCCTTGACCGCAGTCGCAATGCCCGCCAGCAGTCCGCCGCCACCCACGCTGACCACGATGGTCTTGACGTCAGGGCACTGCTCGAGGATCTCCAGGCCGCATGTCCCCTGCCCGGCCACGATGTCGGGGTGGTCGAACGGATGGATCAGGACCGCGCCGGTCTCGGCCTCGAACTGCCTTGCCCTGACAAGGCACTCATCAATGCTGGTGCCGACCTGCTCGATATGGGCGCCGTAGGCGCGGGTCGCCATGAGCTTGGGGATCGGCGCACCCAGTGGCATGAATACGGTCGAGGAGATGCCGAGCAGCTGCGCGGCGAGCGCCACGCCTTGAGCGTGGTTTCCCGCGCTGGCTGCGACCACGCCGCGGGCCTTCTCCTGGTCACTGAGGCGAGACATACGCGTGTAGGCGCCGCGGATCTTGAAGGATCCAGCTCGCTGAAGGTTCTCGCACTTGAGGTAGACCTCACCCCCGACACGCTCGGACAGCGCCCGACTGAACTCCAGCGGGGTGGGACGGACGATGCCGCGGAGCAGGTCTTGCGCAGCGAGCACATCGTCAACGGTCACGGTCGGCGACGTTGATGCCATCTGCGCAGGCTACCGCCGCCCGCCTCACTGCGAGGCCAGAACCCTGACGGCTACCCGGGCGGCCACCTCGGGGCCGTGGCCGTCAGCGTCCGCCAACAGGCCCGCCGCAAAGAGCAGGTATGACGAGTCAACCGTCGATCGCGCCCCGGTCGGCACCTTCCAGCCACCGCCAACATCGGTCATGACGGCTCGCAAGATGTCGTCCTGATTGGCCTTCGGGCTATGCCGCAGCACCCCACCGGAGCCGATGACGTGGGCCAGTCCTGCCAGCGGACGGGCTCGGTCTGCGGGCCTGGTGGGGCGCGCGTGGCGCCGTACCGCGGTGAGGGCGGCCACCCGCGCGAGGGTCACGTCGAGCTCGAGCTCGCCATCGCCGTGGGGCAGGTATGCCGGGTCGGCCTCTACCCGGGCCGCCCAGATCTGGAGCCGCTCCAGGTCAGGGCCGGACAACAGATGCTCCACCATCGCCGCCTGCGCGACCCCGCTGGCGTTCCAGCGCATCCCGAGATCACCTTCCACGGTCCGCGCGTGCCAGAGCGGGGCGACGACTTCCCTGCGCAGCAAGGCATCCTCACCCTGCGGGCTGATCACCGAGTAGACGTCCGTGGTGGCCCCGCCGATGTCGAAGACCAGGACATCCCCGTCGGTCGCGGAGGCGAGTGTCTCGACCCCGCGCAGCATCGCGTCAGGGGTTGCCGCCCGGACCATGGCCGCGAACAGGGACTCCCTGGACAGGCCCTTGCCCCCAATAACGTGGCGCAGGAACATCTGGCGAATGGCCGCGCGGGCACCATCGGGGTTGATCACACCGATCTGTGGGAGCACGTTGTCGGTCAGGACGAAACGCCGGCCCGTAGAGGCCAACGCGATCGCCACCTGCGCCCTAGCCTCGACGTTGCCAGCGACCACGACCGGGGCGCCCAGCCGGGCCTTGGCCAAAGCAGAGCCGTTGTGCTTCAGTACATCTGCGTTGCCGCCATCGGTCCCGCCAACCAGCAGGACGACGTCGGGTCGGGTCGCCCTCAGCCCCGCCACCTGCGCCGAGGTCATCGGCCCTGCAGCAACGTGGACGATCTTGGCCCCGGCGCTCAGCCCGACCCGGTGGCCCGCCTCGGCCGTGACGGAACGCTCGTAACCCACCACCGCCAGCCGGAGTCCGCCACCGGCGCTGGAGCACGCCAGAACCTCATCAGGGACGGGGAAACCTGCAGCGGCAATGGTTTCACAGATTGACCGGTAGCCCACGAGAACGTCGGTGCTGACGGTGGTCGGCACCGAGGCGCCAGCCAGCAGGCTGCCGTCCGCGGGGTCGAGCAGCACCGCTTTGGTGAAGGTCGACCCGAAGTCGACACACATGACCCGCGTCATCGGCGTGGCTGGACGGACAGAATCGGCGGCTCAGCCGGCGCTCTTGGTCAGCGCGCGATCGAGGTCGTCGATGAGGTCCTCGGCGTCCTCGATGCCAGTTGACAGACGCACGAGGTCAGCGGGAACCTCCAGCTCGGTCCCGCGCACCGATGCGTGCGTCATCCGGGCCGGGTGCTCGATCAGCGACTCGACCCCGCCCAGGCTCTCACCAAGGGTCCAGATCTCCGTCGCGCCGCAGACGTCCACTGCCTGCTGCTCGCCGCCTGCGACCTGGAAGGAGACCATGCCGCCGTAGCGCCTCATCTGTCTGGTCGCGACCTCGTGGCCGGGGTGGCTGGACAGACCCGGGTAGTGCACGGCAGTAACCGCACCGTGACCCTGCAGGAACTCGACAACCCTCTCGGCGTTGTCGCAGTGGCGCTCCATGCGCACACCGAGAGTCTTCAGACCGCGCAGCACCAGCCAGGCGTCGAACGGTCCGGCAATCGCCCCCATGGAGTTCTGGTGAAAGGCAATGCGATCTTGTGCATCCTGAAATCCGTCAACCGCAACAGCTTTCGCGCTCACGACTGCCCCGCCGACGACGTCACTGTGGCCACCGCAGTACTTCGTGGTCGAGTGCATGACGACGTCAGCGCCCAGGGCCAGGGGCTGCTGGAGGTAGGGGGTGGCGAACGTGTTGTCCACCGCCAGGATCGCGCCGGCCTCATGAGCCAGCGCCGCGAGCGCGGCGATGTCAGCGATACCCAACAAGGGGTTGGTCGGTGTCTCGACCCAGACGATCTTGGTCTGGCCAGGTCGGATCGCGGCGTGCACGGCCTCGACGTCGGAGATCCTGGCGATCGTATGCTCCACCCCCCAGGGGAGGGCGACCTTGTTCAGCAGGCGGTACGTGCCGCCGTAGGCATCGGTGGGAACGACCACGTGGTCGCCGGGCTTGAGCAGTGCCCGGATCACGGTGTCCTGGCCCGCCAGGCCCGAGGCGAACGCGAAGCCGCGGCCGCCGCCTTCCAGCGCCGCGAGGCACTCCTCCAGAGCGGTGCGGGTCGGGTTGGCCGAACGGCTGTACTCATAACCGCCCCGAAGACCGCCGACGCCGTCCTGCTTGTAGGTCGAGACCTGGTAGATCGCCGGCACGACGGCCCCGGTCCGAAGGTCGGGCTCCTGACCCGCGTGGATCGCACGAGTGTTGAATCCAGTGGCGTACTCAGGGTTGTGTGTGCGCGCAGAAGCCATGTCACCAAGGTTACGCGGACCGCACCCGACGCCAGAGGAGAGCCATCGGGGCGACCTCGCCACGCTGCGGGCAACCGTCGAGCCGGATCGGCGCGCTGGCACCGTGCGCAGTGACCAGCGGCAAGCAGGAGGACACCACCTTCAGCAGGTGTGGGCAGGATCAGCAAAGCCGCAGCGCTGATCCGACTCACGTCGGGTACTCAGCTTGGACAACGACGCAATCGCAGGCACCTGGACGGGGACGCCCGACCACGGCAGGAAGTCAATCACCGATGGACGGGGACAGTGCCGCACAGCCGCACGAGGAACGGAGGATGACCTGGCTCGGCAGTACCCGGGCACTGCCCGCCGGGTGCTCGGCGACGATAAGAGCCTGCAGCTGAGTGGCGGCGAGACGACCGAGGTCACGGATCGGCTGGCGCACAGTGGTCAGACCCGGGGAGATGTATCGTGCGGCCAGGACGTCATCCCAACCCACCACCGCCAGATCGTCTGGTAGGCGAACTCCGTTATCCTGCAGGCGTCTCATGATTGCCAAGGCAAGATCGTCGTTACCACAGACGAGCCCGTCGACCTTGACGCGTCGCCTGAGGATCTCGTCTGCGACCTGGACCCCGGCGCCCTCGACCAGAGGTACCCGCAGTGGAGGGCGGCGCAACGGCACCTGTGCTACCACATGAGCCGTGCGGAATCCGGAGTACCTCTCGGACACGTCGCGAGAGCTGTCGGGGTCGCCCACGAACACCAGGTGCGAGCGACCGTGTTCCAAGAGGTGGGAGGTCAGCAGGGCGGCGCTCCCGAGGTTGTCGGCCCGCACCAAGTCGCAGCCATCCACCTCGTGGCGCGCCAGCAGCACCACGGGCAACCCACGGGACAGGGTGTGCACCACCGAGTCAGGCACCGTGTTGGCTCCGATGACCAGGCCGTCGACGCGCTTGGCCAGGGCGCGAAGGGCCTCTGAGGCATCGTGTCGACGCCGGGCAACGACGAGGGCCACGCTCTGGCCCAGGTCTGCGGCCGCCGCCTCGTAACCCATGACGAGCTCGCTGTAGTAAGAACCGTCCAGGTCCGCCAGCACCAGCCCGTGTGCGTCGCGGCGGACAACAGGGGCCCGGGACCGATCGGGCGGGGAGTAGCCCAGGTCACGGGCGGCGGCCAGTACCTTGGCTCGAGTCGAGTCTGAGGCCGACGCGCTGCCCTCCAGTACCCGCGAGACGGTTGCCGAAGACACCCCGGCCCTGAGCGCGACGGTGTGGATCGTCACTGAGACGACCGGCTCGCCACCTTGCTCCATGTCATGCCCTCCCGGGCGCCGCGCCGCCAGGCGGCACAGCGTCCTGAGTAACCGATCGTGACAGACCGCGAACAGATCGACCATCCTGGACATCGCCAGAGCCCCGATCGCTCGACCGTGCCAGACTTGCGGGATGTTTGGATCCGCGAAGCGCACGCTGACCACCGCCGACGCCGCCCTGGCCGGACGGAGCACTCCTTTGGCGGACATCCCCGAGCGTCACGTCGTGCTCGGCACCTCGATGCGCGGTCCCTGGCCGGTGGGCACCGAGGTCCTGTACGTCGCCATGGGTTGTTTCTGGGGTGCCGAACGCATCTTCTGGAACTTGCCCGGTGTGGTGAGCACCGCGGTCGGATACATGGGGGGCTACACCCCCAACGCGACCTACGAGGAGGTGTGCACCGGCCGCACGGGACACACCGAGGCGGTGCTCATCGCCTATGACGGCTCGCGTACCTCCCCGGAACTGCTGCTCAAGGCGTTCTGGGAGAACCACGATCCGACGCAGGGCTCGCGCCAGGGCAACGACCTGGGCACCCAGTATCGCAGCGCGATCTACTGGACGACCCCGGGCCAGGAGGCGGCCGTACGGGCGACGCGCGAAGCATTCAAAGCCGTGTTGCAGCGCAACGGTTTTGGCGACATCACCACCGAGACACGGTCCGCCGAGGAAGCCGGCCCCTTCTACTACGCCGAGAGCTACCACCAGCAGTACCTCCACAAGAACCCAGGCGGCTACTGCAACCACGGCCCGAACGGGATGACCTGCCCGGTTGGCGTCGTGGGTCAGGATGAGGTGCCTGCCCAGAGGGACGTCCGCCCGCCAGCGTGATGTTGGCAGGCCAGGCTCACTGCCCACGGTGCTACCCGGGTAGCACGTTGGGAAGGATTCGGCGCTGAAGCCCATTGTCAGCCTGCCCGATGAGGACATCGACTTTCTCGATGGGTACGCCCGCGAGCATGGCATCCGGTCACGTTCGGCAGCCGTTCAGCGGGCGATTCGACTCCTTCGGGCCTCGCAGCTGGAGAGCGCCTAGCCGCCCGTGGCAGGAGTGGTCCGAAGCCGGTAGGGCCGACGCCTGGGTGTCACCACAGGTGACGGCTTGGCGGTGCGATGAGGCCAGGAGAGATCCGGCTCGCAGACCTCGATCCCTACCGGGCTCGCAGGCCAGCAAACGGGCACCCGTGGTGATCGTGAGCAACGATGGAGGCAGCGCCACAGCAGATCGGCTCTGGCCAGATGTTGTCGCTGTCGTACCAGTTACCTCCTACGTCGCTGACATCGAACCGTTCCAGGTCATGTTCCCAGTTGGCCAGACTGGTCTCGGCGTCGACTCCAAGGCCCAGGCCGAACAGGTTCGTCCAATCGAAGTTGAGCGACTGGGAGCCCGAATCGGACATCTGACAACAGGTTTGGGGCTTCGGCTGGACCAGGCTCTCCGTCTTCACCTGGGGCTCTGAGACCATCAGGGGCGTGTCCCCGATAAGCAACGCCTTCGACTTTCATGTTCTGCAACGCTTCCCCGACGTCGAGGCCGACAACCTCGTAGCCGTCGACGCCACCGACCGGCTCGTCCTGGCGGGCGCCAGCTCTGCCGTCCAGGGCGCAGCGCCCGGCCGGGTCGTGGTCGTCGGAGACCGGTACGGCGCCATGACGCTCGGCGCAATAGCTCTGCACGGTGCCCAGGACGTTCGAGTACATCAGGACCTCATCACCGGCGAGCAGGCATTGGCGAACAACTCGATTCGGGTCGGGCTAAGGGGCGGGTACCGGCAGCTCCCCCTGGCGCCCGAGCTCTTCGCGGGAGCCACGGTAGTGCTTGGTCAGCTGCCGAAAAGTCTCGACGCGCTGCGTGAGATCGCCCAGCTTGCTGCGGCCCACGCCGACGCCGACGTCAAGGTGTTCCTCGGTGGCCGGGTCAAGCACATGACCCACGCCATGAACGAGGTGCTCAACAACAGCTTCGCTGACGTGCGGGCCTCCCTGGCACAGCAGAAGTCTCGCTTCCTGACCGCCAGCGGACCACAGCCCGCGGTCGAGACCGGCGCGACGGAATACCCGCTGCGAGCCCACCACCTCGACCTCGACCTGTGGGTCTGCGCACACGGTGCGGCCTTCGCGGGGACCAGGCTCGACATCGGGACGCGGTTCCTTCTGGAGTTCCTCGATCTCATGGGCCCGACTGCCGACACGGCCGTGGACCTCGGCTGTGGCACCGGCGTCATCGCCGCGACGCTGGCCAGGGCCCGTCCGCACCTGAGCGTCCTGGCGACCGATGAGTCGGCCGGGGCCGTGTCGTCGGCGTTGGCCACCGCGGCGGCCAACGGACTGAGCGAGCGCGTGGCTGTCCTTCGTGACGACGCAATGTCGACCCTTCCCGATGCCAGCGCGGACCTGATCGTGTGCAACCCGCCGTTCCACCTCGGCACCGCGGTGCATGCCGGGGCATCGCTGAGGCTCTTCCAGGGGGCGGGTCGGGTCCTCCAGCCCCAGGGTCAGCTGTGGACCGTGTTCAACTCTCATCTGCCCTATCGCAGCCAGCTGAACCACGCCGTCGGACCCACGCGTGTGATCGGCCGCAATACGAAGTTCACCGTCACGATGTCGACCAAGCAGCAGCCAGATTGATCAGCTCGAACTGAAGCCTCACGAGCCCGGCGAAGACGGGCAGCCGCTGCCGCCACGCCCAGGATCGCCACCAGCCCCGGCTCGGACGAAGGATCGCAGGCAACCTCCCAGCGGTAGCCATCCGGGTCGGCGAAGCATCCCGTCACCCCGCCCCATTCACGCGTGGTCGCTGGCGCAATCAACGTGGCACCGCCCGGCCAGGGCATCTTCCAGGACGCGAGCCACCGGCTCGCCATCAGGAACCATGTGTGCCAAGGAGATAGGCGCGGGCTCGTCACCGGCATACAGACCACCGGCCTCGGCCGACAACCCTTCCCGGCTCCAAAGACCCAGGAGCAGCCCCGGGCCGACCTTGATGAAGCAGACGTCGTCCCCGACTGCCGCCGGTGAACTCCGCGTCACGTAGGACAGTGAGAACGGGCCTCCTCGACCTCATGGGCAGGTGTCCAGCCCAGGGCGTCCACATAGAACCCACGGGCGAAGGCAAGGTCGCGCACGCCCAGGGTCGCCAGACTCATCGAGGCCTGCATAACGCCACACTTGCAAGGGTCTGACCTGGGTGCCACGCGGTCAGGGCACAACCGACGGAGGCCGCCCATGCGCCCGGCCTGGTCCCTCAGTCGACCAGGAAGCCCAACAGGTCCGCCCGGGTCAGCACCCCAACCGGCTTGCCGTCGCTGATGACCAGGACCGCGTCCTTCGTCTCCAGGATGTGGCGAGCCGTCGACACCGGCTCACCGGCACCAACCAGCGGCAACGTCGGGCTCATGTGCTTGCCGACCCGGTCCGCAAGGTGTGCGGTGCCCGCGAAAAGCGCCGCCAACAAAGCGCGCTCGCTGACCGAACCGGCAACCTCGCCGACCACGACCGGAGGCTCTGCCTTGACCACGGGCATCTGAGAGACACCGTACTCGCGCAGGATCTCGATAGCGTCACGCACGGTCTCGGTCGGGTGCGTGTGCACCAGCGTGGGCAGGTTCCCTGCCTTGGCCTCGAGCACTTCACCCACAGTTCGTCCGCTGTCCTCGTGGATGAAACCGTAGGACGACATCCAGGCGTCGTCAAAGATCTTCGACAGGTAGCCGCGACCGCCGTCGGGCAGCAACACCACCACGACCGCCTCGGCCGGCAGGTCGCGAGCCGCCCGCAGGGCGGCGACGACCGCCATACCGCAGGAACCGCCCACGAGGAGGCCCTCCTCGCGTGCCAGTCGCCGGGTCATCGCAAAGGACTCGGCATCCGAGACCGCGATGACCTGGTCCACCACGTCCGGGTCGTAGGCACGCGGCCACATGTCCTCGCCAACGCCCTCGACGAGGTATGGACGGCCGGTACCACCGGAGTACACCGAGCCCTCAGGGTCGGCACCGACGATCTGAACGCGGCCGCCAGCGCGGTCGGTAGAGATGTCACGCAAGTAGCGACCGGTGCCGGTGATTGTGCCACCGGTGCCGATGCCCGCGACGAAGTGCGTGACCTTTCCCTCGGTGTCCGACCAGATCTCGGGACCCGTGGACAGGTAGTGGCTGTTGGGACCCTCGGGGTTGGAGTACTGGTCGGGTTTCCAGCCGCCCTCGATCTCCTTGGCCAGCCGGTCGCTGACCGAGTAGTAGGAGTCAGGGTGCTCCGGCCGCACCGACGTGGGGGTTACGACGACCTCGGCGCCGTAGGCCTTGAGGACATTGCGCTTGTCCTCACTGACCTTGTCCGGGCAGACGAACACACACTTGTATCCCCGGCGCTGGGCGATGAGGGCAAGCCCCACCCCCGTGTTGCCCGAGGTGGGTTCCACGATGGTGCCGCCGGGTTTGAGCTCACCGGAGGCCTCGGCTGCGTCGATCATCCGAACAGCGATGCGATCCTTGACCGAACCACCTGGGTTGAGATACTCCACCTTGGCCAAGACGGTGCAGGCAATGTCTGCGTTAACACTGTTGAGCTTGACCAGGGGCGTGTTCCCGATGAGGTCGACAATATTCTCGGCATACTTCACCCGGTCATCGTCTCAGACTGTGAACCTATCCGTGGAACGACCCTCATCCCGATGCAGGGGTGCGGGCACAAACTCTTGCGCGGCGTGGTTACCGTTGTCGGAGAACACAAGCCCATCGGGGGAATGAGATGACGACGGAGGCCAACGAAGATGGGTAGGGCACGCCGCGCACGCAAGATCGCGGCAACGGCTGCCTACGGAGGCGGCATCGGGGCCGCCGGAATCGGCGCGCTAGGCCTGGCCGGCTACGGCGTGCTCAAGGTCGAGGCGCAACTGGCCAGGCGCATCGTCGGCCGGCCCTTTGAAGGCGCCCCGGACGACGATGCCTTGTACGGTGCTGGGCTGGGCTACCCCGTCCAGCTCCTTGTGCTCGGCGACAGCAGCGCAGCGGGGATGGGCGCGGACACGGCGCAGCAGACGGTCGGCGCCATCATCGCCAACGGACTCTCGGCGCTGAGCGGGCGACCGGTCCGGCTGACCAACGTCGCGGTCATTGGCGCGGAGTCCTCAGGCCTGGACACCCAGCTCACCTGCGCGCTGGAGGAGGTCGCCAACCCCGACGTAGCGGTCATCCTGATCGGCGCCAACGACGTCACGCACCGCATTGACAAGTCGATTGCGATCCGTCACCTCGAACAGACCGTCAGCGCACTTCGCGCCACGGGCTGCCAAGTCATCGTCGGGACCTGTCCCGATCTGGGCACCATCGAGCCGGTGGCCCAACCGCTGCGATCACTGGCCCGGCGCTGGAGCCGCGACCTGGCCGCAGCCCAGACCGTCGCCGTGGTCGAGGCAGGTGGCCGCACCGTCTCCCTGGGCGACCTGCTCGGCCCGCAGTTCGCCGGGCTCTCCCGCGAGATGTTCAGCCACGACGGGTTCCACCCGTCGCCGGCTGGATACGCCCGGGTGGCCTCGGCGCTGCTGCCCAGCGTCTGCGACGCCCTGGGTGTCTGGTCGGACCCGATCGACCGCCGTCCCGATGCTCGTCGCGGCGAACGGGTGGGGCCGGTCGCTGTGGCTGCCGTACAGGCTGTCAGCGAGCCGGGCACCGAAGTGAGCGCGACAGCGGTGGCGGGCCAGCCCCGCGGCCCCCGGGGGCGGTGGGCGGTGCTCCTGCGCCGCTACCGTCGCCCGATCACGGACCGCAGCGAGCTGATCGACCCCACCGGGACCACCGTTAGGCCCGCAGGAGACCGTGGCGCACCAGGGACCACGCCAGAAAGGTCCAGGCCGGTGGAACCAGACATAGCCCACACCCCCAAAGCCGCTGCGCCGCAATAGCATCGACGGCGGGCCACGCGGCAGCCTCGCCTCAGCACCTCCCCGACGTGTCACCGACAGAAAAGAGCAATCATGGCCGAAGCCGTCATCGTCTCCACCGCCCGCAGCCCCATCGGCCGGGCTTTCAAGGGCTCGCTGAAAGACGTCCGCCCAGATGACCTGGCGGTTGCCGTGGTGAGCGCGGCGCTGGCCAAGATTCCCGATCTGGACCCCAGACTCGTCGAGGACCTCTACCTCGGCTGCGCCGAACCGTCAGGCGAGGCAGGGGCCAACCTGGCCCGCGTCGTTTCGGTACTGGCCGGCTTCGACCACCTCCCCGGCGCGACCGTCAACCGTTTCTGTGCTTCCTCGGTGCAGACCACCCGGATGGCGTTCCATGCGATCAAGGCCGGCGAGGGCGAGGTGTTCGTCAGCGGCGGCGTGGAGTGTGTCTCGCGCTACAGCGACTTCGCCGGTGCCGGTGGCACCAAGGCGGAGATCCAGAACCCCAAGTTCGCCGAGACCCAGGTCCGCAGCGCCCAGATGACCGTCGACAACTCCACCTGGACCGACCCTCGCGCTCAGGGGCTGCTTCCCGACATCTACATCTCGATGGGTCAGACGGCCGAGAACGTGGCGACCTGCCGCGGCATCTCGCGGGCGCGTCAGGACGAATGGGGCGTCATCAGTCAGAACCGTGCCGAGAAAGCCATCGTCGACGGTTTCTTCGCCCGTGAGATCACCCCGGTCACCACCCCGGACGGCACAGTGGTCTCCACCGACGACGGCCCGCGCGCCGGAGTCACGCTCGAGGCCGTGTCCGGTCTCAAACCGGTGTTTCGCGAGACTGGCACCATCACAGCCGGCAACTGCTGCCCGCTCAACGACGGTGCGGCCGCGGTTGTCATCATGAGCGACACCAAGGCCCGCGAGCTGGGCCTGACCCCGCTCGCCCGCGTCGTCTCCACCGGCGTGACCGCCCTCTCGCCGGAGATCATGGGCATGGGCCCGGTTGAGGCATCTCGTCAGGCCCTCGCGCGAGCGGGCATGTCGATCAACGACATGGACCTGATCGAGCTCAACGAGGCGTTCGCCGTCCAGGTGCTGGCTTCGGTCGATGACCTGGGCATCGACCCGGACAAGCTCAACGTCCATGGTGGCGCGATTGCCCTCGGCCACCCGTTCGGCGCCACCGGTGCCCGCCTGACCACGACGCTGCTCAGCGGCCTGGCCGCCCGCGACGGGCAGTTCGGCCTCGAGACGATGTGCGTCGGCGGCGGCCAGGGAATGGCCATCATCTTCGAGCGCCTCAGCTGAGCGAACCGCTGGCGTTGTTGCGCCGAGCAGACCCTTCCCGGGGTCCGAACCAGCCCCTGGGCGCGAGTGGTTCTCGGCGCAACAACCGGTTGCCCCGGATCCGCGGTCAGCGCAGTTCGCGGCGCAGGCCCGCCAGGTCCTCCGCGAGAGTCGATGTCCGCCCCGATGTCACTGCGGCCTCGCTCGCCTCGTGAACCAGGACCGTGAGCTGGTCCATCACCGTCGCCGGGCCACAGTCTGGAACCACTGAGGCCCGGAACCCGTTGGCCGCGTTGACACCGTCGGCCAGGGCCTGCACGAGCGCGCGGACTTCACCGGCACACGAAAGCGCGTGGTCGAGCGGCAGCTGACGCCACCGCTCGACCACGCGCCCAAGCTCGGTTGAGACCTCCTGGGGGACAGTGGATCTCGGAGCCTGTGGCACGGTCACTGGCGAAGGCGGGCGAGCAGTCGCAGGATCTCGAGGTACAGCCACACGAGGGTGACGATCAGCCCGTGAGCCAGGAGCCAGGAGTACTTCTCGGGTAGCTGGGCCGCAACGGCACGGTCGACAGAGTCGAAGTCGATCGCCAGCGAGTAGGACGCCAGGCCGACACCGAGTACGGAGATACCGATGCCGAGCATGCTGCTCTTGCCGCCGAAGCCCCAGCCCGCCCCGACGCCCATGAACGATGCAACCACGTTGGCCAGGCTGAAGAGCAGGTAGCCCATGATCGCCATGCCGAAGATGCGACGGGACCTGTCAGTCACCCTGATCAGGCCGACCTTCCAGCCCAGGAACATGCCGGCAAAGGTAGCCGTCGTCGCGAGCACCGCGGTCGTGACCACTCCTGGGTAGGCCTGCTCGAAGACTGAGCTGATCGACCCGACGAGCACCCCTTCGAGCACCGCGTAGAGCACGATCAGCGGCACGCTGATGGTCTTCTTGAAGGCGATGACCAGGCCGATTGCCAGCGAGCCAAACATGCCGGCGAGCATCATCGGCAGGCTCAGCCCGGGCGTACCGGCCACAGTGAACCACGAGACCGTACCGACCAGGACGACGATGGCGAAGAGCCCGAGGGTCTTCATGACCACGTCGTCCAGGGTCACCCGCCCCATCTGCACCGGGCCAGCAGATGGCTGGTTGTACAGATCCTGGAGCTGCTCGGAGTTGAGGCTGTCCTGGATGCCCGCTCCGCCGCTCGTCCGGGGTGCTGCAGGCCGCCGATCGAAGCCGGCGTAGTCGCCCGCCTTGATCTGCTTGTCGATCCGGCTGAACACCGGGTTGCTCGCCATCGTCTTCCTCCAGCGCGTCATGCCGCCCCACGGACGGCTCTGTGATCACCATAATGGCTGCGGATCAGCGGAAATTCCCCGTCGCGGCCAACGTTCACCGATTGTGACCGGTCTATCACGCTCAACCTTCGGCGCGACGTTCCCAATCCTGGTGTCCCCGACGGGTCTCGAACCCGCACTGGAGCGATTTTAAGTCGCCTGCCTCTGCCGTTGGGCTACGGGGACACTGGCCAGATTACAGAGTGGTGGGGCCCGGGCCCTCGTGCTTGGGTTCGGGATGAATCTGCCCAGCGGCTACAAAGAGCTTCGAGGTCCTGTCGGAGTGCCGGAGTTTCGCCACATCCGTCGCGAAGCAACCTCAAGGAGAGGATTGGACCCCAGCAGACAGGGCCGCCGCCAATGGTGCCCGCCAGCTCCCCTCACCCGCCAGGTCCTCAGACTGCGAAGGGCCAGGTCGGGGCGGTCCGTCTGTTTCGGGGTGCGGCGCGGTTGGGGTGACCGGTCAGGGGACCGGCCCATGATCTTTCGTCGGTGAGGTTCGTCCCCGCACGGCGGGCGGCGCTGTGGCCGTCTGTCCTGGACGTCCCGGCAACCGCCGCGGCCCAAGATCATGAGGTTTGCCCCACAGACGTGGGTCAGGAGGACCTGGCCGCGCTGACCTGCTCGCCAGGGTCACCAGGGGGTGGAACCAGGATCGCGTGCCTACGCTCACCCGCACCCGCCAGAGCACACCAACGGTGCTCCGCAGGGAGAAAGGGTGCGAGCCGAACCTGACGCTTGCGCGGCAATCCGCGGTGAGATGGAAATACCACCGGGGGGGCCCGACCCATGCCGGCGGGCAGGAGGTCAAAGATACCGGCGCCGAGGATGGACGCCGTGCGGTCCGCTGACGCGGTCCAGGAACAGCAGACCGTTGGTGTGGTCGATCTCGTGCTGCAGCGCTACGGCCTCGAAACCGTCGGTGCGGATCTGCACCCACTGTCCCGTCAGCGGGAGCTGTCCTGCAACGACCAGACGCCGGCCCCGGGCGACGTCCCCGGTGAAGTCCGGGACCGACATGCAGCCCTCGCGACCACGCTCCTTGCCAGTGGAGCTGACGACCTCGGCGTTGCACAGGACAAACGCCCCATGACACCGGCGGGTCTTGGGATGACCGGAGACGTCGACGCTGAACACCCTGGCGGCGACGCCAAGCTGCTGAGCGGCCAGTCCGACGCAACCGGGCGAAACCATCTGGGTGGCAAGCAGATCCGCGACGAGCTCGATCGTCTCAGCACCTGCCGGGTCGACGTCCGTGCCGGGCTGGGACAGCATCGGGTCCGGGGCGCGGACAACCCTGCGGACGGTGCCTTCGGGTAGCTCGGGCATCACCCACGCGATGGCTGCCGGGCTCACAGCAGGTCTACGTCGATCGGTGAGAGGTGGACCTCGACCCCGAGCTCGCCCGCGGCGCCCTGCAGCTCGGCCTCAAGGCCAACCGCAGACGCCTCGCTGGGCAGCTGCAGCTCGGCCATCATGACATAGAGGCCCTCGACCAACCGGGTGTCGAGGTCGACGATGTTGACACCGTGTCGCGCGACGACGGCGGTGATCGTGGCCACGATCCCGGACCGGTCGGCTCCATGGACCCGCAGCGCATAGGCCGGGCCGCGGATCTGGCTGAGGGCCGGGTCGCCGAGCACTTGGGCGTTGATCACCAGCGAACCACCGGCACTGAGGGGGTGGAGGGCACCCTCCACGGCCGCGGCGCTGGCGCCGGTGCGTACCAGCAGCACCATCGCAAAATGACCGCGTAGCAGCGTCATGGTCGAGTCCTCGAGGTTGCCGTGCAGGTCGGCAAGCGCACCGGTCACGTCGGCCACGATCCCGGGCCGGTCGTGCCCGAGGACGGTCACGGCGATGATCTGGTCTCTCATGGCGTTGACGGTATCGCGACTCAGAGACGAGCGAGAACGGCATCCAGCATCGCTTCGGTAAGTCTGCCGGTGAAGGTGTTCTGCTGGCTCACGTGATAGCTGCCCAGGAGTCGAATAGGCATGTCAGCGGTGGTGATCAGCGCGGCCTCGGCTCCGTGGGTGAAGCGGGGTCTGGGACGTGGGACCGTCCACCCGAGGCGCCGGGCGCTGGCCAAAGTGGCGTCCCAGGCGATCGCGCCCAGCGCGAGCATCGAACGCAGGCCAGGGGCAGCCAGGACGAGGTCACGGTCCAGCCAGTTCCCACACGTACGCCGCTCGGTCGGGTCGGGCCTGTTCCCTGGCGGTGCACAACGCACCGCGGCAACGATGCGCACCCCGGTGAGCCACTGCCCGTCGCCGGCGTGCGCGCTCGTGGGCATGCTCGCGTATCCGGCCCGGTGCAGCGCGGCATAGATCCAGTCACCGCTTCGGTCGCCGGTGAACATCCGGCCCGTGCGGTTGGTACCGTTGGCCGCCGGCGCCAGCCCGACGACGAGGATCTGCGGCTCCGGGTCTCCGAAGCCGGGCCCTGGCCGACCCCAGTACGGCTGGTCGGCGAACGATGCCCGTTTGCCTTCAGTAGCGACCCTCTCGCGCCACCGCACAAGCCTGGGGCAGGCACGGCACACGGACACCGCCGCGTCCAGCTCGGCAACAGAGCTTGCCAGCGCGGCCAGCCGTTCAGCATCTCGCGCCGTCCTGGCCACCGGCGAGGAAGGCGTCGCCGGGTCCCCGGGCCAACCGGCGCCAGCGGGCACCGGCGACCCGAACAGCTCGCCGGTCACCGGGTGCGGGAGCTGGGTCACGGTCACCGTGGCCTCAGGCCAGCGAAAGGGCAATGCCGTCGAGGATGTCGTGCTCGGAGGCGATCGCGTCGAGCACACCGGCGTCCGCCGCCACCCGCGCGAGGATGCACCGCCAGATCAGGCAGCCGGCGCCGATCACGTCCACGCGCCCTTCGTGCATGAACGGCAGCGCCGCCCGATGCGCCCTGGTCATGGACAACAGCTCGCTGCAGGCAGTGGTGAGCTCCGCGATGGGTAACCGGGACAGGTGAATGCGCTCCGGGTCGTAGGCCGGCAGCCTCAGCGACTGCGCAGCGACCGTGGTGATCGTCCCCGAGAGTCCGACCAGGGCCGAGATCCCCCGGAAATCAACATCTTGCGCAGCCTGGTCGATGGCCGCCTCGATGTCGACGGTGGCCGCTGCGATCTCGCCGGACGTCGGCGGATCACCGAGCAGGTGACGTTCCGTCATCCGAACGCACCCGATGTCGACCGAACGCGCCTGCTGCACGTTGCTCGTCCCGCGGACGAACTCCGTGGAGCCGCCACCGAGATCCACCATAAGATAGGGGCCGGCAATGCCGGCGGACCGCAGGTCGCCGGTGGCGCCCTGGAAGGACAGGGTGGCTTCCTCATGTCCTGTGACGACCTCGGGTGCGACCCCGAAGACCGCAAACGCGTCACTCACGCCGGCCGCGAACTGCGCGCCGTTGCGGGCATCACGAGAGGCCGAGGTGGCAACGAACCTGACCCTTTCCACGCCGAAGTGCGAACACTGAGCAGCGTACTCGCGGGCCTGAGCCACGGTGCGCCTCATCGCCTCAGGTGCGATGAGCCCGCTCTTGTCGACGCCGTAGCCCAGCCGCACGACCTCCATCCGGCGCACGAGGTCGGTCACCGACCCCGAGTCCGGGTCGACATCGGCGATCAGGAGCCGGATCGAGTTCGTGCCGCAGTCGATCGCACCGACGCGGGTCATGTGTCGCCGCCGGGAACGCAGGTACCGGCCGTCCACCAGTCGCCGAGGGCCTCGAGCGCCTCGTCCCCAAGGCGGTTGACCCCCGGGCCGACGGCCAGGCAGTGGCCGATCAGTACATGCAGACACTTGACCCGCGTGGGCATGCCGCCCGCAGAGATGCCATCGATCTCGGCGGCGTCACCGAGCTCTGCGCGACGGCGCAGGTAGTCCTCGTGGGCGGCGAGGTAGGCGTTGGCCAGCTCGGGATCGCTGCCCAGCCGCTGGGTCATGTCCCGCATCATTCCGCTGGTCTCCAGCGTGCTGATGGCTCCACTCAGACGCGGGCAGGTCACGTAGTAGGTGGTGGGAAACGGTGTGCCGTCGGGCAGCCGGGGCTCGGTGCGCACCACGTCCGGACGCCCGCAGGGGCATCGATGGGCCACGGCGGCAACGCCGCGTGGCGCCCGGCCCAGCTGCCCGCGCACCGCTACCAGATCCGCGGCGGCAACATTCTTCAGGCTCTTGGCGCCGTGCACCTGATCCGAGCCGGCCATCTGGCCCGAACTACCCATGTGGCGCCGGAAGGGCCGGCGAGGGTTGGTCCAAGGTCGGCGCACTGGCCGGGGTGTCCGCGATGACCAGCGACTGCCACATCCGGGAGTACCAGGGGGAGCTGGCCGCGGAAACCTGCTCGGGAGCAGCGATCTTCGGACCACTGTCGTCAGGGGCTGCCTGCCCATCGATCACCGTGTACGACGTCTCTCCCACCCGCACGAACTTGAGACGCTCACGAGCCTGCTGCTCGACGTAGGCCGGATCGCTCCACTGCCGTTGTTCCTGCTGCAGGGCGGCGACCGTATGGCGCTGCAGGGCGAGACGATCGCGCAGGTCGTTGATCTGACCTTGCTGGTTGAGCGTCGAGCGAAACGCCGGGATCAGCGTGATCGCCAGCATCAGGAAGATCGACGCCAGAATTGCCATGCCCTTGATGGAACGCGGGGTCCGCAGCTCTTCGGACGGGCGACGGCCACGGGCGGCGGCGGCCGGGCGGGTGGCCGGCAGCCGGTCGGAGGTGGGGCTGACGGCACGCGAGGAGGCGGAACGCCGAGGAGTCTTCGGCGTGCCGCCGGGTCGTCGCGTTGTCGCCACTGGACGGCGCCGCTCAGACCTGGTCGGCCATGACTGCCGCGCCCTTGAAACGCGGGAAGGCGCCGGCGCCGGCGTACCGCGCAGCATCGTCGAGCTCTTCCTCGATGCGAAGCAGCTGGTTGTACTTGGCCACCCGCTCGGACCGGGCAGGGGCACCGGTCTTGATCTGGCCACAGTTGATGGCCACCGCAAGGTCGGCGATCGTCGTGTCCTCGGTCTCACCGGAACGGTGGCTCATCATGCAGGTGTAACCGGCCCGGTGTGCCATGTCGACGGCGTCCAGGGTCTCGGTCAGCGTGCCGATCTGGTTGACCTTGACCAGCATCGAGTTCGCCGCGCCGGCGGCGATTCCGCGGGCCAGACGCTGGGGATTGGTCACGAACAGGTCATCGCCCACGATCTGAACGGAGCCGCCCAGCTCGGCGGTCATGGTCGCCCAGCCCTGCCAGTCGTCCTGGTCGAGCGGGTCCTCGATGGACACCAGAGGATAGGCCCCCACCAGCTCGGCGTAGTACGCGGTCATCTGCGCAGCGGTGCGCTGCTGACCCTCGAAGGTGTATACGCCCTCGGTGCAGAACTCGGAGGCAGCCACGTCGAGCGCAAGGCCGATGTCGGTGCCAGGCTGGTAGCCGGCCCTTTCGATTGCCGCGACGATCAGGTCGAGGGCGGCACGGTTGCTCTCGAGGCTGGGCGCGAAGCCACCCTCGTCGCCCAGCCCGGTCGAGAGCCCACGCTCCTTCAGGACGGACTTCAATGCGTGATAGACCTCGGTCCCCCAGCGCAGAGCCTCGCGGAAGGTCGGCGCGCCGATCGGAGCGATCATGAACTCCTGGATGTCCACATTGGAGTCGGCGTGCGAGCCACCGTTGAGGATGTTGAACATCGGAACGGGCAGGACATGCGCGTTCGGACCGCCGAGGTAGCGAAAGAGCGGCAGGTTCGCCGACTCGGCAGCCGCGCGGGCCACCGCCAGCGAGACGCCAAGGATGGCATTCGCGCCCATGGAGCCCTTGTTGGGCGTGCCGTCCAGGGTGAGCATCTCGGCGTCAATGAGCCGCTGTTCGCTGGCCTCGAAGCCGAGCAGCACGGGGCCGATCTCGTCAAGAACGGCGTCGACAGCCTGCTCCACACCCTTGCCTGCGTAGCGTTTGGGATCGCCGTCACGGCGCTCAACTGCCTCGAAGGCTCCGGTGGAGGCGCCCGAGGGAACCGCCGCCCGGGCGATGGTGCCGTCATCAAGGGCGATCTCGACCTCAACGGTGGGGTTACCACGTGAATCGAGAATCTCGCGCGCGACTACTGCCTCAATACTGGCCACAAGACTCTCCTGCGTATTGCCGGAATAGGAACGTCTCGAGCCTAACGGGTCCTGCCTGGCTGACGGCTCACCGACCCGCAGCGTGGGTCAGCCCCGCCGGGTCCGGTCGGTTGAACGCCTCCGGCGCGGGCCAGGCAGCTGGAAGTCAGAGTTGGCCGACCAGCGCGCGAACCGCAGCGCGCAGTGCCGCCTCCGGGTCCTGGCCCTTGTCGCGCGCCTCGAGCACGAGCGCGAAGAGCCGCGGACCAAGGTCGTCGCCGGACGCCGCTGCCAATGCCACATCGAGACGGCCGGCCTCCGCAAGACGCCGGGCTGCCTTGCTGGCCCGGGCGAGGGCGGGAAGGCCTTGGGGTATGCCGTCCAGAGGTGAGGTCCGATGAGGCTTCTCGCCAGCCTTGATCTGTTCCCAGTTGGCCGCGACCTCCATCGCCGTATCGGCCTGGACATCAGCGAACACATGCGGGTGACGGCGGACGAGCTTGTCGACGATACCGCCCGCCACATCGTCGATCCCGAACGGCGAGTCAGGGTGTTCCTGGCCCAACCGCGCATGAAAGGCCACCTGCAGCAGGACGTCACCGAGCTCCTCCACCAGGTGGGTGCGATCCCCTGACTCGATGGCCTCAACAAGCTCGTAGGTCTCTTCGATCAGGTAGGGCACAAGGGACTCATGGGTCTGCTCGCCATCCCAGGGACAGCCCCCCGGTGAACGCAGCCGGTCCATCACCGCGACCAGGTCGAGCAGCCGCGACCCCGGGACGTCATAGGACCCGACCAGGATCTCCACCTCGGGCGGATCCTGACGAGAGCTCACCTCGGCGGCCAGCGCATCGGTCAATCCTGGGTCGCCATCCGCGGAGCCGATCCAGACGACCTCACCGTCGCCGGTCTTGTCGACCAGCAAGCGAGCAAGAGCAACGGGATCCTGCTGGCCCAGGTGCGCGGCGGCAATACCGGACTCCTGTACGGCGATCAGCTGTGTCTCGTCCTCATCCCTGGTCAGGACGTGGGCCGCGCCGGCGAGAGCGGTCCAGGCAGTGCGCGTGAACAGGCCCGGGGCGATGCGCGGGGTGCTGAGCAGCAGGGTGAGTCGACGGGACACCGCGTCGGCGGCACCGCTCACTTGGCAACCACGGGCGCGCTGGCCTTGATCCAGTCGGGGGAGATCGGCCGCAGCGCGATCTGCTTGGCATCGAAGGTGCCGTATCGGGGATTGACAGTGATCTTGGCCGTGCCGAGCTTGGTCAGGATGGCTAGCTTGCTGGCTTGGCTCAGGGACCCGAGCGCAAGCTGCATCCGAACGAAGTCCATCGTCGAGCGCGACGGCGCGGCTACCTTGGTAATGACCTTGAGCACCTGGGCGTCAGAGACGCTCTGACCCGAACCCTTGGCCTCGGCAAGGACGTAAGGCGCAACGATCAGGCTGAGCAGGACCGTGCTCGAGGTGAGCTTCGCCTGAGGCTGGGCGAGAGTGTTGAGCTGGAGCGTGACGGTCTGGACATCCTTGTCACTGATAGCGGTCCCGTTGACGATCGCGGCGGCGCCGGCCTGCTGGGTGCCGCAAGCGGACAGCACCAGGGTCGCGCCGAGCAAGAGCGCCAGGAATTCAGTCACGAATGCCATTCGGGAGGTGCGGGTTCTGCCCCGCCTGGATCTCAGGTGCTGTGAAAGCGTCAAGGCCATCCTTTCGTCGCGCCGTCTCATGGCACTGAAGCTGCCGGTCCGGCGTACTTTGTCGCTACCCATCTTCGTCACTGCTGGCTGATCGCGACGCGCGCCGCGTCGGCGACGCTGTCCAGAAGAACCGATTCGATCAGGTCACTTGCCCAACGCAGCACTGCAGTGTCCCGCAGCGGCTGACCAGCCAACCGCGCCGTCATCGGCCTGGGCACCAAGATCGTACGGACAGCGTCCTTGACCAGCGTGCCAGGGTACAGCCGTTGGAGCCGCAGCTGCCTGCTCTCGGGGAGCTGGAGCGGGCCGAACCGCACGAAGCTCCCCTGGACGCTGATGTTGGCGACCTCGGCCTTGCGAGCCACAGTGCGCAGACGGGCGACCTCTAAAAGGTTGCGCACCGGCTCGGGCGGGGTGCCATAGCGGTCCTGAAGCTCGGCCTCGATCTCGGCCAACCCCGCCGCATCCTGGACCGTCGCGAGCTTCTTGTAGGCCTCAAGACGCAGCCTCTCGCCCTGGACGTACTCGTGCGGCAGGTGCGCATCGACAGGCAGCTCGATCTTGATCTCTGCAGGCGGAGCCTCGCCACCTTCACCTCGATAATCGGCCACCGCCTCACCGACCAGGCGGATGTAGAGGTCGAAGCCGACACCGGCGATATGGCCGGACTGCTCACCTCCGAGCAGGTTGCCGGCACCACGGATCTCCAGGTCCTTCATGGCCACAGCCATGCCGGCACCGAGATCGGTGTGGCTGGCGATCGTGGCCAAGCGGTCGTGGGCGGTCTCAGTGAGCGGCTTCTCCGGAGGGTAGAGGAAATAGGAGTAGGCGCGCTCACGACCACGCCCCACCCGACCACGCAGCTGGTGAAGCTGGCTCAGGCCGAGCACGTCGGCCCTTTCCACGATGAGGGTGTTGGCGTTGGAGATGTCCAGACCGGTCTCGATGATCGTGGTGCAGACCAGGACGTCGAAACGCTTCTCCCAGAAGTCGACCACGACCTGCTCGAGCCTGTGTTCACCCATCTGACCGTGGGCGGTGGCAATACGCGCCTCGGGCACAAGCTCACGTAGCCTCGCGGCGGCCTTCTCGATGGACGAAACCCGGTTGTGGATCAGGAACACCTGGCCCTCGCGCAGGAGCTCACGCCGGATGGCGGCGATGATCTGCTTCTCGTCGTAGGCCCCGACAAAGGTCAGGACGGGGTGACGCTCCTCGGGCGGGGTGGCCAGGGTGGACATCTCGCGGATGCCGGTGACAGCCATCTCCAGGGTGCGCGGGATCGGAGTCGCCGACAGGGCCAGAACGTCAACGGCCGTGCGCATGCGCTTGAGCTGTTCCTTGTGCTCGACGCCGAAGCGCTGCTCTTCGTCGACCACCACCAGTCCAAGGTCTTTGAAACGAATCTCGTTGGACAGCAACCGATGCGTGCCGATGACGAGGTCAACCGTGCCGTCGGCCAGGCCCTGCACGACCTTCTTGGCCTCGGCACCGGACTGGAACCGTGACAGCGCCTTGACCACGACGGGGAACGGCGCGTAGCGCTCCGAGAACGTCTGAAAGTGTTGCTGGACGAGCAACGTCGTTGGAACGAGGATCGCGGCCTGCTTGCCGTCCTGGATAGCCTTGAAGGCCGCGCGAACCGCGATCTCCGTCTTGCCGTAGCCGACGTCGCCGCAGATCAGGCGGTCCATGGGGACCTCCTTCTCCATGTCGACCTTGACCTCGTCGATGCTGCTCAGCTGGTCGGGGGTCTCGACGTAGACGAAGGCGTCCTCGAGCTCACGCTGCCAGGGCGTATCCGGCCCAAACGCGTGACCCTTGGTTGCCATCCGAGCGCTGTAGAGCCGGATCAGCTCCCCCGCGATCTGCTTGACATGCTTCTTGGCGCGGCCTTTGGTCTTGGCCCAGTCCGCGCCGCCCAGCGTGTTCAGCGTGGGCGCCTCTCCGCCGACGTAGCGAGTGACCTGGTCGAGCTGGTCGGTCGGCACGTACAAGCGGTCTGGTTGACTGTTACGGGTTCGTCTGCTGGCGCCGTACTCCAGCAGCAGGTACTCACGGGTGGCCCCGCCGACCGTGCGCTGCACCATCTGGACGAACTTGCCGACGCCGTGCTGCTCGTGGACCACGTGGTCACCGAGACGCAGCTGCAGCGGATCGACCTGGTTGCGCCGCCGCGATGGCAGCCGGCGCATGTCCTTGGTGGAGGTGCCCGCTCCGCTGCCGCTGGTCAGGTCAGACTCGGTGACAACGACCAGCTTGGCGCCGGCGGCTACGAATCCTCGACCGAGCGCTCCGGTGGTCACCTGAACCAGGCCGGCGGGAAGTTGGGCGAGCACTCCTGCCGCGGCCTCGAGGTGGTTGGGAACATCACGCTCCGCGAGGACCTCACTGACCCTCTTGGCCAGACCCCGACCGTCCGTCACAACCAGGGTGTGCCATCCGTGGCCAGCCCAGTGACGAAGGGCAGCGACCGCGCTGTCCGTGTCGCCGCGGTAGGCCTGGACGTCGGCTGACTCCACGCTGAGACGTCCGACCGCGCCGACAGCCAGGTCGCCCCGAGCAGCCCCGCCGCCGCCCTTGGCGTCCTTGACCAGCTCCGCCAGCTCGGCGTCGCCACCGAAGCTGGTCAGCGACCACCACGGGCGGCCGGACTCCAGGGCGTGAGCGCGGACGTCGTCCAGCGACCAGTACGATGCCGTGCCCAGGATCCCTTGCAGATCAATGGGAACGGCGTTGCCGGAGGCCGCATTGGACCAGCTCGCCTCAAGGAACTCGGCGCTGGTGGCGACCAGGTCGTGGGCCCGCTTCCGCACCCGTTCCGGGTCGGTCAGGACCACATGGGTGCCCGGCTGCAACAGGTCAAGCAGGCTCTCCATGCCCTCGACAAGGACCGGTGCAAGAGACTCCATACCCTCCACGGCGATGCCCTCGGCGACCTTGCCCAGCATGTCCGCGACCCCGGGCAGCTGCCCGGACAGGACAGCCGCACGTTTCCTCACCGCTTCGGTCAGCAGGATCTCCCGGCAGGGCGGGGCCCACAACCCGTGCTCGGCGGCCTCGAGGCTGCGCTGGTCAGCGACCTTGAACCAGCGGATCTCCTCGACCGCGTCGCCCCAGAACTCGACCCGCAGGGGATGCTCCTCGGTGGGGGGGAAGACATCGAGGATGCCTCCGCGAACAGCGAACTCACCTCGGCGCTCCACCAGGTCGCTGCGCACGTAGGCGGCTGCAGCGAGCGCATCAACCACCGCGTCCAGGGCCACCTCGTCGCCAACCTTGAGCGCGACCGGAACCAGATCCCCCAGCCCCTTGACCAGTGGCTGCAGCAGAGCGCGCACCGGAGCCACGACGACATCCAATCGCCCACGTGCGGTGTCCCTCGGATCGGGATGGCTGAGCCGGCGCAAAACGGCCAGCCGTCGGCCCACCGTGTCGCTGCGCGGGCTCATCCGCTCGTGCGGCAGGGTCTCCCAGCTCGGGAAGTCGGCCACGACGTCGGCCGGCAGGAAACAGCGCAGGGCAGCGACGAGGTCCTCGGCCTCACGCCCGGTGGCGGTCACCGCGAGGATCGGCCGTCGGACGCTGCCGTCGTGCGCACCCGCCAGGGCCGCGATCAGCGGCGGGCGAGCTCCTACCGATACGGCGATGTCCAGGACCTCTCCTGGGCCCTGTCCGGTCCCGACCCGCCCGGTCAGGAGGTGTCGCACGATCGGGTCGGTGACAAGGACATCGAGCAACGGGGTAAGGCTCATGGCGGGCAAAGCTCCTGGCTATGGGTCGACAGCACAAACGCCCCGTTGCGCGGAGCCAACGGGGTTGGTCAAGAGTTTAGGTGCCGGCGCGACCATGGTCAGTGCAGGTGCGGTGATGAGAATGCCACTCTTATCGGGAGTGCCAGTGCTGCTGTGACGCCACCAGGCCCTCCGCGACGAGGCCCTCCGCGGCGTCGGCGGCGTCACTGATCAGGACAGGCACCTGCCTGCGCTCGGTGCCGGAGAAGTCGTGCAGCACGTAGTCCGCTGCATCCATCCGCCCTGGCGGTCGCCCGATGCCGACCCGCACGCGCAGATAGTCCCGGGTGCCGACGGACTTGGTGATCGAACGCAGACCGTTGTGCCCACCCTCCCCGCCACCGAGCTTGAGCCGGACATCAGCGAACGGGATGTCGAGATCGTCATGGATCACGATGAGGTTCTCGACCGGGATCTTGTAGAACGACAACAGCCCTGCGACCGGCCCGCCGGACTCGTTCATGTAGGAAAGGGGCGTGGCGATGACCGCCCTGGGCCCGAGTGCCCCTGGGGCCGATCCGCCAGCGGGTCTGCTCTGCCGGACTGAGAACCGGACCTGGGCCGCGGCCGCTCGCGCCTTGTGGGAGCGAAGGCTCGCACCGGTGCGGCTGGCCAGCTCGTCCACGACCATGGCGCCGACGTTGTGTCGATGACCGCAGTAGGAGGGACCGGGATTGCCCAGTCCGACGATCAGCCACGCGGTCATCGCGTCCATTCACTCTCCAGGTAGGAGTCCCTCGGCCCGGCCCTGAAGACATCAGGGCCAGGCCGGCCTCAGATGGCTCAGGCCTGCTCGCCCTCGGCGTCGCCAGCCTCGGCGTCAGCTTCCTCGGCGTCAGCACTCTCCGCGGCGGGAACCACGAGGCCGAGCTCGGCGAGCTCAGCAGCGAGCTCGGCCTCGAGGGCTTCGGCGCTGATGGCCTGGGTGATGTTGACGATCAGCGTCAGGGCGTCGGCGAGCAGCTCGGCTCCGGTGGGAAGCACGAGGTCGGAGGCATGGATCTGGGTGCCGGCCTCGAGGCCTTCGATCGAGACCTCTACATGATCAGGGATGCGGGTGGCCTCGACGGCCAGCTCCACCGTGTTGTTCTCAACGGTCACGACGGTCTCGACGGCGGCAACACCCACCAGGTGGATAGGCACGTCCACGTGGACCTTCTCTCCCTTGCGGACGACGACGAGGTCAACATGTTCGATGACCGGCCTGACCGGGTCACGCTGTATGTCCTTGGCCAGAGCCAAATGGTCCTTGCCGTCGATCTCGATGGTGAGCAGCACGTTGGCGACCTTGAGGGCCATCATGGTCTCGTGGCCGGGCAGGCTGATGTGGACCGGCTCGGTGCCGTGGCCGTACATGACGGCGGGAATGTTGTGTTCGCGCCGGATGCTGCGCGCGGCACCCTTGCCGAACTTGGTCCGGGCCGTGGCGACGAGCTTGTTCTTGGGCATGGGCGTTCTCCTATGTTGCCGATCCGCGAGCCGTCAAGTGCGGCATGCACGGGTGTTCTGGTGTGTCATCGCAGTGCGGTGGGCCTCGACGCGGGACGCGGCACGACGCCGGTAACCGGCGTGGCCAGCGCAGTCCACCCTGTGAGGATCGGGGCGTCCGGCGCCACCGCGTCGATCACGGAGACTGCGACAAGCTGATTGGAACCACATCAGCTTCAGTCATGCAGTGTCCCTCGCCGAGGCAACCCGGGAAGTCTAGGCGACTGGCACGGCATACGGAAATCCTGGGGTGGGCCCGGGAGTCGACCGGGGCCAACAAATGCTCAGGCGGGCGAGTCGAACAGGCTGGTTACCGAACCGTCTTCGAACACCTCACGGATCGCCTGACTGAGCAGCGGGGCGATCGACAGCTCGGTGAGCTTGTCGAACTGACGCTCGGGCGGAATCGGCAAAGTGTTGGTGACGATGACCTCGCGGGCTTGGCAGTTCTTCAGCCGGTCAACGGCGGGACCGGACAAGATCGCGTGCGTGGCGGCAATGATGACGTCGGCAGCGCCCTGCGCGATCAGCGCGTCGGCCGCCTTGGTGATCGTCCCGCCGGTATCGATCATGTCGTCGACCAGGATGCAGGTACGGCCGGCAACCTCACCGACGACGCGGTTGGCCACGCTCTCGTTGGGTCGGGTGATGTCGCGGGTCTTGTGGATGAACGCCAGAGGCGCACCACCCAGCCGCTTGGACCACTGCTCGGCGACCTTGATCCGCCCGGCGTCCGGCGAGACGACGGCCAGCTGATCGGTCCCGTACTTGTCGCGGACGTACTTGGACAGGATCGGCAATGCCACCAGGTGGTCGACCGGTCCGTCGAAGTACCCCTGGATCTGGTCGGTGTGCAGGTCGACGGACATCAGCCGGTCGGCTCCCGCGGTCTTGAACAGGTCCGCGATGAGGCGGGCCGAGATCGGCTCGCGACCACGGTGCTTCTTGTCCTGCCGCGAGTAGCCGTAGTAGGGCATGACGACCGTGATCCGCTTGGCCGAGGCACGCTTGAGCGCGTCAACCATGAGCAGGTGCTCCATGATCCACTCGTTGACCGGAGCGGTGTGGCTCTGCAGGACGAAGGCGTCCGAGCCGCGCACCGATTCCTCGTAGCGCACGTACATCTCGCTGTTGGCGAAATCGTAGGCCGCGGTCGGCACCAGGTTTGTCCCGAGCTGGTAGGCGACCTCCTCGGCGAGCTGGCGATTGGCCCGGCCGGAGAAGATCATGAGGTTCTTCACGGTCGCGCGTTTCAGGCCGCTCATGCGGTGGGTTTCCCTTCGGGGACGATGGGTGAATCCTCGCTGGCGGCCACAGCTGCGCACGCCGAGGGGGTGCCAGCGCGCTTCTGCAGCACCCAGCCGAGCAGATTGCGTTGCGGCGCCACGTTGATGGCCAGGGCGCCCGGGGGAACGTCCTTGCGGACGACGGTACCGGCGCCGGTGTAGGCGCCGTCGCCCACACTCACCGGCGCGACGAACATGTTGTCCGAGCCGGTGCGGCAGTGGCTGCCGATGGTGGTGTGCGACTTGTTGACGCCGTCGTAGTTGACGAAGACGCTGGACGCGCCGATGTTGGAGTGCTCACCGATCGAGGCGTCTCCCACATAGGTGAGGTGCGGCACCTTGGACCCGGCGCCGATCTGGGCGTTCTTGGTCTCGACGAAGGTGCCGATCTTGCCCTTCTCGCCAAGCTCGGTGCCGGGACGCAGGTAGGCGAAGGGCCCGACCGTGGCGCCGGCACCGATGATGGCCAGCGACCCGTGGGTGCGGATGACGGACGCGCCGCTGCCAATCTCTACGTCCGTGAGCGTGGTGTCGGGCCCGAGGACGACGTCGTCGCCGATGGTGCTGACACCGTGGATCTGGGTCTGCGGATAAATTGTGACGTCACGCCCAAGGGTGACGTCGGCGTCTATCCACGTCGTGGCCGGATCGACCACTGTGACTCCGGCACGCATCCAACGGTGCACGATCCGGCGGTTGAGCTCGGCGCCCAGGCGCGAGAGCTGGACGCGGTCGTTGACACCCTCCGTCTGCCAGAGGTCCTGGATCAGGTGGGCGCTGACTCGATGACCCTCGCGGCAGGCGATACCCAGCACATCCGTGAGGTACTTCTCACCCTGGGCGTTGTCCGTACCCACCTGGGTCAGCGCCTTGCGCAGGACCACCGCGTCGAACGCATACAGCCCGGAGTTGATCTCGGTGATCTCCAGCTGCGCGTCGGTGGCGTCCTTCTGCTCGACGATGCCCGCCACCGAGCCGTCCACCGCGCGCAGGATGCGGCCATAGCCGGACGGATCGGGCACCGTAGCGGTGATCACCGTGGCGGCGCTCCCGCTGGCGGCATGCGCCTCGAGCAGCTCGCGAAGGGTCTGCGCCGCGAGCAGGGGCACGTCGCCACAGGTCACCAGGACAGTCCCCTCAAGGCCCGTCGGCAGCGCAAGGAGCGCACACTCGGTGGCCCGACCCGTCCCCATGACCTCATCCTGGTCGGCGATGAGGGCGTCAGCGTCGACCTGGGCGACGTGGGCAGCCACGAGGTCGCGTCCGTGGCGGACCACGATGGCCAGGTGCTGCGGATCGACACCGCGGGCCGCGGCCATCGCGTGCCCGAGCAGGGTGCGCCCCCCGATCATGTGCAGGACTTTGGGAGTGGCCGACTTCATCCTGGTGCCCTCTCCAGCGGCGAGGACGATGACGGCGGCCGGGCGGGGTGTAGCCATGCGGATGAGCTCCTGAGGGTCGGAGTCGAAGCATGCAGCCACCCCTGGGCATTCCCGCTCACGAGGGGAGGCGGACTGCACTGCCTGACGCAATGTTACCTGTCGTCTACTGGGCGGGTCCCCACAGTGCTCCCCGCCAGGAATCGAACCTACCTCGCCTGCCTTGATGCCAACGGTTCAGTCGGGCCGTGAGCATTGCTCCCCGGGAAGGAATCGAACCTTCGTCGCTTGTCCTGATTCAAAGTCAGGCGGGCCCTGCCAGCAGACCAACCGGGGAACGACCCGCCTGCGCGGGGTTCTGGCAAGGGTAATGGACCGTGATGTCTGTCATGGAATCGCCGGACAAGGCTAGCGAACCTACTTTAGCGTAGGTTACGCTTGCGTAAGTTACCTCCCACCGAAGGGCATATCCATGACGACTGCCGTGCCGGCGACCGCCACTGTAGACCCCCACGAGGTTGACACCTCGGTCCTGGGAGACTCGACGTCGGTCCAGGATGCCGGGTCGTCGCCTCGGTTCGAGCACAAGGGCAGGGTCGAGCAAATTGCCCTGTTCGGCTTCATCACCATCCCGTTCCTGGCAATTCTGGCATCGATCCCGGTCGCGTGGGGCTGGGGACTGGGCTGGCACGACGTGATGATCGCAACGGTCATGTATGCGCTCGCCGGTCATGGGATCACGGTGGGCTTTCACCGCTACTTCACCCACGGGTCATTCAAGGCCCAACGCCCGCTCCGGATCGCCCTGGCCATCGCCGGGTCGCTGGCTATCGAGGGACCTGTCATTCGCTGGGTCGCAGATCACCGCCGGCACCACGCCTTCTCGGACCGCGCGGGCGACCCACACTCCCCGTGGCGGTACGGCGAGACCGTTCCGGCGCTGATCAGGGGCTTGTGGTGGGCGCACTCGGGCTGGCTCTTCGACGTCGAGCTGACCCCGCGTGACAGGTACGCCCCTGACCTGATGGCCGACAAGGACCTGCGGCGGATCGAAGCGGCGTTCCCCGCCCTCGTCGCCGTATCTGTCCTGACTCCGGCAGTCACCGGTGGCCTGTGGTCGATGTCGTGGCACGGAGCGGCGACTGCCTTCTTCTGGGGGTCGCTGGTCCGCATCGGCCTGCTCCACCACGTCACCTGGTCGATCAACTCCATCTGCCACGCCATCGGCGAGCGCCCGTTCACCAGCCGCGACAAGTCGGCCAATGTCTGGTGGCTGGCCGTCCTGTCGATGGGCGAGTCCTGGCACAACCTGCACCACGCCGACCCGACCTGCGCTCGTCACGGCGTCGACCGAGGCCAGCTCGACAGCAGCGCCCGCACCATCTGGGCTTTCGAGAAGCTGGGCTGGGCGTCCGAGGTCCGTTGGCCGCGCCAAGAACGCCTTGATGTCAGGCGACGGTAATGACCCGATCAAAGCAAGAAAAGGTCGACGTTCGGACATGATGGCATGGTGACCCAAGCACACGAGACCACCGCAGCGACGACCGCCCGCGCCAGGATGACCGGTAAGCAACGGCGCGAACAACTGCTCGAAGTCGGCCGAAAGCTGTTTGCGGATAAGGGTTTTGAGGCAACGACTGTCGAGGAGATCGCAGCCAGGGCAGGGGTCTCGAAACCGGTGGTGTATGAGCACTTCGGAGGCAAGGAAGGTCTGTACGCGGTGGTCGTCGACCGCGAGATCCGCTCGCTGCTTGACGGGATCACCGGGGCGCTGACATCCAACGGTCATGCCCGCCGGCTCCTCGAACAGGCCGCGCTGGCCTTGCTGGACTACGTCGAGAACTCCACGGACGGCTTCCGGATCCTCGTGCGCGACTCCCCCGCCGGGCAGTCGACGGGTTCGTTCGCCAGCCTGCTCAGCGACGTGGCCAGCCAGGTCGAGTATATTCTCGCCGCGGAGTTCAAGCGCCAGAAGCTGGACCCCAAGACCGCGCCGATCTACGCCCAGATGCTGGTCGGCATGGTGGCACTGACCGGTCAGTGGTGGATGGACTCGCGCAAGTTCAAGAAGGCCGACGTGGCCGCACACCTGGTCAACCTGGCCTGGAACGGCCTGGGCGGGATGGAGCGGAAACCCATCCTGCGCACCGCTGGCAGATAACGGCGTCAGGCTGGCGAACCGCCCAGCAGTCGGCGAACCTGTGCAACACTAACCTGCTCGAAGTGCTCGTAGTGGCGACCGACACTGCCGAAACGCCACGGCGTCTGCAGGCAGATGACCTCATCGAAGCAGGACCGCAGACTCGCGCAGACGGCGGGAGCTGCCACCGGCGTGGCAAGGATGACCGGGCCGGACCCCCTACGGCGAAGAACGCTCGCGGCGGCTCGAGCCGTCGCCCCTGTGGCCACACCGTCGTCGACGACAATGACCGTCCGGCAGGTCACCTGAGCAGGGCCACGGGCCCCTCGAAGGTCAGCCACGATGTCCTGGACCTCCTGAGAAGCCTCGCGGATCAACGCATCCAGCAGGTCCGGTGCCACCCCGCTGGCTGCGACAACGCCGTCATTGAGCACCACCGCATCACGTTCACCCACGGCGCCCAGTGCCAGCTCGCGCTGCCACGGCACGCCGATCTTGCGAACGACGAGCACATCTAGCGGGACGCCCAAGCGCTCCGCCACCAACGCGGCGACGGGAACACCACCGCGCGGCACACCCATGACCAAGGCGCCCGCGGACCCCAGCGGGCCAGAGGGATCCCCCAGCCGACTGGCGACCACCTCTGCCAACAGCTGCCCAGCATCGCTGCGGTCCCGGAACATCACTCAAGTCTGCGCCCGAAAGCCATCTCCTTGCAGCCATGGCCCGCGCCACCCTGAGCTGTTTGGCGGCCGACCACCGCGGCTCACACACCCTCCAGCTTCTTGTGGGCCACCGCGAAGATCCGACGGAAGGCAAAGACCGTGCCGAATGGCTGTCGCGGATAGGCCTGCAACAGCGCATTACCGTACGCCGCAACAAAGTCAGCTCGCTCGCCCTCATCCTTGAGCACCTCGAACACCGGCAGCAACGCGGTCCCCTTGGTCCACTCGAGCACCGGGCTGCCCTGGTCGCCACCAGGATCGAGGACGTGCTGATAGGTGCTCTCCCACGCATCGACGTCGCAACCAAGACCAGCCAACAAAAAGAGGTACACCGCAGGCTCGCTGACTGCCTCACCGCGACCCAGGCGCGGCAGAAGCTCGCCGGCACGCGGCGATGCCGTGGCGATGGCACGCAGCAGCGTGTGCGACTGGGCGTTGAAGTTGCCCGGCACCTGCATGGCGAACCATCCATCGGGGGCAAGCGCCTTGATCCAGCCCGGGATCAGCCGCATGTGCCAGGGAACCCATTGAAGCAACGAGTTGGTGATGATGACATCTATCGGTGCCCCCACCTGTGCCGGATCCCAGGACTCGACGTCGGAGCGCACCCACTCCACGCGCCCAAGGGCGTCGTGGCGACGGGCCTCATCCAGCATCGGGGCGGAGGAGTCGAGTCCGATGATCCGCGCGTGTGGCCACCGCTTGGTCAGCTCGAGAGTGAGTGCGCCCGACCCACAACCCAGATCCACCACGACCTGGGGGGTGCTCCCACCCACCCTCGAGGTCAGGTCCGCGAATGGACGTCGCCGGTGGTTGCTGAACTTCTCATACTGTTGGGGGTTCCACGTTTCCGACACGGTTGCCGCCTCTCAAAATATCTTGATATCAAGATACTTGATGTTAGGCTTTCCGCATGTCCGCCGCGCCCGCTGATGAGGTCGACCGCATCGTCGACGCATGGCACAGGGAGCGGCCCGACCTGGACGTCGCGCCGTTGCACATCCTCTCGCGCGTCCTCAGACTCGCGCGCCACCTCGACCTCACCCGAGGATCGGCCTTCGCCGCCCGCGGACTGGAGGGCTGGGGGTTCGAGGTCCTCTCAGCGCTGCGACGAGCCGGCCCGCCATACGAGCTTTCCCCCGGACAGCTGGTCGCCCAGACACTGGTGACCAGCGGCACCATGACCAACCGTGTCGACCGGCTCGCCGCCCGCGGCCTGGTCAGTCGGGGTCCCGACCCCAGCGACCGTCGTGGGGTCAAGGTCACGCTGACCGCAGCAGGCCGGGCCGTTGTCGATGCCGCCATGGCCGACCTGCTGGACCGCGAGCGCATCGTGCTCAATCAGCTGCCACCCTCGGAACGAGACCATCTCGCAGAGCTCCTGCGTCGGCTGCTTTCACCGTTCGAGCCCTGATCCAGAGGTCAGCCGATGACCTCGGCGACCGAAAGCCACTCCAGCTCCAGGGACTCGCGTTCCTCCGCGATGGCCCGCAACGTGTCGTCGAGCGCCAGCACGGCGGCATGGTCAGCAGCGTGGGCCGCCATCTCGAGGTGAATCCCGTCCTCGCGGACAGAGAGCTTGGACAGCTGCCGTTCGATCCTGTTCAGGTCCTTCCTGGCCTCACGCAGCTCGGCGGCCGACTGCCGGGGCGGCGCAGCGTCTTCGCCTGCCTGCGGCGCAGCAGTCACGTGGGAGCCACCAGGTGCCCCTGAGGTCTGCGCCGACACGCGGGCGCGCTGCCGAAGGTCAAGGTACTGCTCGACCCCGCCCGGCAGGTCGCGCACGCATGCATCGCCTAGCAGCGCCACCTGGCGGTCACACATGCGCTCCAGCAGGTAACGGTCGTGGGAGACGACGAGCAAGGTCCCCGCCCAGCCGTCGAGCACGTCCTCCATGGACGTCAGCGTCTCGATGTCGAGGTCGTTGGTCGGCTCGTCCAGGATCAGCACGTTGGGCTCGGCCATCAGCAACCGCAGGAGCTGCAGCCGCCGTTGCTCACCACCTGAGAGATCGCCAACCCGGGTCTGCTGACGGCCCCCACTGAAGCCCAGCCGCTTGGCCAGCTGGCTGGCGCTGACCTCCTTGTCGCCCAGGCGCGTGTACTGCTTGACGTCCTCGATGGCCTCGATGACCCGCCGGTCGGCGAACTTCTCGAGCTCGCGCACCTCCTGGGTCAGGTAGGCCATCGACACCGTCTTGCCGACCTTGCGCCTGCCTGCGGACAGCGCAACGTCTCCGAAGATCGCCCGCATCAGGGTGGACTTTCCGGAGCCGTTGACGCCCACGATGCCGATGCGGTCCCCTGGTGCGAGTCGCCAGGTCACGTGGTCGAGCACCCGCCGCTGGCCAAAGGTCACGCTGGCGTCGATGAGGTCGACGACGTCCTTGCCAAGGCGGGTCGTTGCGAAGCGCATCAACGACACGTCGTCACGAGGCGCCGGCTCGTCGGCGATCAGCTCGTTGGCCGCATCGATCCGGAACCTCGGCTTGGTCGTGCGAGCCGGCGGACCCCGGCGCAACCAGGCCAGCTCCTTGCGCAGCAGGTTGTTGCGGCGGTCCTCGGTCACCGCTGACACCCGGTCGCGCTCGGCCTTGGCAAGCACGTATGCCGCGTAGCCGCCGTCGTAGAAGTTCACCCCGCCCTCGACGACCTCCCACGTCGTGGTGGCTACCGCGTCAAGGAACCAGCGGTCGTGGGTGACCGTCACGACGGCAGTGCCCGAACGGGTACGCCGGGTGGCCAGATGGTCGGCCAACCATGCCACGCCTTCGACATCGAGGTGGTTGGTCGGCTCATCCAGGAGCAACAGGTCCGGGTCGGCGACCAGGAATGCAGCCAGCGCCAGCCGGCGACGCTCACCACCGGACAACGGGCCCACAATGGCACCCAGCCCGCCCACGTCCGGTGCGTCGATGCCGCCGAGCAGGCCGTCGAGGATGTCGCGGATGCGTGCGTCGCCGGCCCAGACGTGCTCGGGCAGGTCTGCCAGCACTGCAGCGCGGACAGTGACCTCGGGGTCGAGCGTGTCGACCTGGGTGAGCATGCCAACGGTCAACGACCCAAGCATGGTGATGCGCCCCTCATCCACCGGCTGGTACCCGGCAAGGACCCGCAGCAGGGTGGACTTACCGCCACCGTTGCGGCCTACGACGCCGACGCGGGTGCCGCTACTGACGCCGAGGGAGACACCATCGAGTATGCGGGTGGTGCCGAGCGCCAAGGAAGCACGTTCGACGGAGACAAGATTGGCCATCGTGTTCAACTACTCCTGAGTCCTTCGGGGCCAGCATGGCCAGGCTTGCGTCCCGTTGACCCGCCCGAGCCACGGGGTCCGGCTGCTGCGGTGATGATGTGGGCTCCGCGCACCGGACCGACAGCACGCTTGACAGACGGAGCCGCGCCCAACGCGGTCAGGGCAACGGCCAGGTCCAGACCGCGTTCAGTGTCCGTGACCAGGAAGGCGATCGTCGGTCCGGATCCGGAGACGATGCCACCCAGAGCGCCGGCTTCCAGGCCCTCGCGCAGCACCTCCGCCAGCCGAGGCTGCAGCGACAGGGCCGCCGGCTGCAGGTCGTTGCTCAACGCTCGCCCCAGGGATGCGGCCTCACCCGAGCGCAGCGCTGTCATCATCGACGCGGACGGTGCCGGCTCGGGAACCCGCAGGCTGGAGCGCAGACGGTCACATTCGGCGTAGACCTTGGGGGTCGAGAGCCCGACGTCGCTAAGGGCCAGGACCCAGTGATAGCGACCGCGCCCCAGCACGGGTGCGAGCTGGTCTCCGCGACCCGACCCCATCGCGGTACCGCCGATGAGCGCGAACGGGACATCACTGCCCAGTTCGGCCGCCAGGTCCTCCAGTGCTGCCTTCGAGGACCAGACACCCCACAGCGCATCGCAGGCCAGCAGGGCGCCCGCTGCGTCAGCTGACCCGCCCGCCAGGCCCGCCGCCACCGGGATGTCCTTGTCGATGGTGATGTGGACAGGCACGTCGATGCCGGCCTCGCGGGCCAGCAGACGGGCGGCTCGCAGGGCCAGGTTGGTGTCGTCAGCGGGAACCTGATCGGCATAGGGGCCCTCGACGCTGACACCCCAGTCTTCAGCCGGCTCGACGCTGATGTCGTCATGGAGACCAACTGCCTGGAAGACCGTCGCCAGGTGGTGGAACCCGTCGGCGCGCCGCGGACCGACCATCAGCTCGAGGTTGACCTTGGCCGGGACCCGTGCCGTGACGCAGCGCTGCGAGGTGGCTGCGGAGCTCATGGGCCCACCATGGCCGACCGGGCCGAGGCGATCGTCGCGAAGGCGTGAATGTCCAGCTGCTCGCCGCGAAGCCGCGGGTCCACGCCGGCAGCGCGCAGGACCGCTTCGGCATTAGTGGCCGAACCTGCCCATCCGGCCAGGGCCGCGCGCATGGTCTTGCGCCGCTGAGAGAACGCTGCATCGATGCAGGCGAAGACCTCCGCGCGCGATGCCGGTGTTCGCGGCGGGTCACGGCGGGTCAGTGTCACCAGAGCGGAGTCCACGTTCGGGGCAGGCCAGAACACGGTGCGGCTCACCGTCCCGGTCAGCCTCACCTCGGCATACCAGGCGGCCTTGAGGCTCGGGATCCCGTAGGTCTTGCTGCCCGGCGGAGCCGCGAGGCGCTCGGCGACCTCGAGCTGCACCATCACCAGAACGCGACGCAGGGTGGGGAATGCCTCAAGAAAGCTCAGCACCACGGGTACGGAGATGTTGTAGGGCAGGTTCGCCACCAGCGCCGTCGGCTGGGGGTCGGGCAGGGTGCGCACCGTCAGTGCATCGGCGAGAACGACCTCCAAACGGTCACGGTATGCCGGTGCGAGCGCGGCTATGGTGTCCGGCAGGGCTGCCGCGAGGTTGGGGTCGATCTCCACGGCCACGACCCGCCCGACCTGCGCAATCAAGGCCAGGGTCAGAGAGCCAAGACCCGGCCCGATCTCGACCACGACATCGCGGGGACCAAGGTCGGCGAGGCGGACGATCCGGCGGACGGTGTTGGCGTCGATGACGAAGTTCTGGCCCCACTGCTTGGTGGGGCGCACACCCAGACGGCCGGCCAGCTCCCGGATCTGACCGGCCCCGAGCAACCCGGCGGGAGCGTTCTCACTCATGCGATGCAGCCTAGCCAGAGGCCGTGGTGGACGCCGTCCTCAGGGGGACACCATGAGGCTGAGCGCCCGCGGCAGAGCCTGGTACCACTCGTACCGCGAGACAGTGCTGCCCGGTGGCATAGCCGTTCCGGACATCGTGGGTCGCTGCCTCGACATGAGCTAGGGCAAGCCCTGGGATGCTCGGGCTGGCGCAGGCCAGTCGCGGGCTCACCACCGGGCAGCCGGTCGACGTCGACACCACCAGGGTGTCGTGGTTCTCGCCAACGCTCAGGAGCTGGCACGTCCACGGCCGGGGTCACTGCGGTGGACAGTCACGTTCAGCGCCTCGTCCGAAGCGCTGCTGGGTGGTGGCTGCCCAGCCGGAGCTCCCCATCCCGGAGAAGGGATCAGGCGGCCCACGCGCAACCCCACGGCGCCAGGCCGCGCTGTGCGTAGACCGTGTTGGCCACGGCGATCTGCTGGGTACGGCTGGCCAGGTTGGCCTGCGGAGCGTACTGCCCGCCGCCGTTGCCCAACCAGGTTTGGCTGTCGAACTGCAAGCCGCCGTAGTAGCCATTGCCGGTGTTGATGGCCCAGTTGCCGCCGGACTCACACTGGGCTATCCGGTCCCACATCCCCGCGTTGGCCGTGGAGCCGCCGCTGACCGAAACCGGAGCGGCCTGGACCGGCCGGGCCTGGGTGCCGACAGCCAGAACCTGCGTGACAGCAGCGGTCGTCACGTGCGAGCTGCTGGGCTTGCTGCTCTCGAGCTTGCCGTTGACCCAGGTCTGCAGGCGGGTGACGACCATCTGGCCCTGTTGGCCCGCCGTCAGTGTCTTGGAGTCGCCCGTGTACATGGTGGCGTCGTTGCGGCGCTGCGTGGTGAAACCGACGGTTTCGGTGGTCGTGACGCTTTTCTGCGTGACGCGGGCGATCGCGACCTTCAGGCCACTCTTGGTGATGGGGGTCTGCAGGGCCGGTGCGATCCGGTCTTTGGCACCCAGGGTCAGCTTGAGCTGCGAGATCACATCGGCGACGGTGGCACCGGTGGTCTGTGCTGTCAGCGTCTTGCCGTCGACGGCGACCGTGACGCTCTTTGGGGTCGTCATCGACATAGCCAGGCCCATGCGGCCCAGAGGCTCCGAACGCGAGACCGAGAGCTTGGCAGAGTCGGAACGGATGCCGAGCTCGGACAGGGCGCCGGCGACGGTGGTCGAGGTGGTCCAGAACTTCTTGGTCTGCCCGTCGACGGTGACAGTGAGAAGACGGCCGTACCGCACGACGACCTTCTGGTTGTCCTTCAGCGGCGCGGACACGGCCGGCGCGACGAGGTCGTGGACACCTAGCTTGATGTCCTGGTTGGCCAGCACGTCACCGACGGTGCTGCCGAAGAGGTGGACCGAAGATGACTTGCCGTCAACAGAGAGGGTCACCGACTTGTCGTAGTGGGCGAAGCCGACGGCACCGGCAACGAGGGACAGGACAACGGCGGCTTGGGCGATACGCCAGACAGGACGAAGGCTCACAGCGCTCCAGAGCTAGTTCGATCCGGGCATCGTGCGACGGAGCGGCGCGCACTCATGGACAAGGGTGCCTGATGTTCGTCGGGCACCCCCAAGAACGCGCCATCCGAGAGCTCCTGACCCCGGCCAACAGCCCCCTACCATGGTCGACTAGCCTGGGTCAGGTCAAACTCAAACAGCTGTCACTGGCGTGTACGTGACCAAGGTCACTGCCGTGCCCGTGACGTAGGTCACCCATGTACGTGCACGGTGTGATCCGCAGTCCGGACCTGGTTCACCAGGGACCGTAGACCCGCTCGGAGTTGGCCGCCAACGCCAGGCACAACGAGGGAACATCCGCGTTCAGCACAGCGGCCATGGCCCGCACGGTCAGCGGCACGAGGTATGGCGCGTTGGTCGCCCCGCGATGCGGCGCAGGGGTCAGAAACGGCGCATCCGTCTCGACCAGGAGGTTGTCCATGGGCGTGACCGACAGTGCGTTGCGCACTCCGATGGCGTTCTTGAACGTCACGGTGCCGGCGAAGGACAAAAGGTAGCCGCGTTCGATGCACTGGCGCGCCATCGAGATGTCGCCCGAGAAGCAGTGCAGCACCGTGTGCTCCGGAGCCCCCTCCTCGGCCAGGATCCGCATTACGTCCTCGTGCGCGTCGCGGTCGTGGATCTGCAAGGCCTTGCCTGTGCGCTTGGCCAGGTCGATGTGCCAACGGAACGAATCCTGTTGTGCCGCAGCACCTTCAGGGCCGGTGCGGAAGTAGTCCAACCCCGTCTCACCAATCGCCCGGACCCTGGGGTGAGAGGCGAGCAGCTCAATCTCGGTCCGGGCCGAGTCGCGATCGCCGCGATCGTGCAGCCTGGGCGCTTCGTTGGGGTGCAGGGCCACGCCACCCAGCAGCGCGCCATAGCGGTCGATCATCTCGACGGTGAAACGCGCGCTGGCCAGGTCGCAGCCGATCTGGACCATACGAGGCACGCCGACCGCGGTCGCGGCCTTGATCACCGCCTGAATGTCAGGAGGGTCGTCGCCGTCGCGGGAGAGGTCGAGGTGGGTGTGGTTGTCGACGACCGGGATCGGCAGCGCGTCCGGAGCCGGCGGCCGTGCGGATCGACCGGAGTCACTCACGTCGACTCGTCGTCGTCGGGCTGCGGCAGGAGCCGTGCGAGCTCCTCATCGACCACCGACGGGTCGAGCTTGGTGAAGATCGGGGACGGCTTGGCGATCGACGCGCCCACCGTGATGGGGCGTGACTCCCATCGCGGCGCGGCGGTGTAGTCGCCGGTGATGATCGGGTATCCCTTGCCGCCGTCCAGATCGTCGACCTCCTCGATGCGCGGCATCGGCGCGATCTGCCCCTGACCACCCATCGCCGCGTGAACCTGGTTGGAGCTGTGCGGCAGGAAGGGACTCAGCATCGTCGTGCAGTCGCCGACCGCCTGGGCGAGCACGTGCAGGATCGTCCCCAGCCGCTCACGCTCGTGGTCGGCCTTGAGCTTGAACGGCGCCTGGTCGGTGACGTACTTGTTGACCTCCGCGACGACCTTCATGACCTCGGCCAGTGCGTGCTTCTGCCGGTGGCGCTCGATCAAGGCACCCACGGTCGCGAAGCCGTCGTTGACCGTTGCCAGCAGGGCCAGGTCATCGGCGTTCAGCTCGGCTGCAGCGGGGATCTGGCCAAAGCTGCGGTGGATCATCGTGGCCGTGCGATTGACCAGATTGCCCCAGCCGGCGACGAGCTCGCCGTTGGTGCGCTTGACGAACTCGGCCCAGGTGAAGTCGCTGTCCTGGTTCTCGGGGCCGGCCGCGGAGATGAAGTAGCGCAACGCGTCGGGCTGGTAGCGCTCGAGGAAGTCGCGGACGTAGATGACCACGCCGCGACTGGAGGAGAACTGCTTGCCCTCCATGGTGAGGAACTCCGAGCTGACCACCTCGGTCGGCAGCTGCAGCACCCCGTACGGTCCGGGTCTTCCGCCCTTGTCCCCGAGGCCGTCGTAGGCCAACAGCTCGGCCGGCCAGATCTGGGAGTGGAAGGTGATGTTGTCCTTGCCCATGAAGTAGTACGACAGTGCCTCGGGGTTGTTCCACCAGTCGCGCCAAACCTCGGGGTTGCCGGTCCGGCGGGCCCACTCGATCGACGCTGACAGGTAGCCGATGACGGCGTCAAACCAGACATAGAGCCGCTTGGTGGGCTGCTCTCGCCAACCGTCCAGCGGGATCGGGATCCCCCAGTCGATGTCGCGGGTCATGGCCCGTGGCCTGATGTCCTTGAGGATGTTCTGGCTGAACCTGATGACGTTTGGCCGCCAGGTACCCGACGCCTCACGCCCGTCAAGCCACTCACCCAGCGCCTCGGCCAATGAGGGCAGGTCGAGAAAGAAATGCTGGGTCTGGATGAACTCCGGGGTCTCGCCGTTGATCTTGCTTCGCGGGTTCAACAGGTCCGTGGGGTCGAGCTGGTTACCACAGTTGTCGCACTGGTCGCCGCGAGCCTCACCATAACCACAGATCGGGCAGGTGCCCTCGATGTATCGGTCCGGCAGGGTGCGCCCCGTCGAAGGGCTGATCGCCCCCTGGGTGGTCTGCTCGACCATGTAGCCGTTGTCATGGACTGTCCTGAACATCTCCTGGACCACGGCGTAGTGGTTACGGGTCGTCGTGCGGGTGAACAGGTCGTAGGACAGACCCAGACTGGCGAGGTCCTCCACGATGACGCGGTTGCTCTCGTCCGCCAGCTGTCTGGCGCTGACCCCCGCCTTGTCGGCGGCGACGAGGATCGGCGTGCCATGCTCGTCGGTACCGCTCACCATGAGGACGTCATGGCCGGCCATGCGCATGTAACGGCTGAAAACGTCAGAGGGCACACCAAATCCGGCGATGTGGCCGATGTGACGCGGTCCGTTTGCGTAGGGCCAGGCGACGGCGGAAAGGACCTTGCTCATGGCCTGAATCCTATGGCGCAGTGGGGTGGGCTCTTCCCACGGTGCATGGAGGCCTCGATGGCTGACCTGCCAGTCCCTCACCGCAGCCGCACCCGCTGACCCAGTCGACGCCCTCGTAACCGACCTGCCACCGATGGGCGAGTGCTCTCCCGGGTGCGAGGCAGCCCCCTGGCGCGGTGGCGTCAGCTGCGCTGTCGCAGGAACACGGTTCGTTGGCCACAACAAGGCCGGGTCGGTGCGTTGGATGACCCAAGGAGAGGTCGTCACCGCCGAACCCGGTCGCCACCTTGCCTTCGAGATCAGCTTCGGGCCGCTGAAGGCTGCCCCCCGGGAGTACGTCATCGTTGCCGACGACGCCGGACCATCCACCTGCACCGTCGCGCAGGAATGGACCGACCGGCGTCCCGGCTGGTACCGCACGCCGGCGACCTGGCGTTCGGCTCACGGGTGAAGACCAACCATCGCGGCATGCTGGCGACGCTGGCCAACCTCAAGCGCCCCTGAGGTCTCGACGCACCGTGGGCGGTCAGGTCCTGGGTGGGCAGCCGGCCTCGGACAACCACGGACCCGCACCCTGGCAGGGTGCGGGTCCGTCGCCGTGCCGTGAGGTCAGAAGCCGATGCCTGGTCGTCGACCTTGTCGACGCCCGGACAGCACCCGCTCGGCCGGATCCAGCTATCTGATTCCGACAGCGTCGAGCGGAGCTCTGGCCACTGCTTCGGTCTCGATCGCCTTGAACTGCTTACCGCGCGTATCACGGCCGAAGGACATGAGGATGACGATGATTATCGCCACGGAGCCGGCAACAACGGCCATAGCAAAGCCGTAGTTGGCGCCAGCCGCCGCCGCAATGGTGGCCTGGAGCGTCGCGTTGCCGGAGGCGATGACGTTACCTAGCTGGTAGACGAATCCCGGCAGCACCGCGCGCGTGCCGTTGGGGACAAGCTCGTTCAGGTAGGCCGGGATGACGCCCCATGCACCCTGCACCATGAACTGGAGCAGGAACGCGCCGACTCCGAGCAGGATCGAGCCGCTGGCAAAGGCCCACAAGGGAATGCAGGGCAGGGCGAGGGCGGCAAAGATCATGATGATGCGCTTACGCCCGTAGCGCTGCGAGAGGGTTCCCGCGAGCAGTGCGCCCATGATCGCTGCGATGTTGTAACAGATCGCGATGATGCTCACCGTGCTGGTCGGGAAGTGATGCTGGACCTTGAGGAACGTGGGATAGAGGTCCTGGGTGCCGTGGCTGAAGAAGTTGAACGCGGCCATCAAGAACACCGCAAACACCAGAACCCGCCAATTTCTGGCCACGGTGGGCCAAAACGCGAACTTCGGCCGTTGGCCCACGTGTCCGCGCGTTGCTGTCCAGACAGGTGATTCCTCCACGCTGACGTAGATGTAGATTGCCAGCAGTATCGGGAGCGCACCGATGGCGAACATACCCCGCCAGCCGATCGAATCAATAAGAAGGCCGTAGGCGATGGAGGCAATCAGGTAGCCCAGCGGATAACCGGCTTGGAACACGCCCGAAACGAAACCACGTGAGTGCTCAGGAACAGTTTCCATGGTCAGTGCCGAAGCGACCCCCCAGATACCACCCATCGCGATCCCATAGACGATCCGCAGAGCGAAGAACGTACCGAAGTTCGGAGCGGCGGCCGAGGCGAGCTCGATCACGGCGAAGGTGACAATGTTGACGACCAGCACCGGTTTGCGGCCGAACTTTTCCGCTAGGGGTCCAAATATGAGTGCCCCGATAGGACGCATGATGAGGGTGAAGGTGATGGCCAGTGTGGCGGTGATGATCGTTATACCAAATTCCTTGGCCATGTTCGTGAGACAAAAGACCAGGACGAAGAAATCAAAAGCATCCAGAGTCCAGCTGCCGACGCCGGCGAACAGCGTCTTGCGCTGGGTACGTGTCCACGCTTCCTTGAGTGGAACCTGTGTTGACATATGCTCAAAGCCTTCCATTGAATCCAAACCCTGACCCTGTCTGGCGGAAAAGGTAAAGGGACTGGAACCGCGGCGTCCTGGCCGTGAAGACAGTGGACGCGCGGCTCATATTCATCGCGAGGCGCTTGACTGCCTCATGCCCAGCACGCCGACACGATCACCGCCATGCAGAGCCAGTGCGCCCTGTCGCGACGCCCTGTCGGCGTGGACGGCGCGAGCCCAGGTGGGGTGGAACCCGGGCGCAATGCTTTCGCAGAGTTGGGCAAAATGTCCTCCTGGCCTGACAAGGGATTTGTCCATGACGGTGGTCCCGTTCCTGGGCCGGGTCAACGTTGCGTACATTGCGTTCGCCAACCAGCCAGCACCGGCCCAGCGCAATAAGGGGCAGCCGAGTCTTGGCCAGGCTGCACACTGGACTATGCACACCCGGCTGAACCCACGGGCTTGGAGCCTGGCGCGCCAGCTGTTCGCGCTGCAGGTGGTCGTCGTCGCGGTCGTGGTGTTGGCCGGAGGTGCGGCCGCGTACCTGCAGGACCGCCAGCGCAGCCAGGACTCCACCAGCGACCGGGTGCTGGCGATCGCCAGAAGCGTCGCGGCGTCACCGCTGGTGTCGTCCGCGCTGACCGCTCCCAACCCGTCCGCCGTCCTGCAGCCGTACGCCGAACGGGTGCGCCGAGACACGGGCACCGACTTCATCGTCGTCATGGGCACCGACCGGACCCGCTACTCCCACCCCACGCCGAGCCTGATCGGCAAGCCGTTCATTGGCGACATCGGTGCCGCCCTCGCCGGTGGGGTGGTGCTGGAGACGTATACCGGCACGCTCGGACCGTCCGAGCGAGCGGTCGTGCCGGTACGGGCCGACGGCGGGCCGGTGCTCGGGCTGGTCGCCGTGGGCGTCAAGCGCGACGCCGTCGCGCGCGTGCTGGCCCAGCAGGTGCCCACGCTGCTGGGTGCGGCCCTGGCGGCACTGCTGCTGGCCGCTGCCGGTGCCTCGCTGATAGCGCGGCGGCTTCACCGCCAGACCCTCGGCATGGGACCGGACGAGCTGGCCCGGATGTACGAGTTCTACGACGCGGTGCTGCACGCGGTGCGCGAGGGGCTGGTGCTGCTCGACGTGCACGGGCGCCTGCTGCTAGCCAACGACGAGGCGCGCCGGCTGCTCGACCTGCCGACGTCCTGGGCCGGTCGCCGGCTCGACCAGCTGGGTCTGCCTGCACCGATGACCGAGGCCCTGAGCGGCGGTCGTGAGGTGGACGACGCGATCCACCTCACCTCGAACCGGGTCCTGGTGGTCAGCCAAGCGCCGGCCCGCTGGGAGGGCCGCGAGCTCGGGACCGTGCTGACGCTGCGCGACCACACCGATCTGCAGGCCCTGACCGGTGAGCTTGACTCCGCGCGCTCGCTGGCCGAGGCGCTGCGCTCGCAGGCCCACGAGGCTGCCAACCGGCTACACAGTGTGGTCAGCCTGATCGAGCTGGGGCGCACCGAGCAGGCGCTGACCTTCGCCACGGACGAGTTGGCCCTGGCCCAACGGCTCACCGACATGGTCGTCGGCGCCGTGGACGAGCCGGTGCTGGCCGGGCTGCTGCTGGGCAAGGCCGCCGAGGCCAACGAGCGCGGTGTCGCGCTCGAGGTCGACCCGGCGAGCACGGTCCCGGAGGGCGCGGTTCCCGGTCGCGACCTGGTCACGATCGTCGGCAACCTGCTCGACAACGCGATTGACGCGGCAGCGGCAGCGCCGGGGCCGCGCCGGGTCGGCTTCAGCAGCTGGATCGAGAAGGCACCGTCCGAGGGTGGTATCGCCAGCACCCTGGTGCTGCAGATCAGCGACTCCGGCCCGGGGCTGGACGACGCGTCCACGGCACACGCCTTCACCCGCGGCTGGTCGACCAAACACGACCAGCGGCTGATCGGGCACGGCCTCGGTCTGGCGCTGGTCGGCCAGGCAACCCACCGCCATCACGGCACGATCGAGGTCGGCCGCGGGGACAACGCGGGTTTCGACGGCGAGGTGCTCGTCGACACCGAGCTCGTCGGCGCCGGGTTCGTCGACACCGAGTTCGTCGGCGCCGGGTTCCTCGGCGCCGTGTTCACCGTCCGGCTGCCGATCGCTGTCGAGGTCGCGTCGTGAGCGACATCGCGGTCCTGGTCGTCGAGGACGAGCCCGTCGCAGCCGAGGCGCACCGCGCCTATGCCGAGCGGGTCCCTGGGTTCGTCGTGTGCGCGATGGCCTACGACGGTGCGGGGGCAATCCGGATCCTGGGAGACCCGTCGTCCGGCGTCGACCTGGTGCTGCTCGACATGCACCTGCCTGACCTGCACGGGCTGGACGTGGTGCGTGCCATGCGCACGGCAGGCAACCGGGCCGACGTCATCGCCGTCACCTCGGCCCGTGACCTCGAGGTGGTGCGCGCCGCGGTATCACAAGGCGTCGTGCAGTACCTGCTGAAACCGTTCACCTTCGCGGCGCTGCGGGACAAGCTCGAGCGGTACGCCGCGTACCGCGAGCAGCTCGCGGGCGACGTCGCCAGCGGGCAGCATGAGGTCGACCGGGTGCTGGCCACCTTGCGCGGCAATGACCCCAACAGCCTGCCCAAGGGCATGAGCCCGGACTCTCTGGACGCCGTCGTCGCCGTGCTGCGCCCGAGCCAAGAGGCCCTCTCCGCCACCGAGGTCGCCGCGGTGCTCGGGGCGTCGCGAGTCACCGCCCGCCGCTACCTCGAGCATCTGGCCGACTGCGGGCTGGCTGTGCGGCGCTCGCGGTACGGCGGTGCCGGTCGTCCCGAGGTCGAGTACCGCTGGGTCGGTGGCCGCTGATCTGGCCCTGATCAGCGCCGAGTTGGAGCCGGAGCGTTGTGACGGGCATGCTGGAAGGCGATGTCCCCCTTCGAGCGAGATGGCAGCAGGCAGATGAACTCCCCCGGCAACGCACGACGCGACGCATCGGCGCGCTCGCGCTCCAACGCAGATGCCGAGGACTCCGCTGCTCACATAGCCGAGCTGGTGCGCCGAACCGCCGAGCGCAGTGACAGCCCGGGTCCGTCCTCGGTTGCCCGCCCCAGCGTGACAGCCGCCCAGCAACCCCGCCCGCCCGCCCGGCCGGTCGCACCGCCTCTTGGCCAGCCGGGCGCAGCGCCTGCGGCGCCGTTGGCTCGGCCCGCGAGGCGCCAGCCATCCCCACGGACTCTGGCCGCTGCGGGCGCCGTCGCCGTGGTGCTGATCGCCGGCGCCTTGGCGTTGTCACACTCGTTCACCCCCCCTGCCGCGCCGACATCACCGACCCGGCAAAGCTCCGCGCCAGCCGGTTATGCCGTGAGGCTCACAGACGTGATCACGGACTGCGCCAGCCACGCGCACGGCCAGGTGAAGAGCTCCTTCGATACCCAGAACTGTTTGAAGGCAACGCGATCTCTGGCAACCGGCCGGATCAACGCTCGCCCGGTGCTCTTTGTCGAATCACGGATACAGATGCCATCCGCGCAGGCGGCCGCATCGATCAAACAGGTCCTGGACGGAAACGGAACCGGTAACCTCAACGACCTGCTGCGTGAGGGCAAGACCTTCCCGGGTGCACCTGGCACGATGCCGGCCTCCGGGTATGTCTCCGTCCAGACGGCCACTGTCGTCTGGGTGGTCGAGGCCGGTTTCGTCGACGGCGGCCCCTCATCGGACAGCGATGCCACGCTTCGGGCGGCGGCCGCACAGGTGGCGGCGCTGGTCAGCGCTCAGAGCTGAGGGTCTGCGCCTCACCTCGAATCGCGCCACCGCCGATCACGTCACCGTCCAACGGCCAGTACCGCGTTGTACAGGTCGTGGCGGCTCAGTCCAGTCGCTGCGGCAACCTCCGCGCACACGTCCTTCAACCGCTCGCCACTGGCAACTCGAGCCCGGATGCCGGCCACGGCCGCCTCGGGGTCGCTCACCGGGGCTGGTGCCCCGCCGACCACGACGGTGATCTCACCCCTGACGCCGCCGGCCGCCCACGCGGCCAGTGCGGCCAGCGGGCCTCGTCTGACCTCTTCATAGGTCTTGGTCAGTTCCCGGCACACCGCGGCTGGGCGATCCCCGCCAAACGCCTCAGCCATCGCCGCCAGTGTCGCCTGGAGTCGGTGCGGGGCCTCGAAGAAGATCAACGTCCGTCTCTCCCGCGCCAGCGCCTGGAACAAACGCCGCCGCTCCCCCGCCTTGCGCGACGGAAACCCCTCAAAACAAAAGCGATCCACCGGCAGTCCGGACACCGCCAGCGCCATGAGGACGGCACTGGGACCAGGCACACAGGTCACCCTCACGCCAGCCTCGACCGCAGCGACCACGAGGCGATACCCGGGGTCGGACACGGACGGCATACCGGCATCGGTCACGACAAGCACCCGCGCCCCACCCACCAACCGGGCGAGCAGATCCGTGGTGCGCGTCGCCTCATTGTGCTCGTGATAGCTGACGACCGACCCCGACGCCTTGACCCCCAGCGCGCGACAGAGGCGGCTGAAGCGCCTCGTGTCCTCGGCGGCGACCACTTCGGCGGTCGCGATCTCGTGGGCGAGCCTCGGCGCCGCGTCCCGGGGGTCGCCGATAGGGGTGGCGGCGAGGACGAGGACACCAGCTGCGCGGTTGCTCACGCCTGCGATCCTCTCAGGCGGGGCGCTCACCCGGTTTGGTACGCCACCGAATCTGACCTGTGGACTCACACCTCTGGAAGGTAGAAACGGTGGGTCCGAGTCTCCCATTGAGAACAAGCACGTCCGCGAGCTTGCCCGGGCAGGCCGCCGGTTCGCACGGCAAGTCCACACGGCATCCTGGAGCCGGCTCCGAGGAAGTTCCTCGCGAACCTGGGCCACAGCCCCACAACCATCCAGGCGCGCAGCGCAGACCTGCTCGTCGCCCCGGACCGCCCTTCGCATGTGGCTGCCATGGGCCAGGGCCCCCTCAGTGCGCACTGGCTGCCTGGCAATGAGGGCGGACTTCCTCGATGATCGTGGACCATCGGCCATCATCGCGATCCTCAGGTTTGCTCCGAGGCGAACCTTCTGGTCGGTCTGAGGATGCGCCCGAGAACCTCGCGACTGCGCTCGCGACCACCCCGCTGGCCCGCATGCCGGCAGGATCACTGGTCGAGCCGAATATCGTCGTGGACCGGCGCCCAGACCTTGAGATCCACGTGACTGGATGGGTTTCTGTCCCGACCCGGATCGAGGTCGGCGACGGCCGGCCCGTCTGAACTTCGATGACTGCTCCTCCAACGCCCTCGCCCAGGCCATGGGGTGAACCTCTGCTCTTCAAAGGCGACGACTTCGGACATACCGACCTCACCGGCAGGTGCCTGCATGATCTTCGCCGCAGCAAGGGTGTGCGCGCAGCAACGGCCGGTCTGCATACGATGTCAGCCATGACCCAGACCGAGCGGCTGCGCTCACGGCTGCTCGGATACCGGCCCACCGACGTGGTGTGGGGCTGGGTGGGGCCGCTGATCGTCACTGCGCTCGGCGGCTTCCTGCGGTTCTGGCAGCTCGGTGAGCCCCACCAGCTCGTCTTCGACGAGACGTACTACGTCAAGCAGGCCTATTCCTTCCTGAAATACGGCTACGAGCGACGGGTCTCCCCGATCATCAAGAGCCCGGACGTCCTGTTCACCCACGGCACCCCGAACGTCTTCGGCACCCAGCCCGACTTCGTGGTCCACCCGCCCGTCGGCAAGTGGATCATCGCGATCGGCGAGCACATCTTCGGAGTGACCAGCGCGTTCGGGTGGCGGTTCTCGGTGGCCCTGCTGGGCACCATCTCGATCCTGATGATCGGTCGTGCCGCCCGGCGGATGTTCGGGTCGACGCTGCTGGGCACGATCGCGGCCATCCTCGTGGCCTTCGACGGCCAGCACTTCGTCCACTCGCGCACCGCTCTACTGGACCTCATCCTGATGTTCTGGGCCCTAGCCGCATTCTGCGCCCTGCTCATCGACCGCGACCACTCGCGCATGGTCCTGGCACGCAAGGTGGGTGCGCTGCAGGACATTGGCGGTAGTCAGGCCAAGGCGAGCACACGGCGTTCGGCCATGACCTTCGGTCCCTGGCTCGGCTGGCGCCCCTGGCGCTGGGTCGCGGGCATCTGCCTCGGGCTGGCCACGGGTACCAAGTGGTCGGGCGTGTTCTTCCTGGTCGCCTTCGGCCTGATGACTGTCTTTTGGGACATGGGCGCGCGCCGCGCCACCGGCGTGCGCCGCTGGTGGTGGGGCGCCCTCGTGCTGGACGGGCTGTATGCCGGTCTGCTGATGGTCAGCCTGACCGTCTCGGTCTACCTCACGTCCTGGGCCGGCTGGTTCGTTGCCAAGGACTCCTACGACCGGCAGTGGGCGCTGACCCACCCGGCGACGACCTTCGCGTGGGTGCCGGACTCACTGCGCTCGCTATGGCAGTACCACCAGGAGATGTACAGCTTCCACGTCAACGTGAGCTCCTTCCATCCGTACCAGACCAACCCGTGGTCGTGGCTGATCCAGGGCCGGCCAACGTCCTTCTACTACGAGGGGCCGAAGAAGGGCCAGGGCGGCTGCCTGGTCGCACAATGCTCCAAGGCGATCACCTCGATCGGCACCCCCACGCTGTGGTGGGGCGCGACGATCGCGATCTTCGTCCTGCTGTTCATGTGGGCCCTGCGCCGCGACTGGCGCGCCGGCGCGATCCTGGCAGGTGTTGCGGGCGGATACCTGCCGTGGTTCAACTACGAGCACCGCACCATCTTCAGCTTCTACGAGGTCGCGTTCGTGCCGTACGTCGTACTGGCGGTGACCTATGTCCTCGGCCTCGGCATCGGCGGTCCCAACGTCTCGGCGCGTCGCCGCCAGATCGGCCTTCTGACGGCCGGAGCCTTCGTGGTCGCCAGCGTCGCCTGCTTCGCGTTCTTCTACCCGATCTACACCGCGCAGGTCATTCCGTACTCGCAGTGGCAGCTGCGGATGTGGCTTCCCAGCTGGATCTAGGGTTGGCTAAGGGTGGTCCTGGTCCGGTTCGAGAAAGTCGTCCAACAGCCCTGGCAGCGCACGCTCTCCGAGCATGATCGCCATGGACAGGGGCAGGTCCGTGACGGCATACCGTTGTCTGCCCGCGGCCGTGGTTGCAGTCAGCGTCGCCAGTCCGGCACGGCGCTGGAAGAACGTCCGGCGCACGTTCCAGCCGATGATGGCGTCGCACTCGAGCACATCACGACGCCGATCGAGCGATCCCGCTCGCGTGACGAGAAAGCGGCCGGCGATGGCGTGACCCAGGGATCGGTAGCGGTCAGCCGCGAGCAGGGCAGCGACCGGGACAGCCACGATCGCCGGAAGTGCGAGCCACTGCGGAGCACCTGACCAGATGGCCACACCCGCTGCGAGGATCAGGCAGAACGCCGGCAGCAGGGCGCGCACGAAACGACGACGCCGGGCAGCCGGGCCGTGCGCGGTGAGCACCACAGCCACCGGAGCGGGGTCCCGCAGGATCTGGGTAGCGACGTCCCGGGCCACTGCCAGAGGGGCGGGTGGCAGCAGCAGTGAGCCGCCGCCACCGGCGCCTCTCCTGGACTTCAGACCCGTCGCGATGCCGTTGAGGCGCGCCGCGTGAACGACCCGCAGCAGAAGTGGCTCGGCAAGCTCGACTCCCCTCAGCCGTCGCTCCTCGATGCTGGTGGCCCTGGTGGTCAGCAGCCCGCGAGTGACGTGGAGGCTGCCCTGAGGATGGCGAGAGAGGCGAAAGCCCCAGTAGGACAGGACATACCCTCCGATCGACAACACCGTGACAAAGGCGACGAGCCAGACCAGACCCTCCAGGACGTCCAACCAGATCTGGGTTCGTGCCAGGTAGTCCATCACCCCCCTGATCGGTCCGACATCACCAGCAGGGACGCCGAGCTGGTCAAGAAGTCTCGATCCCACACCCAGGATTGCCGCAGCGCCCAACAGCCCCGACAGGGTGAACGGCGCGAAACGCACCCATCGGGGATCCCACCGTGCCAGCTCGGTGTCGACCTCCCCCAGGCCAACTTCGGGCCCCTTGGTTTCGGCTCCGAACGCCACCGCGAGGCGAGCGTTGTCGGATGGCACAGTGCTGCGATGGAGCAGCTCGGCGCGCAACGCAGCTGCTTTGGCGACGGGCAGCGAGTCCAGCGACAACCCGCTACCTCTCTGGTGACTACCGGTGCCGATGTCCACCTTCGCCAACCCCAGGATCCGGTGCAGTGCTGACGCGGTCACGTCAACGCTGCGGACCCGATCCGATGGAGTAGTAACGGTCTTGCGTCGCACGAGACCACTGCGTAGCTGTACCTGCCCGGGGGTGATGCGGTATCGGGTGGTCGCCCAGCGCAGCCAGCTCAAGGCGATGACCCCGAGGACACCCAGCGGACCCCACCACCACTGCCCGTTGCCCACAGAGCGACCCGCCACCACCAGGCCAGCGAGTGCAGGGATGGCTCCAGCCAGCTCCCGCACGGGGTAGACGAGCAACATCCGGGCGCTGAGCCGTCGCCAGGACAGGTCCCGTTCAGGATCGCTGACACTCACGTCGCGTCGCCCTCGCTGTGGCTGGTGGCCTCGGTGAGCTCGGCGACCAGGCCCTCTGCCGTGGCGCGGTCAAGCCCATGGATACGCAAAGGCCCAGCCGCGGACGCCGTGGTGACCGTGACATTCGCGAGCCTGAACAGCTGCTCCAACGGCCCGCGTTCGGTGTCGACGGTCTGAACTCGCGAGATGGGAGCGATCCGTCTCTCCTGGCTGAGCCAACCGGACTGGGTGTAGACGGCCGTGCGGGTAACCTCCCAGCGATGAACCCGGTAGCGCCACCGCGGCATGACGATCAGGTGGACGGCGGCGAACGCCACGGTGACCACCAGAGCTGCCACACGCCCACCCACGTGGTCCCCTGACGCCCCAAACCAGAGCAGCTGCGCGGCCAGCACCAGGAGCCACCCGGGCACCGCTCGCACCGTCCAGAAGACAATCGCACGCGGGCTGACGTGGTGGGCAGGATCGCGCAGCGGCATGGCCCCACCTTCCCACGCAGTGACGGCCTCTTCCTGTCGCCGGGCGACCCCACAGGCAGCCCTGGGCCAAGCTGGCGGCGTCGACCTGACCCGAAGGTGATCCCGACGACGAGATGGTGGCGTTGCATCCCGCATCACGGCGCCGACTCGACCGCTGGCAGTCAGGATTGTCTCTGCTGCGTTCAGGGGGAGCCTCGGCCGCGACGGCCTAACTCCCTGCCCTTACGAGTGCGGGCGCCCGCGCCCGAAGGCGCGTGCACCGCGGTGCCTGGCCTTGTTGCGGCGCAGACGCGGCAACCGTCTCCCCAGCGCCTTGACGATGCGGCCAAGGGCGTCCCTGCGTGGGCCCGCGTCGACGTCGGCGACGGCGACGTCATGCTCCATGGGGCACTGGCCGAAAAAAGTGCACATCGCCTCGGTCGCGCTCGGTCCGCGAGGGTCCGTGTACGTGCCTTCTGCGTCGCCCCCTGACCATGCGTGTCCGAGGCCCGACACGCTCCAGTACTCGACCAGCGGGTGGCCGGCGTTGTCGTTCCAGGTGCGCACCGAGTACAGCAGCCCGCCCGGGGCGCGGTCGTCGCGGCTGACGTTCGGCCGCTCGAAGTCAAAACCTGTGGCCTGCCCGCCAGCGAGCCGCGACGTGCTCAGCCACTGACGCACCACGCGTTCGCCGTTGGCCGCCCAGACGATCCGGTCTGCTTCGCCCTGAACCACGATGACGGGTACGACCCGAGCCCGCGACCCCATGGCGAGGTAGGCCAGCCCGCCCTGCCGTTCTGGGTCCGGCCCGCCGTTCCTCATCGCCAGAATCGCAGTCACCGCATTTCGCGCAGCGCCGTACTGGGGGGCTGAGTGGATCCCGACCGAGGCATAGAGGTCCGGGTAGGTGGCGGCGAGGATGCCGGCCATCGCACCACCAGCCGAAATGCCCATGACATGCACCCGGTTGCGGTCCAGCGTCGCCCCACCACGTTCACTAAGGACCCGCTCGGTTATCCGCGCGATCGCCGCCGGCTCTCCAGACCCGCGGATCTGGTTGTCCCGATCGAACCAGTTCCAACAGCGTCGAGGGTTGTCCTGGGTGCTCTGTTGTGGGTAGAGGGCGACGAAGCCCGCCCGGTCGGCGAGCGCGTTGACGCCGGTGCCCAGCGCCACGTCCTGCGCAGACTGGTTGCAGCCGTGAAGGACCACGACGAGCGGAACGGCAATGCCTGGACGCAGGCCCGGTGGCGTGTACACGGCATACGTGCGGCTCCCTGCGGGCCCGTCGTCAACGCGCTGGTCCCACCTGCCCAGCTCGGCGCGCGTCGAGGTCCGCCGATGGCTCCGCTGGACAGCTGGCCTGCGCGACTTCCAGCCTCGTTGGCCGGCAACGTTCCCGCGCTGGCGAGGCTCGCCACCCCGGCGCCCAACTCGCTCGACGAACCTGCGCCAACCCACCGATGACACCCCGAGATCCCCTCTTCCGACAGACACCCGATCGTCACGTCGGGAGACGATCCTTCACGGTAGCGTGTGTCCGCAGATGTTCGACCACGGCGGCCACCATCGGGGACGATGATGGCAGGCCGGGTACGCCCCGCTCATGTCACGCGCGCCCGGAGATGAGGGCGCCAACCCGATATCAGACCCTGGTGACGCCTGCCTGTCGCCATTCGTCTCCCGCGCCACGAAAGACCCGCATCCGTGGCGACCGGTGCCGCTCTGCCAGGTTGGCGCCTAGGTGATGGGTCTGCTCACGTCCGTCCGGCAGTATTGGTGGCCCCCATAGGAGAGCGTTGACCCTTCGAGCAGGTCCGCGCGTCCTACGCCGCCCCTGTCCGAGGCGTCCAGCTCCAACCCCACGAGAGGCTGGCTGGTGCCTGCTTCACGGACAGCAGCGGCAGTGCCGCTGGCACCGTGCTGCCCGATCTGCACCCTCCACCGCCATGACGCATTGCGCCTGACCGGCCGGCTGGGTGCAGGTCCCGGACCGCGCAGTCACCGCAGGGGACAGCTGCCCCCGTTGATGCCTGCCCCAGACAGCCAGAGTCGCAGCAGCGTTCACGTCCCGGTCAAGGACCAGGGCACACACCTGGCAACGGTAGGTGCCCCCGGCGAGGCTCAGCTTGGGCTTGCGGACCCGGGGGGCCCGTCAACGAGAAAGGACCGCAACGAAGTCTCGCGCCGACGGCTGGAGGTATCGGTAGGGGTTGGGGTGCTCGTCCATGGTGAGCATGTTAGGCACCGCCACGCCATGGCCGGGGTGGGTGTAGGTGATGAAGTTCGTCCAGGACTGGTTGATGTCAAGCTCCATGGCACGCACCGCTCCCGCGTCACGCACGACGTTGGCCAGCGTGTATGCCGACAACGAGGACCCCGCCACGAACACCAGCGAGCCGTCCCGGCGGACTCCCAAGGCCGTGCGCCACACGAAGGTGGCGTTACCGACGGTGTTGCCCCATGTCCTCGTCGTCCCGTTGGTCACCTCGGCCGTGATGGCGCCGTTGTCCACCATCAGGTCGAGGTTCTGGCGGACGGCAGCCACCTCAGGTCCAGGCGTTCCCGCGTTCCACCTGACCACGTCGAGGTGGCCATCCTTGTAGAGCACCATCGACGCCGCGCCCCTGCGCAGCTGCACGGCCGTCCTGCCGTCCTGCCAGTAGCCGCCATTGGAGTCGACCATCTTGAAGCCCGAGTTGAACGTCGCCAGCAGGCTGTCTCGCTCCGATGCCGGCACCTGGGAGGGCTGGGACCAGCCCGAACCGCCGGGGACGTTGTAGCCGGGATGCAAGACCAGCCTGACCAGCTTCTGGTCGAGCCAGGCCACCCCAACCGGAGCATTAGCGTGCTGCGCGTCCGGACGCACGAACTCGGCCAGGATCGCCGGTTTCCCGTGGACGCTGACCAGCGGCTGCCAGACGGCCCCTGGCGAGGACGGGTGGGCCTGCGGTGGGACCGCTGCAGGAACGGCACGGTGGCTGGACGTCGGCCGGGCGGGGCCGGGGCGGTTTCGCGGCATTCGGTGCGCGGGACCGGGGCGGTGGCCGGGCACTGGTGCCGCGGAGACTCTGAGTATGCCGCCGGCGCGGGTCCGGCCGACCACGAGCGGCTTCGGCCGGTGGTGGATCTGCCCGGTGCCGGTGACCGCCCACCCCAGTCCGTTGGACCGGGCCCATTCGGCCAGCCGTGCCGAGGTGCTGCCGCTGCCCGGAGCCGTCAGTGCGCCACCGATCGACCAGGTCAGCCACACCAGCAAGACCACGATCACGGCACCGGCTGCGCCAACCCAACGTCGACGCCCGCTTGGCCGAGACAATCCCTGCCGTAGGGGTCGACTCTGCTGTCCTGGGGGCTCGACTCGGTTGGCGAAGCGCGATGCTATCTCCACAGGTCCTCCTCCACGATGACCAGCCGGAACTGACAGGTCAGCAACGAAAACTGTGTCCCTGGAGTAGATCATGAACACAGCACGACGCGACTGAACTTCGTGCGAGCTGTCTCGCCCGCCCCGAAACATCCCGCCTATCAGTCGGCCTTGACCGCGATCTCGGTGCCATGCTCGAGGCATCCCCAGTCTTCCACGAGACCGTCCTGCCATGTGTCCGGCAGCCGCCACGGCTGAGCAGGCCGGTGAACCTGCCGATGATCTCCTCACTGGAGTAGCCGTATATCGTCTCGGCGGGCCGGGTTGAAGCTCGTAATGATGCCGTCGGGCGTCTTGCCGATGACGGCATTCTGTGAATACTGCACGATTGCGGCAAGCCGGTCCGACCGGCGGCGCTCCTCTTCCGCCTTCTTGCGGTCGGTCAGGTCGTGCACGGCCGCGATCACCAAGAGACCGTCCTCGGTGTCGATGTGGGACAGGGCGATGTATACCGGGAACGCCATCCCATCCCGACGCCGTCCGTTCAGCTCCAGGGCGTGTCCCGGGGCCCGGTTGAACGGGGCTGCGACATAGCCCTCCCCCTGTGCCTGGTTAACCGTCCTGAACGACTGCGGCACCAGCGTCTCGATGACACGGCCGACCAGGTCGCCGCGGTCATAGCCGAACAACAATTCCGTCTGGATTGACAAACCGGGATCACGCCGGCCCGGTCCACTCCCACCAAAGCATCAGGTACCGCCTCTAACAGGTCCTCGAAGTTCGCCGCGGGTTGCCCCCGGTGAGGTGCCTCGGGACGTGTGCTTCCCACTCTTCGAAGGCATCTACTCTCCCTTCGTTACTCTCCCTTCGCTACTCTCCCTTCGCGCGGCGGCAAAGGCTCGAACGGCAAAGGCTCGAACAGTGGATGAAGCCCCACGAGGTGGACAACTGGTCGCCGCGATGCCGCGTGGTGATCAAACGATAGGGCCCTTGATCGCCCGCGTCCGCTGGATGACAAGACTCACCAAAGAGGCTCGGAAGGACATCTGCCTTCACGGCCGAGCCTGGCCGGCGACTCGCTGAACAGTACAGCGCCTAACCCTGGAGAGGGCCGCGGAGCGTGCCGACGTCGTCATCGAAAACCGACAGGGACCACCATGCCCGTGCGATCTCCGGCAACCGATGGCTGGCCGTTCGACTCGACGCGGACCGTGACGGTAACGGTGAACCAATCTCGTCCGGTCTGCGTATTCAGTAGGTGCGGGTAACCGGCCGGTGCACGCTGCTTCGTTGCGGAGGTCTTCATGACACGAATAACGCGGACATTGATCGCCCTGGCGGCGCAGGCGGCCCTGCTCGGAACTGCGCTGCCTGCCTCGGCGACGACGACGCCGTTCCTGAAGACGCTGGCGACAGTGGGCACTGTGGCCTCAACCCTTCCCGGTAACGCGGACATCAACCCGTACGGAGTCGCGGTGGTGCCACACAGCACGGGGCACCTGCATCGAGGCTGGGTACTGGTCAGCAACTTCAACGCAGCCTCCAACCGGCAAGGGACCGGCACGACGATCATGCAGATCAGCCCAGCCGGAAAGGCGTCACTGTTCGCCCGGGTCGACCCGTCGCATCTGCCCGGTCGCTGCCCGGGTGGTGTCGGTCTGACGACCGCGTTGTCCGTGCTGTCTTCTGGTTGGGTTGTCGTCGGCAGCCTGCCGACGAGTGACGGCACCGCGGCAACGGCGAAAGCCGGCTGCCTTCTGGTGCTGGACAGCCACGGACGGGTCCGCGAAACGATCGCTGACAAGGCCATCAACGGGCCCTGGGACATGACTGCTTCCGAGCACGGCAAGGCCGCCGATCTGTTCGTCACCAATGTCCTGAACGGTACCGTCGCCGCCGGCGGCGCCGTCGTCCACCGCGGCACCGTCGTGCGGATCCGGCTACGCCTTCCTCGTAGCGACGACAGCCTTCCTGTGGCCTCCCGGCCGGTCGTGATCGGGTCCGGCTTCGCCGAACACAGCGATCCTGCCGCGTTGGTGGTGGGCCCGACCGGGCTCACGCTCGGCTGCCGCGGCAACACCCTCTACGTCGCCGACACCGCGTCCAACCGCATCTCGGCAATCCCGGACGCCTCCACCCGCACCCGCACGGCGTTCACCGGCGCCGACGTCACTTCAGGAGGCCACCTCAACAGCCCCCTCGGTCTTGCCCTCGCCCCGAACGGGAACGTGCTCTCAGTGAACGCCGCCGACGGTCTGATCGTCGAGACCACCCCAGCCGGCGCCCAAGTCGCGTCCATGACCCTCGACGCGACAGGCACCCCGCCTGGCTCCGGGACGCTGTTTGGCCTGGCCGTGAGCCCACAGCGAACGGGGGTGTACTTCGTCGACGACGCCACCAACACCCTCAACATCCTGCACTGAACCCGAACCCGGAGCGCGCTGAACATGAGCGTCCACAGACGATCAGGACCTCACCGCACAGGGTGACGGTTTTGGCAGGCTCTAGGCGTTGCGGCCAATTGCATCTCCGACCACGGGCCGTACGGCACCAACCTTGTAAGCCTTGGCCTGCGCGAGGCTCGCGCCGAACACCCCAAGCCCGATCAGAGTGCACAGCACACCGGCTTGTCCTGCGTCGGTGGGGTATTCACCCGCAAACTCCTCACCGCTCGACCAGGTCAATCGGGTCGGTGTTCGCTCCGCACAGCACAACTGCGACCCGCTCTGCTGGACTGGGTGTCTATGCGCCGGACAGCAGCGCGGCCAGCGCCGTTGGGCCACCGTGTCGACCACCACTCGACGGTTGTCCCACAGGATCTGGCGGGCGTTCACGATCGCGTCATCGGTCACCAGGACGGCGGCGGCACGTGAGTGCACGGCAAAGGCGTAGGCCATCTGCGAGGAACGCCGGCTCCCAGGGAATCGGCAGCGACCGAGTCGACGGTCACGTCGACGGGGCCGCCGTGCTCGACCGCCGCGTTCAGCCCTCGGCAGTTGACCGGTTCCACAGCCACGACCATGACACCAAGGAGCAGGCAGATTGTAGTTGTCGTGGACAACATTCGTTCGCACGGAGGACGACCTGCAGATCACTTTTACCTTACTGCTGCACTGGGCTTGCCAGGTATGACAAAAAAACCCACCCCGGATCGAGAGCGCCCTCAGTCCGTCGCCTCAAACGGACCTATGCTCTTTACCTGGGCAGGCCCAACAGGAGGCCTCGCGCAACGCGGGAAGACAGGCCGGGGCATGAGTTCTCTTGAGGTTTGGGCACAGGACCGATTCTCGTGACACCGACGACCTTGTGGGCACTGCTCGCGGTCACCGTGGCCGCCGGCATCGCCACGTTTGTCGCGATCGCCAAGGCGCGGGCCAAAGCTCTGCGTGCGCTCAACGAACGCGTCCGCCACATCGACCGGTCGTGCGCCGCGGGCGGCCATAACTACCAGGCCTACGACACCGGATACCGATGCGCGACGTGCGGTAACCACGTATCCAGCCGTGAAGGCGAACTCTATGGCCGGGCCGAGGACGGACGACATGAGCGCCGCCGAGAACCCCGGTGACCATGGACAAGAACAGCTGACTTCCAAGCGCTAGGACTGACTTGCCGCGCTGGGACGAGGCAAGAGGGTCGCCGCTGCCACCTTCACAAGCAGGGCGAATGTCAGCTGTTGACGGCAACATTGGTTCGCACGAAGGAACACCATCGAGGTGACAGCCTCTCACGCTCCCTGCAGAGGCTCCCCTAAGGTCGACGCCCCCGACAGTTACCGATCAGTCAAGGGACGCCCAACCCCTGGCTGGCTGAGTTCGCCGCGCGGCAGTTGGGTAGCGGTCGAATCAACCATTTGGGAGGGCTCGGCCCGACCGCAAAGCGGATCCTGAAGGCACCTGGACGGTGGCCATTGCGCCCTTCTCGCACGCCACCGCCGCCGAGCCAACCAAGAAAGACAACGAGGCGGTACCGCCTCAGCCGCCAGAGCAATCCAACGACAGAGCACTGATATGTAGGGGGACTTTGTCAAGAGGGCAGGGCGAAGCGGCGCCCGGGATGGGTTCTCGGACGCCGCTTCTGTGACCGGATCAGGTTGACGAGGTGGCGTGCGTGTCGGTAC
>Ga0066789_10000004_pt1 | contig 49601 bp, 45 predicted proteins | sample OrgsoiDNA2013049_FD_70960 | JGI IMG/M metagenome (GOLD analysis project Ga0066789, IMG submission 70960) | Permafrost soil microbial communities from the Arctic, to analyse light accelerated degradation of dissolved organic matter (DOM) -... | ecosystem: Environmental > Terrestrial > Soil >...
AACTGGCAAACTACGCCGGCGGCATCGTGGTGATGAAGCGCGGCACCGCCACGGTCAACCAGCAAGAATTGCTGGAGGCGCTGGATAGAACGCCGCCGGTGGTTCGAGAGCATTAGCCCTCAGCGGCTGAAACCGCAGATTTTTTGCAGGTCTGAGCGGCACGGCTGAAGCCGTACCCGACCCAGAGACCGAGATCAGAGTTCGAATCAGTGAGCACATCACTCCAGCAGAAGATCGTTTCGCGCGACGAACTGAAGCAGCGCGTGGCCAATTGGCGGCGCGCCGGCGATCGCGTCACGCTGGCCAACGGGTGTTTCGATGTGCTGCATGTCGGCCATGTGCGCTACCTGCGTGCCGCGCGGGAACTCGGTGGCAAATTGATTGTCGCGGTCAACGCCGATGCTTCCGTACGCGCATTGAAGGGTGAGGGGCGGCCCGTGATACCGGCGGAAGAACGCGCGGAAATTCTGGCGTCGCTCGCGGATGTGGACGCGGTCGTTGTTTTCCCTGAAAACGACGTGCGCGATATCATTCGCGAAATTCGCCCTGACTTTCACGCCAAGGGCACCGACTACACGGCGGAGAGCGTCCCCGAGCGCGACGAGGTCGAAGCCTGTGGTGGCCGAGTTGTTATCGTGGGTGATCCAAAGAATCACTCCGCCACCGAAATCATTCGTTCGCGCTCGCGGCTGGAGCCGCGAAAACCGTGAGGCAGTGCGGATGGCGACGCGGGTTACGACGCGGATGACCGACTCTCTTTCTCTCTTGGCAGGCACTCCGCGATTCGACAGCCTGCTCATCGTGCGCCTCAGCGCCATGGGCGACATCATTCACACTCTGCCAGCCGCGGCCGCGTTGCGCCACGCTTTTCCTCATGCCACTTTGGGATGGCTCGTTGAAGAGCGTTGGGCGGAACTGCTTTGCACTCTGCGCTATCCGCGATCGGGACGGCGCTCTCCACAGCGCCCGCTGGTCGATCGCGTCCATTCCGTCAACACAGCGGAATGGCGCCGCGCGCCGTTCTTGTTCAACACCTGGCAGCAGATGGCCGCGGGCTTGAGTCAGTTACGCGGAATTCAATACGACGCGGTGATTGATTTTCAGGGCGCAGTACGTTCGGCATTGCTGGCACGCTGGTCGGGTGCGCCAGTTGTATATGGCAGCGCACGACCGCGCGAAAATGTTGCCAGCATGTTGTACACGCGAAAGGTACTCTTGACGACCAACAGTACACATGTCGTCGAACAGGCGCTGGCGCTGGCGGGAGCGATCATGCCAGCAGCGACGGTGGAAGCTAAGGTGGAGTTTCCCGTGGACCCTGATGCAGAAAACAAAATTGCAGCCCTCACGGCGGATGGGAAAGCCTTCGCGATTTTCAATCCTGGCGCGGGCTGGGGAGCGAAGAGGTGGCCGGCCGAACGTTACGGACAGGTTGCGAAGGAACTCGCAAAAGAGGGACTGTGTTCACTCGTCAACTACGGGCCGGGAGAAGAAGGGCTGGCCGTGGCCCTAGAAGCGGGTAGCGAAGGGGCGGCGCGAAGAGTATCCTGCTCGGTTTCCGAGTTGATCGCGCTCACGCGCCGGGCTCACATCTTTATCGGCGGTGATACCGGTCCGATGCACCTGGCGGCCGCTTTGAGAATTCCGGTGGTGGCCATTTTTGGCCCGACAAATCCGGCACGCAACGGCCCATTCGGGACGCGATCTGTCGTCCTGCGCAGCGCAAGCAGTATGACCGATCACACCCGGCGCCGCGAGCCAGAACAGGGTTTGCTTGAAATCACTGTCGGCGAAGTCGTCGCCGCAACCCGAAAGCTGTTGCAAGGTCAAAGTGAGTGAGTCTTCACAATCCGGATCGCAACCCGTGCAAACCACCAGCGATGCTTGGTCGCGCGTGGCCCGTCGCATCCGCGTTCCCCTGGGTTTTGTTTTCTCGCTGGTCTATTTCTGGCTGGCGCGGCCAACAAAAATCTCTCTCGTCGCGGCCACGCTGGTGCTGCTTCCGGGGCTGGTTTTGCGAGGACTTGCTTCCGGCCACGTACAGAAAGACAAGCAACTCACCACCAGTGGCCCCTACGCCTACACTCGCAATCCTCTGTACGTCGGCTCGCTGATGCTGGCGGGCGGCTTCGCCATTGCGGCGCGCAGTTGGTGGATCGTCGCGATCATGCTCCTGATGTTCGCTGTAATTTATATCCCGGTGATTGCCGGCGAAGAGCGTTACCTGCGTCAGACATTCCCCGACTACGGCGACTATGCCCGCCGTGTGCCGCGCATGCTGCCGCGGTTTACGCCCTACGGCGGCCAGCAGAGTGCGTACTCTTCAGCACGCTACTTGAAGCATCGCGAATACGAGGCGAGCATTGGCTGCCTGGTGGTGCTGGCCGTCCTCGTGGTCAAGGTGATCGTTAGTCGCTAAGCTGGTGTGGTAGTCTGCCGGGGAGCATGAGCCGTTTACCTGAGGTGCTGAAGCCCGTGTCTTCGGGTTCGGGTTGCGGCGCGGCTTCAGCCGCGCCCCTGCAAAGCATCTGCAGTCTGCTCGCGCTTGGTGTGCTGCTCTGCTGCCTGATTCTCGCGGCCATGTTGTCGGCGCAGCAAGCTCCTCCCACAGCAACGATTGGCCCCGCCCCCGTGCAGATTGCGCCTCCACGTCCCAACTATGCTTTCCCCGATGGACGGGGCTACGTCTATTCGGCGGAGTGGCATCTGATCACCGCCGGGACTGCGGTTGTGAAAATGGAAGCCGCTGGGTATGAACGCAAAGTCACGGCATCCGCCGAATCTTCAGGCGCCGTCAACGTTATCTTTCCCGTGCACGACCGCTTTGAATCGAAGTTCGATCCTCGGACGTTCTGCTCGCTCTCCATCTTCAAGCACAGCGAGGAAGGCACGCACAAACGCGAGACTTCGATCCACTTCGATTACGCTCACAAAAGAAGCGCCCTCGATGAAAAGAACCTGAAGACCGGCGAGACCAAGCACGTCGAAAACGACCTTGCCGGCTGCGCGACCGACGTCATTAACGGCTTTTACTACCTGCAGTCGCTGCCGCTGCAACTCGGCGAAAGGTATGAGTTCCCGATCAGTGACGGAAAGACGACGATCGTCCGCGCCACCGTGGACAAACGCGAACAGATCAAAGTGCCTGCCGGAACCTTTCCAGCACTGTTGGTTACGGCCGAAGCCACCTCGGGCCCACTACAGTCCAAGGGCAAAGTATGGGTATGGTATTCGGAGGATGCAAGCCACACCCCTGTGCAGATGCGCGTCAAGCTGGGATGGGGCACGCTGCTGTTTCGACTGCAGAGGATCGAGAAGTAAATCCTACTCTTTGGGGCCCTTGCTTTCGCCCCGCCAACACCAAGAAACAAAGTACGCTCCACACCGCCTGGGTGAACGATAGGCCCGATGGAACGACGACATGGCCAGCGCGGGTTTACCTGTTCCGGTGCTTTGGTCGCGGCGGAATTGGAGGGGGTGCGGAACCCGATAGGGATGTGGTAATGTGCCTTCGAACCCCTGATTTCAGAATCAATTGATCTCAACTTAATAGGAGACTCTTATGTTACGGATGCGTTTTGCGATTTTCTTGATGGTGGCGTTTTCGGTTCTGCTGCTGGGAACGGCTGCGGCGCAGGGGCCGATGGGTGGTGACGCCGGACAGTATTTGATTCTTAATGCGCAATATGGCTCGGAGCGCAGCCATGTGGACGTTACGGAGCGGCTGAAGATGTTGGCGCGGCAGGATCGGCCATTTCGGATAAGCGACGAATCGATGGCCACAGATTCGGACCGTGGGACGGCGAAGGCGTTACGGGTTTTTGCGCGTGGTCCGAATGGGCGGGAACGGATGTTTGAGTTTGTCGATGGCAGCGTGTTCGACGGTGCGATGTTTCGAAGCTGGGGACGGGGTGACTGGGGAGACGCGCACTGGAAGGGCGGCTGGAATGGCGGAGGCGGTAACGACGCGGGCGAGTATGTGATTTTGACGGCGCAATATGGAAGCGAGCGGCGGCATGTGGATGTTACGAACCAGCTCAAGGAAATGGCGCGTCGGGATGTTACGTTCCAGTTGGACTACCGCACATTCGGGGTAGATCCGGATGAGGGAAACGCGAAGTCGCTGCGCATTTTTGCGCGGGATACGAACGGGCAGGAGCAGATGCTTGAGTATCGGGATAACAGCGTCATCGACGGAGCGATCTTCCGAGGCTGGAGGGGTGGCGATTGGGGCCGCGGCGGATGGAGCGGCAACTGGAATGGCGGTGGCAACGGCGGCGACGCGGGCCAGTATGTGATTCTGAGCGCGCAGTATGGAAGCCACCGCCGGCACGTGGACGTCACCAATCGGCTGAAGGAACTAGCGCGTCGGGACCGGCAGTTCCGGATGGACTACCGCACGTTCGGCGTGGACCCGGATGAGGGACATGCGAAGGTCCTACGGATTTTTGCGCGTGGTCCGAACGGGCGAGAGCGCATGTTTGAGTATCGGGATGGCAGCGTGATTGATGGGGCGATGTTCCAAGGCTGGGGCCGCGGGGAGTGGGGTAACGGCAAAGACCGGTGGAGTGGGCGATGGGAAGGGGAAGAGCGCGAAGAGAGAGAGAGGGATCGCTAGAGGTAAGGCAGGCGCGGACTCGGAGTTTCGAGATGTTGCTAGCCGCGCTTCCCAAAACCAGCTTTGGTGGGAAATTCTGTTTGGGTTGTTTGGGCGCGCCGTCATTCTTGATCACGGGGCGTGGGGAATCTGCGTAGTAATAAGTGGAGAGAGATGGATAGTTGAGGCTTCGTTAATGGGGCAAAAGTGGGCAATGGCAGCGAGTCTTGTGCCGAAGCGCCGGATTCTTTAACACCGGGCGCACAGAGGACACAAGGAACCTGGGGAGTAATAAGTGGGAGGGGGGCGCGGGGTCGCCGTTGAAGGCGTGCCTTTCCCAAACTCAGCGGCCGCCGGTTACGTCTAAGCTGGCGCCCGTTACGTAGGAGGCTTCTGGGGAGAGGAGCCAGAGGATGGCGTTGGCTACTTCTTCGGGTTGACCGCCGCGTTGCATGGGAACTTGGAATTTGACGCGATCGATGCGGTTGGGCTCGCCTCCGAGGGCGTGGAGGTCGGTATAGATGAAGCCAGGGCGGACGGCGTTAACGCGGATTTTTTCTTCGGCGACTTCTTTGGCCAGGCCGAGGGTGAGCGTGTCGATGGCACCTTTCGAGGCGGCATAGTCGATGTATTCATCGGGGGAGCCGACGCGAGCGGCTCCAGAGGAAACGTTGACGATGCTGCCGCCCCGGCCGCCGTGCTTGGTGGACATGCGGCGGACGGCTTCACGGGCGCAGAGGAAACTTCCGAAGACGTTGGTGGCGAAGACGCGATGGAGGCGGGCGGCGTCGATGTTTTCCAGACGCGATTGACGCTCAATGGTGCCGGCGTTGTTGACTAAGGCGGTGATCGGACCTAGCTGGCTGGTGGCGGAATCGAACAGGCGGACTACCTCGGATTCGGAACTTACGTCGGCTCGGATGGCTACCGCGGTGCCTCCTTTTTGTTGGATGGCGTGGACTACAGCTTCGGCAGCTTGGTGTTGGCGGAGATAGTTGACGCAGACTTGGAATCCGCGGGCGGCGGCTAGATGGGCGGTGGCGGCTCCGATGCCGCGGCTGGCGCCGGTGACGATCAGGACCGCGGAGTTGTCGGATGGCATGGTGGGGCTGATTCTAGCAGGCTGCAGAAGAGTCGAGTTCCATCCCGCCGAGCCTTGCTCGACTTGGACGGCCGCGGGCGGCCTACCCAAGCACGTGCATTATTTCTTCGCTGCCGCTTCTTTCTCCCCTACCCGCTCGCTAACCTTGAACGTCATCTTGCCTGCTTTTTTATCGACGTCCACTACGACGTGATCGCCGTGCAGGACTGCTCCGTCCAAAATTTTAAGCGCCAGCGGATCTTGCACCAGCTTTTGAATGGCGCGCTTTAGCGGACGCGCTCCGAAGTTTGGATCGTAGCCTTCGGTGAAGAGCAGCTCTTTCGCGGCGTCGGTCAGCTCCAGAGAAATCTTGCGGTCGGCGAGCAGGTGGCGCAAATCTTCGAGGCGCAGGTCGACGATCTTGACCAATTGTTCCTTGCCGAGTGGATGGAAGATGATAATGTCGTCCACACGATTCAGGAACTCGGGTTTGAAATGCCCGCGCAGCGCCTCCATCACCAGCTTCGCGGCTTGCTCGAAGCCATCGGCGGAGCGAATGTTTTCCGACTGCAAGTATGACGACCCCAGGTTCGAGGTCATGATGATGACCGTATTCTTAAAATCAACCTTGCGGCCCTTGCCGTCGGTGAGGCGGCCGTCATCCATGATCTGCAGCAGGATATTAAACACATCGGGGTGCGCTTTTTCTATTTCGTCGAAGAGCACAACGGCGTAAGGATGCCGCCGCACCTGCTCGGTGAGCTGTCCGCCTTCTTCGTAGCCGACGTATCCGGGAGGCGCGCCGATCAGGCGCGACACGGCATGCTTCTCCATGTACTCGGACATATCGATGCGCACCATGGCGCGCTCGTCGTCGAAAAGAAATTCGGCCAGGGCGCGCGCTAGCTCGGTTTTGCCGACGCCGGTTGGGCCGAGGAAAACAAACGAGCCGATCGGCCGCTTGGGATCGCTCAGCCCAGCGCGCGAACGGCGGATGGCGTTGGCAACGCGCTCTAGCGCCGCGTCCTGTCCGATGACGCGCAGGCGCAGGCGGTCTTCCATGCTGATGAGCTTCTTGACCTCGCCCTCGAGCATCTTGGAAACCGGAATGCCCGTCCACTTGGAGACGATGCCAGCAACGTCCTCTTCATCCACTTCTTCTTTCAACATACGATGCCCGGTTTTGCTGTCGATCTGCGCGGTGACTTTCTCCAGTTCTTTTTCAGTGTTGCGGATGAAACCATAGCGGATCTGCGCTACGCGCTCCAGATTTCCTTTGCGCTCTTCGGCAGCTTCTTCGATTCTGAGCTGTTCGAGTTTTTCTTTCAGGGCGCGGGCTTTTGCGATGACGTCCTTTTCCTGCTTCCACTTTGCTTTGAGCGCGTTTGATTGTTCACGAATGCCGGCGAATTCTTTCTCGACCATGACGAGGCGCTCTTTCGAGTTGGCGTCGTCTTCTTTCTTCAGCGCCTGCTTTTCGATTTCGAGCTGCGTGGCTCTTCGTTCGAGCTGGTCGATTTCCGTGGGCATGGAATCGATCTGGATGCGCAGCGAGGCGGCGGCTTCGTCAATCAGGTCGATGGCTTTGTCGGGCAGGAAGCGGTCGGAAATGTAGCGATGCGACAGCGTCGCAGCAGCGACGATGGCCGAGTCTTTGATGCGCACGCCGTGGTGCACTTCGTACTTTTCCTTCAGGCCGCGCAGGATGGCGATGGTGTCTTCGACGTTCGGCTCGCCCACGAAAACGATCTGGAAGCGGCGTTCGAGCGCGGCGTCTTTCTCGATGTACTTGCGATATTCGTTGAGGGTGGTGGCGCCGATGGCGCGCAACTCTCCGCGAGCGAGCGCGGGCTTGAGCATGTTCGATGCGTCGATGGCGCCTTCGGCCGCACCGGCGCCTACGAGCGTGTGCAACTCGTCGATAAAAAGGATGATCTTGCCCTGCGAGTCTTCGATTTCTTTGAGGACGGCCTTCAAGCGATCTTCGAATTCGCCGCGATATTTCGCGCCGGCGAGCATGGCTCCCAGATCGAGTGATATGACGCGTTTGCTCTTCAGGGCTTCGGGCACGTCGCCGGAAACGATGCGCTGCGCCAGGCCTTCGACGATGGCAGTCTTGCCCACGCCCGGCTCGCCGATGAGCACCGGATTATTCTTGGTGCGCCGCGAAAGCACCTGCACGACACGGCGAATTTCTTCATCGCGTCCGATGACGGGATCGAGTTTGCCGCGTCGCGCCTGCTCGTTCAGGTCGCGGGCATAACGCTCGAGCGCCTGGTACTTGGCTTCGGGATTCTGGTCGGTGATGCGCTGCGATCCTCGGACGGCGGTGAGCGCCTTCAAGATGGCGTCATGGGTCGCGCCGTGACGCGCCATCAGTTCCTGCGCCGGATCGCGCTTCAGAGCGGTCAACGCCAGCAGCATGTGTTCGGTCGAGACATATTCGTCCTTGAAGGTGTCGGCTTCCTTGAAAGAATGTTCGAGGATCTGGTTGATCTGCGCCGACATGGACGGCTGCTGCGCGCCGCTGCCAGAAACTTTCGGCAGCTTCTCGATTTCTTTGTAGAGGTCGCTGAGCACGGCCTGCGGGCCGATGCCGATTTTTTCGAGCACGGGCGCAACGATGCCTTCGTGGTCCTCGACCAGCGCGGCCAGCAGATGGGCCGGGGCCAGTTCCGGATTGCCGTGCTCGGAGGCGAGCTCGTTCGCGCGCTGGACGGCCTCCTGCGCTTTGACTGTGAATTTGTCCCAACGGATGGGCATGAGTTTCGCTCCTAAGCTCGAGTCCTGAGCTCTGAGGATTGTGATTGGGTAATTTGCAATTCTAAAACCCTGTGCGTCTGGCTCTCAAACTACCAATTACAAATTGTCCATTACAAATCCTTCAATTGCTTACACTCAGTACCAGACACTGGAGATAGCTGGTTTCGGGCACATTCAGCAATATTGGATGGTCTCTTGAGGCTCCTCGGTTCTCCAGTACGCGGAGGGATTTGTGGGCGTCCTGGGCGGCGGCGGCTACGACTTTGAGGAAGTCCGAGCTATTGACGTGGAAGGAGCAGGAGCAGGTGACCAGAATCCCCCCAGGGCGCAGCATCTTCATGGCGCGCAGGTTGAGTTCCTTGTAGCCGCCCAGGGCTTTTTCGAGGTCGCGCTTGGTCTTGGCGAATGCCGGGGGATCGAGAACGATGGTGTCGTAGTGGCGGCCAGCGGCGGCGTACTCTCTAAGGAGATCGAAGGCGTTGGCCTCGATCCACTCCAGTTCGCGGCCGTTCAGAGTCGCGTTCTTTTCCGCCATTTCGAGCGCTGGACGCGAGCTGTCTACTCCGGTGACGGCTGAACACTTCGCGGCGAGGTGCAGCGCAAACCCGCCCTGGTAGCAGAAAGCGTCCAGCGCTTCACCGTGCGCATATTCGGCTGCGGCGGCGTAGTTTTCGCGCTGATCGAGAAAGGCGCCGGTCTTCTGGCCTTCGAGTGCGTCGTAGTGAAAGCGGATGGCGTTCATTCTGAATTCAGTCGAACTTTTGTCTCCGTAGAGAAGTCCGGACGTCAGCGGCGGCAACTGTTCTAGTTCGCGAATACGGGGATCAACGCGCTCGACGATTCCCGCCGGTTGCAGTTCTTCGCGCAGCGTACGGAGGATGGCTTCGCGCGCCGGTGCGGCGTCCATGGCCTGGGTGAGGATTTGCAGCGTGAGCACATCGTTGTAGCGGTCGACGATGAGGCCGGGCAGGAAATCCGCTTCGCTGAAGACGATGCGGTAGGCGTCGGTATTGGAGACGAGTTCCTTGCGGTAGGCGATGGCGGCGTGAATGCGCTCGGCGACTAGGGCGGGCAGATCGGGGACGGAAGTGTGAGAGACCATGCGGATCGCGATCTGCGAAGAAGAACTGTAGAGCGCGGTTCCGAGGAACTTGCCGCGTGGATCAAGGACGCGGACTACGGCGCCGGGCGGCAGATCTTTTTCGCCGGAGATATCGGAGCGGTAGACCCAAGGGTGGCGGCCTTGCAGGCGGGTCGCTCCTCGGGCGGAGAGCGTGACGGAGGGTTCCGCGTGGTTGGCGGAGGCGGGGCGTTTCCTTGGCATGGATTGATGTTATAGCGAATCGACAATTACTGTGGACGCATGCGACTGCCGGACCGCGCTCGGCTGGACGGACGAGGGCGTCCGTCCCTACGTAAACCCGGACGGAGGACGCCCGTCGCTCCACCAGTTGCCGTCGTTAGGCGCGGAGCATGATGCCGTCCAGATTTCGTCTGCGCTTGCCTAGTTCGCCCGCCCCCGGAACTGCGCCGACACTAGCCGTCACCGCGCCGGACATGACCTTCTGCCATGCGGTTTGGAACTGTTCCATCTCGGGCGCGGTTCCGACCGTGATGCGGGTATAGGTTGGCCATGTTGGCCAGATGCGTCCGATGAATATATTTTGCTTGGCCATGGCATCGATTGCTGCTTTCGCCGGGCGCTTCGTGTCGAGCATGAAGCAGTTCGATTCCGAGGGAACGTAGGAATATCCGTTGCGGTCGAGCCAGGCAAAGACCTCGCCACGGATGCGGGCATTGATGCGCTTGCGTTCGGGCACCAATTGCGCATCTTTCAGGCTGGCCGATGCGGCGACGAGCGCGGTGATCGGCATGAAATTCCAGCCGCCATAGTTCTCGATTTTCTCCAGCAGGTCGGGCCGGGCGAACACGGCTCCACAGCGCAGGCCTGCCATGCCGTAGATTTTTGAGAAGGTGCGCAGCAGGATCACGTCCTTCCCGGCTTTGACCAGATCCATCACCGAAACCGCGTCGGAAAAATGAATGTAGGCTTCGTCGACCAGCACTACGGAACCCTTGGGCTTGTTGTCGACGAGGTATTCGATATCGGAGTGACTGGTGAGCGTTCCAGTCGGATTGTTCGGGTTACAGACATACAAGACGCCCGCGTCGGGAGCGGCGGCCAGCATCCCCTTCGCATCGTGGGCGTAGCTTTTTGTCAACGGGACTTTCACCACCTTCGCGCCGATGGCATTGGCGGCGAACATGCCGGCTTCGTATCCGGGATCGGCGGTGACGTAACTGCGCTGGGTCGAGGTAAAAGCGGCGACGGTGTGATGCAGCGGCTCGCTCGATCCGGCATAGACGCGAATTTGTTCCGGCTTCAGGCCTTCGATTTCCGCGAGTGTCTTTACCAGATCGTCGGTGAGCCAGTCGGAATAACGGCCACCCTGCGCAACGATGGCGGCCGCCGCCTCGCGTGCCGACGCGCTGGGGCCGAGCGGGTTTTCGTTGGCGTCGATCCGGATCGCATCTTTCGGAGCGTTGTGCACGCGGGCGTGAGCCAGCATCGGTTCAGTCACAATGCGAAATGCCAGCGCGGCGGATGCGGCGGCAGACAGGCTGAGAAACGAACGGCGGGATGCGGAAGAAAGGCTGAAATCGTTGGCCATTACTCACCTCGTGCGGGCAATCTTACAGCAAAATCGGCCTTTTGAACTTTTCTCACTGTCATGCGAGGCAAGCCCGGTCTCTCACCGCTACACGGCTTCAGATTCGGCGCCAAATCCCGCGGCAGATAGGACTGGGCGATGCAAATGAGCGCGCAGCGTTGGGCGCGCTTTCGAAAACTGGCTTGGGTTGCAGAAAATTCAGGATCTAGCGGACAGCCGGTTGTTCCGCCGGAGAGGTGGAATGCTTGTGGCCCGCTTTGTGCTCGCGCCGGATGGCGAGCAGATCCTTCTGCAGAAGATCGAGCGCATTCGAGGGAATTTCGGAACCCCACTCGTCGATTTCTTTTTCTGCCCAATGGCCGTTAAGGCGGAGGGCGGCGTCAGTAATGTCCTCGGGAAACGCGAGACGGTAGGTTCCTTCGCGCGCCAGCACGTCGCCGAACTGGCGTCCCGTGTGCAGTTCGTAGATGCGCCGAGTTGAACTGCCGCCGTTATTGGTAAACACCAGCAGCACTTCGCCTTCTTCGCCGTAGTCCGGACGGTAGAACCAGGCTTGGGGCGCATCTGCCTTGGGGCGCGCGCGTTTTCTACCGGTAACGGTCACGACTTCCTGCTCTGGCTTCACTTCGTTCGCGGGATTGAAGTAATAGATTCGCTGGCACGATTCGCAGACCATTACCTTCTCGCCATTTCGTACTTCGTTGTAGGTCTGGGGTCGCAACATCACCTGGCAACCCATGCACTTGTGGTCGCGGACTTCCGCGAGGCCGCTGCCCCGGAACTTCGCCACGCGTTCATATTGACGAAGAATATCTTCGGAAATCCCCTGGCGCAGGGCGTCCCGCTTGGCGTTCCACTCGGAGAGTTTTTTCTGATCTTCCGCGGTGACCTTCCGTGCTTCTTCTTTTTCTTTTTCGATCGCGGCCGTCTCGGCCTTGAGCTCGGCCTCCGCCGCCTTGACTTCTTTTTCACGCGCGTCGACGTTGACCATCACCTCCAGGATGCGGTCTTCGTTGAGGCGGATCTCCTGCTCGGCAAACTGGATCTCATGCAGAAGGGCTTTGTACTGGTCGTTGGTTTTTACGTCGAGGGACTGGTCGCGATACTTGGAAATCTTGAGTTGCAGATCTTTGATTGCGGCTTCGAACTTCTTGCGGTTGGCCTCGTCGCCCTTGGCTGCGGTCCGCGTTTTTTCCAGGTGCGCCTTGGTCCCGGCCAGCTTTTGCTCGATCACCGCCACACGTTTCGGCAGAGCGGCGACTTCGTCCCGCAGTTTACGGATTTCTCTGTCCGCGGCCTGCAGCTCCAGCAGTTTGTCGATGTCAGGAAGCATCGGTTCGGGGCATCACAGTAACGATTCTAACACGCGCGAGCGGCAAGCCCAGCCGCGGCGCGCAACCTGTGTAGGAACGGAGCTGTGCCCCGCCGCCACACGACCTCCCGCCATGGAGGCCAGTTTGTGGTAGCCTGCGGGGTTTGGTAAGGTTCGCAAAGAACCGCACGGAGGCCAGCTTTGAAGCCGCATAATTTCGCACTCTTTTTTTTGCTTATCCTCATGATGTTCGCCATCTCCACCCCGGCCCGTTGCCAGCAGGGAAACGCCAGCAACATCCTGGTCGAGCGTGTCGGCGACACGGCATTCGTTCAACTCCACGCGCCCAGCTTCCAGGCGCTTTCGCCCCGGCAGCAGGCCTTGGCCTATTGGTTGACGCAGGCTTCGATCGCCATCGACCCAATTATCTACGATCAGCTATCCGCCTACGGCCTGCGCCAGAAACGTTTGCTCGAAGAAATCGTGGCGCGTCCGAAGGGAATCGACCCGGCGGCGATGGCGAAGATCGCCGAGTTTGCGAAGCTCTTCTGGGCCAGCCGCGGCAATCACAATGAGCTGACATCCCAGAAATTTCTGCCCTCTTTTACCTTCGAGCAGTTGGAAAAGGCTGCCCTGATCGCGCAGCAAAACGGAGCATTTCGAACGGCATATGCCGATCTTCCGCCGCTGAAGAAACCGTCGGACGTGACGCGTGAACTGGAGTCATTACGAACTTCGTTTTTCGATCCGGCGTTTGCGCCGATGATGACCGCGAAGAGTCCGGTGGGAGGGAAAGACACGATCCGGGCCAGTTCGAATACTTTTTACCAGGGATTGAGTCTGGACGATCTGAAGGGATTTCAAGAAAAGTACCCGCTCAATTCGCGGGTGGTCAAAGGTGCGGACGGCAAACTTACGGAACTGGTCTACCGGGCCGGCACGCCCGACGGCAAGGTTCCACCGGGACTGTATGCGACGTTCCTGAACAAGGCCGTCGAATGCTTCCAGCAAGCGCGCGGCTATGCCGAGCCCGCGCAAGCGGAAGCGATCGACCATCTCATTCTCTTCTACCAGACCGGCGAATATGCGGAATGGGTGGCATTCGGCACCAACTGGGTTCAAAACGATGCCCCCGTGGATTTTGACAACGGCTTCATCGAGGTCTATCGGGATGCCCGCGGCGCGAAAGGAAGCTCACAGAGTTTTGTGACCATCACCGATAAGCCCGTCACGACCGCCATGAAGAAACTGGCGGACAATGCCGTTTATTTCGAAGAGAAGGCTCCATGGGACGCGAAGTACAAGCGCGAGTCGTTCAAGCTTCCGGTCGTGAAAGCGGTTGAAACCCTAATTGAAACTGGCGACTTCAGCGTGAGCACGATCGGCGACAATCTGCCGAACGAAAACGAAATCCACGAGAAATACGGCTCAAAGAATTTTCTGTTTATGGGAAGCAAACGTGCCCTGGAAGAAGCGACCGGCAAGGCAGCCACCGCCGAATTCGCCGCCGATGCTGCGGAGGTCGAACGCGCCGCAAAGTACGGCACGGAAGCTAGCGACCTCATGGTCGCGATGCACGAAGTGATCGGCCACGGTTCCGGGAAACTGAGTGCGCGCGTCAGCGGCGGAGCCCAACCTTTCCTGAAGGAATATTTTTCCACGCTCGAGGAAGGGCGCGCCGACTTGATGGCGCTGTGGAACGCTTGGGATCCGAAGCTGAAAGAGCTTGGCTTGATCTCGAATCAAGAAGAAGTGGCCAATGCCATGTATGACAATGCGGCGGCGGCCGCTCTCACCCAACTGCGGCGCATCCAGCACGGCGACACGATTGAAGAAGACCACGAGCGCGACCGTCAGCTAGTCGCACACTACATCGCCGACAAGGTCCCCGGCTCAATCGAACAATTCACGCGCGACGGCAAAACGTACGTTCGTGTGGCCGACTATCAAAAAATGCGACAGGGCGTCGGCATGCTTCTGGCCGAACTCATGCGCATCAAGGCGGAAGGCGACTACGACGCGATCAAGGCGCTGGTCGACAAATACGGCGTCCACTTTGACCCCGCGCTGCGTGACGAGATACTGGCGCGTTATCAGAAGCTCAAGCTGCCAACATATTTTGCCGGCGTGAATGCTCGCTTAACCGCCAAGCTTGCCAAGAACGGCGAAGTCGAGAGAGTTGAAATCAGTTATTGGGACAATCCCGTAGCGCAGTATTTGGATTACGGGGCGATGTACGACAAGGGGCTTGAAACTCACTAAACCGGGCAGCCGAACTCGGGACACAAGAGCGACCATCGCGAGCCGCCGAGTTTCGCCCCTGCGTTTTTTATTCCGACCATCTGCGGAAAAGCAGGGCGCCATTGGTGCCGCCGAAGCCGAACGAATTCGACATGGCGTATTCGAATTCCGTTTTGCGGGCGTGGTTGGGAACGAAATCCATGCCGTCGGTCTCCGGGTCCTGACTCTCGAGGTTGATGGTCGGCGGCAGAATCTGATCGCGCAGCGCCAGCACCGTCACTCCGGCCTCTAATCCGCCTGCTCCGCCCAGCAGATGTCCGGTCATGGACTTGGTGGAACTGACCGGAACTTTCTTGCCAAACAAATTTCGAATGGCGTGCGCTTCGAGGGTATCGCCGATGGGCGTCGAGGTGCCGTGGGCGTTGACGTAGCCGACTACGCTGGCGTCGAGTTTCGCGTCGCGCAGCGCGTTGCGCATGACGCGGAAACCGCCTTCGTGCTCGGGGGCTGGTTGCGTCATGTGATACGCGTCCGCACTCATGCCGTAGCCGACGATTTCCGCCAGGATGGGGGCGCCGCGGCGGCGGGCATGCTCGAGTTCTTCGAGCACGAGGATACCGGCGCCTTCGCCCATCACGAAGCCATCGCGGTCCTTGTCCCAGGGACGGCTGGCGCGAGCGGGATCGTCGTTGCGAGTGGAAAGCGCGCGCATGGCGGCGAATCCGCCGACGCCCATCGGCGTAATGGCGGCCTCGGCGCCTCCGGCAATCATTACGTCGGCATCGTGGTGTTGAATGATGCGGAAGGAATCGCCGATGGAGTGGGCGCTGGTGGTGCAAGCGGTGGCCGTCGCTTCATTGGGGCCCTTGGCGCCGAACCTCATGGAAACGTGACCGGCGGCGAGGTTGACGATGGCGGCAGGAATGAAGAAAGGCGAGATTTTGCGCGGTCCGCCCTGGAGGAGCGCGGTGTGTTCGCGCTCGATCACGTCGAATCCCCCGATGCCCGAGCCGATGTGCACGCCGACGTTCTCGGCGATTTCGGGCGTGACCTGGAGCTGCGACATCTTCATCGCTTCATCCGCGGCGGCGATCGCGAAGTGAATGAAGCGGCCCATTTTCTTTACTTCTTTTTTCTCGATGAATTGGAAGGGATCGAAGTTGCGGACCTCGGCTGCGATCTGGCAGGCAAATGCGGAGGCGTCGAACCCGGTAATGCGGTCGACGCCGCTCTTGCCCGCGAGCAGCGCCTGCCACACTGCGTCGGTGGTATTGCCCACGGAGCAGATCAGGCCGATGCCGGTAATGACGACCCGTCTTTCCAGATTACTTGCCAAATTACTTGCCCGCCTTGGCGTGCTTGCCGATGTAGTCGACGGCATCGGAGACGGTACGAATCTTCTCCGCATCCTCGTCGGGGATTTCGATATCGAAGGCCTCTTCGAAAGCCATCACGAGCTCGACGGTATCGAGCGAATCGGCGCCCAGGTCGTCCACGAATGAAGCGCTGGGCGTAACCTCGCCCTCGTCCACACCCAATTGCTCGACAATAATCTGTTTCACTTTTTCATCAACGGCTGCCATGTTTCTCCTCGTTTCTAAATCTCGGGATCGCGAGTCCGAGTTCCGGGCCGGCGTTTGCTGATTTACGACTGCATAGTCCTCGACAAATCGAATGAAGTCGGAACCAGTAGTCTAAAAGGGATCGGAAAAGTATGCAAAGGACGTGACGGAAGAAAACTGGCCGGTCTAGAGATCACTACGGAATCCTAACTGGCGGCGGGGAGGGCGGTCAAACATCACATCGCTTGGTAGCGCCCCCAGTACTGCGATCGGCGCGACACGCATACATTGGAGCGACGGGCGTCGCCCGTCCGGCCGGGCGCGGACGCCCGGGCTCTCCACCGGCAAAACTCGCATCGAGCAACACGAAGGGGCTTTACTTCGAATACTCGTCCCTCAGCCGGGTCTGCCGGTCGGTCATTGGGATTGCGTGCCCTGCGATGAAGACCTGCTTCACATCGGTTTTCACGTCCAGCGGATCACCGTTCGCGACGACGACGTTGGCGGTTTTGCCGACATCGAGAGAGCCGAGTTGGTCGGCGACACCCCAGACTTCGGCGGCGTTGAGGGTAATCGCCTTGAGCGCTTCGTCATACGGAAGCCCGAAGGCGGTCGCGAATCCTGCGGCATCGGGCAGGTTGCGAACGTTGTGCGCCGAGTACGAGGCAAAGACAATCTTGACGCCGCGTTTGTAAAGCTGCGCCGGCAGGCTGTAAACCGTGTCGTAGCGCTCGTCGTCTTTCGGAGCTTCGTAGATGGGGCCGACAATCACTGGCACCTTGAGGCTGGCCACGTAGTCCAGAACGGGCTGCGAGTGGGCGATATGGTTGAGCACGAACTTCAGCTTGAACTCATTGGCGAGGCTGACAGCGGTTTCAAGGTCGCTCGGGCTTTCGGCGGCGAGCACGATGGTTTTCTTGCCTTCGAGATATGGGATCAGCGCTTCCAATTTAAGATCGCGCTTGGGGGCCAGGGGCTCGGGTTTCTTGTCCTTATTCTTATCTTTATCACCCACAGCGTCGGCTTTCTTGCGCTCGTAGTCGGTCCACTTTGATCGGTAGTCTTGCGCATCGAGGAAGGCCTGGCGCAGTTGCGCGGCCAGACCCATGCGCGTCGAGGGAAATTTCCGCTTGTCAAAACCACCTTTGTTACGGCGCTCATCGCCGGTGAAGTTGAGAGGCATGGCGTTGTCGCGGATCAGGAGCATCTCGGTGGCGGAGGCTCCGGCAAGTTGAATAAAGGAATCCTGGCCGGGCAGCGTGTCCGCGCTTTCGGGAGCGACGACGGCGTTAGTGATGCCGTTCATGCGGGCCACGGGGATCAGGGCCGACTCCGCGTGAAACGCCTCGGCGGTGTGCATGTGCGGCATGATCTCATCGCTCAATTCGACCAGATCGTTGGTCATGTTTTCGGCGGAGATTTCGGTGAGGCCGAGGTTGGTTTCTGAATCGATTAGGCCCGGATAAATGGTCATGCCGGTTGCGTCGATGACCTGGGCGTCGCTCGGCACATTAGCCGAACTCGCCGCACCTACTGCGGTGATCTTTCCGCCTTGCATTACGATTACACCGTTCTCGATTACGCCGTGGCTGATGGTTAGGAGCTTGCCGCCTTTGAGGACGACAGGCTTGTCCTGGGTGAAGGCTCGCGTCGGCAGCAGCGCAGAGATCAAAATCAAGAGCAAGGTCAACGGCAGCGGACAAGAGTGTCCGCTCCACACGGGCTTGTTTGCTGAAAGCTGATGGCTGATGGCTAACGGCTGCATCACTCTCCCTCCTTGTAGTGGGTCGTCCCCAGGCCCGGTTGCGCGCGATCGAAGTACACGTCGCCATCGATCAGAATCTTGTCGGGCACACCGTAACTGGATAGCGGATATCCATCCCAGATCACGAGATCTGCATCCTTTCCGACTTCGATCGAACCTACGCGATCATCCACGCCGACGATCCAGGCGGCATTCAATGTGATCATCTTCATGGCTTCTTCTTCGGTGGCGCCGCCGTAGCGTATGGTCTTGGCGGCTTCCTGATTGAGGCGGCGGGTGTAATCCTCGGAGTCGCTCTTGATCGCCACCCGCACGCCTTTGTGCGTGGAGAGCGTGGCGTTCCATGGGATCGCGTCCCAGGCCTCCTGCTTGTAGCCCCACCAATCGGAGAACGTGGCGATGGCGATGTTGTTGGCGGCGAGCTGGTCGGCGACTTTGTAGGCTTCGAGGGCATGGTGGAAGGCGCGAATCTTGTAGCCGAATTCCTTGGCCATCGCGATTTCGGTGAGCATTTCGTCGGCGCGATAGCAGTGAATCTGCACCATGAGTTTGCCGCGCAGAATGTCGGCCAGGGCTTCGAGCTTCAGGTCGTGCTTGGGCGGAGTGGCATCTTTATCTGCGCGCTTGACCTTCTCGTTGTAGTTGTCCCACTCACGCATGTAGTCCTGCGCCTGGACGAGGGCTTCGCGCTGCACCGCAAAATTGCCCATGCGGGTCGAAGGCAGTTGATCGCGGCCGCCATAAACGCGCTTGGGATTCTCGCCGCTTGCGAACTTGATTGACCGCGGCGCATTGGGGAAAAGCATTTCGTCGCGCGAGGCGCCGTACTTGTGCTTGATGACGATTGCCTGGCCGCCGATCATGTTGGCCGATCCGTGCAGCAGCAGCGACGTGGTCACGCCGCCGGCCAGCGCGCGGTAGATCGCCTTGTCCTGATAATCGAAGGCATCTTTCATCATCATCTGCGGCGTGATAGGGCTGGTGGCTTCGTTGATGTCGTCATCGAGAGCGATGTGCGAGTGCGAATCGACGATGCCTGGGGTCAGGTACTTTCCTCCGGCATCGATGATGGTGGCACTGGCGGGCGCGTTCACGTTTTCGCCGACGGCGGCGATCTTGCCGTCCTTGATATAGACGGAGCCATTCGTGATGTTGCCGTGGGTTACGGTCATCACGGTGGCGTTTTTGATCACGACATCGTGACGGGTGGCGGATTGCGACACCGCAGCCACTGCCGTCGTTATTAGCCAGACGCAGTTGAGAACGAGTTTCTTTGTCGATATCAATCGCATTTTGTGGAACCTTCGAAGAAGAAGTTCGATTTCAGAGAAACTCGGATTGTAGGAGCGTCGGCAAGTAGGGTCAACGCGAAATCGATTGTGTGGAAGCGGGGCTACGCCCCGCTTGGACGGGGCAGAGCCCCGTCCCCACACAGGAATGCTGTTGAGATGGTATGTGTTCTCCTGCGCGCTCTTGCTCATTTCGCCGAATTCGTGTCAGGATTTGGACGTGAAAATTCTAACCGAGCTTGCTGTGCTGTTGGCGTTCGCGTTGTCCGGATTCGCCGCCGATTGCCCGAAGAATCAGCCGAAGATCGAGGCCGCGCTCATCGAACTCGAACAAAACTGGGCCGCGGCCCTCAGCCGCAAGGACGCTGATGCCGTCGCCTGCATGGTGGCCGACGAATTCGAAGACGCTGACGTCGATGGCTCTCTGCAAACCCGCAGCCAGATGCTGGAGCACATCCCGCACCGGAAGCCGGGCGTGAACCACCTCTCGGAGATGCGCGCGCACGTCGAGGGCAACTCCGGATTCACGCGCGGCCTAGCAACGCTAGTGGACGCTTCCGGCAAGATCGTGGCCCGCGTCCGCTTCACCGACGTCTTCACCTATCGCGATGGGCGCTGGCAGGCGCTCGCCGGACACGAGTCGCTGCTCAGCGAGGCCAGTCGCTAGGTGCGCGCCGTAGTGCAGCGCGTGAGCCGGGCTCGAGTTACGGTTAGCGGCGAAGTCGCGGGCGAGATCGGCCTCGGCCTGCTGGTACTCCTCGGAGTGGGAGCGGGAGATACGCGCCATGAAGCGGATTACCTTGCCGACAAGACAATGGGCCTGCGCATTTTTGAAGATGCCGGCGGCAAGATGAATTTGTCGGTCGCGGAGGTTGCCGGCGCGCTGCTGGTGGTCTCGCAGTTCACCCTCTACGGAGACGCGCGCCGCGGCAAGCGGCCATCGTTCGACGCGGCCGCTCCGCCCGAGCCGGCGCGCGAAATCTACGAATATTTTGTGGAGAAAGTCCGCGCCGCCGGCCTGCGCTGCGAAACGGGACGGTTTCAGGAAACGATGCAGGTGGAACTGGTTAACGAAGGGCCGGTCACGATTCTGTTGGATTCGGGCAAGGGGTTCTGAAAAAGAGCGCCCCCCCTTGCGCGGGGTCAACGACGATGAGGTCCGCGAGATCGATACCGGCGATCGCGCGTGCTGCCGTCAAGCTGATGCGGGGCAAAACCGACGCGCCGGGAGGTCAGAAAGAATGAGCGACTCAACCCATCCAACCGCGACACTGGCGCCCACAACGCCTGAATCCAGCCCGGCACAACCAAGCCGGTTGACTTCCGCGAAGAGATGGATTTCCGTGTTGGAGTTTGTGCTCGGTGGGGCGCTTGTGATTGGCCACAACGTTTATCACGTGGTTCCGAACGAAGTGCCGATTCTCTTCGTGATCGGTTTGATTTCGCTGCGGGTGCGCGACGGCGGATGGGGCGTAATTGGACTGGTTTGGCCCGTCTCCTTTCGGCAAACCGTCTTGTTTGCGCTGGGAGCGGCTGCCGTAAGAATCCTGCTCGGCCAATTCGTAATTGATCCGCTAACCTCCCACTTCTGGCCGGCTGCGGTTGGGCCGAGTGGTTTCGACCAAATCACGGGCCACGGGATGGTGGCGCTGCGCTGGCTCTTTATCATCTGGACCTTTGCCGCATTCGGAGAAGAGATCAGCTATCGAGGCTACTTGGTCACGCGTGCGGCGGACGTAGGTGGACGATCAAAGGCTGCCTATTGGACTGGCGTCTTGGCCGTTTCCGTGCTCTTCGGGATCGGACACTACTACAAGGGTCCATCGGGAATAGTGGACTCCGGCATGGCGGGCCTGGTTCTCGGTGCCGCCTACCTGCTGTCGGGACGCAACCTATGGGTGTGCATTCTGGCGCATGGATTCATTGACACGTTTGGAGTGGTTGCTTTGTTCTTTGGATGGGCAGATTAGATCTGGCCGCGGGTTCCGTTTGACCGATTTCCACAGCGCACGATAGACTGGTTGAGTTTGCCTGTACTTGCGGACCCGTTCTGGGGCCGCGTCGCGTTTCCGGTCAGAAGCCGTTGCGGGAAAACAGCAAGCACGAGATTGTATTTGCCGAGCTGCGCTCGGCTTGGACGGGGCTAAGCCCCGTCCCTACACGAGCCTAAGGAGAGTCTATGTACGCGGTGATCCGCGCAGGTGGAAAGCAGTATCGTGTCGCCCCGGGCGACGTGATCCGGGTGGAAACGCAGGACGACAAGGACGGCAAGGTCGAGTTCGGCGACGTGCTGGCTGTTTCCGCCGAGGCGGGCAGCGTTCTGCCTCCGGGGTCGGGGGCGCTCGTGACCGGCGAGGTCGTCGAACAGGGACGCGGCGCGAAGATCCTGGTCTTCCACTACAAGCGCAAGAAGCAATACAAGAAGCTGCGCGGACACCGGCAGAATTACTCCGCGGTCCGCATCACTGAGATTGCTTTTGACGGGCAGTCGTTCAAGGCGCCCGAGCTTCCTAAGAAGAAGGTGAAGAAGGCGGTTGAGGGCGCCGGCGAAGCGAAGGCTTCGGCGCGTCCGGGGAAGGCTGCCAAGAAGACCGCGGCGAAGAAGCCGGCGGCGAAGAAAACTGTGGCGAAGTCGAAGAAAAAGAAGTAGCAGGTCCTTCGCTTCGCTCAGGATGACAGGGTTGTTTTTCCGCGACTGCTTTGCAGGATGACAATTTTGTTTGGTGGTGAAGAGTTAGTTTGTTGTGCGAGAAATTGGGATTGGATTTACTGGCAACTGGCCACTGAGAACCGGAAACTGATTTATGGCGCATAAAAAAGGACAAGGCACTTCTCGAAACGGGCGCGATTCGAACGCGCAGCGGCTTGGGTTTAAGGCTTTCGGCGGACAACTGGTGCCGGGCGGCACGATCATCGTGCGGCAGCGCGGGACGCGGGTTAAGCCGGGGCTGAACGTTGGTCGCGGCAAAGACGACACGCTCTTCGCCAAGATCACGGGGCGCATCAAGTTCCTCGACAAGGGATCGATGGGGAAGTTTGTGATGGTCGAGCCCGAGGCGATCGAAGCGAAGTAGAATTTGGAGACAAAGGCGGCCCGGGGCGGAGCCCTGGCGCAGCAGCCTCGGCCTCGGCCTCGGCTTCGGTCGAGGCTTGTCATCTGGGTGAGTGGCTGAAGTTCGTGGCAGCGCCACAAATCGCCGCGGGCGGCCTGAGGACTGTGGGATAATGAGCCTAGAAGATGGCGGTCGGGGGGCGCCGATGCCAAAAGAGAAGTCCAGCGAGTCGGAGTGGCCCGATCTTCCCGGGGAACCCGAGGGTTGGCGTGCGCTTCAGCAGCGGGCGCGGAGCGAACCAGACCCCCGGAAGCTGGAAGCGATCATCGCAGAGATGAACCAGCTCCTCACCGAGTGCGAAAAAAGAGCTGTCGCCGGTAAAGGGCCGCATCCTGCCTCCCGGCGCGGCAGGAAGCACACTTCAGGCGCAAAATACAGGAAGCACACTTCAGGCGCAAAATAAATGTTCCGCTATTCTGCGTTGGCGAGCCGGCGTAGTTCGGAATGCAGTTCCGCAATTCGGGATTTCCGCTTCTGATAGGCACCCGATTCTTCCGGCGTGAAATCCGTCAACTTGCGACCCACGATCGAATCGAGTTGCAGTTGGAGCAGATCGCACACCTTGAGAGCGATTTGAGCGATTCCGCTGGAGTCCATGCCATTATTGAAGAGCAGGACTGTGCGACGCGCGGTGATGGCGGATTACCTTGTTTGTGTCGTACGTTACAGGTCGTTGTGATGGCAGCGGGTGGCGATGTTTATCGATGAAGCGAAAATTCGAGTGAAGGCTGGCGATGGCGGCAACGGCTGCATGGCCTTCCGTCGGGAGAAGTACGTTCCGCGGGGCGGGCCTTCGGGCGGCGATGGCGGTCATGGCGGCGACATCTGGATGGAATCCAGCGAGCGCCATAACACGCTGGTGCATTTCCGTTTCAATCCTGAATACAAAGCCGAGCGCGGGCGGCACGGCGAGGGCTCAAAGAAAACCGGGCGCGACGGGGAAGGGATTGTCTTGAAGGTGCCGGTAGGCACGATTGTTTTCGACGAGGACACGGGCGAGAAAGTTTACGATTTTTCGCGCCCCGATGAACGCGTCGTGATCGCGCGCGGCGGACGCGGCGGACGCGGCAATGCGCAGTTTACGACTTCCACACATCAGGCGCCGCGCGAGCATGAAGACGGTCGTCCGGGTGAAGAACGCAACTTCCGCCTGGAATTGAAGCTGCTAGCCGATGTTGGCTTGGTGGGCTACCCGAATGTGGGCAAGTCGACGCTGATCTCGGTGATCTCGGCGGCGCGGCCTAAGGTGGCGGATTATCCCTTTACCACGCTCGAACCGAACCTCGGTGTTGTGCTGGCTGGTGACAAGGGGAAAGAAGAAAGTTTTGTGGTCGCCGACATTCCGGGCTTGATAGAAGGTGCGCACACCGGATCGGGCCTCGGCACACAATTCCTGCGGCACATCGAGCGCACGCGTTTGCTGGTGCACATGGTGGACGTGTCCGACAGCAGCGGGCGGGCCGACGTGGTGAAGGACGTTGACGTGATTCGGGGCGAACTGGCCAGTTTCGGGGCGGGCTTGGAAGACAAGCCGACACTGATGGTTGCCAACAAGATCGACGTGGCGAATCCGGAGAAGCTTAAGAAGTTGAAGCAGTGGGCTACACGTCGGAAGTTAAAGCTTTATCCGATTTCCGCGGTGACTGGCGAGGGAATTGAGAAGCTCAAGTACGCGATGGCGGAGGAAGTGGATAAGGTGCGGAAGGCCCTGGCGGGGGCCGAGGAGACTCGGTTTTCGAAATCCAGCGCCTGACCTCCGGTGTATACACGGGGCTTGCCCTGTCTTCGCGGACACGGCGAGAGACGCGGCAAGCCGCGTCTCTACTGGAAATCAAACGCAGGGGGATGGGCATCGCCCCACCGTGCTAGAATTTCCACAGCTTCGGACCCTACATTCTGGACCCTGTTTTGATCGATCTTGCACCCTCGATACTCGCGGCGGATTTCGCCCACCTGGCGCACCAGGTGGAGCAGGCGACGGCTGGCGGCGGCAGCGTCATCCATATCGACGTCATGGACGGGCATTTTGTGCCCAATCTAACGCTCGGGCCTCCGGTGGTTAAGTCTTTGCGTCAGGCAACCCGGCTCCCGCTGGACTGCCATCTGATGATAGAGAACCCCGACCAGTACATTGCGGAATTTGCAGACGCGGGCGCGGACTGGATTTCGGTGCATCAGGAGGCGTGCCGGCATTTGAACCGGACGCTGAACCTCATTAAGCAGCACAACTGCCTGGCGGGAGTGGTGATCAATCCTGCGACCCCGGTGGAAACACTCGGCGAAGTGCTCGACATTGTGGACTATGTGCTGGTGATGAGCGTGAATCCGGGGTTTGGGGGACAGAAATTCATCCCGGCCACGCTGCACAAAATGCGGAAGCTGGCGTCGATTCGGGCGGCGCAGGGCTATCAGTACCGCATCGAAGTAGATGGCGGGGTGGGGATGGACACGGTGGTAGACGTGGTGCGCGCGGGGGCGGAGATTCTGGTGGCGGGGAATGCGGTGTTCGGCAAGGGCGATGCGAAGGCGAATGCGCAGGCGCTGCTGGAAGCGGCGCGGAGCGCGAGTTTGCAGCGGGTGTGAAATGGCTACTAGCTCCGGGCTGCTAGCTTCTAGCGAGGCGAGAGCAGATTGGGTTGCTAGCAGCTAGGAGCCAGTAGCTAGGAGCCAGGAGCTAGTAGCGGCAGTGAAAGGTTTTGAGGTCTTCTATGCGTCGGAATTCTATTTTCGTACTTCTCGGACTGCTGCTGGCGTTGACGGTGGCATGCACGAACAAGAAATCGGTGAATCCGCTGGCCAACGTCGGGTCGAAACAGCCTGACAAGGTGCTGTTTGACCGGGCCATGGAGGCCATGAAGCACAACCGCTTCGATGTGTCGCGGATGACCCTGCAGACGCTGATCAACACCTACCCGGACTCGGAGTTCATCGCGCGGGCGAAGTTGGCGGTGGCGGATTCGTGGTACGCCGAGGGCGGTACGACAGCGATGCAGCAGGCCGAGATCGAGTACAAGGATTTCCGCACGTTTTTCCCCAATATGCCCGAAGCGGCCGAGGCGCAGTTGAAGGTGGCAAACATCCATTATCAGGAGATGGAAAAAGCCGACCGCGACTACACGCACGCGATGCGGGCGGAGGAAGAATACCGGTCGCTGATCATGGAGTATCCGGACAGCAAACTGGTGCCGCAGGCGAAACAGCGGTTGCGCGAAGTGCAGGAAGTGCTGGCACAACGCGAGTACAACATCGGGCGGTTCTATTATTTGCGGCTGGCGTATCCGGCGGCGATTGCGCGCTTGAAAACGTTGGTAGACCGCTATCCGTTATATAGCGGGGCGGACGAGGCGCTGTATCTGCTAGGGCAATCGTACGAAGGCGAGATCGATGTGATCCGGAAGAACGGGCGCATGAACGAAGTGGGCAAGGGCAAGATGATCGAGCAACTCACAAAGGAGGCTTCGGAGGCGTACGGACGGATCATCAAGCGGTATCCGGCGATGGATCGGGCGCTCGATGCGAAGGCGCGCCTCGAGGCGCTGCATCAGCCGGTGCCGCGGCCAACGCGGGCAATGCTCGATCAGAATAAAAAGGAAGTCGCGAGCCGGCAACAAGCCGGGGTCATGTCGGGCATGTTGGGAAACTTCGAGAAGCATCCTGATGTGGCCAAGGCCACGCATGTGGGCGATCCGACGATGGTGGATCCGGCGCCGACCAATCCGAATGACGTGGTGCGAAAGGTCGCAAGCGCGGCGGGGATGGGTGGCGACAACAAGGTCGGGGTAGAAACGATAGGTACGGACGGGAAGGTTTTGCCGAACCAGGAGGCGCCGCGTTCGGATACTCCGCCGGCAGACCCGGCGACGGCACCTGCTCCGGAACAGCCTGCGGCGGCGCCGGACCCGGCGGCAGCGGCGGCCGAGTTGAAGCCGAGTGTAGCGGATCCGAATGAACTGAAGCCGAACGTTGAGGCCGATCCGAACGCGCTTCCTCCGCTGCAGCAGAGTAATCAACTGGACAGCAGTGGTGGGGCACAGAACTCTGCCTCATCAAGTGCAGCGGCGAAAACCGAGGAACTGGCGGATATTTCTTCGAGCAAGAAGAAAAAGAAGAAAGGCTTGGGAAAGCTGAACCCGTTCTAGGGACTGGCGAAAACCTGCGAATGACAATTTACACAACTGCTGACGCTGCCAGGCGCGCTCCGTCAATTCTCCTACACAGGCGTCAGGCTGGCCGAATTTGACGTTACCAAAGGCACTACGATCCCAGAAGTAGTCCGCTCCCAACAGACTAGGTACGCTCGTAACCCGTTACCTTTACGGGAATCGTTGACTTAGGTTAGGGGACAAGGTACTTTCGCGTTATCTCTCCGTTTGTGCGAAGGATGACGCTTGGCGCGGAAAATACTGCTTGCCGATGACAGTGTGACAGCCCAGAACATGGGGCGAAAGATCCTGGCCGATGCCGGGTATGACGTCGTCACGGTCAACAACGGATCTGCCGCTCTCAAGCGGATCACCGAAATCAAACCCGATCTCATCGTGCTGGATGTCTATATGCCCGGCTACAGCGGGCTGGAGGTCTGCCAGCGGTTGAAGGATGCGGTCGAGACGGCGCACATTCCGGTGCTGCTGACGGTGGGCAAGTTGGAGCCTTTCAAAGCGGAAGAAGCGCGCCGGGTCAGGGCCGACGCTCACATCGTAAAACCATTTGAAGCCAGCGAGTTGCTGACGGCGATCACGCGACTCGAAGACCGAATGGTACCGCAGCAATCCGAGGGCGGGCGTTTTAGTACGTCGGTTTCGGGCGTGGAGCGGTTCGGCGGCGAGAGCAGCGGCAGGAAAACGGAAAGTAACACGGAGGCGGATACCGGATGGAAGAGCCGGCTGCGTTTTCCGTCGAAGAAAAAGAAAGAAGAACCGGAACCGGAAGCAGAAGATGCCGCGGCCGGAGCGACCTTCCGAGATTTCCGAAAGGGGAAGGGCAAGACGGGCGCGAGTGCGGCGTTCTCGGTGAAGGCGCCTGCGCCCCCGGGTCAGGAGCCGGGACTAGTTCCAGATATTCCGCGCGACATCACGCCCGAAGAATTGGACGCGCTCAGCGCGTTGGCCGCGAAACTCGATGGACCGAGTCCGTCGGCTGAGGATATTGCGCCGCTGGCGGAGGAGATAAAGACGGCCCCGGTTGAAGCCTCGCCGGCAGAGTTTGCGGTGGTAAAGACGGAAGTGGAAGTTCCGGCGCCTGCGGCGGAAGCGAAGCCAGACTTTGAAACTCTGGTGCCCGTCGGTGAATTCGCTGCCGCGGTCGTTGAAGGAAAGAGCGAAGTCGAAATTCCGGTCGAGCACGTGGAGTTGGCGAGCGAAGGCGCCGCGGTGGTTACCGATCCGGCTACAAGCGAAACCCATCAACACGAAGCCCAGCATCCGGAAGCCCAACATTCTGAAACGCCGGCTGAGGTGGTTTTCTTCGCGGTGAATACTGCGCTGCTTGTGCAGGAGCCCGCGCCCGTGGACAGAAACGATGAGCCGATGTTCGCTTCGGCCGCGAGTGCGGAGCAGGCTGCGGAAGAAAAGATTGAAGTGAAGCCGGTGGAAGCAGTCGCTAACAGTGAGGCGACGGAGGCGACCGACTCGATTGAAGCGAGCGCGCCGGCCGAAGAAGTTGCTGCGAGGGACCGAGAATCCAAACCCGAAGAATCGCGGGCCGAAGAGTTTCAATCCGAAGCGTTGACCGCGGCGAAGACCGCGCAACCAGTCCCGGTTGCGGCGAGCGTGCCAGAAGCGGCGGAGGCGGAAGAGCCAGCGCCGAGCGATGAAGAACTGGCCGAAGCGTTGCGCTTGCTGACACCGGCCACCGGGCATGCCGATGTCTCGACGATTCCGTCGCACGGAACCCTGGTGGCGGCCGGCCAGTTACTGGCGGAAGAAGCAGCGCGCAATGCGGCAGCGGGGCCGCGGTGGATGGCGGAGCCGGTGATGTTGAGTCCGGAGGAAGCGGCGATTTCGCTGGAAGCGGAAATGTTCCGCACGTTTGCAACGATGCCTGCGACAATGCCCTCGGGCGAAATGGAAGCGGTACGGATCGCCGGAGTTTCAGCGATTACGGCTGCGGTTGATAGCAGACTGGCGGAAGCAGAGGCGGTGGCCAGTGCGAAAGCTTCGGCCGAGACCACAGCCGCCAAGTTAGCTGCGGAAGTACCTGCAGAAGTGATGGCGCCGGTTTCATGCCCAGCGAGCCCGGTGGTGACCGGGATCAAAGCGGAGATCGTGCCAGAGAAGATTGAAGCAGAGGCCGAACGAGAAAAGATCGAAGCCGAGCAGAACGATTCTCCGGCGAAAGTCGCAGAGGAAGAACCCGCGGAAGAGGCGGCAGCGACGTTCGCGGATGCGGTGGGTAAGGACGAGATCGAGGCTATGGCGGCAACGGCTTCGACTGCAGAAGAGAATCAGGATTCGAGTTCAGATCCTTGGCGTGAGGAATTCATGGGCACAGACGCGAAATTGAAATCCGGGAAGTCGAACTGGCATCAGATCCGCACTGCGACGGCGAGCACTGCCTCAAACAGCGACGTAGTGGAAGCGGCGAAACAGGCCGGAAACGCGGCGGATGAGGCCCCGAAGGCCATGGCAGCTGCGGCTGCGGCAGAGGGTTCATCGTTTACGTCTGCAACAGACGCCAGCACGATTGCCAGCATTGTGGACAGCGTAATGGCCGATCTTCGCCCGAGGATCGTGGAAGAGATTGCGAGGAAGCTGGCGGGGAAGTAAGGCAGCTTTCAGCCGTCAGTTCTCAGCGTTGGTCCTCCGGTCTTTTAGCCTAGCGCTTGGTACCGCACACGTTTGACCCTTCTTTTCCCACGCCTGTAAGATCAATCATTCCCTCCTTTTGCCGGAAAATCTGCCGAGCTTTGCTCGGCCTGGACGGCCGAGGGCGGCCGTCCCTGCGCGATCAGGATAAACATGCCTCACGAATTGCCGAAAGCTTACGAACCGGGCGCGATTGAAGCGCGCTGGGCCGAGTATTGGGTCCAGGAAGAGCTGTTTCACGTGGAGACGCCGGCGCCGGGAGACTCGCGTCCCGTGTTCACGCTGCTGTTGCCGCCGCCGAATGTGACGGGGCGGCTGCACATGGGACACATGCTGAACCAGACGCAGATGGACATTATCGTGCGGTGGCACCGCATGCGCGGCCATGTGGCGCTGTGGTTGCCGGGCACGGATCATGCGGGCATCGCCACGCAGGTGATGGTTGAGCGCCAGCTGGTGAAAGAAGGCAAGAAGCGGCGCGAGATAGGCCGCGAGAAATTCATCGAGCGTGTCTGGGAATGGAAGCGCGAGTACGGCGGCGCGATTCTCGACCAGATGAAGCGGCTGGGCGCGTCGGTCGATTGGAGCCGCGAATACTTCACCATGGACGACAACCTGTCGCACGCGGTTAAGGAAGTGTTCGTGCGGCTGTATGAAGATGGTCTGATTTATCGCGGGAAATACATTGTGAACTGGTGCCCCGACTGCGGGACCGCGATCTCGGACCTCGAAGTGAAGCACGAGGACGTCGCGGGTAAGTTGTACGAAATCCGATACCCAGTGGTGGGCAGCAACGAATTTATAACGGTGGCTACGACGCGTCCGGAGACGATGCTGGGCGACACCGCGGTCGCGGTGAATCCGAAGGATGAGCGCTACACGCATCTGCACGGCAAGCATGTGATGCTGCCGCTGATGAATCGTGAGATCCCGATCATCGCGGATGAACTGGCGCAGCCCGAGTTCGGCACCGGCGCGGTGAAGGTTACCCCGGCGCACGATCCCAACGACTTTGAGGCCGGACTGCGGCATAACCTGCCGCAGATCGAAGTGATTGATGAACACGCCAAGATGAATGCGAATGCCGGCGCTTATGCGGGACTGGACCGCTTTGCTGCTCGCGCCCGTGTCGTGGAGGATCTCTCTGAGCAAGGTTTTCTCGTGGGCACGAAAGACTACACAATTGCGCTCGGAAAGTGCGACCGCTCCGGCACGATTGTTGAGCCGCGGCTCTCGACGCAGTGGTTCATCAAGATTGCGCCGCTGGCGAAGCGCGCCATTGAAGTGGTGGAGAAGGGATACATCCGCTTCACGCCGGAAAATTACGGGCAGATTTATTTGAACTGGATGCATAACCTCCATGACTGGTGCATCTCGCGGCAGTTGTGGTGGGGACACAGGATTCCCGCGTGGTATTGCGGAGATTGCAAGGAAGTGGTGGTGGCGCGCGAGGCTCCGTCGGCGTGCAAATGTGGCAGCACCAAACTGGAGCAGGACACGGACGTGCTCGACACGTGGTTTTCGTCGGGGCTACTGCCGTTCACGACATTGGGCTGGCCCAAGGTGACGCGTGACGAGGAAGTGTTCTATCCCAATTCGCTGATGATTACGGGCTTCGACATCCTATTTTTCTGGGTGGCGAGGATGATCATGCTCGGGTGCTGGTTCATGATGCCGCCGCACAAGCCGGGCAAGAGTCTGGGCTCCGATGAAGATGCACTCCGCGCTAGCGTCCCGTTCCGCGAGGTCTACATCCACGCACTGGTGCGCGATGCCGACCGGCAGAAGATGTCGAAGATGAAGGGGAACGTGCTCGACCCGATCGAGGTGATCGGGCAGTACGGGACGGACGCCACGCGCTTCACCCTGGCGGCGATGGCGGCCCCGGGGACCGATATCGCGTTCAGTGAGAGCCGCACGGCCGGCTATCGGAATTTTGCCAACAAGATATGGAACGCGGCGCGGTTCTTGTTCATGAATGTGGATAGGATCGAGCCGGGCTTGCGGCCCGGGGACGGGCGCGACGCTCGTCTCTCCACAAGCGGCGGCGTTGCCGGGTTTCAGACCCAGGCGCTCGAAGATCGGTGGATTCTTTCGCGGTTCAATCGGGCGGCTAAGGACGTGAACGAGTCTCTCCAGACGTATCGTTTCGACGAGGCGGCGACTCGCATCTACGATTTCTTCTGGGGCGAGTTTTGCAACTGGTATCTCGAGCTGATCAAGCCACGGCTGAACTTCGAAGAAGGCGCGGACACGGGAATGGCGAAAGTTGCATGTGCGAATCTGGTGAATCTGTTCGAAGCGTCGCTGCGGCTTTTGCATCCGGTGATGCCGTTCATCACGGAGGAAATCTGGCACGCGGTCTACGATGGCAAGCCTCCGCTGAAGTCGATTGCGCTGGCGGCGTATCCGGCGGCGGATGAAAAGCAGATTGACCTGGGTGCGGAGACGGAGATGGCGATTCTGCAGGATCTGATCGTCAGCGTAAGGAATCTGCGAGCGGAGTTGAAAGTCGAGCCGAAGGTCAAAGTGCCGATCGAGGTGTTTGCGCACGAGCCGGAGATTCGCGCGATGCTCGAAAAAAATCTTGGCGCGGTTCTGCTTGATCGTCCGGCGAATGTGGAGAAGATCACGTTTGTGGAAGGCTCGCTGGCGAACTTGCCAGGCGCGCGCGGCACGTCAAGGTTTGATGTACATGCCATCTACGAAATGAAAATTGACGTTGCTGCCGAGCGCGAGCGTCTAACGAAAGAGCTGGAGAAGATTGAAAAGCAGCTAGCGATTGCGCAAGCCAGACTTGGCGACCAGCAATTCTTGAGCAAAGCTCCGCCGCATGTGGTGGAAGGATTGCGCAAGCAGGTAGAGGAAGCGACGATTCTGCGAGAGAAGACGTTGTCGAAACTGAAGGAGTTGGGTTAGGCAGGAAACACGTAGGCCCTCGTACGGGCAGTCGAGCGAAGCTTGACGCAGCATCGAAGCTGCGGCTCTGCGAGCCACATGGACGGGCGAGGGCGCCCGTCCCTACACAAGCCATGGACTGGAATTCACGACGCATTACCGCGATTCTTGAGAACGCGCTGACCGAAGATCGGGCAACGCGCGATGCGACCAGTTACGCTTGCATCGATCCGAACCAGCGCGCCTCGGCGACGATTCTGGCCAAGCAGGAGTGCATTATGGCGGGCCTCGGATGTGTGCCGCGGATTCTCGACGTCTATGCGGCGCTGGACGGGGCGGTCACTTCACATTACGAGGTGACGAGCCATCCTTCGATTTTTGATGGGATTCGCGTGAACCCGGGGCAGCAGATCGCGGTGATCCGGCACAACGCGCGCGTGATTTTGTCGTGCGAGCGGGTAATCCTGAATTTTCTGCAGCGCATGGCCGGAATCGCGACCACTACGCGCAAGTTTGTCGATGCGGTCGAGGGCACGCGAGTGCGGATTCTCGATACCCGCAAGACGGCGCCGGGACTGCGCGTGATTGACAAGTACGCCGTGCGCTGCGGTGGCGGGCAAAATCACCGTCTGGATCTCTCCGACGGCGTGTTGATCAAGGGCAACCACATTGTGCTGGCCGGGGGCGCGATTCCCGCACTGGAGCGCGCGATCCACAATCGGCGCGGCCGGCAGCCGATCGAGATCGAAGTTCGCTCGCTCGAAGAACTGCAGCAGGCGCTGGACCACGAAGCGGAGGCGATCCTGCTCGACAATGTGAGCGTTGAAACTGTACGCAAAGCGGTCGAGATCTGCGCGCGCCAGCCGCGGCGGATTCCGCTGGAGTGCGCGGGCGGAATCAACCTGGAGAACGTGCGCTCTTACGCAGAGACAGGCGTGGATTTCATCTCGGTGGGGGCGCTCACGCATTCATCGACGGCGGTCGATATGAGTTTGCGGGTGCAGCCAGCGTAAAGAGCGGTCGTTCGTCGATGGTCGCCTGTCGTCCGCAGGCCGTCACACAGCCAAACCCTTCGTAATCTTCCCCGAGAGGCAATTTGCCAACGACCAACGACTAACGACTGTTTATAATTCCCTCCATCTCCACTTCCACAAAAACTCGCAGCCTGCCGTCCGTGCACAAGGCGACAGACGTTCGCCTGGGCCGCATCGTCCGCCTGCTCATGAGCCACGCTACCGTTGTTGTCAGCGGCACGAAGATTGCGGAAGAGATCGGAACGAGCCGGTCGGAAGTTTGGCGACTGATTCAGCAACTGCGCGCGTTGGGCGTGGATGTCGCTGGGCATCCGGCGACGGGCTATCAGCTGCGTTCAGTTCCAGACTTGCTGCTGCCGGAGATGTTGGCACCGTCGCTGAAGGGCACGATCTTTGGAGGTACCCCCGGCGCTGCAAAGCAGATCCATCACTATTACAAGATCAGCTCGACCAATTCTGAGGCCATGCAGTCCGCAGCGGAGGGCGCGCCAGAAGGCAGCGTATTTCTCGCCGAAGAACAGTTGGCGGGGCGCGGCCGGGGCGCGCACGCTTGGCATTCGGCGCGGTCAACGGGGATCTACTGCTCGGTGATTCTGCGTCCGGTGATGCCGCCTTCGGACGCGCTGATTTTTTCGCTGGCTGCGGGCTTGGCGATTCGCGGGGCGGTTACCGAGATTGCGCCGCAGCTTCTGGTGGATCTGAAATGGCCCAACGACCTGCTGCTGGGCGGCAAGAAGTTCTGCGGCATTCTCACGGAGATGAATGCCGAAGCAACGCGCGTGCGCTATCTGGTGGTCGGGATCGGGATCAACGTGAACCAGGTGAAGTTTCCGGCTGAGCTGCGGGAAATTGCAACCTCGCTGCGGATCGAGACCGGCACGGAGTGGTCGCGCGTTGAGCTCTGCGCCGCCTTGCTAAAATCGCTCGACCGGGAGTATCGGAGCCTGGTTGAGGATGCAGAAGCGCGCGACGCGATCCTGCGCCGGTTCGAGGAGAGTTCTATGTCGGTGCGCGGCAGAAAAGTAAGCATCGAAGTGAACAACGACGAGAACGGCGGACTGGCGGGCGTTACCGAGGGGTTGGATGAACGCGGATTCTTGCGTGTGAGAACAGCGGAAGGGTTGCAGACGGTGGTGAGTGGAACGGTGAAAATCTGATTATGCTGCTAGTGATTGATGTCGGGAATACGAATACGGTGCTGGGCGTTTTCGAGCGCGTAGCGCACCGTCCGGGTGAGGATGTGAGCACGGAAGGTGTGCGTTATGAGCGGCTGGTTGCGAACTGGCGCGTCGGCTCGCACCTGACCCGTACAGTCGACGAGTACGGAGTGATTTTCCGTAACCTCTTCTCGATGGAGAATCTGGAAGTTTCAGCCGTGCATGGCATCGTGATTTCATCGGTGGTGCCGCCGCTCGATTCCGTGCTCCGGCAGGTGTGTGAGCGCTATTTCAACACCAAGCCGCTGTTCATCGAGCCGGGCGTGAAGACGGGCATGCAGGTGCTGTACGACAATCCGGCGGAAGTGGGCGCGGACCGCATCGTGAACGCGGTGGCGGCGTTTGAGAAATATGGCGGCCCCTGCGTGATTGTGGACTTTGGCACGGCAACGACTTTCGACTGCATTTCGAAGAAGGGCGAATACATGGGCGGCGTGATTTGTCCGGGGATTGGGATTTCCGCGGATGCGCTGTTTCAGCGCACGGCACGGCTGCCGCGGGTGGAGATTCGCAAACCCGCGCGCGTGATTGGATCGAATACGGTGGGCAGTTTGCAGTCTGGGCTTTACTACGGGTATCTCGGCCTGGTCGACGGCATCCTGGAGCGGCTGGTGGATGAGCTGGGTGCGGAGACGCGCGTGATTGCCACGGGCGGACTGGGCTCGCTGATTGGCACCGCTTCACACTTTATTAAAGATGTGGACGAGCTTCTGACCCTCGATGGGCTGCGCATCATATGGGATCGGAACCAGTCCTTTCGCCGCGAAGCCGCTTCGAAAGCGGCAAAGTCACCGGCGCCAGCGACGCCTTCAGATACCGATGCGAAACCCTGGCCCTCGCCAAAGTCTCCTAAATCGCGCTGAGCCGCCGTGGAAAATTACTTCAACTACTTCACGGAAATCGAAGAGCACTATCTCCGGCGACGAGGGACTCACTTACTGCTTTCGACGCTCGATTGGGCTTTGATTGAGACTTGGAAAAGCGCGGGTGTGCCGCTGGAGGCCGTGCTCCGCGGCATAGACGACGCGTTCGACAAGTATGATCAGCGTCCCGCGAAATCGAAGAAGGTGAATAGTCTGGCCTACTGTTCGCAGGCCGTGCTGGCTGCTGCGGAAGACATGAAGGAAGCGGCGGTGGGGGCGAGCAGCGAAGAAAAGTCTCAGCGAGAGCCTGAATTTGAAGCGGCGCAGATCGCGGCGTTCTTGCGGGGAAATGCCGAGAAGCTCGAAAAAGCAAAGCTGCCGGAGCGCGCCGGATTTGCGATCGAAGCTCTGGCGCGGGAAGAAGCTGGCTCGCTGCGTGAGCTGGCAGAGTCCATCGAGCATAGCGAGAGATTTCCCCGCCTGGAAGATGTGGAACGGCGGCTGACGGTGCTCGAGGAAAAGCTGTTCGCGGTGCTGATGGCGGCAACTCCTGATGAAGATCTGGTGAATGTTCGCGCGGAGGCGGATCGGGATATTGCTCCCTACCGGCGGAAAATGACGACGTCGCAGATTGAACAACTGCACAAACAATATGTGCACAAGCGGCTGCTGGAGCGGTGTGGCGTGCCTCGGCTAAGTTTGTTCTATATGCACTAATCTAGGTTTGTGTGGGGCGGACACTCCTGTCCGCCTTGTGCCGAGGAAGGGGATTGCAGGAAGCTCCATCGTTCGGCGCGGGCAGGAGTGCCCGCGCTACACTTACGACTTGCTTCTTTCCATCGAAAAACTGATCTACGGCGGTGACGGTCTAGCGCGCACCCCAGCCGGCGTGGACGGCCGCAGCATGGCGGTGTTTGTTCCGTTTGTGTTGCCGGGCGAGCAGGTCGAGGCCGACATCCGCCAAGAGAAGCCTGGCTTCGCGCGCGGCTCGGTGGCGCATCTGATCGAAGCGTCGCCTGATCGCGTCGAAGCAGGCTGTCCTTACTTCCGGCAATGCGGCGGATGCCATTACCAGCACATTCCCTTCGAGCGGCAACTGGAATTCAAAGCTGAAATTTTGCGCGAGACGCTGCGGCGGATTGCAAGAATTGAATTGAAATCAGAGCTTCGCCTGCATGCTTCTCCTCCCTGGCACTACCGCAACCGCACGCGGCTGCAGGTGCGGACTGAGCCGGAGTTTGCCCTGGGATTCTTTCAGTTTGGCTCGCACACATTTCTTCCGGTGCGCGAATGTCCGATCAGTTCGCCGTTGCTCAATCGTGTGATGGCGCGACTGCTTGAGCTCGGCGGATTGAACTGCCCGGCAGCAGTTGAAGAAATTGAATTGTTCGCGGACGCGGCGGATGAGCGGTTGCTGGCCTGGGCATTTTGCGGGCGCGGCGCTGACAGCCGGGATTTGTTGCAGTGGGCGGAGGCTCTCCGGCGCGACTTGCCGGAAATCAGCGGCGCGACTTTGTTTTCTTCGCGGCGGCTGTCTTCACCACAACGGACAGAAGAAGATGAGGCGCCGATGGACGCGAAAGCTCTGGCGCACTCGGCCGCGAAGGCGCTTCGCTATCGAACGAAGGACCACGAGTATCAGGTCAGCGCCGGCGCCTTCTTCCAGGTGAACCGGCATCTGATCGACGAGTTGATTTCGATCGTGACCGGCAATGCCAGCGGGGAAATCGCACTCGATCTGTATGCCGGGGTGGGACTGTTTTCGGCGGTTTTGGCGCGAAACTTTCATCACATATTTGGTGTAGAGGCGTCACAGACATCGCATGGCGACTTTGTGCAGAATGTCCCTGCGAACGTGAAAGCGGTCGGCGCGCGGACTGAGGACTACCTGAGAAGCCGCCCGATGCAAAAAAGTCCTGACTTGGTCGTCCTGGACCCTCCCCGCACCGGTGTTGGCAAGGTGGTGACACGCTCTCTGGTGGAACTCGGAGCGCCCCGCGTCCGATATGTTTCGTGCGATCCGGCGACGCTGGCTAGGGATATCGCCCCCCTTCTGGCGGCTGGCTACCACATCGAGGAAGCACACTTATTCGATCTCTTCCCTGAGACGTTTCACATCGAATCGGTAATGCTGCTGGCGCGCTGACCACTTTCACATCGCCCAGTTCCTCCTGGAAGACGGGTGGATGGAGAAGGCTCTGGCGCATGCAAACACACGCGCCAGGGCCCCGCTCGTCCTCCCGCGTGTTTCCGACCGTTTATTCCGAGTCTGGCCGAGATGCGCCCGCCGCTCGGCGAGGCCGCTGGCTGCCTCCTCGTAGCGCTGGCGATGGACGGACGAGGTCCGATTTCTTCACCGGAGATCAAAGCACCGGAGATCAATGCCATGACGCACGACCGGAAGCCGCCACGGCAGCCGTTGTTCTGGGCAGCCTTGGTATTTTCGTTCGGTCTGTGGACGGGTGTGCGAGCCTGGCGGCCGCCGTCATGGTGGGTGATCGCGTTAGTCGCCTTCGTTTTTGCGACGTCATGGTTTCTCGCGAAGCGAGCCTGGCTGGCCAAGGCGCTCGCTTTGGGAGCTTGGTTTCTTCTCGGCGCTTTTCTGATTCAGATTCGCGGTCAGCAACCCCCTGAACTTCAACAGTATGACGCTCGTCTTCTTGGCTTGGCGGACGGCCGTATCGTCACTCTCACAGCGCGCGTGATTCGCGAGGGATACGCACGGACCGCAGGGCCACGGTCGATTCGTGAATCCATTGATGTGGAAACGGAAGAGATCGCGAGTCAGGGCGAAAGCTGGCCGGTGCGGGCTGGGGTGAGACCCACGATTTACGAGAAGGTAGAGAACTCCGAACTAATGGAGCGCCGGGCGTCCTCGCCCGGCCTCGATGCTCCCGACCTCGCTACTCAGCAAAGAGCAAGCATGACGGGCGAGACGCCCGTCGCTCCATTTCCTCTCGCCTACGGAACGCGCGTCTAGATTCGCGCCAAGCTGCATCCGGCGCGGAACTATCGCAATCCCGGAGCCTTTGACTATGAAGGCTATCTGCGTGGAAACGGCATCGGCGTGCTGGGGTCGGCGGAGTCCAAAGACGTTGCACGGCTTCCCGGATTCTCCGGCAGTCGGATTGAACTCTGGCGGACGCGCGTTCATGCCAGCATCGTGGCCAAGATTCACCAGTTGTGGCCCGCGGCGCAGGCCTCGCTTATGGACGCCATGGTTCTCGGCGAAGAATCATTTCTGCGTAACACCACGCGCACCGAATACCAGCGCTCGGGTACTTATCACGTGCTGGTTGTTTCCGGGATGAACCTGAGCATTCTGGCGCTCGTCATTTTTTGGACGCTGCGCCAGTTTCGCGTCGATCCCGCGGTGGCGGCCATCACTACGGTCGTGGTCTCGTTTGCGTATGCGTTCGTGGTGGGCGTCGGTCCGCCAGTGTGGCGCGCCGCGCTGATGCTGGCGACATATTTAGGCGCGCGGCTGCTGTATCGCGAACGCAACATGATGAACGCCATTGGAGCGGCGGCGCTGGGAATTCTGATCGCCGACCCGCACGCCCTGTTTGGCGCCAGCTTTCAGTTGACGTTTCTTGCGGTCTTCATCATTGCGGGCATTGGCTCGCCGATTCTGGAACGGACAACGTTGCCCTACGCGCGCGGCTTACGGTTGTTGCAAGCTGCCAGCTACGATTTGCACGTCGCTGCTGAGGTGGGGCAATTTCGGCTGGATCTGCGGTTGATCGGAGGGCGACTAGCGAGATTCATCGGCGATCGCTTCAGTCTGGCCCTGCCCGCGATCCTGATGCGCGTGGCCATTGGTTTCAGCGAATTGCTCTTCATCTCGGCGCTGATGCAGGCGGGACTGGCGCTCCTCATGGCGTACCACTTCCATCGCGCCACCACCATGGGAATGCCGGCCAACCTGGCCGTGATTCCGCTCACCGAGGTGTGATGCCCGCCGCCGCCGCCGCCGTCGGCCTGGGATACATCTCGACCACGCTGGCCAAGCCCGCAGTTTGGATTTCCGGCTTAGCGCTCGACGGAATCGCGGGAACGGTGCACTGGCTGGGCGGCGCCCAACTCATAGGAACATCGATTTTCGGAACATCGATCGCTGACCTACGCGTGGCCATGCCCTCGCTCGTGATGGTATTGGCCTCGATTGCCGCGCTGGCGCTCGCAATGCTGGCGGCGCAGGTCCGTCGCACGCGCTGCGCCGCTTTCGCATCCTTGGCGTTGCTGTTCGGCGTGGCGGCCTGGATTGCGTTTGTCCCCTTACGCCCTCGCCTGCGCGCTGGCGTCATGGAAATGACGGCCATCGACGTCGGACAAGGCGATTCCATTCTGCTGGTCACGCCCGAGGGCCGCGCCCTGCTCATCGATGCCGGAGGCCTTCCACAGTGGATGCATTCGGACTTTGATATCGGCGAACAGGTGGTCTCGTCCTATCTTTGGAATCGAGGCATCGATCGCCTGGACGTGGATGTGATCAGCCATCCTCATGCCGACCACCTCGGCGGGATGCCCGCCGTGATTGCCAATTTCCATCCGCGAGAACTTTGGATAAGCATCGACAAGCCGGTAGGCGAACTCGCGCCAGTCGTGGCGCAAGCCAAGAGAGCGGGATCAGAGTTTCAGTAAAGAAGGAAGGCGATCAATCCGATTACGGTGGAGTGCATTTCTCCATGCTCGCTCCCGGACGCGACCAAATTACGGGGTCGATGCGTCCGAACGACGATTGCCTGGTGTTTACTGCGACGTTTGGCGGGACGACCGCTTTGCTCGAGGGAGACGCGGACCGTCCAGTCGAACGGCGCGTGGTGGAGGAGCATCCTGAGGCGATGCTGCTGAAGGTTGCGCATCACGGAAGCGTGAGCGGAACTTCTGCCGACCTGCTAGCAGCCGCTCATCCGCGCTATGCGGTAATTTCCGTTGGCGCGCGAAATGTGTACGGACATCCCCGGCGCGAAGTGCTGGAGCGGCTACAGCAGGCCGGGGTGAAAACCTACCGCACCGACGAGGAAGGCGCGGTCAGTTTTTATTTGGACGGAAAGTCCGTAACTCCGGACGTCGCGCTCCTCCACTGATACTTGCCAATAAATGCTCACCCGCTTGCCGTCTCTTCATCGAGCAGCGGCAATTTACGGTACGCCTCGATAATTCTTTCGGCTTCGGGCGCGTCTTTTTCACGCACAAGAATGACCGTTCCACCGACGCCGGGAAACGCGTCCTGAACCGCGTCAATGGATTTCAAGTCCGATTCGATGCCGGCAGATTCGAGCAAGCCCTGTACCACGATGGCTTCGTTCTCCTGCTCAGCGTCGAAAATCTTAACGAGCTTCTCGTTGGGCTCGGGTTGAGGCAAGGGGTTAGTCGGTTCGGGCATGCTTCCTCCGTAAAACTGTCCATTAACAGATTACGGCAGTCACCGTGACCCTGTCTTGCGGGCCTCGAAGGCAACAGCGCGTTTTTGCGCAGATTGCAATTCCAAGCCTTGCCACCCGGCGCACCATAATCCATGCCCCACTATTTCGTCTTTTCGACACCCGGGACTCCGCTTACTCCCCCGATTTCTTCCTCTCTTCCATCATCAACTTTCGCAGCGCCTGATTGATCCTCGTCTGGTAGCCCCGCCCCTGCCGTTTGAACCAGGCCAGCACGTCGGCGTCCAGACGCAATGTGACCGGCTTCTTGATCGGCTTGTAGAATCCCGGCCACTCCGGCAGCAGCCCCCGCGGACGCGGCCGCTCGTCGGCGGAAGCCTGCAGCCGCGCCATCTTTCCACGTGTTGTAACCCGTTTCCGTTGTTTCATGTGGCTACTGTACGTATATAGTTATACGTACAATATCGCCAGTACAAAGTGTTCCACGTGAAACACAAGTCACGCAATGTCTCACCCCCCACACCGCCTGTTAGAATCGACCTATCTTCATGGAAGCCGCTCGCATCCGCAATTTTGCGATCATCGCGCACATTGATCACGGAAAATCCACGCTGGCCGACCGACTGCTGGAGTTGACCGGGTCGCTCGCCATGCGCGAAATGCAGGCGCAGGTTCTGGACTCAATGGACCTGGAGCGCGAGCGCGGCATTACGATCAAGGCTCATGCCGTCCGCATGTTGTACCCGGCGCAGGATGGGCAGATTTACCAGCTCAATTTGATTGACACTCCGGGGCACGTGGATTTTTCCTACGAGGTCTCGCGCTCTTTGGCCGCATGCGAAGGGGCGCTGCTGGTGGTGGATGCTTCGCAGGGAGTGGAAGCGCAGACGCTGGCTAACTCTTACCTGGCGATCAATCATGGCCTCGAAATTGTTCCGGTGATCAACAAGATCGACTTGCAGAGTGCCGACATTGAGCGCACCAAGGAGATGATTGAGAGCGCGGTGGGGCTGGATGCTTCCGATGCGTTGCTGATCAGCGCGAAGACCGGGCAGGGTGTGCCGGATGTGCTGGAGGCGATCGTGAAGCGCGTTCCGCCGCCGAAAGGCGCGCCGGAGCGACATCTTCAGGCGCTGCTGTTTGATTCCTGGTTCGATCCGTATCGCGGGGTGGTGGTGCTGGCGCGCGTCTTTGAGGGCCGGTTGCGCAAGGGACAAAAAATCCGGCTGTGGTCGAACGGGCATGTTTTTCAGGTCGAAACTTTGGGCGTGCTCACGCCGAAACCGGTGGAGATCGACGAACTGGTGGCGGGCGAAGTTGGTTTCATCATCGCGAATATCAAGAACGTCGCGGACACGAAGATCGGCGACACCATCACGGACGATGACCGGCCCGCGATCCAGGCATTGCCGGGGTTTGAAGAAATCAAGCCCATGGTTTTCGCGGGTCTGTATACCGTCGACGCGCACGAGCACACGCAGTTGCGCGAGGCGCTGGAGAAATTGAAGCTGAACGATTCGTCGTTTTTCTTTGAGCCGGAAAGTTCCGTGGCGCTCGGATTCGGCTTCCGGTGCGGCTTTCTGGGACTGCTGCATATGGAGATCATCCAGGAACGGCTGGAGCGCGAGTACAACCTCGATCTGATCACGACGGCGCCGGGGGTGCGCTACCAGATCACCAAGACGGACGGCACGGTGATCGAGGTAGATAATCCTTCGCGCTGGCCGGATGTGAGCGAGATCGCCAAGGTGGAAGAGCCCGTGATTCTCGCGGTGATTTTGACCAACGAGGAATATGTCGGCGGCATTCTGAAGCTGGTCGAGGAAAAGCGCGGCAAGCAGAAGAGTTTTGAGTATGTCAGCTCTTCACGGGTGATGTTGCAGTACGAGCTGCCGCTGAACGAGATCGTGCTCGATTTTTACGACCGGTTGAAATCGGTGTCGCGAGGCTACGCTTCGCTTGATTATCATCTGTCGGGCAACTGGACCTCGCCGATGTCGAAGCTCGACATCATGGTGGCGGGTGAGCCGGTCGATGCGTTGTCGACGATCATTCATCGCGACTTTGCTTATGACCGCGGGCGGATGCTGGCGGCAAAGATGAAGGAACTGATTCCGCGGCAGATGTTTGAAGTGGCCATCCAGGCGGCGATCGGGGCCAAGATCATTGCCCGCGAAACCGTGCCGGCGATCCGCAAGAACGTGATCGCCAAGTGCTACGGCGGCGACATTTCGCGCAAGCGCAAACTGCTGGAAAAACAGAAGGCAGGCAAGAAGCGGATGAAGCGCATCGGGCGTGTGGACATTCCGCAGGAAGCGTTTCTTGCGGTGCTGAAGGTGGGCGAAGGCAGCAGCTAACTTTTCGGTGGAGGGCCGGGCGTCCCCGTCCCTCCACCGTATAGTTCATCGCGGCATTAGCGTACACCGGTATGAACGAGATCCTCGTGTTCGGGAACCTCCTCATAGGCATGTTCGCCGTGGATCGATTCATCGAGGCCGATTTCCTCGCTCATCTCCGTGACTTTCACGGGGGTGAACACGTCGATGATTCGTAACATCGCATAGGTAAACGCGAAGGCCCATACCGATGAGAAAGTCACAGCCACGACTTGTTTCAGCAGGAACGTGGGATCGCCGTAGAGCAGTCCGTTCGCGCCGGCTGGATTAAATTGCTTATTGGCGAAGATACCCAGCATGACGATGCCGAGGAAGCCGCCCACACCGTGGACTCCCCAAACGTCCAGCGCGTCATCCCAGTGCAGTTTGTTTTTCATTTCAACGGCGTAATAACAAACGACTCCAGCAACCAGTCCAATGATGACCGCGGTGGTGGGAGAAACATACCCGGCCGCGGGAGTGACGGTCGCTAGTCCGGCAACGGCTCCGGTCAGCAAGCCGAGGAGCTTAGGCTTTTTTTCATTGAACCATGCCACAAACAACCAGGCGACCGCAGCAAACGAAGCTGCCAAATCGGTATTGAGAAATGCGGTGGCGGTTACCGAATCGACTCGCATTTCACTGCCGGCATTAAAGCCGTACCATCCGAACCAAAGCAGGCCGGTTCCCAGGGCAACAAGCGGGATGCTGTGAGGCCCGCGATCGGCGGTGTGGCGCTTCCCTACGTAGAGCACGGAAGCCAAAGCGGCAATGCCCGCGATGTTGTGCACCACAATGCCACCGGCAAAGTCCAGCACGCCCCATTGCTGCAAGAATCCTCCGCCCCACACCATGTGTACGAAGGGGAAATAGACGAAGGTGAGCCAGCCGGTGAGGAACAGCATGTAGGCCTTGAAGGTGACTCGATTGGTGAATGCGCCCGAGATGAGGGCAGGAGTGATGATTGCAAACATCATCTGATAGGCGATGAAGACAAAGGCCGGGATCGTTTCATTAGGCGACGGAGTGGTGAGATCGACTCCGTGCAGGAAGGCGTTGTGGAAGTTGCCGATGACGCCATGCCAGTCGCCGCTGAAACAAAGCGAATAGCCGTATAGATACCAGATTACCGTGGTCCAGCCCATGGAGACGAAGCTTTGAATCATGATGGCGAGGACGTTCTTGCGCCCTACCAGGCCACCGTAAAAAAATGCGAGGCCGGGTGTCATCAGCATGACCAGGCTGGTGCATAGAATCATGAAGCCTGTATTACCAGTATCAAGATGCAGCATGGGAGCTTCTCCAGAAGAAAAAGTTAGAAGGCATACGAGAGTCCGCGGTTCGAACCAACCAAACACATCCTTCCACGACTTCGCAGGCTGATGCGGCGCGAATGGCCAGATCTGCCCAGAAGTTTTTGGAACGACCAATGCAAAACGGGAAGACGAGGAACTCGCGTGTACTGCCGGGATGGAAGTGAAGAAAACGTCGGCGCTCTCCGGCGGAACGCTGACCTAGACGCTGACTCAGAGTTCCAACTTCCCGTAAGAGCGTATTTATTGGCGAGCGGCCAGGCGGTGAGGCGCGTCACAGTTGGTGGTGACGCATGGCCGCTACTCCGAAAAGTAACCCACGTGACAGCTTGGTGTTTGGGCGAGTTCCGACTCGTAATTTTGATGAAAAACGAGGGGTTCAGAAGCCTGGCAGCTTTTTTGAACGGCTAAAGTGAAGGCCAAAGCCGCTGACGATGCCGAGCTACAGCCTTTCGGCTAATGTGCAAATCTCAGATTTTGTGACGAAAGTACTGATTCGCAAGCGGTTCCGCCGATTGCCTCGCTTACAGCAGGTAACCAACTTAGAAACATAGCTTTAGGAAGATGCAGCTGACGGCTGGATCTCCCGTCAGCGCGGTCGGCGCTGCTGGATTGTAGCGGTCGTCCTTTGCATCCACAACCTTTTCCACAGGGTAGCGGTGTCCCGGGTTTGGGATTTGGCGGACTTTATCGGGTCTTTCTCGGCATTGTCCTTGGGCAGGCCGCTTCCGGGCCGGAGCGGATTCACAACCGATGTCCCGTAATGGCAACCGGCGAAGCTTCGCTCGCCTGCCCGGACGAGGACCTCCGGGCCTTCGTGATTGCGGAAGAGGATAAATCTGGCTACTCGCTGGGTTCGTTGTTGCCTTCCAGCATGTTGGCGAAGCGCGTGGAATTGTGCAGGAAGGCGAGATTGAACTTGCCGATGGGGCCGTTACGCTGCTTGGCGATAATGATTTCAGCGCGGCCTTTGAGGTCAGGGTCGTCCTGCTTGTAGATCTCTTCGCGGAAGATGAACATGACGACGTCGGCGTCCTGCTCAATCGACCCCGATTCGCGCAGGTCGGAAAGCTGTGGCCTGTGATCGCCGCCCCGGCTTTCAGGAGCGCGGCTAAGCTGCGACAAGGCGAGGACGGGGACCTGGAGTTCTTTGGCAATGGCTTTCAGTCCGCGCGAGATGGAAGAAACTTCCTGGGTGCGATTTTCGAAGCGCTTGCTACCGCCCGACATGAGCTGCAGGTAATCGACGACCAGCAGATCTAGCCGTCCTTGCGACTGTTTAAGGCGGCGGGCCTTGGCGCGCATTTCGCTCAGGGAAATGCCGGGCGAGTCGTCGATGAACAGGAGCGCGTTAGAGAGTTCCTCCATGGCGCGGACGATTTTTTTCATGTCGTCGCCCCATAGCGAGCCGGTGCGCATCTTGTGCGCATCGACAATCGCGCGAGAGCAGAGCAGCCGTTGCAGCAGCGCCTCACTCGACATTTCGAGCGAGAAGATGCCGACCACTTTGCCGTCGTCGATGGCCGCATTCTCGGCAATGTTCATGGCGAAAGCGGTCTTGCCCATGGAAGGACGGGCCGCGAGAATGACCAAGTCAGATTTTTGGAAGCCGCTCGTCTTCTCGTCGAGTTCGGTGTAGTGGGTGGCGAGGCCGGTGATGCGCTGGCCTCGTTGCAGCAGCGCGTCCACCGAGCCGAAGGAGTTGCGGACGATCTCCTTGATCCCCTGAAAGCCCTTGCCAATGCGCTTCTCGGAGAGCTGGAAGACGGCGGCCTCGGCGTCGTTAAGAATTTCGTCAGCGGGTTCGGCCTGCTCGCTGGCCTTGGCGATAGCGGAATTGGCCACATTGATCAGCCCGCGCAGAATGGCCTTGTCGCGGACGATTCGGACGTAATGCTCGATGGACGGGCGGTCGGGTACGCCGTCAAGCAGGCCGGAAATGTAGCCGACATCGCCGACCGCCTGCAGATCCTTCTTCTGCTCCAGTTCTTCGACCAGCGTGATGATGTCAATCGGCCGCGAAGATTCGGCCAGATCCATCATCCGCGAATAGATGCGGCGGTGCGAGTCGATGGAAAAATCTTCGGGCTTCAGGTGCTCGGCGGCATCGTTGAAGGCGTGATTGTCGAGCAGGACGGCGCCCAGAATGGAGCGCTCGGCTTCGATGTTCGCCGGCAAACGGCCGATAGTGGTTTCCAGAGTCGCCACGATGTTTAGGTGAGTGCGTTGCATCGTAAATTGTTTCCGCCTGTGGACGTATGAGGGGACGAATGGAAAACTCGTCCGAAATCAGATTTTTTTCAGAGTTTGATCTGCTTCACTCATGGTGACAGTTCTTGGACACCATCGCCGGAGTATGCCACAGAGCGAAGAAAAAGCAAATATCTCGACGGATGCAACCCCGCATGCTGCTTCACGCCCGCACGAATGGGATGCCGCCGTGGACGCCAGCACCAGCATGCAAAACGTGCTCGAAAAGATTGCCGGTTGGCGGCGGAGCGGAGCGTGTCAGCGTGGATTCAGTCTTTGTCGAGAGGACAAACGGTGGGAACTCAACATTGAGTCCCCGCCGTTCTTGTTAGCAGATGGTCGCTGGGGTACAGAGGAAAAAGGGGTCCGGCCGGGGTGAGAGAGTTCGAGCCCGGCCAGACCCTTCCAAGTTATTCAGAGTTACCGCGTTGTTCGGTGCTGGTAGCGGTGATCTTGCCATAGATTCCGTCAGCTTCGTCGTTCGCGCCGGCGGTGAAAAACAGTTCCGTGGCGAGGCCACTAGTCGCGTTCTCGCCTCCGAAGCTCAACCCCCAGAGCCCCCCAATCGCTATCGGAGAGCCATTCTGGTCGAGGAACGTGCCCTCCAATTTCCCGCTAACCGCATTGAAGGCATGGATCCAACCGTCGCCGAAGTTGCCGATCAACAGGCGATGGCTGAACGGACCGAAGTCCCCAGGTGCCTGAGCAATTCCCCAGGGCGCGTTGAGGAAGGCGCCGTGCTGCAGCCGCAGCAGAAGTTTTCCCGAAACATCGAACACGTCAACGAAACCAAGTCCGGCGCCGTGGTCCTCATCGTGGGAGCCCGGCTTCCGGTGCGCGAATGTGACGACGATGTTGCCGCCCACGTTCTGGATGCCGAACGGAGCGTAATTCGCGGGCAAATTCGCATCGAGAAAGCCGCCGGTCACACGGACAGTATGGAAGTTTCCGTCAAACACATCGACCCCACCAGTCTGGAAGTTGGTGGCGTAGAGCCGCGGACCCTGCGCGGTGGTCGCTAGTGCGAGTCCTTTATAGACCGCGTTGCCGGAATGATTCACTTTCACGATTGCACTCGTCGGATTCGCGTTGGGATTCCAGCCCGAAATCGTGCCGTCTTCAGTGGCGAACAAGAAGAACGCCGATTGGCTTGGACCCACTTGGAACGCGCCGGTGTAATTAAAGACTGTGCCAGTGGGTGTTCCGCCCGGTTGTCCGTCGGGCGCTGGAATCGAAACCACGAGCGACTTGGGTGCGCCGGTGCTGTCGTACAGCGTCGACAACGACGTGCCGTTGTCGGAAATCCACCAGGGTGAGCCCGACGAGCGGGACATTCCCCAGGGATTCACGAGGTTGGGATCGATGTTCGGCGCGGGCGAAGTGCTGGAATTGTCCGCGGTGAGATCAGTTCTCGTGTAGTGCTGTGCCAGCGCGTTGCTGGCAGCCATCAGGATTAAAGTCAAAGTGAGCGCGGCCGCTCCGGCCACGTGCTTCCAATTTCGTGAGCGCGACATGGTGTTCTCCTTTGCGAATTGTCGGCGTTCGACAAGCCCGGGGGTTCCACTCCGGTCCAGATTCCCTAGATTCGACGCAGGTTCACGGTAAGCGGCAGGCAGAGATCGAATGTCACGAAATTGTAAAAGAAAGGTCAATTTTTGAGCAGTGAGACGATTGGAGAGGCGACTTCGGCTCTCGCACTACTACGAGTTGTCGTCGCGAGATTAAGATATCAGCGCTCGCCGGAGGTCTTCATGAGCCGCGTTGTCACTCTCAAGGTCCCCGATCCGGCGGCGATTGCGCGCGTGCCGGAGTTGGTGCAGCCGCCGGAAGGGAAGAAGTAGATTCTGGAGGGAGGCTCCTACGTGGTTCTTGGCGCTTTGAACTGGTCGGCGATTTCTCCTCGCGACAAGTACCATGCCACCATTGCGCGGACGATAATCCCGAGGCCGCTGAAGGCTAGCGGCTTTGGTTGGACCATGACGGTCGCGGCTGAAACTGACGGTACCAGCATTACGATTCCTGTGATAGCGATGAGCAGCGCTGTGTGGCGGACAATGTTATTGAGTTCCACGAGACCCCAGGCGACTCCGCCTGCCGCGACGGCCATCAGCAGGAACATGTAGGGGCCCGCCAATTCCAGTCCGAACAAAAGCGGTGCGCCTGCCGACATTGCTATCGTGCCTGGGCGAAGCAGGATCAAGCCGCCCGCGATGCACAGATAAATCGCGCAGAGAGCGAACAGCGCGGCGATGGCTCGCACTCCATTCGGGACCGGGCTGGCAAGGTTATTCGTCATAGGCTCCACAGAGTTTGACATCCCGAGCTAGGGATCTGCATTTTGCCGCGAACATCAGGTCCTTCGCTTCGTCAGGATGACAATTTATTTGACAGGGGTGCCGCTCTTTTAGGGGCAATGCACACATTCGGGAATTTTTCCGCACCGGGCTGGCGAATGCAGTCACGATTTCGGGCGCGATTTTGCCGATTTCTTGTTGGCTGTCGCTCTCGAGGTGCGGCGCGCCCCCGGCACTTTCCCGATTCTAGGATCCCCGACGAGAACGAGTGCGCAAGCGCGCAGCGCGGCTTCCTCGAAGTTCTCCGCGTCGCTGGGAAGGACCTGCCAGCCTGTTATTTTCTTCCCCAACGCCTGAATGGATCGCATGTTGGGGAACTCCTGCCGCAGACTCTGGTGGTGCTCTTCGGCGGTGGCGAGCCACACGCCGTTGTCGGCTTTCTGGCCGGGTTTGTCGCGGAGGATGAGTACGATCTTCTCCTGAACATAAATGGCGAGGCAACCGAACATCGGGTGGGTTCGAGGGGACAATGAAGCGATCGCGTCGAGTACAAATTCATGCGGGACAGGCTTGCGCTGCTTAACCAGGAGGGTGTCCTCCAGTGGGAGGAAGACCGTTTTGCTATGGGGCTTCGGCATACGAGTGACGAATCGCTTTCGGTTCGCTGCTGCTGTTGGCAAGTAGTGAATGTATCACCGTACGGTGACGTGACGAACGCGAAAAACTTGCCGTTGGCCTCTGGAGGTTGTAACGTACTCGCCCAAGACTTAAT
>Ga0066789_10000005_pt1 | contig 48512 bp, 43 predicted proteins | sample OrgsoiDNA2013049_FD_70960 | JGI IMG/M metagenome (GOLD analysis project Ga0066789, IMG submission 70960) | Permafrost soil microbial communities from the Arctic, to analyse light accelerated degradation of dissolved organic matter (DOM) -... | ecosystem: Environmental > Terrestrial > Soil >...
ACCGTGCCACCTTCGGTTTTCTCCTGGGGGCGGTGGCCGCGGCCGGCGCGTTCGCGGTGCTGCTGGCGCGCGCGTTGCGGGCCTGGCCAACGCTGCCGGATGCCAGCCAGCTTCCGGTTCAGCTGCCGCACGGGTAGAACCCACGGTGAAGTCATTGCCGCAAAGGTCACAGAGGGACCCGTGGCTGGATCGCCGTCGAATCTGTCAAGGCCAGATCCGCGGGTGCCGCGGCGCTCGCACCCAGGACGGGACAAGCCAGCAAACCGGTGAGGTGTACCTCAAGGCGGGTCCAGGCTCACGTCGCCGGCAAGGCCGTCGCAGGCCACCACGGCGCCGAAGGTGACCTCGTGGCCCGCCTGCTCGAGCGCCGGCAACGGGCCGGCCCGGCCATCGGCCAACCCCGGCCGGGCGAGGTGGTCAGGTCGCTGGCCAGTGACCACCCTCGCCGCGGATCCAAGGACCACCCAACTGACGCGGCGGGCGCCGACCAGGCCGGGACAACCTCTCAGATTCAGGTGTGAGACGCTGCGGCCGTACGGCAGGCGGTGCTGCTTGCGGGCTAGCTGGTCGTGGCTTCGACCAGCGACTCATAGACCTGCAGATGGCCACGTGCCGACTGCAGCCACCCGAACGTGGAGGCGCGGGTGGCGGCCGCCTCGCCCAGAACCTCCCGGGCGCCGGGGTCAGCCAGCAACCGGCTCAGCGCGGCAGCGACGTCGTCCACCTCCGGTGACTTGGCATAGGCCACGGCGTCTCCACCTACTTCGGGCAGGGACAGTCGATCCGTTGTCAGGACGGTAGCCCCGCAGGCCATGGCCTCCAGAACCGGCAGACCGAAGCCCTCACCGAAGCTGGGGTAGGCGACGATCTCGGCCCCACCCAGAAGCCCAGAAAGCACGTGATCTGGCACAAACCCGGGTCGAATCACGCGAAGGTGGGCCGGCACCTCCGCCAGTGCCGTGTCGATCTCGGAGTCCCAGCCGGCCCCGCCCGCCAGAACCAGGGTGGGCGGCGAGGGAATCGACGAGCAGGACGCGATGTAGGCACGAATGAGCCCGGGAATGTTCTTACGCGGCTCGAGCGTCCCCAGAAAGGCGATGAAGGTGGCCGCCGTGGACAGACCGAGCCAGGTGCGGGCCTCGCGCACCTCCTCGACGTTGGGGCGACGAAACTGTTGATGGTCAACCCCATGCGGGATCACCGTGATCCGGTCGGGATCGGCCTGCACGGCTCGCACCAGCTCGTCCTTGGTGGCCTGGCTCGGCACCAGCAGCGCGTCGGCATTTCGGCACGAGAACCTGGTCCATCGGGTGAAGAAACGCGCCTTGACGGCCAGATGCACATCCGGATCGCTGAAGAAGGTCGCGTCGTGCATGGTCACCACCTGCTTTGGCCCACGCCGACCGCCGTTGGCCAATGGCATGGTGTAGTGAGGCGAGTGCATGATGTCTGGGCGACGAGAGCGGATGACGCGAAGCAGACCCACCTGCTCCCACACGAGACGCTGGGCCGGGGAAGAGGCCCAGGACGGCAAGACGACGATGTTCTGCCATCCCACAGCGGCCGAGTAGATCTGGACGTCCCGCTGCTGGCAGAGAACATGCAGGTCCACCCCCACCTGGGGCAGGTGGGCGACCAGCTCATCGACATACCTGCCGACACCACCACGCAGCGGGGGCAGCGCGGTGGCATCGAGGAGGACGCGGACCAATACACACCAGCTCTCTAGTACGTGCGGGAGGTGGCCAGGAAGAAATCACGAAGCGTCATGGCAGGATCCCGCTGAAATGCTACCCGGTGGTAGGCGCCCACCTGGTCGCGCCACTACTGGACGAGCCGGGCGTACAGGGCCCACAGCGTTCTCGCGCAGTCCAGCCAGTCGAAGTCCTGGGCACGCGCTGTGCCCGCCGCGATCATCTGCGCCCTCAAACCTGCGTCGCCCAGAACGCGGTTGATCGCAGAGCCCAAGGCGCTCGGATCACCGACGGGGAAGGTCTGGGTGGCCTGCGCGCCCACCTCGCGCATCGCCGGATCATCGGAGGTGACCACGGGCACCCCCAGCGTCATCGCCTCAAGGACGGGCAGGCCGAAGCCCTCCGCCCGCGATGGCATCACGACAAGGCTGGCGCCGGCGTACAGGGCCGCGAGATCGGCGTCATCCACCCGGCCCGTCACGGTGACGTGGTCTTCGATCCCCCGCGCCACGGCGTCAACACGCACGTCCACACCGCCCCACCCTCGCGGGCCGACCACCACCAGGGACCGTCCCCTGAGCGCGGGCTCGGCCAAGGCGTCAAGCAACGTGTCCAGACCCTTGCGAGGCTCTGCGGTCCCGACGAAGAGCAGGTAGTCCCCCGTTCCGACAAGTCGGGTGCGGCGCTCGCCGGCATCATCGGGAACCCTCAGGTGGCTGGAGAACCCCGGATGCACCACGATCACCTCTGCGACCGGATCGAGTACGTCGCGGATCTGGTCGGCCACCGCGACCGTAGCTGTCACGATAAGGTCAGCCTGCCTGGCTGCACGGGCCCCCATGCGTCGATGGAAACCCAGCCCACGCGCCGTCAGGGTCTGCGGGTGGGTCCAGGGCACGACGTCGTGGATGGTCACGACGAGCCCAGCACTTCTCTTGGGCGGGACAAGCAGGGTCGTGGCGTGGACCACGTCAGCGTCCCGGGGCGCGGGCCCCAGGCCACGCTCCCACATCCGCGCCAGCAGCTTGCTGCCGATGGGAAGCTGGCGAAGCCCGTCGGTCCCACTCAAGGCCGGCGGCCTGCGCCCGTGCCACGCGCTCCAGGGCTGGAGCCAGGACTGTGGTGCAGCGGCGGTCGTGAGTGCGACGGCGAGCTCACCGGCGTAACGCCCGGTGCCGCCCGGTACCGGCGCGAAGAGCTGATCGACGACCAGCCCGACTCTCATGTCAGCGATCCTCGCACAGCCACCCCCTCGCCTGCGCCGAGGACTCGTGGTGGTCTACGGCACGTCAGCCTGAACCACGCTGCCGCGCCCACGAACCGTCAGTGCGCCGTCGCAGGCCGGCGCGAACAACGACTCCCCCCGGCACAAGGTGATCCGGCCGCCACCAGACGAGACGAGGCTGAGCTCCCCATCCAGGCACAGCAGGATTCGAGGCCCACGACCCGGTAGCGGTTGAACGAGGTCATTCTCGAGCGTGGTGACCGAGAGCTCGAAGTCGTCCACCGGGGCGTAGAAGACCCTCGTGGCCCGGTGGAACACCTCGGGAGCGATCCGAACTGGCGCTGTGGGCACGTAGTCGACGGTGGCGAGCAGCTCATCCACGTCGACGTGCTTGGGTGTGAGCCCTGCACGCAGGACATTGTCAGAGCTCGCCATGATCTCGACCCCCAGCCCGTGCAGATAGGTGTGCACGCCGCCCGCCGGGACGTACATCGCCTCGCCCGGCTGGAGTGTGACCGGGTTGAGCAGCAACGAGGTGACCACGCCGGGGTCGCCCGGATAGGCATTGGCGAGCAACGCCACGACCTGGTCCGAGCGCGGGCACGGTGAGCCTTCGGCGAGTCTGGCGGCGCACGCCTGGGCAACCGCGCGCACCTCGGCCGGCGCCGGTCGTGTCGCGGGCTCCAGGAGCTGGGTGAACGCCGCACGGATCCCCTGGGTTGAACGCTGGCCCACCAGCAGGTCGTGCAGCTGTCTGGCCAGCGGAGCATCAAGGCCTGCCAGGACTGCCGCGCCCCGGTGCGGCGCGCGAAAGCCGCACAGTGCCTCAAACGGTGTCAAGGCGTAGACCAGCTCGGGCTTGTGGTTCCTGTCGCGGTAGTTGCGGTGCCGCGCGTCGAGCGGGATGCCGGCCGCCTCCTCGGCGGCGAATCCGCGGCGGGCCTGCTCGAGGTCGGGGTGCACCTGCAAGGACAGGGGGCGCTCGGCCGCGATGAGCTTCAACAGGTACGGCAGCTGCCTACCGAACCGAGCGAGAACGTCCGGCCCGAGGGCGGCCTGCGCGTCCGCCGCGATGAACACGTCGAGCCCGACCTGACCGTCCTCGGTCATGACCCGAGACGGCGCGCTGGGGTGAGTACCCATCCATGACTCAGCCACCGGCTCTGAGGTCGCCGGCAGTCCCCACAGGTCCGAGATGGCCGTCTTGGAGCCCCAGGCGTAGTGCTGGGCGGTGTTGGTCAGCCTGATCACGAGATCCTCGACGATTGACAGTGGGATGTCCTTGATCGTAGCGATGAGTACCTTCAATGCATGACGGGGAACTTCTGCAGGCTCAAGACGCCCGCGCCGCCGGCCGCTGTCGGGTCGGGCGTGAGCAGGGCCACGAGCCCAGCGGTCAGGCCCGTGCCGGCCGCGGTCCGGGCGGTGGTGGTGTCCTGGAACGGCAAAGACCTGCTGCCCAGCTGCCTGGACTCCCTGCTCGCGCAGACCGTCGCAGCAGACCTTGAGGTCGTCGTCGTGGACAACGCGTCCCAGGACGGCACGGCCGCCATGCTCGCGCAGCGCTACCCGGCGGTGACCGTCGTGGCCAGCGGGACCAACCTCGGGTTCGCCGGTGGTGCGGACCTCGGCGTGGCCGGCTTCGCCGGCAGGTTCATCGCGCTGCTCAACAATGACGCGACGTTCGCGGTGGACGCGATCGAGCAGATGGTCTCGGTCATGCAGGAGCCCGGCAACGAGCGGGTCGGGGCCGTCACGGCGAAGATCCTGCTGGCCGGCACGTACCGGTTGGAACAAGGACTCACCAAGGCCACCGCGCCGACCGGAAGCTTCCAGCGCGACGATGGCTGGCTCGTCCCCGCCGCTGCCGGCTCCCGCGGTGCAATCCGCGTCGTGAACTCCACGGGCAGCATCGTGAGGCGACGCGGGGCCGGCACGGACCGGGACTGGCTGCGCGCCGACGGCGAGGAGTCGCGCGACGCCGAGGTGTTCGGCTTCTGTGGCGGCGCCGCCCTGCTACGCAAGACGGCGCTGGACGGGGTCGGCGGGTTCGACCCAGAGCTGTTCCTCTACTACGAGGACACCGACCTGTCGTGGCGCCTGCGTTCGGGCGGGTGGACGGTCCGATACTGCCAGCCCGCGGTTGCCCGCCACCTGCATGCGGCCAGCTCGGACAGCGCGAGCCCGCTTTTTCGCTACTACAACACGCGCAACTCACTGATCGTGTTCGCCAGGCACGCCCCGGTTGCCGTGGCGGTGGGCTCGTTTGGCCGACAGCTGGTCGGGGGGATGCTGGCAGGCCTGCGGCGCTCGGAGCCACGCGCGGTCACGGGGGCGCGCATCAGGGCCCTGACGGCGTTCGTGCGCCGACTCCCGCGCACCAGCCGCGAGCGCGCGCGCTGGCGGACGTCTGTGGTGAGCCGCGCCGAGGTCGCCCGACTCCTGAGCAACGGCCGGAGATGATCACCTGCTCATCGGCGCCGCGACCGTGGAAGGGAACCGACAGGACGTAGAGCAGCGGGCGGGACCGGGCACTGCCCGCCACCGAAGGTCACCGACGCAGTGGCCACCGCGAGGCTAGCTGTCACGATCAGGTCAGCCCTGCCGGGCTGCTCAGGCTCCGATGAGTCGATGGAAACCCATCCCAGGCGCCGTCAGGGTCCGCAGGTGGGTCCAGGGCACGACGTGATGAATGCTCACCACGGCCCAGCACCTCTCTTGGGCCGCGGGCCCCGGCCACGCTGCCACCTGCCCTCGATCAGCTTGCTGTCGATGGGAAGCCGGCCAAGCCCGCAGGTCCCGCTCAAAGCCGGCGGCCTGCGCCGGCGGCACGCGCTCCTGGGCTGCAGCCAGGACTGTGGTGAAGCGGCTGTCGTGAGTGCGACGGCGAGTTTACCGACGTAGCCCCGCGGTGCCTGCCGGTACCGGCGCGAAGAGCTGATCGACGACCAGCGCGACCCTCAGGTCAGCGATCCTGGCACGGCGCGCACCCCTCGCGATGGCGGTGCCCGGGCAGCGCTGCCGTGAGAACCTGGCCTTTGTTCCCTGGCCTTTGTTCCCTGCCTTTGTTCCCTGGCCTTTGTTCCCTGGCCTTTTGTTCCTGCCTTTATTCCTGCCTTTATTCCTGCCGCAGTGAGCAGTAGTCATCGCGATGGGAAGGGTCCGTCGTGGTCCCCGGCAGATCAGCTATGAACCACGGTGCCGCGCCCGGGAAACGAGAGTCCACGGTCGGAGGCCGGCGCGCACGCGCCGGTGAGCTCACCATCCAGGCAAAACCGGAATTGAGGGGCCGCGCCCTGCCAGCGGGTGAACGAGGTCATTGTCGACCGACGTGACCAAGAGGTCGAAGTCCCCACGGGGCGTGGCAGACCCTCGGCGATTCGGCCGGCGGTACCGGGCAGCCGGCGGCGCCGAGCGCCTCATCTGCATGGACGGGCTCGGGGTGAGCCCCACACGCAAGAGGTTCCGCTGTCTTTGACGCGAATACCCCAGGAGTGGCCACGCGTGCTTGCTCCTCGTCCGTTCGGTCTCTGTTAGCTAGTCCATTCGCCCGATAATCGTGGCCAATTGGTCAAAGGACGAACAAAGTCCTGCGGTGGGTGTGAGGTCACGGAGAGGATTGGTACTGAACGGAAAGCTGTTTGTGACGGAATAGGTGCCTACTGACGGGAAAGTTGCTTGATGACAGGGTAATTTCCCTGACTTTAAGGGGGTGTTATTGGAATTTCGTTACCCATATGGAGATGCCATACATGTCTGTCCAATTGCGCCTTTTCACCGTGAGTCGCTGGGGGTTTGCTTTACCTAACGGTGCGATCGGCGAACCTGGCGTGAACAGAAGAGGTACTCACCGCTGGATCTGGCAGGTGTGCTCTCACCAGGGCGGGACCCGAAGCCCCCAGATCCCCGGGGGTCTCCTATGACCACGCGCAGTCGTCGGACAATGATCGTCTCAGCATCTCTGCTGGTTGCCGCCATTGCGGCCCTGCTGGCCTGGTCCGGGTTCTCCTCGCACCTGCAGACTTCAGCGAGCAGCTCCGCTGGCAGCACATCCACCCCGAGCGCAAGCACAACGCCCACCCCGAGTGCCACCACGGCGTCCCCCAGTGCCAGTACGCCGTCCCCGACGAAGCCGTCGGCCCCGTCGTCCACCACGCCCGCGCCGAACGGACCGAGCCAGGTGCCCGTATCTGGGCCGGCGCGCGTCAGCGTGGTGACCACCTTCGCCGGCTGGAACCCGACGTCAAGGGCGGTCGAAGTCGGCGGGTACGCGGCAGTGGTCGAACCCGTAGGCACGTGCACCCTCCGGCTGGTCCACGCAGGCAAGGTCGTCACGCTCAAGCACACCGCCACAGCCGACGCGACGACGGTCTCCTGCGGCGGGTTCTTCGTCCCCGGCAGCCTTCTCACCGCGGGCCAGTGGCAGGCCGTGCTCTCGTACACGTCCTCGAAATCCGCCGGCGAGGCCGGCCCTGTCACCGTGAGGGTTTCATGATGTCGGCTAGAACTCGCGTCCGCGCCCTCGTGATCGCCACCACCTGCAGCCTGGCCGCACTCCTGACGGTGGCACTGCCCTCTCAGCAGGCCCCGGCGCAGGCCGCTGACCTGCGAGCGTTCCAGGCCGGCTACATCATCAGCGATGCATCCTTCTACGACTCGGGATCGATGAGCGCGGCCGCCATCCAGTCCTTCCTCGTCCAGCACGGCAGTCTATGCAGCGCCGGCGCGGGGAGAGTCTGCCTCAAGGACTACCGGGAGACGACGGGGGCGCGCGCAGCCGACGGCTACTGCACGGGGGCGCTCGCCAGCGCAACCCAGACGGCGGCCCAGATCATCGCCAAGGTCGCGGTCGCGTGCCGGATAAACCCGCAGGTCCTCATCGTCATGCTTCAGAAGGAGGAGGGGCTCGTCACGGCGTCTGCGGGCGGGAGCGCTGCGGTCGAATACCGCTCCGCGATGGGCTACGGGTGTCCGGACACCGCAGCGTGCAGCACCAAGTACTACGGGTTCTTCAACCAGGTCTACTCAGCGGCACACCAGTTCCAGTACTACGCGAAGAACCCCTTTGGGTACTCGCACGTCGCCGGCATGGTCAACCAGGTGCTGTACAACCCCAGTTCGGCGTGCGGCTCGTCGGCGGTCTTTATCCAGAACCAGGCGACGGCGAGCTTGTACAACTACACGCCCTACCAGCCCAACGCAGCCGCCCTGGCAGCCGGTTACGGCTCGGGTGACGGCTGCTCGGCGTACGGCAACCGCAACTTCTGGTTGTACTTCACCGACTGGTTCGGACCGACGACGAACCGTTCGCCGGTCGGGTCGCTCGACGGCGCGTCGGCTACACCCGGCCTGATATGGGTGCGCGGCTGGGCACTCGACCCGGACACAACCGCCTCGATCAACATCCACGTCTACGTCGATGGCAGGGTCACCACGGCCATGAGCGCGACCGGCTCGCGCCCCGACGTGGGGCGCCTCTACGGCAAGGGCGACAACCATGGGTTCTTCGGCCCCGTGAACGCGTCCGCCGGGACGCACCAGGTCTGCGTCTACGCGATCGACTCGGCCGGCGGCAGCAACCCGCGGATCGGTTGCGCGACCGTCAAGGTCACCAACCGGCTGCCTATCGGTTCGCTCGATGCCGTCACCTCGAGCCAGGGTCGCATCCTGGCCAGTGGCTGGGCGCTCGACCCCGACACCACCTCACCCATCAGCGTCCACGTCTACGTCGACGGCCACCTCACCCAGGCGCTCACGGCGAACACCCCCCGCCCAGACGTCGGACGCATCTACGGCAAGGGCGACAACCACGGGTTCAACGGCACCGTGAACGCGCTGGCCGGAAACCACCAGGTATGCGTGTACGCCATCGACGCGACTGCAGGGCCGAACCCGCACATCGGATGCAAGAACGTGGACGTCATCAACCGGGCGCCCACCGGCGCGCTCGATCCGATCACGACCGGCATGGAGAGCTTCACGATGCGTGGCTGGGCGCTCGACCCTGACACCACCGGCCCGATCGTCGTGGACGCGTATGTCGACGGCACCCAGATCCAGGCACTCACGGCGAACACCCCACGACCCGACGTCGCACGCATTTACGCCTTGGGCGTCAACCACGGCTTCATCAGCACGGTGAACGCGTCGTACGGGCCGCATCAGGTGTGCATCACCGCCATCGACTCGTGGGGCGGGGCAAACCCCAGGTTGGCTTGCTCCACCGTCGACGTTAACGGCACCGCATTCGGCGCCCTCGACTTTGCCGTCGCCACCCCGGGCAAGATCACCGTGAGTGGCTGGGCCGTCGACCCGAACACGACCAACCCCATCAGCGTGCACGTGTACGTCGACGGCAAAGCGGCTCAGGCACTGACGGCGAACACCCCACGACCCGACGTCGGACGCATCTACGGCAAGGGCGACAACCACGGGTTCAGCGGCGCCGTGAACGCCTCGGCCGGGACACACCCCGTGTGTGTGTATGCCATCGACAGCTGGGGAGGAACCAACCCACTGATCAGATGCCAGACGGTGACGGTGCCCTGAACCTCGATCTAGAGTGAGTCGCTAAGAGGTCGAACTCAACGATCAGCGTTCCTACGCCTGGGAGCACGAATCCCCTGACGAACCCCGAGGTCACCCCGAGCTGACTGACAGGGGCGGCATACCCGCATCGACGCCAGCCTGACGCAGCCACGTGCGCCGGGCTCTGCGGGCTCATCCCCCCCGCCGGCAGCGGTTCTTATCGCCCACCCGCCTCAGCCATCGCCCGCAAACCCGTTCGCGGACCGGGCTCGTCCCTGGCCTGCTGGTCGTCCTTGCTTGACGTGACGCCAAACTAGCCAGGCAAGAAGCTGCGCATCCACGTCAGGAAGGTTTACCTCGCACGCCGAAAGCATGCAGGATCGGTTCTGGCGGACAGCCTTGCTGCTACGGTCTGTGGGTGGATCACTGGGAAGTTCCGACCGTTGTGGACATACCTGTCATCCGTTCCGAACACGGCGCCGTCGGAGTGGTCGAGAAGGACATCCCCTTTCCGTTCGCCCTCAAGCGTGTCTACTACCTCTTCGACGTGCCGTCTAATGCGGTGCGCGGCTCACACGCACACAAGTCCCTCAATCAGCTCATTATCGCTATCTCGGGAAGCTTTAGAGTCGACCTGCATGACGGGACGACAAGCACTCAATTCCTGCTCAGCAGCCCGGACACCGGACTAACCGTGCCCCCCGGTTACTGGCGCACTCTTAGTGACTTCTCAGCGGGGTCGGCCGCTCTCGTCTTCGCCTCGACGGAGTTCGACCCGGCGGACTACATTCGCGACTTTGGCGAGTTCCTGGCCTGGGCCACTCAATGACCCAGGTCCCTTTCTACGACCTGGGACAACTCGTGCGTTCGTACTCCCGGCAGATCCACACATGCCTGGACGAAGTCATCGACAGCGGCTACTTCGTCGGAGGCCCCATCACCGGTCGCTTCGAAGCCGAGTTCGCGGCCTCGGTCGGCACCGACCACTGCGTCGGAACGGGAAATGGTCTGGACGCCCTGCGGCTCATCCTCGAGGCCTACGGCATCGGAGCCGGCGACGAGGTGATCGTGCCCGCCTTCACATTCTTCGCCACCTGGCTCGGGGTCACGCAGGTCGGCGCCACCCCGGTCCCGGTCGACGTGCAGGCCTGGACGGGAAACATCGAACCAGACCTTATCCGCGCTGCCGTCTCGGACAGAACCAAAGCCATCCTGCCCGTGCACCTCAACGGACGGCCGGCGGACATGGCCAAGATCAACGCGATCGCCGATGAACTCGATCTGGTCGTGGTCGAAGACGCCGCACAGGCACACGGTGCTCGTACGGTCGGCGGAAACGTCGGAGCCCTCGGCGACGCCGCCGCATTCTCCTTCTACCCAACCAAGAATCTCGGCGCCCTGGGCGACGCCGGGTGCGTGACGACCTCTGACGAAGGGATCGCGGAACGCATCAGGAGCCGACGTTCATACGGCCAGGGTGCGAACAAATACGAACACCTCGACACGGGGTGGAACTCACGACTCGATCCGTTCCAAGCCTGCGTGCTCTCGCTGCACCTGTCACGATTGGACGAATGGACGAACAGACGCCGCGCGATCGTGGCACGCTACGCCAGTGCCCTGGGCGATGGTTCCGGAATGCTCGGGGCAGGCGACCCCGAGGACAGCGTGTGGCACCACGTCGTTCTGAGGGCGACGGATCGGCCACAGCTGCAGAGCTACTTCAGCCAGGCAGGTATCGCCACCGACGTGCACTACCCATATTGGATCGGCACGGTGGCTCCCATGCAGAGGTATCTGCTCGCGCCCGTGCATGAGCGCGACTTCCCCGGCGCCGCGGCTCTGGCCTCTGAGGTCACGAGCCTGCCGATCGGACCATGGATGAGTGAGGCCCAGGTGGACGTCGTCGTGGCGGCGCTCGAGCTCCTGCCCAAGAGCATGCTTGTTGCGGCGCTCTGATCCCAGCCCCGTCATGGCATCGGTAACGATGGCTCAGACGCCAGGTGCTGGGCAAAGCCATGCTCGCCTACTGCGACGACGCCAAGGACTTCGCCACGGTCGGCGGAGCTGACCTGTTCAACAACGCAGATTTCCCTTTCGATGACCCGCCACCGCACACCGGCCCAAGTCGAGGCCGAGCACTGTGCCAACCAGAACACCCCCCCGCACCGCGCCCCTCACAAGTGAGCTGACAGCGACAGCTCGGGGCATTCACGGCCGCGCACGTCGCGTTCTCTGGCTGGTTTGCAGACCCAGCCCGAGGATGGGTCCGATACCGAATATCGGCTCGCCCTGAACTCAGGAGGCTCAGGTTGGGTTCGGCAGCAACGAGGGTGCAACACGAACAGGGCTCATGCACCGCCCACCGGCCCAGATCGAGGCCGGGTACTACGCTCAAACCAGCGCCGATCAGGCGGTCCGTGTGCAGGCAGCCCATTGTGATCAACGCCGGGACGCTTCAACTGTCCGCCACCAGAGTTGGTGTTGGATTTGTCGTGAACGGGCAGACAACCGACTCTGTGTGGAGGGACCTCCGTGATCTGGACCCGCCGTGATCGCACTCCTGGCAGGTCAGCACTATCGAAACGCTCGCTGAACCGGGCCGACGCCTGCATCGATGCCGTGAGGGCGCAGATCGCACGAGACGACCCCCTCATCGCCGCCGAGGAACTGCTACAGATCGGCATGAAGCACGGCGTTGACCGCTTCCCGGAAGCTCTGCTCATTGACGGAAGGCTCGATGACCCCTCCGCGAGCGGCGCAAGGGCCGCGCTGACGTCCGCGCTGGGCCGGGAGTCCGACGGTTCGCGAGAACCGCACCCGCTGTTCTCGCGCTCCTTCTATTTGTGGGCGAATCCCGACGTGGCGGACTCGAGCGTGCCACCCTGGCTGCACTACCAGCGGTACGGGTATCGGGAGGCCCGGTCGCACCATCCGCTGCTGGACATGGACTACATGACCCAGTGGGCTCCGGACGTTGCGCGCTCCGAGGTCGTCGACCGCTATCTGAGGGATCCCACGCTGTGGACGATCGACACCTCCCCGTACGTCGACTGCCAGAGCTACGTCCTGCACGGAGGATGGTCAGGTACGTCCAGTCCGATTGGGCAGATCGTTCGCGCCGGCGCCGGCGAACCCTGGGTTCATCCGCGGCTGATCGCGATCGATGCCGCCATGGCGGACTCGACCAAGGACGCGCTCGGTCCCGTGGTGTTGCTGTTGGCGCGCAATCATCCTGCGTCGATGTTCTCCAGCGTGACCATGTGGCGGCCGGCGGCGCACAGTCCTGCCAGACCGTCGTACCGGGGACCTTTTACGGTCGTTCCCGGCTTCTTCATCGGCTCCGAGGGCGCCGAACTGTGGTCGGATTCTGGCCTCGCCATGAGTCCAGATCTCTCCCTGGTGCGGTTCTCCCAGGGCCTGGTGGGCCTGGAGGTCGGCGATCTGGTCACGGTCGATGAGCTCCGTTTCGTGTGCGGCGCACTGCGACGCGATGGCCTCGCTGAGATGGTGGACCCTGGGCAGGGGACCGTTGCCGTGAGCCCGGCGAGTTGGGCCCAAGAGCGTGCCCTGCGTTACCTGGTCGAGCGCAGCGGCGCGCAGGGCGTCACGGTGCTGCCGTGGGGACACCAGGTGCGGGTGGCGGCCGGTTCGATCCGGCAGGCCGGGCCATCCGCCGAGGCTCTGCCGGCGTGGCACTGGCCAGACATCGACCCGCGTGACGTGGTCTTCGTCGACGCGGGCCCGCTGGGGGTCACGTGTGCTGCCGAAGCGCGGGTCGGCGAATGGCTCCGGCGGGGCGCCTCACTGGTGCTGATCGACGACGCTTCGATGGAGCGCTGGGTGTCGGCGTTCGTCGACCGGGCGAACGTGGTCGCCACGCCTGCGACCGAGGAGTTCGTCGGGGCTGTCGTTGCGCGGGATCGGATAGCCGTACTCGAGACGAACGGGAAAGCCCAGCAATGACGACCACCGCGGGGGTAATCGCCGCTTTTAACCAGCAGGAGTACATCCTGGAGGCCGTCACCAGCCTGGTCGGTCACGTCGACGAGGTCGTCGTCGTGGACGACGCCTCAACCGATGCCACCGGCGACGTACTGGACGAGATGTCGTTCGACAACCTGCTCGTGCTCCATAACGAGTCCAGCCAGGGAGTTTCCCGATCGTTCAACAGGGCGATCACGCAAACGTCCTCCCATCTGATCCTCATCCAGGGTGGGGACGACCGTTCGCTGCGTGACCGATCGGACCTGCAGAAGGCCGCCATCACCGATCCCGCCGTCGCCATGGTCTACAGCGACCCGAGGATCATCAACACCGCAGGTCGTTCGATGCCGCATTGGCTCGCACCGGAGTTCAACCACCCTGAACCGGCCGATCCCCTCGCCGCACTCGCTCTGGGCAACAACTTCATCTGCGCCCCCTCGGTGGCATTCCGGCGTACCGACTTCCTCGAAGCCGGGGGCTTTCACGCGGGACTCGACCTGCTTCAAGACCACGACCTGTGGCTGCGGCTCGCGGAGCGTGGCGACCTGCGAAAGTTGGATGTCCCCGTGGTGGAGTATCGCAAACACGGAAGGAACGTCTCACGAGAGTACGTGGGACTGGACTCCCCGAGACAGCGCAGGATGCGAGTCGAGCAAGAGTTCGTCTTCAACCACTTCCTTCGAACTGCCAAGGCCCCCTCGCGCCTGCGCATCGCCCGCGCGATCGGGCTCGACACGGTCGCCTTCGCCGCGATGAGCCCCGAAGACCAGGTGACCGTGATCCAGCTGTCGCATCCTGACCGAATCGTGGTGCGCAGCGGTCTCTCGCACCTCGTCGAGCTCGCTGGTGGCGTTGACCCGGAGGCTGCCTTGGCACGTCTGGGCCTGACCTTGCGCGACCTGGACCGGTTTTCCTCCCTCGCAGACCACGACAACCTCGGGGAGTTGCGCCGGGCCCTGTCAAGGACCGGCAAGGCTGACCGACGCTAATCTACGGTCATGGCGACAATTGACCCGGAAGCACGTGTTGATCCAGGCAGCCGTATCGACGACAGCGCGGTGATCTGGCGTGGGACCCATGTGCGGGAGAACGCTGAGATTGGGGCCGGAACCAGCCTGGGTCAGTTCGTGTACGTCGGCCCGGGCGCCAGGATCGGACGAAACTGCAAGGTCCAGAACGGCGCCATGATCTACGAACCCGCGGTGGTGGGCAACTGCGTATTCATCGGCCCCAACGTCGTGCTGACCAACGACCGCGCGCCGAGGGCTGTCACGACCGACGGCCGAACAAAATCGGCCAGAGATTGGACGGCTGTGGGGGTGCGGATCGATGACGGCGCTTCGCTGGGAGCCGGCGTCGTGTGCGTAGCTCCCGTGGTCGTCGGAAGTTGGGCGTTGGTCGCCGCAGGTGCCGTCGTCACCCATGATGTCCTCCCATACGCCCTAGCAGCGGGTGTTCCGGCGAGACGGATCGGTTGGGTGGGACCGGCAGGCGAACGGCTCGTCAGAAGCGATGAGGATTGGGTGTGCCCCATCGACGGAAGTCGCTACCGAGAAGAGGGCGACGGGGATTCCGCCCTGCTCACTCCTGTCGACACGCAGAGGCGAGCACGACCCGCGTGAGGCCGCTGAGGATGAGAAAAGGCGGCGCGCAGGCGGGATATGACGCCTTCGAGGAGCAGCTCACCGGTCTGGTCCGACGCTACTGGCGCACCAATGCGACCGGTTCGCTCGACTCGGCGCTTCGCTCTGTGGTCAGCCTCCCTTCCGAGCCGTTGCCGCACACGGTCGCCTACGAAGTGACATCGTTCCAGGGATGGCTCGGGACGGGGGATGGTTTCGCTGTGCGCACCCGGCGGCTGCGCAGCATGAACCGTGGTTACCGAATCACGTTCGAGAAGCAAGGCCGGCCTGATGTTGACGAGCACCTCGGATCGCCCGGGTGTGCCTTGGGCTTTGCCGTCCGCGTCATCGGGCCTTCGAACCTGCCACCGTTCACCTTTGGCGTGACCGATCGCCGGGGCAATCTCTACCCTTTGAAGGCATCCAATCCGGTCGCCGCAAAGACCCTCACGTCGTTCTGGCCGTGGAACGGTCAGGTGATCTCTGCCAAGACGAGCAGCACCACTGGCACCCCCGTGGGCTACATCGATGTCGTGACAAAGATCCCGTGGGCGTCGGGCGACAAGTCAACCTGGCTTGCCGCACTGGTCAACCGGTTTCCGGCCGAGGTCTACGAGCTCGCACAGCACTCCAGGGATTGCGAACTGGCGGCGACGGCGGCGGAGCACCTGGGTGCTGTGCCATACAACGCCGAGTGGGCCGACCGGTTCGGGATGCTGGCTGGTGAGCGCCCCAGCGGTCAACGGTCCGACCTCGCTCCGCTGGAGATCTGCAGACATGTGGTCCAGAGCGCCCCCGGCATGGTGACCACCCACGTCCCTCGTCCCGAGGGGATCAGGCACCGCGACGTATGGGTCTATCGCTGCGGCACTGAGCCTCTGCCCGTACCCGATCAGAAGTGGCTGGTCGTCAAGGACGCGACGGTTCAGGATGGGGGAACGATCCTCTCGCGGGGTCGACTCATAGTCTACGAAGAGTCAGCGGATCCGAGCCTCGACTTCGTCTCAGGCCAATGGGATAGCGTTTTTGGCTCCCCGTTCCTGACTGACCGGGCGCTGGTGCGCCTCCGAGAGAAATCGTCGCGACGACTCCCTGAGGGGGTTCTCCTGTCAGGACGCAATGACGACAACTGGTATCACTGGATGGTCGAGTATCTGCCTCGGTTGTTCCAGGTCGACGCGTCGGTGCCCAGCTCGGCGCCGTTCATTGTCAGTTCGCGAACCCCGCGCGCGGGGATCGAGGCGCTTGAGAACTTCGCTGATCGCCAGATCGTCGTCATTGATGCCGCCCTTGCGCATGAAGTCGAAAAGCTGCACGTTCTCGCGCCGCCGGTACAAGTGCTGGACACGACGCGTGTGCCGTGGAGCCAGGGTCTGTCAATGAACGCAGCCCCGCTGCGGGAGTTCCGCCGGCGGCTAGGACTCGGCGACCATCCTCTGGAGGGCAACGGCAGACGGGTGTTCCTGCGGCGCACGTCGTCGCGACGAGGCCTGATCAACGAGCCGCAGCTCGCCCAGATCGCGGGTCGCCTGGGCTTGGAGCTCGTCGACCCCTCTGATCTCAGTTGGCGAGAACAGGTCGAACTCTTCTCGTCCTCCTCGCTCGTCGTCGGCGCAAGCGGAGCCGTCATGGCCAACTACCTGCTCATGGCCCCGGGGAGTCGGGTGCTTGCCCTCACATCTGACTCCCTGGCAGACTTCGTGCTGCCCGCTGCGCTCGCCGGCATCAGCGAGGCCTCGTTCAGATATCTCACTGGTCCGAACAAGTCGGCCCTCAAAGATCACCTGGCACTGAACAGATGGCTGCACTCATCGTTCAGCGTCCGGCCCAGGCAGTTCGAGCGGGCAGTGCGTCATGAGATCACGAGCCTTGGAGAAGCGCTCGCGGTCGCCCCGCGGCGCGATCTTCCATTTCGACCGCAACAGCAGACTGACCAAGAAATTGTGTTGCGCCCCGATCACTAACCAGATCGATCTGCCCCAGACGAGCGAACTCATGCGTCGTAGCTTCCGGATGAGCTCACTTTCGAGCAGTCGTTCCACCATTTGGCCGAGCTTCTGGCCGAGGTGCCGGTTGCGGCCCACCGCCGATCACGGGTTGGTGCCACGGTTAGGTTGCAACCGCCGCAATGCTAAGGACACGCGTCAGAATAACTTAGGTTTTAGGGTGTAAAGGCTCTACCGTCCTGCTATGACCGACAGCATGCGGGAGGCGGAGTCTGTGGGGCGTGGATACGCGGTGGCTACACCGGCATCTGGACGAGCGGCAGCGTCGGTTGCTGTTGGGTTCGGAGGCTGCCGAGTTGGGGCGAGGTGGGATCAAGGCTCTCGCTGAGGACCCGATGTCTCAGCTGGTGTGGACGATCAAGTCGACCCGAAACCTGGCCGGGGCGTTGACCGCGATGGGGCATCCGGTCTCGGACCGGCCGGTCGGCCTGCCTTCCCACTTTCCATGCAGCAGCCGCAGACCAGGCTCGCGTCGCCTTTATGCCAGACACCTACTGGCCCTTGACAGGTAACCGCCAAACTCTTCCCGGAGCCCCAAAAACGCCCCGCTTTCGATGTCACCTATTACGTATTTCGACACTTCATCAGCGATTCACTTGCGGTCGCCTTCCCTGATCCCCACCGGACACCTCAAGGGCGCCTTTTCCTCATCGATCACCACGCATGGCATTCAACCGACGCAGCATGAGGCGGTTTGGAGCCTCCCCCCGCAGGGCGACTCCGAAGGGCCACAAAACCTTCATCAACTGCACAGCACCGCACCGCCATCACCTGGACCGACCTACCGAGCCCAGGCTCCAGCGCCCGTGGCATACTTTTGGCTACGTGCATCGCTACCCGACGTCTTCGTCATGTCAGCCATCGTCATGGTGATACCCCGAAGGCACGCCATAAGTACTGGCTACATTTCAGGACCGCAAAACAACCAACGGTGCAGGTCAGGGTGCAGATCAGGGCTCAGACGACTCGTATCTTCGGGCTATTGGAAGCGGCCAACGAGCATCGCGCCCGCGACCAGACTTCGTGCCCGCGAAGTCGGTGGACTGGCCAGTGGCCCCGCACGATGAGGCCGGCCATTCAGCCGCCAGATGGTCATCGCAAGCATTGGGTCCGCGGATTGACACGACAAGACTCACCAGTGTCATGGGTACCCCCCGTTTGCGGAGGACTCCTACTCTAGCCCTTCTACGTCATTGCGATCTTTCCACGGGAGCGTCGGTCAAGCAGGTGCAGACAGTGCGAGTTTTCGACTCGACAGAAGTCACGCGGCAGACGTATGGCCGCCTTTGGCTTGGAGATGACGACCACAGCAGATCCGTCATCAACGCCATAGTCGGCGCTGCCAAAGACCAGATTCGCACTGACGGGGTCGTTCAACTGCGTTTATGCACGGTGACAGGCATACGAGATCGAGACTGCCTCCCTTGCAATGCCCATAAATAAGGGCTGCGTCGGGTTGGAGCCGGTGGATGGTGAAGGTGCGGGTGACAGTGCGGACGGCGGGTGTGTCGTCGGGTCGTCGTGGGTAGCGGTGGGGAGCCGCCGCGTTTGCTGGCTCGGGGTGAGGAGCGTCCGGGGCGCTTGCGAACGAGGTTCGCCTTGGCGGTGAGCTGGGCGGTCAAGTGGGCGAGGGCGCGGGTCATGGCTGGAGTCACGGCGTATTCGACCTCCTCGAGACGAAACTCAGGCTCGTTGTTTTGGGATCCGTACTACTGGCGGGGCGCACGATCCTGCGGGCGATCGCCGGCGCGGTCGGAGACCAGGCTTCTAAAGTCCTGAACCCCAACAATCGCCACGTCATGCGACGGATTAGGGGGTGAACAGGCAGCCCTTAACCGTGAACAGCACACCGAACGGTCACGTCTGAAGAGCCATAGACAGGTCTGTCAAGTCTTAGGCGAAAAGCATCAGGATACTCCGGCAGGCTCACTCTCGGCGGTAGACTGCGAGCGCCGCGATCTCGGAGGCAGTTCTCTCAGCATGAGTATAAGAGTCGGAGCCAGGAGCCCGATGAGTTTCAAGGGGATCAAATATCGAACTTCAATCTGCACAACAGCGAAAGGCGCGAGAATGGCCAACGCCATCACTGGAATGATCAGCAGCACCCATCTCCCTCGTACAGCGAGGATACACCCGGTCACAATCGCCGCGACTAGTAACGCAAGATAAAGCAACCCTTGACCCGGATTCAGGTTGTTCGATGACGAATACGAAACGGGGCCGGATTCATAGTTCGTTTTCACGTGGCCGTAAGACCCAATCTCGTCTGCGAACCACTGCTCAGTCACATATGAAACACGGTTCCCCACGAACTGTAACGGATGGTTTACTACTGACACAAAGAGCGCGTTCCGGAGTTCTCTAGGAGTAAATATCTTTCCACCAGATTCGGCGTGATGAATCAGTGCACACTCGCCCGGATCGATATCGCAGCCCAGCGTCGACCCACCGTCCAGCTCCCACTGAGGGACGGTATCGAGTTGCCGGCTCTTCCATACATTTACGTAGAAGAGGTCTTCGGTCATAACGAACTGTGTACGCCCCCTGTCCTGTTGTACGTAGGCAGTATATGGCTGCATGAGGATAGGGACAGTGAGAGCCGCCGAAATCAACAGGATTGCCTGGTGTCCGAGATCAAGAGCGGGCAGCCCTCGAATCCTCTTTATGACGACCATTGCCGCTATAGCAAGTGCAAGTGCATCTAGAGCCCACGGCAACAATTGGTATGCCGAGCGCAGATAGATTGCCGCAGCAAACGCGATACCAACATAGATCCCATCGCGAATCCACACCTGCACGGGCGCGGCGGAACGAACGCGATTGACAACCAGGGCCAACCCCAGCAGGAACAAGCCCGCCGCAAGCCCGTCCGCGTAGAACAGCCCTTCGTCAAACATCCACGACTGGAATGGCGACGTCCCCAGGATTGCGAGCTCCACGAGGAGCACAACCACCGCCGGTTTCACGCTACGCATGAACGGCCAGGTCAGCACGGCGAGCGTCGCACTCCATAGGAGAGCGGTGATCAACCCGAGTGTGACGCCGTAATCTAACGGAGAAAAACGAATGATTCCAGCATCAAGCCACACCATTCCAGGAGGCCAAAGGTTGAGCACCCACGCCCATTCCGGCGTATTCTTCCCCGTGGCTACGAGGCTCAAAGCCGCCCGCAGATATGAACCGGCATCGCTGAAGCCAAATATCTGCGCCATCCGCTCAGGCGCTAATTGCAACGTGACAAGACCGTGGGGAGTGTTCAGGCCCTGGAAAAAGATAAACACCAGCATCACGAGGAATTGACCCAACCAGTGCCCTGTAATGAGGTACCGTGGCTCGCTCAGTCGCCGTTTCAACTCGATACCGAGCTTGTTCTGCGTCCCTGAAGAAGTCGTGGTCGTCATCGAACCCACTCCGTGAGCACAAGGACAGCCACATAGGACAAGACCAGGAGTAGAATTGACACTCCGAGCGAAATCCACCTACCCACGCCAGACCCCCTGACTCGTGCCCGAATCCCGGACAGGCATTTCGATATCCGCATAGGCGTGACGCTGATTCACCAGGTATTTCGGTCTTTCCTGCATGCTCCTGAAGTACTGGGGAGCAAGATACCTGCCGAGAATGCCAATTGTGATCATGTGAGAGCCGAAAAAACGTGGTACCAGCCCCACTTCGTAGTGAAGCCGGCTACTAGCCTCTCGTCAACCAGATAACCGGTCAGAACGTAGAGAAACAATGTATCACCAAGGAGGCCGCAGCCGAATCCTGGCCGTGTTGCCAATTGCAGTGTAACGCCACCATGCCCGGTACTCATATTCATTGTATGCCTGATGCCCCTCGACAGGTTTCAACTGGGGCGGTATCGCTGAGGCCGCTACTCCGGCTCCTGGCATGCGTCGCAGAATATCTTGCTTCATCCCTGCCGGGCCCTTGCGCGCGGGCCAGCAAGCGGTTGTGGCACGCAGCCCAGTAAGAGCTCAAGAAAGTGCCAGCTGGGCTGCCATCAGTCCTGCGACCGTGGTTTCTCTCTCCCGCCCCCCGGAGGTGCAGCCCTCCACCACGTTGTCCAGAAGCACCGACTCCAGCTTCTTCTCGGCTTCCTCGTACACCTCGACGTGGCCCTCCGATGCACGGATCGCCACGAGGTAGCTGGCCAGGAGGATCGTGCAGGACCCGGTCGCCGTGATCGAGAGCCACAATGCCCACCGCAACGGGCAGGTCAACCAGATCTCGCTGCGAAGAGACGCCACCTGTCATAGCAACCAAGCGCGAGCGCCTCGCGACAACGCGCACCGCGAATACGTCGCGTCGGAGGCAATCACCTCGTAGTCGTATTGCGTCATATTCGTCAGTTCCTCTGTCGGGGCGTCTCATGTTCTTCCTGCCCATTCGTGAGCCACGCCGACGTCTCACGAACAAGAGCAGGCAGCGGACGAAGTAGCAGCCCAGCTTCGCTGGCAAGCTCCTCCATGAGCCGACCGTCGCCGAAGTAGCGGTCAGCGACCAAGTCAGGGTCCCAGGTGCGCCGCACGACGCCGACATCCAGATCGTGCACTTGCGCCACCAGGGCCGCGAGGTCCCCGATCTCCACGATGGTGCCGCACGTGTCAAACACGGCATCACGACCGGAGAGCGCCAACCACAACGAAAGCGCCACAACTTCGTCGACCCCGCAGTACGACCTGAAGACGGGTCCACGAGCCTGGACCTCGATCGGGCCGCCCACCGTCGCCATCCCAATCATGCTGCCGAGCGCATACAGCCCCGGCTTCGTCATCCGGGCCCCAGCCACGCTGAACACACGCGGAATCACGCAGACGCCTCCCACGTCCCCCATGGCAGCCCGGAAGGCGAGCTCGTCCAAGTGCTTTAGCGTTCCGTATGGATCGGCACGCAGGTCTGACACGAGCCGACCAGTCGATGAGTAGACCGCACCCGAGCTCGCAACCACTACGTGCCGTGGCTTGTGCTTGGCTATCGCGGCCAGAACCGTGGCGGTGATCGTGACGTTCTGGCTCGCATAGCGGTCGACTCCGAGTGCGGCGATCTTGTCCCGGGTCAAGAATGCGAAGTGAAGCAGAGCTGTCGGCGGGGGATCCTGGGAGACGAGATCGATCAATGATCGCACCGTGACGGTTCTGCCATCCGACACCACCACCTCACGTACGGAGCTCGCGTACCCCACAACCCGAGCGGCAGCCTGGTCGCCGAGCGCCTTGTAGAGCAGGTCGAGCGCCACGGCACCGAACCAGCCCGTAGCGCCAGTCACCGCGACGAGCTCATCCGTGCCGCGGAGCGCGTCGGCGACTAGGTCGACCGGTCGCACGCGGGCTCGTTGAGGAGCTGTCATCGAAATTCTCCGCTTACTACTCGTTAAGTGCACCCCGAGGCAGTTAGCCCTTTTGCACTCTCCAAGCTCATCAGGTGCCTTCCATTTCTGTGGGTGCGACAGAAGGTTCCATCGATCCGAATGGTCTCCCGAATGCCATCTTTGGGTAAGCGTTTAGATCCCCGTCGATATCCAAGTGGAGAAGGGCCGGGCGGTTATCGATTGCGGTCATTTCCTTCAGAGCAACCATGAGGTCATCATGACTTTCAGCGTGCCAGGCGGGAACGCCATAGGCATTTGCTACGGCGCAAAAGTCAGGGGCGCTGTAACCCCATTTCGTAGAGTAGTAACGAGACTCGAAGTATGACTGCTGGAACTGCCTCACCATCCCGTGACAGCCGTTATCGAATATTACTATCCGCACTGGTAACTGCAGGTGAACGAGAGTCTGCAGCTCCTGGATATTGCATTGAAATCCACCGTCACCAGCGATGAGGCCGACAACGCCGGAGCCCGTGCCGAGGGCGACTCCGATCGCCGCTGGCAGACCGAAACCCATGGAACCCATTCCGCCGGAAGTCATGAACCGCTGCTCCGCGCCGAGCTGAATGCTCTGTGCTGCCCACATCTGGTGCTGGCCTACATCGGTAACGTATGCGACGACGTCAGTCCACGTATCGCTCAACTGCCGGACCGCCAGATTGGGATTGATGCCAGTTTCAGGAACGTTCTCATCAGTATCCGGCCAGGCATTCTTGCGTTGAGCGATCTCAGCGAGCCACCGCTCGGTCCCTGTTGTGGCCGAGTCCAGCGCAGATCGGGCGTGCCTAATAAAGGATGCTAGGTCGTCGTGCAGGACATCGCATCCTGGGACCCTAAGGTTGAGCTCGGTCTCGTCCACATCCACGTGGAAAATCGAACGCCCCTGGCGGAAGCCATCAATGTCCGAGCCTGTTTGCCGTACGTCCATTCGACTCCCCAGAACGAGGAGGACATCCGATTCTGCGATTGCCCAGTTGGTCCACCGATTGCCGTAACTGCCCAAGAAACCCACCCGCAGTGGAGACGACGCAGGTATAACGTCGATACCCATCAGCGACGTCACCACCGGAACTTGCCACGCGTAGGCGGCCTTCCGAAACTCATCCAAGACCCCCGCTGCTCGAATTCCGCCGCCCGCGACCACGAGAGGTCTCTTGGCCCCCGTCAGTGCCACTTTCAGTCTGGCGAGGAAATCCGAACGATCGGCACTCCGAGCCACAGATGTCGGCGGTTGCTGGGTACTCATGTGCGGAGCCAGGGATGAATCGGGGATCAGGGCCCGCTGCACGTCCATGGGAATATCCAGAAGCACTGGCCCTGGCCGCCCACTTGTCGCGATGGCGAAGGCCTCAGCAAGGTCCCCCGGAAGATCCTGTGGATTCATGGTCATCTTGGACCACTTCGTGATGGGCTTCGACATGGCCACGATGTCGGTCTCCTGAAATCCGCCTTGTCTGCCCCGCCCGTCTTGGCGGATCTCGTATCGGTTCACTTGACCGGTGATGAAGACCACGGGAATGGAATCGAAGTAACAGCTACCGACCGCCGTGAGCAGATTAGTGGCACCGGGACCACTGGTCGCCATGGCCACAGCCGGTTGACCGGCGGCGCGCGCGAACCCCTCAGCGGCAAAGCCAGCGCCTTGCTCGTGGTGCATGCTGACAACCGTCAACCGCGGGTTCTGGTGCATGGCATCCAAGAGCACCGTGACCATCCCGCCCACCAATTCGAAGACGTATGTCACTCCAAGATCGGGTAGTGAAGACGCCAGACGGCTCGCTACGGTTTCGCCTTCATTCACGGCTGTCGGCCTTTCGTCTCGGGCTTGAATGTCTTGCCAAGCGAACTGCACTGAGTCGATTCCTGGTGGTACGCGTTGGCTCAGGCTGTCTACTCACCTGGTTGACCGAGACGCTTCTGACTTAAAGGCCAACTCGGCGACGCACAATGAAGTTTGGCCGCTGCTTAACTTCCTCGTAGATGAGCCCAATGTACTCACTCATAACTCCGATCATCGAGAACAAAATCCCGAAAAGCAAGAGAATAAAACCGACAAGCGTGCCAAAGCCCGCAAATGGCACCCCAGAGAAAATAAAGCGAAGAGAGTAAACGATAAGGAGTATCGCTGAGATGAGCGAAACGGACAGCCCGGTCACTGTGATCAGGCGCAACGGAACGTACGAGTGCGCGAAGATACCCTTGACAGCCAAGTCGAGGACCTTCAGCGAATGAGCCTTCGACTCCCCCCCGAAGCGGGGCGGGCGCTCATGCGGAACACCGATCGATTTGTATCCCGCCCACGCGAACAAACCGCGCACGAAGCGGTTGCGCTCCTGCATGTGATTGATGGTCTCATAGACGGCACGATCCACGAGGCGAAAGTCGCTGGCATTGCGTGGAATAGCCCTGTCCGTCAACTTCCCGGCCAACCAGTAAAATGCCTTGCTGTTGAATGTCCGCAACGGTCCTGTGCCCTGTCGCTCGCTGACAACCATGTAGATGTTCTCGTAACCCTCCTCCCATTTGCGAAGAAAGTCAGAAATGAGCTCGGGCGGGTCTTGTAAATCAGCAGTCATCACCACGGCTGCGTCACCACTCGCGTGCGCAAGTCCCGCAGTCAACCCGCCATCCATGCGGAAGTTGCGGGCCAGCTGCAGGATCTTGAAGCGGGGGTCGCCCACGTGAATGCGGTTCAACTTTTCCCAGGTGTCGTCCTCTGAACCGTTCTCAACGACAATGACCTCGAAGTCATAGGCAGCCTCGACCTTTATCACCGCCTGCAGGCGCCTGGCCAGCTCGTCCACACATTCGGACTCGTTGTACGCCGGGATGACCACCGAGATGAGCTTGCGCGGCACCGGCGGAGTTCGCTGGCCGGCGGGCGAGTCAAGGAGGTCGCTCACAGCGTTCCCTGGTCCGGGCGCGACGCTCGCGCCCGACTGAGGGGTGCTGATCACTACCACACCTTCCAAGGGGCCGTTCCCCGGTCCCACATCTCGTTGAGCAGGACGGACTCGCGATAGGTGTCCATGGGCTGCCAGAAACCGTCATGCCGGTACGCAGCCAACTCACGCTCGGCGGCGAGCCGTTCCAGCGGTTCTTGCTCCAGCATCATGTCATCGCCGTTTCGCAGGTAGTCGAACACGGACGGCTCGAAAACAAAGAATCCAGCGCTGACCCAGTCGTCCATCTGCGGCTTCTCCCGAAAACGCTTCACAAGGGAGTCCTCAACATCAACGAGTCCGAACCGTGAGAGGGGACGGACAGTCGTGATGGTCGCCTTACGCCCGTGCTCGGCGTGAAACGCGAGCAACTTGGACACGTCCAGGTCAGCCAAACCGTCGCCGTACGTCACGATGAACCGCTCACCTTCCACAAAACGCTCGATACGCTCGACCCTTCCGGCAGTCAACGTTGTGGATCCAGTGTCAGCGACCGTCACGTGCCAGTCACTCTCTAGGTGATCGTCATGAAAGACGAGATCGCTGGACTTCCCTAGCGTGATCGTGAAGTCGTTGTTGTGAGCGGCGTAGTTGAGGAAGTACTCCTTGATCTGCTCGCCCTTGTATCCGACACAGATCACAAAGTCCGTGATCGAGTACGCTGAGAAGGACTTCATCAGGTGCCAGAGGACCGGCTTACCGCCGACCTCGACCATAGGCTTCGGACGGAACTCCGTCTCCTCCCGCATCCGTGTACCCAGACCACCTGCCAGCAGCACAGCCTTCATAGATCCGGCCTCGCCTCCCGTAGGAACAATGATCAGTCTCGGCGTCAGCCATCGCCCCGCCTCTGACAGCAAAGTCTAGCCCGGATCCCTATCCCTTTCTGGGTGCCCGTCGGCGATCCCGGTCTAGTTCTCCCCATGGCCATGCCGCCCAGAGCGGTATGCTCAACCACCCCGCTCTAACCAGAGGAGACCTGTGAAGGACACGCTCCCGGCCCGCCGCAGGAGAAACGCGCCCGGTCAAGGAGTACGCCCAGACAGCCCTCGTTCAGCACGACTACGTCGCCGGTAACGAGATCGTGACCGTTGCTGCGGGTTTCCCGCCACGCTCAGCCCAATCATTGATGAAGGGTCTCAGACCAGTCTTCGTCGACGTCGATGCCGGACAGGACGACACGTGGTTCAAACGTTTCGAGTAGAAGTCGTGGAAAATCTCCGCAACTCCGACACCGATGTGACGCAATCATTTCGGCTCCGTATCTTCCCCGGTCTCCACCACGGGCTGCCGGACTATGCCGCATATGCACTCCTTTACTTCGTCCATGGGCGGAGCCGGGGCTACTGACATGCACTGTCTCATCACTGGTCACACAGGTTTCAAAGGAGCTTGGCTTGCGCTCCTCCTCACCGAGCAGGGGCATAGCGTCTCCGGACTTGCGCTCGACCCAGCTCACGGTTCGTTCTATGAGAGGGCGCGTTTGTCAGAGCTGTTGCTGCGCGACATGCGCGTCGACATCCGTGACGGGGCCGCCACACGCCAGGCAATCACGGCCGTGAAACCGGACGTGGTGCTGCATCTTGCGGCTCAGGCCATCGTGCGCGAGTCGTACCGAGACCCGCGCTACACATACGAAACGAACACGCTCGGCACCCTCAATGTTCTTCAGGCCGTCGAGCACACGTCAAGCGTGAAGGCCCAGGTGATCATCACGACCGACAAGGTCTACCGCAATGTGAACCAGATCTGGGGGTACCGAGAGTCCGACTCATTGGGTGGCGTAGACCCGTACTCTACGTCGAAGGCTGCGGCGGATCTCATCACGCAGTCCTGGATGAAGACCTCCGGTTCCAGCGTACCGACAGCCATCGCCCGAGCCGGAAACGTCATCGGTGGCGGTGATGTATGTGCCGACCGTCTCATGGTGGACCTCATCACCGCGTTCTCAGCCGGCCAATCCGTCCGAATCAGGAATCCCGAGTCGATTCGGCCTTGGCAGCACGTGCTGGACTGCCTTCATGGATATCTAGAACTCACTGACGCGCTCCTGCGGGGCGAGTTTTCGGGCGAGGCCTTCAATTTTGGACCTGACACCGGCTCATTTGTCCAGGTTGGAGCCGTGGCCAAGGCCGTCGCTGCGCTTTGGGGGACGGATTCGCTTGTCGAGGTCGACGCAGGGCCTCATGTCCACGAGGCGGCGATTCTTGCTCTGGACTCGCGCAAAGCAGAACTGATGCTTAAGTGGCGGAGCATGCTCAAGTTTCACGAGGCTCTAACGTGGACCGTGGCTTGGGAAAAACAGGTCCGCGCGGGCGGTGACGCCAGGGCGGTGAGCGTCGCCCAGATCAATGAGTTCATGCGTCTTGCCCATAGTGACAGTGGTAGTTGACCGCCCGTGGGCAGATCCTCATGACCCATTTGCGCTCAGGCACGGCCTCGTACAGCCGACAGCGGTGTCGGCTGGAGCAGTTCCTGACGTGGTCCGAACTGGTGGTGTGTCTCCAAAATACATAGCCGTTTTTGGTAGGCTGTCTGCATGAACAGGACTGCAGCCCCGTTGGTCATGTCCGCCGGTCAGCGCGAGGCGTTGACGTTGCTGGCCCGGTCTTCGACAGCGGCACATCGTGAAGTGAAACGGGCCACGGTGTTGTTGATGGCCGCCGACGGTGTCGCTAACTTCAAGATCGCCGCGAGCGTTGGGGTTACCCCGGTCACGGTCCGCTTGTGGCGGGCAGGTTCGCCGATGAGGGGCTATCAAAGTTCGGCCAAGTGCGTGAAGGGCGTGGCCGTAAGCCGGGGATCACGGCGGCCTGGGTCGAGGAGATCGTGCGCCTGACCCAGCACGAAAAGCCTTCCGGTGAAACGTATTGGAGCTGCCGGTCGATGGCCAAACAGGTCGGGGTCTCTCCGGCTACGGTTCAGCGGATCTGGTCCAGGCGCGGTCTCAAGCCGCACCTGGTCAAGACGCTCAAGCTGTCCAACGACCCACTGTTTGAGGAGAAGCTCATCGACGTTGTCGGGACAACGAGCCCAAAGCCTTCGTCTGGACCGCCACCGTAGAATCCATCCTGACCAAAGTCCGCCGTGGCCGAGTCGCGCTCGACCAAGCAGTCAGTCAATGACGAAACACACCACTGATATGTAGTGGGGTCTTGTCAAGGGGCGGGGTGAAGCGGCGCCCGATTGTTTCTCGGGCGCCGCTTCGGGGGGCCGGACCAGGCTGACGAGTTGGCGTGGTTGTCGGTACGCGACGGCGCGGTCAGACTGATATGCGCGGGTTGGTTACCGCAGGACGGGCTGTTCGGCTGGAGCGCTTCTGCTGGTCTAGACAGCGAGCGTGACCTCGGCCGGTGAAAACCGTTGCTGCTCATAGTGGTGTCGCAGATCGCTCCACGCGCGGCCGCCTCCTGGTCGTCCTGGTCCGGCTGCTGTGGGGGGTGGGGTGAACGGAAACCGCTGATGGCGACGCTCGGGGCCAGGAGGGTCATTCCTCGATCCGGGCGATTCCTGCCGGTGCGTGGGAGGAGTCACCGTGGAGCACGCGCAGCGCAGCGAGCATGAACGACGTTGACGCCGAGGAGCATTGGCAGACCATGGCGACCGAGGAACGGCCCTGGCGGGTCCTACTGTGCCGGGGCCCGCTACTTGCCATCGTCTGTGTCCGGCTGCCCTTGCCCGGTGAGTTATTCGTCCATGACGGCCAGGGACCAGCACCAGCCGGCCAGCTCGCGGGCGATCGCGACGTTCGCGACCACCGGGCTCTTCTTGCGTTCAGTGAAGTGCAGCCACCGCTGGTGCAGCCGCCGGTTGCCGGCCTGGCCGCGGGCACGGGCCGCCGCCGGCGCCAGTTCCCACCTGGCCCGCAACGGCACACCGGGGGTCTGGTAGGCCTTGCGGTGGTGCCAGGCCGCCTCGACCAGCAGCCGGCGGGTGTGGGTGTTCCCGGTCTTGGTGATCGAGCCTTGGGAGCGGGACTGCCCCGAGGATGACTCGGTGGGCACCAACCCCAGATACGCGCCGATGCTGGCACCGCTCAGCCGCTCCCAGTCCCCGACCTCCACCACCAACCCGAACGCCGTCAACGTTGAGATCCCGCGCAGGCAGCCCAGGCGGTGTACGACAGGGGTGAACTCACTGTCCGCGGCCATCGCCACGATCGCCTTATCGAGGCGGTCTCGGCGGGCCTCGGCCGCCAACACGGCTTCGTGCTCGGCGTCGAACGCGGCCTGCAAACCCGGCGCGTCGAAGTGATGGCTGCGCAGCCACACCAGGTGCCCCGGTCCACGCGCTGCCGCCGTGGTACACGATTCCCTGACGCAGCAACAGTTTCGAGACCCGGTGCCGGGCTCGCATCAGATCACCGCGGACATCCTCCCGCGCTCGGACCAGGTCCCGCGCGGCCTCCTGCGCGAGGCTGGGCACGGCCACCGAGACGATCTCGTCCAGGCGCAACAGCTTGGCCAGGTGCATCGCATCGCGGGCATCGGTTTTGACCCGGTCACCACCAGGACGCTGGATCTTCGAGGGAGCCGCAATTTCACAGCGGATCCCCACCTTCGTGAAGGCCCGGGACAACCCAAAGCCCGTCGGACCCGCCTCATAGACCGCCGCCGACGGCCCGGGTCGCGCCCGGACCCAGTCGATGACCTCTTCATTGCCGGGCGTTAGCCGCGCCCGGAACACCTCACCAGTGACGCCATCGATCGCCGCTGCGACGACCGACCTTGCGTGCACATCCAGACCAACACTCGTACGCTCGGTAAACACCGGGGCCTCCCACACATGTAGGCACTGCCGAACAGGAGCCTGCTCGGTAACCCACGAGACTGTGTGAGCGAGGCCCCGGCCCGCAAGGTCAGCGGGCACCTACGTACCGTCTAGTTGGGCCATCTCGGCTAAACTTGACCGTCTCACTTCAGCAATCCGAGGAGTCTCCCCATTTCCGATCCGCAGCGACAGCGAATTCTTGACCAGGTTCGTAGCTACGCCGAGTCGGTGCTGGCTCCACAAGAGTTCACCCCCGGGGAATCCGTTGTCCCGGTTTCAGGCAAGGTGCTCGACCCAGAGGATTTTGCGGCGCTGGTTGACGCATCCCTGGACGGTTGGCTGACCGCCGGCCGCTTCCATCCGCTCTTTGAACGCGCCCTCGCCCGGTACGTCGGCGCCCGGAGCGCCATCTTCGTGAATAGCGGCTCAAGCGCCAATCTGGTCGCGCTCAGCGGTCTCACCAGTGACAAGCTGGGCAAACGAGCCCTCGTGCGCGGAGACGAGGTCCTGACCGTTGCCGCCGGTTTTCCGACAACTGTCAACCCGATCATTCAAAACGGCCTCACTCCCGTGGTAGTCGACATCGAGCTCGGCACGTACGGAGCGATCGCCGATCGGCTGAGAGAGGCCATCGGTCCCAAGACCCGCGCAATCATGATGGCTCACACGCTGGGCAATCCCTTCGATCTCGACACCGTGCGCGAGCTCTGCAAGGAACACCACCTGTGGCTCGTCGAGGACTCATGCGACGCGCTCGGCTCAACCTATGACGATCAGCGCACGGGCAGCTTCGGGGACACGGCCACGGTGAGCTTCTACCCGGCGCACCACATCACGACGGGCGAAGGCGGCGCGGTTTTCGTCAAGTCGCCGCTGGTTCGCAAACAGGTTGAGTCGTTTCGCGACTGGGGACGTGACTGCTACTGCGAGACGGGGCACGAAAACACGTGCCTCAAGAGATTTGAATGGCAACTCGGAGACCTGCCTATGGGCTACGACCACAAGTACATCTACAGCCATATTGGCTACAACCTCAAGGCGACCGACATGCAGGCCGCGCTTGGACTCTCTCAACTGAACAAGATCGACGGTTTTGTCACGGCGCGTAAGAACAATTTTGGCTACCTGTACAAGCGTCTGGCCGGCTTGGAAGGGCTGATCCTGCCTCGCGCGACGCCCAAGTCAGACCCCTCGTGGTTCGGTTTCCCGATCACGCTCGACCCCCACCATCCGGCGAATCGAGAGGCACTCATGCGCTTCCTCGACATCCGTAAGATCGGCACACGACTGCTATTCGCAGGCAACCTCACGAAGCAGCCTGCCTACAGAAACGTGAACTTCCGCGTGGTCGGCGATCTCACCAACACCGACATCGTCATGAGACGGACGTTTTGGGTCGGAGTCTTCCCGGGTCTGACGCCTCCCATGCTGGACTTCATCGCGGACTCGATCACGGAGTTCGTCATGGACGCAGCGAGGTAGTCGGGCACATGGCCACCTGAACGCTGTGTCCTTACTCCTCACGAACCCGGCGCGTAAAGCGAACCGGCCGACTAATTCTGCGAAAGGGGGTTCCATCTAGGTACTCCTTGATCACGCGCGCCAGGGCAGCTCGGGGCGCCCCATGTCCAGGCTGGGTAGGGATTGCCGCACTCCACGCGCTGGCGGCGGCACCCAGCCTAGTGAACGGGGTGCCAAATTACTGCAGCGTGAAGCCAACAACGCTGCGCGCAATCAGGTCGAGCAGTTTCGCATCGGACAACTTCTGCGTGTTCGTCCTCACCGAGTTCCCAAAGGTGCCCTTCAGGGTCTCCGAGTGTGCCTTCTCGATCTGCCGAACGCGGCCATGAGCGCGGGCGACTGATGAGCGTGATGACTGTCCGGTGACCCATGCCTCTCACCCCGGCCGGCGCGGTTCCGATCGGCGACGCGGCCGGTTTGGTGCAGGACCTGGACGGCTGGCAGGCGCTCATCCGGGGAGCCACAGTCCATCTGGTGGGGATCAAAGCAGCCCGGCCTGCGGCCGTGGCTTTGGCTCTGGCTGGCGCGTTCGGAGTCGGCACCGTCACCTTCTGGCCCTGGCGCAAGGAGCTGGGCGCCTGGATGGGAGGGCCTGGTCCCACTCAGGCATGACCCCGAGGGTCTCACGCGGTTGATCGATGACCGGTCGTCGACATCCGTGCCCGTCACCGGGGCGGCGGGTCGCTTCGGGCGATCGCCGCAGCGGTATGAATCCCAGGGGCCAGTTTCAGAAGGGCCCTGACCCAGCGATCGGTCGCCCTACGTGATTGGCGAGATGTCCATCACGGCCGGACTTGGCAGGCGTGCTTCATCGACCTACGGATCCGAAGCCCCAGGTCCCCGAGGTCTCCCAGTGACCGCCGTGGTCGACGGACATTGATGGTCTCAGCATCACTGGTCATCGCCGTGCTCGGGACATTCGTGTGGTGGTCCTGGTCCTGGTCCTGCACGGGCCTGGCACAACAGCGCTCGCAGCGCGGCCGGAACATGTCCCACGTGAGAGCAGATCAGATCCCCCCAACGCCGTGCCGGAACCGGAGCCTCACCCACCCGGGCAAGAAGCAGCTCAACGATTCGAGGCTGGCCTCATGAGTTAGGTGTGGGACCTAGGGCGTGATCTCGCCAGCGGGGTAACGCGACCCGCGCAGCACCTCATCGAGCGGCACCTCCCAGCGCAGGTCACTGTCGCCGATCTTGCGGGCAATCACCGCGGAGAACAGGAACGACGGCTGGTCTTCCAGCCCAATTGTCGGCGGGTGCTGCGTGTGAGCCCGAACCGAGGCGGGTTCGCCCATCTCGGCTGCGATCACCTCGAAGCCGCTGTAGGCGTTGAACAAGGTGTCCCACGCGAACTTCGAGAAGCGCCAGAAGTCCCACGGCGCGTCGTGGACGGGCCAAGTCTGGTGGCTCTGCACATATACCAGGCCGCCGAGCTTCATCACGCGGCCCAGCTCAACGGCGGCCACCCACGGCATCGCCAGATGCTCGAACGTGGAGATCGACCAGGCCACGTCGACACTGCCATGGTCTATATGCGTTGACAGCCGGTGGGCATCGCCAACCACGTCGACGTTCGGGCCGGCGTGGACGTCAAAGCCGACGTAGCGGCAGGTGTCGGGTAGCCAGTCCCGGTAGAGGTTGCCGGAACGAGCCCGAGACCCGACCTCAACGGCGACCTGCGGAGCCGCGTCACGCACAAGCTGGTGGAACTGCGACCAGAGGACATGACCCGGGTCCGCGGCCAATTCCCCAGGGCTGGCCTCCCGGGTCCCTTCTAGCAGGGAACGGACCCGTTCTCGCATGGAAGTCACGCGGCGAGTCTGACAGAAGCACGACTGAACCGACAGTTGGATCGCGAGCGCAAGGGGGGTTTGGGTGGGCTCTCAACGGACAGTGACCTTCGCCGGCTTCACCCAGCGGGCCACTGATTCTTGCGATATCCGGTATTAAGTTCGTGAGGTGTTTCATTCCCAGCTGGGCCGCAGGTGAGACCCGACAGGGGCCCAACCTCCTCTAGAGTGTGAAAGTTACGGGCTATTCCGGTGGCGTAACCGACGATGGGATCAAGCAGGATGATGCGCTGGACCCGGTCTAGCTGGATCGACCGCGTCATGTACGTGCTGCTGGCACTCTTCGTCGTCGCCACCATCGGGCAGGCGCTGGTCGGTGGGACCACGTTGCTCGACGTCAACGCGCTGACCCACTTCCAGCCGTTCCAGGCGCTGTACGGCCAGAACACCGCACCCAGCAACCTCTGCCGCGGCGACACGATCGACAGCGTCATGCCCGGCCTGAAGGAGATCCGCTCGAGACTGCTCCTGGGCGACTTCCCGGGGTGGTCCTCAAGTGAAGCCGGCGGGTCGCCGCTGGCAGGCATCCCCAACCTCGGGCAGTTCGGTCCGCTGGCCTTGCCGTACTACCTGCTGCCACTGTGGCTGACGCCGGCTTTCGTCAAGCTGGGGGAGTTCGTCGTTGCGATCGGCGGCATGGTCCTCTACCTTCGCCGGCTCCGCCTGAGCACCGCCTCCGGTGTGCTGGCCGGCATCGTCTTTGCCTCCTCGGGGTTCATGCTCGCCTGGACGAACTGGCCACAGACCCGGGTCGCGGCCTTCATACCCCTGCTGTTCTGGGCCGTCGAACGGCTGATCCAGCGACGTCGGGTCGTCGACGCGTTGCCGCTGGCGGCGGTGACGGCCAGCATGCTGCTCGGCGGGTTCCCCGCGGTCACCGGCATGACCCTCTACTGCGCCGGTCTGTACTTCATCTTCCGGATGGTGTTCCTCTACCGGACGCGGTGGCGCACGCTGCTCGCCGCTACAGTCATCGCGGTCCTTGGGCTGGTGCTGGGAGCGGCCCTCAGCGCCTTCCAGCTGCTGCCCTTCGCGCGTCGGCTGTCGACGATGGACCTCGACTACCGTGACAGCTACTCCGCCGGGCACTCAGCGATGTCCTCTCTGCTCACCACGATGGTCCCCGACGCTGAGGGCGTGTGTGCGAACGGCGGGTCCTTCGGCAGCAGTAACCCCATCGAGAACCTGGCCTTCATCGGTGTCGCAGCCGTGCTCCTGGCCCTGGTCGCGGTCATGCTGCGGGCCCGCAGACCTGACCCCACAGCGCGCGGCATCGTCGGATTCCTGGCCGTCGTGACGGCCTTCGTCATCGTCGCCGGTTGGTACGGGGGCGAAGTGCTCTCCCTGCTGGCCCACCTGCCCGTGTTCTCCCAGAATCCGATCCCCCGAATCCGGTCCGTGCTCGGGTTCCTGCTCGCCGCTCTGGCCGGTTTCGGATTTGACAGACTGCTCGGCTTCACTCGGGATGAGGATGACGGCCCAGGCCACGACCGGGGCCGCGGGGTGGGCGACGGGCCAGGCGAGGGAGCCGGAACGGGGTCGACCGCTGTCAACACCGGCTCGAAAGATGCACCGACCGCAGCAGCCAGGCGGTCCCTGTTCAGCGCCCACCTGATCTGGACGCTGGCGTTGTCGCTGGCGGCTGTGGTGTTCGCCGTCTACATCGTGAAGGTCGCCCGCGACGAGGCACGGGTGTCCCTCGTTACCACCCACCTGCGCAGCACGCTGATCGTGCCGGCGATCCTGCTGGCAGTCTGCCTGCTCGCCATCGTCGCGGTTCGCTTCGCCGCGAGATGGGTGCGCTACCTGGCAGTCGTGCTCATTGCGACGATTACGGTGGGCCAGAGCGCCTCTGCCTTCAGGCAATGGGTGCCTGGCAGCGACCCGGCAGACTTCTACCCGGTGACCTCAACCCATCGGTTCCTGCAGCAGAGTCTGGGCTTCGACCGGTTCGCGGGCAGTGGACTGATCATGTACCCGGCGACCAGCGAGTACTACGGACTGCTCACGCCTACCGGTCATGCCTTCACCACCAACGCCTGGAAGGCACTCCTGCAGGCGGTGGACCCCACCGCACAGATCACCGCCACGTTCTCTGACTTCAGCACGAAGGCGGTCAACGCGAGCAACGTCGGCCACACCCCGCTTCTGGACCAGCTGGCCGTCCGGTACTTCGTTGCAGCCGACTTCGATATCGCCGGCAAGCAGGCGCCGGCACCGCCAACGGGCGGAAAAGTCACGCTCGCCACCGATCAGGTGGCCCGATGCCCACTGCCAGCGGGGCCGCTGCGAGCGGTCACGGTGAACTTCGCCGGCGCCCTGGCCGGGTCCACTGGTGTGGGGGCAACGGTGCACGTCCGGGTCCACACCGCCAGCGGCGACATCACCGGTGCCCGTTCGCTCGGCGCGGGACTGACCGCACCAGCGCCCATCTCGGTCGCGGTACCGGGCGAGGACGTGTCCGCGGCGGCCGCGACGTCCGCTGAGGTCTGGGTGAGCGGGGCGCGTGCCCCGTTCGCCCTCGCCGGGGATGGCGGGGTACCTGCGTGTGGAACGGTGACGCCGAGTGCCGATGGTCTGAAGCTGGTCGCCAGCGATGCCGGCGCGATCGTGTACCAGCGCCTGACGTCGCTGCCCCGTATCCGGTGGGCCTCCACCTCACAGGTTCAAACTGACGCCACGACCAGGGTCGCGGAGCTGAAGTCCGGAATCGGGCCGACGTCGGTGTTGCTGGACACCTCGGCGCCCGCAGCCGAAGACAAGCCTGCGACGGTCAAGGTGACTGCCGGCGTCGGCGACCGACTGGCCGCCACCGTCGACGCCACCGGGGCCGGGTACCTGGTGGTCGCGGACTCGATGCAGCAAGCAGGGTGGGCGGCAACCGTTGACGGTAGGCCAACTGAGCTGGTCCCGGCCAACAACGCCATGGTCGCGGTCCGGGTGCCGGCCGGTGTGCACCAGGTCGAGATGACGTACACCGTACCCGGGCAGCGCTCGGGACTGCTGATCTCCGGTGCGTCACTGCTGGCCTTCGCCGGTGTCCTGCTGTGGTGGCGGCGCGCCCGTCGGGCCCAGCCACGGTAGGCCCAGACCAACTGCCCAGCTCACTGGACCGCGCCGACAGGTCGCGACCGATCGCGACGTGATCACCCGGGGGGCGCGCACGCGTCTGGCCGGCTGTCATCGCGTCAAGCTGCGCGATCGTGCGGCTCACGGGATGGGTTGGCGCCCGCACTCGCGCCGGCCGCGCGACGAGCTCGGCCGCCTTCCTGGCGATCAGGAGGAACGTCGCCGGCTCCGGACCGGCGCGCTTCACAGACGGGCGACTCTGCGCTGCTCACGAGCCGCCCCGAGTGGGTCTGGGCGATGTGCTCAGGCTGTTCCAGGACCATCATCTCCCGTATCAGAACCATCATCTCCAGCGCTAGAACCGTTATCTCCAGGCTCCAAGCCGCCCGCCACCCGCCGCATCCGGCCACGTGCGCGGGTCATCACCTCGCCGACGCCTCCGGCGGCGAGGTAGCCGCGCGCGAGAGCGAGATCGGCGCGCAGCCCACGTCGGCGGTCGTAGGGCCGGGCGACCTGGCTGGCCTCCCCCAGCACGTAGCGCAGGTCGGCTGCCCGCCGCGGGAACCGGCAGAACTGCACGAGCGGACCCAACACCGTCGACCACGCGAACTGCTGGGCGAAGCCCTGGACGTTCCCGCGGGCCCTGGCCACCGCGTCGTCGTCGTAGAGGTAGGTCTCCAGGGCGTGCTCGAGCGCGTCGACGTCCTCGGGCGGCACGGTGGCTCCCAGCCCGTGGCGCACGATGAGCGCAGCGAAGGTGTCACCATCGGTCGCCACGATCGGCAACGAGGCCCACAGGTAGTCCAGGATCCTGGTGCGGAAGCTGAAGGCTGTCTCGACGTGGTGGAAATGCGTCGAGACCCCCAGATCCGCATCGAGCAGGTAGTCGGCGCGCTCCGCGTACGGCACCCAGCCGCTGTTGAAGAACACGTGTGAGCCGGTCAGCCCGAGCTCGTCGGCCAGTTGCCTCAGTTCCCAGGCGATGCGCATGTCCGGGACGCCTGGATTGGGGTGCTTGAGCCCCATGAAGTACAGCCGGACGTCGGGGTGCCGGCCGCGCAGCCGGTCGACGGCCCGCACCAGCGTCAACGGGTCGAACCAGTTGTAGACGCCGCCGCCCCAGATGATGACCTTGTCGTCGGGGCCGATGCCGGGGACCTCGCCCCTGATGGCGTGGCGCTTCTGGACCGGGGGCTCGTCCGAGATACCGAAGGGGACCACGTCGATGAGGGAGTCCAGGCTCTCGTCCTCGTCGTAGACCGCGGAGTTGATCCTGCCCTGCCCGGCGAGCTGACCGAGCCAGAAGTCCCGCTGCTTCTCCGAGGCGCACAGGACGAAGTCTGCCCGTCGAAGCTGCTCGTTGAGCACGCGCGTGGTCACCCGGATCGACGCCGCACGACCTTTGGGGCCCAGGTCCTTGGCCTGCTCGAGCTGCTCGAGGTGCATCGGGTCGTACACGTCCGCGACGAGGATCTTCGAGCTCTTCTTCAGCCACGGGGCACCGTCCAGCAGGAAGCCCTGGAAGATGATCACATCGGCCCAGTCCGTCTGCTCGCGCAGCCCCTTGCCGGAGGCGTACACGACGGCGAAGTCGTCGCTGGTGACGCGGGCTCCGCTGGTCGAGACCAGACGCACGTCGTGCTCGGGCGCGAGCACCCTGGCGATCTCCCAGGCCCTGATCGCGGGACCGGCCATTCGCTCCAGGAGCGGTTCTCCGGTGACGACGAGAATCCGATGCTGGGACACGAAGTGCTCGGCGATGCCGAACGCGTCCACGAGGTCGGCATGGGCGGACAGGTAGCCTTCGAATCCGTAGGCCGGCTCAATCGCGTGCCGGAACAAGGGGAAGAGCTCCCGGTCGCTGCGTCGCCGCCGGGACTGCAGGTCCGCGCGGGACTTCGCCAGGCCCGGCAGCTGATCCACAAAGTAGTCGATGGCATAGGGCCCGGTCAGCGCCATCTTGTCGATCGCAAGCGTGCCGATGTCGTCGCCGCCGGGCGACCTCTGCAGGTCCAGGGCGGTCGCGTCGGTCCCGGTCCGGGCGATCGAGCGGCGCACAGCCAGTGCCATCGCCGCGGGCAACGCCTTGGCCAGCGAGACGTCGTCAAGGTTCTTGTACATGGACATCAGGGCGTTGCGCTCGAGCAGATAGCTCTCACGGTAGTTCCCGAACTTCTTCATGCTGACGTGGTGGCGGTGGTATGCCACGGACTCAGGCACGTATCGCACCCGGTAGCCCAGGAGGTTGAGCCGCCACCCCAGGTCGACGTCCTCGTAGAACATGAAGAAACGCTCGTCGAACCCGCCAACCTCCCGGTAGAGCTCGGCCCGCATGAACATCGCAGCACCGGTGCCGAAAAGGACGTCCTTGGCGACGTCGTACTCGGGGGAGTCGGGCCGCTCCGCCTCGCGCTTGTAGCCCATGCCGAACCAGGTGAGGGACCCGTCGACGTAGTCGATCAGGTTGCCGTCCCAGTCGAGCACCTTGCTCGCCACGCACCCGATCGTGCGGTCTGCGGCAAGGGCCTTGATCGCGGCAGCAACCCACTGCGGGCCGGGTCGCGCGTCGTTGTTCAAAAGCGCCACGTACTCGCCGGTGGCGTGGGCGACACCGAGGTTGCATCCGCCTGCGAAGCCCGTGTTGGAACCGGCCTCAACGACCACGGCACCTGGGACGGCGGCACGGATCCGCGCGACGCTGTCGTCTCCTGAGTCGTTGTCGACCACGATCAGCTCGAGGCTGTCGGTGGGCCACTCGACCTTGTCGAAGAACCCGAGGCAGGCGATGGTGTCCTCGGCCCCGCGATAGTTCACCAGGATGACCGAGACGACCCCCGGACGCTGCTCGACGGGCGTGTCGTTCACGAAACCTCCTGGTTGTAGGTCGAACCGGCCGCCCGCTGCGCGCTGAGCTGTCCGTGCGTCAGCCGGGAATTCTACTAGGCGCCCCCTGGCCGTGCCGAGCGCCGACGCCCGAAGTGCGCAGAACGGCCCCGCGCACTCGTTAAGGTAGAGCAGCCAGTCGGCGTCGCCGGCCGGCCATGAGCAAACGAGAGGGCCCATGACTGACATCGCCACGGAGCGCGCCGTTCGGCTGGCTGCCGAACCCCTGCGGGAGGCCGGACCGCGGCCCGGTTTCGCCTCCGGCACGCTCTCCTCACTGCGCGATATTGCGGCGCACCGAGAGCTCATGGGCTTCCTGGTGCGGCGCGAGCTCAAGTCCCGGTACAAGGACAGCGCGCTGGGTTTCCTCTGGAGCCTCATCCGCCCGCTGGCGATGCTGCTCATCTACTACATTGCGCTGGGCAAGTTCCTGGGGGCTGCGCGCTCCATCCCCGACTTCGCCATCTTCATCTACACCGGCCTGACAGCCTGGACCCTCTTCAACGAGATAGTCACCATAGGTACCGCCTCGATCGTGGCGAACTCCGGCCTGATCAAGAAGGTGTACCTGCCGCGCGAGGTCTTCCCCCTCAGCGTGGTCGGATCGGCGGTGTTCAACTTCCTCATCCAGCTCGGAATCCTCTTGGGCGCCACAGTCGTGGTCGGTCGCTTTCCGAGCGGGACCCGCTGGTTCTACTTCCCGCTCTCGCTAGCCGTGCTGCTCGTGTTCGCCACGGCCATGGCGTTGTTGCTCTCGGCAGTCAACGTGTACCTGCGCGACGTGGGGTACCTCGTCGAGGTGGCCCTCATGATCCTCTTCTGGGCGTCCCCGATCGTCTACTCGTGGGCTCAGGTGCAAAAGACCCTGTACCCCAAGCACGTCACGCTAGAGCAGCTGTACCTGGCCAACCCAGTCACCGTGGTAGTGGTTGGTTTCCAACAGTCCTTCTGGGTCGCAGGCACCGGCCGACCGATCCCCGATCATCTGAACGAACGGCTGTGGATCTCCCTGGCCGTCGGCGTCCTGCTGCTGTGGGTATGCCAGCGCACGTTCGCCCGGCTGCAGGCCAACTTCGCCCAGGAGCTGTGATGGACGGCACCAAGGTCATCCGCATCCAGGATGTCTCCAAGCGCTTCGTGATCCGCAAGGAGAAGTCCCTCAAGGAGCGCCTGGTCAACTTCGGGCGGTCCAACCTGCACAAGGACGACTTCTGGGCACTGCGAAACGTCGACCTGGAGATCTCCACGGGCTCAACGGTCGGCCTCATCGGACCCAACGGGTCGGGAAAGAGCACCCTGCTGAAGATGATCGGCGGCATCATGCAGCCCACGTCCGGCAGTGTGCACCTGCGGGGCCGGCTGGCGGCGCTCCTCGAGCTCGGATCCGGGTTCCACCCTGACCTGACCGGCCGCGAGAACGTCTTCCTCAACGCGTCGATCCTGGGGCTGTCCAGGAAGCAGACCGAGCGTCACTTCGACGCGATGGTCGAGTTTTCCGGGATCGAGCCCTTCATCGACACCCAGGTCAAGTTCTACTCCTCCGGCATGTACGTGCGGCTGGCGTTTGCTGTCGCGGTACACGTCGACCCTGACATCCTGCTGGTGGACGAGGTGCTGGCCGTCGGCGACGAGCTGTTCCAGCGCAAGTGCCTAGAACGCATCCGCGGTTTCCAGCACGAGGGACGCACGATCGTGCTCGTCACGCACGGGCTCGACCAGGTGGCCGAGTTCTGCGACCGGGCCGTCGTGCTGGAGCACGGGAAGGTCGCCGCCGACGGTAAGCCGCGGGAGGCGCTGAAGGTGTTGCGCGCTGACTTCGAGGCGACCCGACAGGAGGAGGTCGATCGCGCCGAGAACACCAAAGACGAGCCGGTGAAGCGGCCACGCGCCCGCTTCACCGGGGTCGCGCTGCGCTCTGACTCCGGCGCCACCGGTCACCCATCACTGAAGTCTGGCGAGGGGCTCACGGTGGCCGTCGAGATCGAGGCGACAACACCACTGGAGGACTGGGAGATCGGCGTGGGCATAGCCACCCCACTGGGGATTGCGCTGTACGGCACCAACACCCGCCTGCTCGGGGTCCAGCTCCCCCGGCATGTGGGGACGGGCCGTTTCGAGTTCCACCTAGGTCAGCTGGCCCTGGGCGAGGGAGAGTACTCGGTGCAGGCATCGCTCAACGGCGCCGACGGGACCGAGATCGACACCGTCCCACTGGCCGCTGAGTTCTCGGTCGAGGGCGACGGTCGCTCCCGTGGCGCCCTGGCGGCCAGGGCACAGTTCGCTGTCTTGTGAAGGACCAGCCTCCCGCCGGCCACCGGAGGCCAGGGCGATCGCCAGGGCCGAGAAGGGTCCGAGCCCGGCGGAGCCGGGCCGGTTATCCGCTGCTGTGCCCCGGCAGGTAGGCGTCACGGACCGGGACGCCCCACCGCCGCACGATGAGGTCATACTCCCACTGGTGCACGACCCGCTCCCTGGTCTGTGACTCGAAATGGAACAACTCGACCCCGGCCAGCCACAGCAGACGGCGCCCCGTGCGGCGTACCTTGTACGCGAAGTCGACGTCGTTGAAGTTGCCCGGCAGCGCCTCGCACATCCCGCCGACTTCCTCGTAGGTCTCCCGGCGGATGGCCAGGCATGCAGCGGTCAGGCCCGAGCACTCGCGGTTGACCCACAGCGCCGCGAACGGGCCAGGGTCCTGCGATGACGCACCGATGAAGGAGTGCCCGAGGTGGCCGTCGGCATACGTGTGACCACCATGCTGGACACGGCCGTTCCCGAACAGGAGCCGGGCACCGGTCATCCCGACGTCGGGCTCGCCCAGAGGTGCGATCAGCTGCTCGAGGAAACCCTCGGTGATGACCTGGATGTCGTCGTTGAGCATCACCACGACGTCTCCGGACGAGGCGACAAACCCGGCGTTGCACTTGGCACTGAAGTTGAACGCCTCAGCGAACGGCACGAGGACAAGGCGGTCCCCGGCGAGCTGGCGAAGCCGCTCAAGGACGTCCGGCGCCGTGTCCAGGTCGTACACCACGACAAGCTCCAACCGAGGCAGACACGTCCGGGCCAGGACAGAGGCCACAGCCTCGAGCACGAAGCATCGCCACTCCCCCCATACCAGGCCGGACCCACCGCGGGTCGGGATCACCACGCTCACCGATGTGCCGGGGTCGGCAACCCGCTCGATCTGGTAGGTGCCGGGCACGCGGCCGTAGGAGGCCGTGCCAGCGATCCCCAGACGGTCGAGCTGGTCCTGCACCGCACGACGTCCCGCGACCCATGCATAGGGCTTGGCCTCGGTGTCACCGGCCGCGGAGCCGGGCACGACACGCCAGTGGTACAGAACCTCCGGGACGTGCAGCACCTGCCGCGCGCGCTCGGTCACCCGGAGCACGAGGTCGTGGTCCTGCGAGCCGTCATAGCCGGCCCGGAACCCGCCCACCTCTTTCACCAGGCAGGTCCGCAGCACCGAGAGGTGACAGGTGTACATCTGTGCGCGCAGGCGCTCCGGCGACCAGTCGGGCTTGGCGAACTCGTCGTAGCGCTTCCCGTCGGCGTCGACCTTGTCCTCGTCCGAGTAGACGTAGTCCGCCTCGGGGCACTCGGCCAGGACTGCGTGCACCCGTTCGAGGGCCTGGGGCACCAGGATGTCGTCGTGGTCCAGCAGCGCGAGGAACTGCCCGCGGGCCGCCCGCACCGCGTCGTTGGAGGACGCGACGATCCCACCGTTGGCCGCCCGCTCGATCACGGTGACACGTTCGTCGCCCGCGGCGGCCCGGGCGAGCAGGGCGCGCACGGCCTCGGAGGTCGACGCGTCGTCGACCAGGATCAGCTCCCAGTCGGCAAAGCTCTGAGCTCGGACCGACTCGATTGCCGCGCTCAGCGCTGCCAGCGGCGGGTCATAGACGGGGGTCAGGACCGAGAAGAACGGGGCGCGCTGGCTCATCGGCTACGGAGAATGCGCCGCACAGCGCCAACAGGGGCAAGGACCAGCTTGCCGGTGCGCCACGTGCGGGATTGCTTCACGGCGACCAGCTCGGTGAGCGCGTTGTGCACCTCTGACTTCGCCGCCTCGACCTCGGCTCGGGCCGTACCAACGGTCACCTCCGCGCCGATCGCATGGTCGCGCAGCGTCAGGATGCGCCGGCGAGCATCGGTGAGCTCCTCGATCAGGACGCGTCGCTCGGCCACCTCGGCCGCATCGCGGGCCTCCAGCGCGGCCCGGGCAGAGTGCGCGTCCTCAGCCGGCGGCAGTTCGACGGCGGGAAGCAGGTCGGGGACGGGCGCCCCGTGCGCCCGGGCGACCTCGGCGCGCAGCACGAACTGGTAGGTGAGCGCGTCAGGCTGGCCGCGGACCCAGTCGACGATGGTTCCGGGAAGGGACTCATCATCGATCTCGACCTCGCACCCGAGGGGGTCCAGGATGGTCCCCCGCAGGTCCGTGATGTCAAGGCCGGCACCGACCACCATCGCGACGACCGACTCGTGGGTGAAGAACCGAAGGTGGGTTCGGTCCAGCAAACCCGTCTCGAGATAGTCCCAGCGCCCCTGCAGCAGGGCCAGCCGCAGTGAGCCGTGGGCCACGTTGGGGATGGACATGACGATGGCGCCGCCTGCGGCGAGCAGCTGCACGGCAGAGCGCAGCACGGCATCGGGATCCATGAGGTGCTCAAGGACGTCGCCGAAGACGATCGCGTCGAATTCGCGGTCGGCGAAGATGTCGGCCAAAGCGGTCACGTTCAGGTCCGCCTCGACGACCTCGTCAAGGTGAGCACGGGCCTCCGCGGCGGCCTGTGGCTCGAACTCGACCCCGGTGACGGCGCAACCCTGTGCCGCGAGCGCCTTGCCGAAGAATCCCGTGGCACAACCGACGTCGAGCACTCGGCGGTTCGGCCCGACGAGCTCGAGCTCGATTGCCTGGGAGGAGTTTCGGACCGTGGGATCAACGGTGTCGATGTGATATTGCGACAAGCGCGTGGGCTCCTTGAGTGCGACGAGGCTCGGGTGCACCTGATGGAGGCCAGGCACGGTGCAGCGATACAGCAAGCCAACGATACCCGAGGCGACTTCGTGTCGGGGCCACCGCAAGAAGGCGATGGACCGCCTCGGGTCACAGGTGCGTGATGAGCGGCAGAGCTCTGGTCAGTGACTCCTGCCACGGTGGCAGCGGGTCCAGACCGGCCCGCCTCCAGGCCTCATGTCCCAGCACGGAGCACGCGGGCCTGGGCGCCGGCCGAGGGAACGCGTCGGTGGTCGTCGCGATCACCCGCGCGGGGTCAAGACCCAGCTCGGCAAAGATCGCCTGGGCGAAGCCGAACCACGTCGTCTCCCCCGTGGACGTGCCGTGATAGGTCCCGGCCGGCGCCTCGGCCTGCACCAGGGCCACGATCGCGTGCGCCAGGTCGACCGTCCAGGTCGGCTGCCCACGCTGGTCGTCGACCACCGAGACCGTGTCACGCTCGGCGGCCAACCGCGCCATGGTCTTGACGAAGTTCGGCCCGTTGGCGCCGTACAGCCAGGCGGTGCGCACCACCCAGGACCGCGGACACAGAGCCTGGACGGCCCACTCCCCCGCCGCCTTGGTCCGGCCGTATGCCGACCGCGGCGCGAGCGGGCCATCCTCGGCATTCGCACCGCTGACATCGCCGGCAAAGACGTAGTCGGTAGATATCTGCACCATCCGCGCGCCCGCAGCCGAGCAGGCACGGGCCATGTTCGCCGCCCCGACGGCGTTCACCGCGAAGGCGCCGGCCTCGTGCGACTGCGCATCATCCACGCCCGTCCAGGCAGCGGCATTGACCACAAAATCGTGGTCGGCCACGGCCGCCAGACAGGCATCCGGATCGGTGACGTCCAAGGTGTCATGGCCGGTCGCGGTCACCTCGGGTGCACCCGGTGCCGTCCCGAGTACGGCAACCAGGTCCTGGCCGAGCATCCCGCCCGCGCCGGTAACCAACCAGCGACTCATGTCGTGGACACCTTGGTCACGTTGGGCATACCGCGAGGCTATCCGAAGCGGTCGGGGATCACCGAACCCGAAGGCAGGCCGACGCGCTCAGCAGGCAGCCGGCGCCGCCAACCCCCGAAGCGCTCTGCGGATCGACTTGATTTCGGGTGACCACCCGGACTGTTCCACCACGACCTGTCACCGGACCTCAGGTGGATCGGGCGTAGACGATGTAGCGAGTCCCACGCCACAGGGCACTGGCGATCGGGTGCAGGCAGGTGTCGCTGGCAGTGAAGGTTCCGGCACGGGCAAGCACATTGGTGACGCCGAAGCCGGTGAGCTGAGGTGCACAGGGAGACAGGGCGACCTGCGCCCAGTCGTTACCGACAAGACGCACTTCGGCGCGGTTGGACCCGGTGAGCCATGTTGTCTTCAGAAAGCGGTTCCAGACCGACTCGTCGCGCATTCCGCCCAGCAGCCGTCTCCAGCCATCGGAGTTGGGATAGTAGTTCACACCGCTGAGACTGGACGCGCCCGACGCCGACAGGAACGACTCAAGTCTGGCATCGGCATAGTTGACCCACGTAGCGCCTGTCCCCTCTCGACGGATCGCCTGGGCTATGGCGCTGTGTTCCAGCGCACCCGTTCCGCGATACAGCGGGTTGACGCTCAGGAAACTGATTCCCACGAGCATGGCCACAGCTGCAACGCCCCACCTACGCGGAGCTGCCGCCAGGATGGCGATGGCCACGGCGCCCACCACGGCGGCGGCAACCAGGGCGGAGAGTGCAACGGTGAGAAGCAGGCTCTTGATCCTCAGCGCCTCGATCACGGCCAGGCCCAAACTGGTCGAGGCAACACCCACACCGACCAGAAGTCTCCTTCGCGCGCTCAGCCGGGGGATCTGCGAGTGCACCAGCACAGCTAGGAGAAACGCGCCCGAGATGCCAATCAGAGGTAGGACCCGGTAGGGAGGCACGTACGTCAGCAAGAAGAAGCGGCCAACCGAGCTCGGTACCGGCAGCTGGTGCCAGGCCAGGCCCAGAGCCAGGGAGCCGGCGGAGGCAAGGGCAACGTTCCTTGCGGTCGTATCTGTTCTGCGCCACCCCGCGAGAAGCAGGACGACCAGTGACTCTGCGCCGAGCAGGTAGGGCGCCGCGATCTCGCTCAGATTGGTGCCACCAAACAACGGCGGCGCATGCGCCAGAACCGGACTGAAGTCGGCGGAGAACAGCTGGGTCAACGAGCCACCTCCGCCGCTCGACTGGCGCCCTCCGGGGTAGACCGTCCCTCTGATCGCAGAAATGGCATCGGCGTGCGCGAAGACAAAGGCCGCCACACCGATCCCGGCCGCCAGCCCGACGGCCCCAACCAGGGCGAGGGCGTGAACCTTCGTGTAACGGCGCCCGCCAATGTCAGCCGCGATCATGGCGACGGTGATGGGGACAAGGGCAAGAAGCGTTGAGATCTGAAACGGCGGATACAGAACCAGGGCGAACGCAACCATCCAGTAGAAGCTGGAGACTGACCAAAGGAAGGCCCGTGACCGCGACTTGGCACGAAGCGCCATGAGAATGGACAAGCAGGCTGCCGAGCCGAAGCCGAGTGAACCCATGATCGGGTTCATGTGCCACCACTCGACCAGCGGCGAGAAAGAGATGAGCATCGAGATGCTGGCTGAAAGGCCCAGCCCGAGGCCGCAAAGCAGGGCCATCCCGTAGAAGGCCAGGGCAGAGACGAGCAGGGGTAACCACCAGTTCCACGCCAGCGCATGCGCAGGGGGCAAGACTATCGACGCCACGTTGTCCGGCCGGAAGATGACGGACCAGTCCCTCGTCGGCAGGTTGCCAATAACGGACAGGTCAAGCTTGCCGACTCCAGCCAGGCGGGTGCCGCCCCCGCCCGCCATCATCTGGCCGATGAAACCCGGCGTGTGGATACTCCATTCATCAGCTCGAATCGACTGTGGCGAGCCGAGCAGAAGCCCGGGGTCTGGCGCACTGTTCGACAGCATCCCCACCGACGAGCCGGACACGCCTGCGGCGACAAGAAGGACAAACAGCGCAACGAGAATGCCGGGATACACCAGCGCCGCACGTCCCATCATCGAGACCAGCCCGGTGGTTTCGGTGCGAGAGTGGAGGTGGAAGCCAACCCGACCTGGGTCCGGTCTGGTTGTGGCAATCGGCCGCTGCTCCGGCGACATCTAGGTCCTTTCATGTCAAGTGCGAGTCGAGTCTAGGACTGCGAGTCCGGGGCTGCCCGGAAGTCCTGGGCGCTGGCGTGGTCGTGTGCGTGACCCGCGGCCACTGACTCGACTCCTTCGTCGGTGGGCTCACCGCCTCCGGTGTCTGTGGTCATCCAGGAGAGCCAGGTCTGGTGGTCGCGGCCGCTGGCGCCGGCGCACGCCACGGTCTTGCTCAAACGCGATCACGGTCAAGGTCCTGGACGGGCAGGTCCGCAACCGGCCGGTCTGCGCCGCGACCGGGTCGAGGTGTTCGCACACACGGACATCTTGGGCAGGTGAGGCGGCGACGGCCAGTGAGCCAGATTCTGGATGGCGGTGTTGACCGAGCTGAAGAACCGGGGCGTCAAGGACATGTTCTTGCTCGTCTGTGACCGCCTCAAGGGCCTGCCCCACTTCGTGAACGCCGTGTCCCCCCACGGTCCAGACCTGCATCTGGACCTGATCCGCGTCACATTCCGCCACGCCTCCCGGCACCCCTGCGGCGCCATCGCCTAGGACGCGGGCTCATCTAGACGCGGGCTCATCTAGACGCGGGCTCATCTAGACGCGGGCTCATCTAGACGCGGGCTCATCTAGACGCGGGCTCATCTAGACGCGGGCCTCATCTAGACGCGGGGCTCATCCACCTGCCTGTCAACGCCGCCGCCGCAGCCCTGGAGGCACTGAACCGGAGGTGGGGCAAGCAGTTACCCAGTGTTGATCCTTGCATGGCGCAACGCGTGGGCCGAGCCCACACAGCTGCTGGGCTGACCTGCAGACCCGGAGGGTGATCTGCTCGACCCATGCCGTCGAATCCCTCACCGCCGGCTTCCACCACGCTGTCAAACAGGGGTGCTCAGTGCTGTCTGT
>Ga0066789_10000006_pt1 | contig 47283 bp, 38 predicted proteins | sample OrgsoiDNA2013049_FD_70960 | JGI IMG/M metagenome (GOLD analysis project Ga0066789, IMG submission 70960) | Permafrost soil microbial communities from the Arctic, to analyse light accelerated degradation of dissolved organic matter (DOM) -... | ecosystem: Environmental > Terrestrial > Soil >...
GTGCTCGGGTGAACTCGTCCTCGTTCCAGGTGTTCTCGACCAGGCGCACCGCTTCTTGTGAATTGAGGCCGAGGTGCCTGACCGTGTGAACGTAGTCAGCGGCGGACGCTCTGGCGATGTCAGCGGCATCGGAGTGGGCGGTGGGCTCGTCCACGACCTCGCTGCGTACGAACGTGCCACGACGGCCATGCGTGGTGATCACCGCATCGGCCTCGAGCTCGCGGTAGGCCCGCGCCACGGTGTTGGCCGCCAGCCCGAGATCGGCTGCCAGCTTTCGGACCGTCGGGAGCCTGGTGCCGGCGCTGAGCCGCCCCGCCGCGACGGCTGCGGCGATCTGGGTGCGTACCTGTTCGAACGGCGCCGTCGTCGAGTCGGCGTCGATGCTCAGGTGAAGTGTGCTCACGCACAACACGGTATGTCTTGTCGGTTGCCTGGATGTCCAGATTGAGAGACGGGTCTCCCCAGATGTGGCTATCGGCCCTACCGTTTACGCAGGTCATGAGTGTCAGCGACAAGCCCCGGCTCGCTGGCCGGCAACCCTCCACCGCGGTGGGGTGCCCCGGGTGAAGACCTGGCGACGTTCCCTAGTGGGGCGGCGCAAGCGCGGGTGTGCTATTCCGTGTACCCGCACCCTAGGTCAATGCACTGAAAGGTAAGGGAATCCGATGAGTGAGAACACCGCAAGCTGGTCCTTTGAGACCCGCCAGGTTCATGCCGGCCAAGCCCCGGACCCGACGACGGGGGCCCGGGCGCTGCCGATCTACCAGACGACCTCATATGTCTTCAACGACGCTGCTCACGCGGAGAACCTGTTTGCGCTCAAGGAGTTCGGCAACATATACACGCGCATCATGAACCCGACCCAGGATGCGGTCGAGCAACGAGTCGCCTCGCTCGAAGGGGGCGTTGCGGCCCTGTTGGTCGCCTCTGGTCAGGCGGCCGAGACGATCGCGATCCTGAATGTCGCCGAGGTCGGTGATCACATCGTCGCGAGCCCGCAGCTGTACGGCGGCACGTACAACCTGCTGAAGTACACGCTCAAGAAGCTCGGTATCGAGACGACGTTCGTGCACGACGTGGACGACCTCGAGTCCTGGCGTGCCGCCGTCAGACCGAACACCAAGGCCTTCTACGCCGAGACGATCAGCAATCCATCGGCGAATATCCTTGACATTGAAGGCGTTTCGTCACTTGCACATGAGATCGGTGTTCCGCTCATCGTGGACAACACGGTCGCCACTCCCTACCTCATCCGCCCGCTTGAATGGGGGGCCGACGTGGTTGTCCACTCCGCGACCAAGTACCTCGGCGGCCATGGCACGTCCATCGCCGGTGTGATCGTCGACGGCGGCAACTTCGACTTCGCCAAGGACCCGGCCCGGTACCCGGGCTTCAACGAGCCTGACCCTAGCTACAACGGGCTGGTCTTCGCCCGTGACCTGGGGGTGGGCAGCCCGCTCGGCGCCAACCTGGCCTTCATCCTCAAGGCGCGGGTTCAGTTGCTGCGTGATCTGGGCCCGGCGATTTCGCCATTCAACGCGTTCCTCATTTCGCAGGGGATCGAGACGTTGTCGTTGCGCATCGAGCGCCACGTCGATAACGCCGTCAAGGTGGCCCACTGGCTCGAGGCGCACTCCCAGGTCGAGTCGGTGGCCTACGCGTCGCTGGCCTCCAGCCCCTGGAAGGCCCTGGCCGACAAGTACGCCCCACGTGGTGCCGGAGCCGTCGTCGCCTTCGAGATCGAGGGTGGTGTCGAGGCCGGCAAGAAGTTCGTCGAGGCACTGACCTTGCACAGCCACGTGGCCAACATCGGCGACGTGCGCTCGCTGGTCATCCACCCGGCGTCAACAACGCACTCCCAGCTCTCGGCGCAGGACCAGCTGGCAGCCGGGGTGACTCCGGGCCTGGTGCGACTCGCTGTCGGCATCGAGTACATCGACGACATCCTGGCGGACCTTGAGCAGGGGTTCACCGCGGCCAAGATCTGAACACCTCACGGCGAGGCGAGGGATCCTGGGTTCCCACGACCCAGGATCCTTGGCCGTGCTGAGCCTGATGGGCAGATATCCTCGGTGTCATGTCCTCCCAGCGCGCGCCGCAGTCCGCGCGCGTCCGGAACTCGCGGCGCGGTGCCCCACGCGCAAGGCCGGGTGACTCGCCGAAGGCAAGGGCGGGCAGCGTTGCGCGTCGTGTGGCCGCGATGCCCGAGATCACCTATCCCGACGACCTGCCGGTCGCCGCCCGCAGGGGCGACATCGCGGCGGCCATCAGGGACCACCAGGTTGTCATCGTGGCGGGGGAGACCGGCTCGGGAAAGACGACCCAGCTGCCCAAGATCTGCCTTGGGCTCGGACGCGGTATCGAGGGGATGATCGGTCACACGCAGCCCCGACGCATCGCCGCCAGGTCGGTGGCCGAGCGCATCGCCGAGGAGCTGAACACCGAGCTCGGGACCGCAGTGGGCTATCAGGTCCGCTTCACCGATCACTCCAGCGGCGCCACCCTGGTCAAGGTGATGACGGACGGCATTCTGCTTGCCGAGATGCAACGGGACCGCGAGCTGCGCCGCTACGACACGATCATCATCGACGAGGCGCACGAGCGCAGTCTCAACATCGACTTCATCTTGGGTTACCTCAAGCAGCTGTTACCGCGCCGCCCCGACCTCAAGGTCATCATCACCTCGGCAACCATTGACCCGCAACGGTTTTCGAAGCATTTCAATGACGCTCCCATCATCGAGGTGTCCGGGCGCACCTATCCGGTGGAGGTGCGCTACCGACCCCTCGCGGGCGAGACCCCCGATGAGGACAGGGACCAGGTCACCGGCATCTGTGAGGCTGTCGAGGAACTGTGGACCGAACGCGGCGGCTTGGCCGGGGACATCCTTGTCTTCCTGTCCGGCGAACGTGAGATCCGGGACGCCGCGGACGCCCTCACCGGGATGGTCCTGCCGCACACCGAGATCCTGCCGCTCTATGGGCGCCTGTCAGCGGCCGAGCAGCACCGCGTCTTCGGCCAGCACACGGGTCGGCGGGTGGTCCTGGCAACGAACGTCGCAGAGACCTCCCTGACCGTGCCAGGTATCCGGTATGTCGTAGATGCCGGGACCGCCCGCATCTCTCGGTACAGTCAGCGCACCAAGGTGCAACGCCTCCCGATCGAGCCCATCTCCCGGGCCAGTGCCAGCCAACGATCAGGGCGCTGTGGTCGCGTTGCGGACGGGATCTGTATCCGGCTGTACTCCCAGGAGGACTTCGAGACCCGACCGGAGTTCACCGAACCCGAGATCCTGCGCACCAACCTGGCCTCGGTCATCCTGCAGATGACCTCCCTCGGACTGGGCGACATTGCGCGCTTTCCCTTTCTCGATTCGCCGGACTCGCGCCAGATCACCGACGGCGTAAGGCTGTTGGAGGAGCTCCAAGCCATTGACCGCCCCGCTGATCGGGTCACCGACCCCCGCAAGGGACTCACGGCGTACGGTCGCAAAATCGCTCAGCTGCCCCTGGATCCGCGCCTGGCCCGGATGGTCCTGGAGGCCGAGGGCAACGGTGCGCTGCGCGAGGTGCTCATCATCGTGGCAGCCCTGTCCATCCAGGATCCGCGCGAGCGTCCGATGGACAAACGCCAGCAGGCCGACGAGAAACACCGACGGTTCGTCGACGAACACAGTGACTTCATTGCGTTGCTGAACCTGTGGAACTACCTCAAGGAAGAGCAGCGGGAGCTCTCCGGCAGCGCGTTCCGGCGGATGTGCAAGAGCGAGTACCTCCACTACCTGCGGGTCCGTGAGTGGCAGGATCTGAACACTCAGCTCAAGAAGGCTTGTAAGTCCCTGGACCTTCAACAGAACTCATCGGCAGCCGACCATGACGCGATCCACGCGTCGGTGCTGTCGGGGCTCCTTTCCCATATCGGTCTGCGAGACGCCGAGAAGCGGGAGTACATAGGAGCCCGGGGTGCGCGCTTCGGCATCTCCCCGGGTTCGTCGCTCTTCCGCAAGCAGCCGCAGTGGGTGATGTCCGCCGAGCTGGTCGAGACCACCCGGCTGTGGGCCCGCTTCAACGCGCGAGTAGACCCCGCGGCGATTGAACGCCTGGCGCAGCACCTGGTCAAGCGCAGCTACAGCGAGCCGCACTGGGAGAAGAAGCGCGGCTCGGCGGTGGCCCTGGAGAAGGTCACGCTGTATGGCGTGCCGCTGGTTGCCGGACGCAAGGTGGGCTATGGGCGCATCGACCCGCAGGAGTCGCGTGATCTCTTCATTCGTCATGCTCTGGTCGAGGGTGACTGGGACACTCATCATCGTTTCTTCCACGACAACAGGGCCCTGGTCAGGCGCCTGACCGAGCTCGAGGCCCGGGCCAGGCGACGTGACCTCCTCGTGGACGACCAGACGCTGGTCGACTTCTATGACTCACTGCTCCCGGCCGGGATCGTCTCGGCGCAGCACTTCGACTCCTGGTGGAAACAGACGCGCCCGGCTCAGCCCGATCTGCTCACTCTCACCGAGGAGCTCCTGGTCAAGGAGGATGGTAGTGCGGTCAGCGCGGTGGACTACCCCCAGAGCTGGGACCAGAACGGCATCACGCTGCCGCTGACCTACCAGTTCGAGCCCGGAGCGGCCGCCGATGGTGTCACGGTCCACATTCCCCTGGACGTCCTCAACCAGGTCGACGACGACGGGTTCGACTGGCAGGTGGCGGGACTACGTCAAGACCTGGCGATCGCCCTGGTGAGGTCCTTGCCCAAGGCGACGCGGCGCAACTTCGTGCCCACTCCCGAACGCGCGCGCGCCGCTCTGGCGTCCGCCGATCCCGCCGGCGGCTACATCACCGACGAGCTTGGGCGCGCGCTGCGAGAGCTGACCGGTGTCCGCATCCCCATCGGCCAGTGGGACTGGTCACGGGTGCCCGACCACCTGCGCATCTCGTTTCGTGTCGAGGACCGTGTGGGCAACGTCTTGGGGGAGGGCAAGGAGTTGGCCGCGCTGCAACAACAGCTGGCGCCGCAGCTCCGTCAGACAATGCGGGCCGCTGCCGAGTCCGTGGAGCGAAAAGGTTTGCAGCAGTGGGTTTTTGGCGTCCTGCCCGCGACGTTCGAGCAACGGGTTGGTGACCGGGTCATCCAGGGGTTCCCGGCGGTGGTGGACCACGGTGACAGTGTCGCTGTGGAGGTGCTCGCCTCGCAGCAGGAGCGCGACGCAGCGACCAGGCTCGGTGTGCGGCGCCTGCTGCTGCTCAACACCACGGCCCCGTGGAAGCGGGTGCTGGCGCTGTTGACCAACGCCCAGCGACTGGCACTGGGGCATAATCCACACGGCAGCGTGCCCGACCTGTTGCAGGACTGCCTCGCTGCCGCAGTCGACTCGATCGTGGCGCAGCAGCCGGGTGGCCAGGTGCTCGGGCCGCAGGAGTTCGAAGACACACTGAGCATCGTCCGTTCGCAGGTGGTGGCACGGGTCATGGATGTCATCGATCTGGTCGAGCCGCTGATGGTCGCCTCCCGCCAGACCGAGCTCGCGCTGGCAGCGATGACCAGCCCGCTGATGGCCTCGGCCAAGGCCGACATGCAGGCTCAGCTGCGGTCCCTGCTGTATGCAGGATTCGTCGCGGATACAGGGTTTGCGGGGCTGCGGGACCTGGAGCGCTACCTGCGCGCCATACTCGCGCGTTGTGAGCGGGCGCCTTCACAGGTGAGCCGCGACACGCAGCGGATGGACACCGTGGCCCGAGTCCAGGCCGAGTATGACGCGCTGGTCGCGGCTCTGCCGGCGACTCGGCGCACCGGTGCTGACGTGCAGGTGCTGCGGTCCATGATCCAGGAGCTACGGGTCAGCCTTTTCGCCCAGACGTTGGGCACTGCGCATCCGGTGTCGGAGAAGCGTATCTACAAGGCCATGGACCAGCTGGAGTACCAACTCTGAGCAGGTCAGCCGGACCATGAGGGGCCTGGTCGGTCCTGCGCGGTGTTGACCGATCAGTAGACCAGCACTGGGGTGCCCAGCGGCAGTCCTCCAGCACCCCACAGGTTGTCCATCGCCGGCAGGCTCACGCGGCAGCAGCCGTGTGAGGCCGGCGTGGACGGGACCGAGGTGTATCCGTGGATCGCGATGCCGCGGTTGAAGTACTTCGGGCGGTACAGCGATCCGAGTGGACCGCTGTCCCACGCGTCGACGTGGCGAAAGACCCGGAAGCTGCCCGATGGGGTGAGCGCAATCTGCCACTTGCCCTCTGAGAAGTAACGCTGGTTGGAACCGGTGCTCACGTTGTAGATCCGTTTGACGACAGCGGAGTCCACGATGAGCAGGGTCTGGGTAGCCTTGTTGACCTCGATCACGTGCCCTTTGGCCGACCGGGCGCGGGGCCGTCTGCCCGCATCCACCTGTGACCAGGTCAGTGGCCCACATTCACCGTTGCGATACAGACTCCCGACCTTTTGGACGGCCACGACGGCCTGACGGGTCAGGTCGCCGAAGTGACCGTCCGCCGCGCCGAGCCAGTAGCCGAGCGAGGTGAGCCTGCGCTGCAGGGCGAGTACCTCGGGCCCGCGCGAACCCATCCGCAGCGTCGCACGGTTGGCCGCCGAGGCTGGCCCGGCACCGACGATGAAGGTCAGTGACCCGCCAGTGGCGACCGTCGCCGCCCTCTTGAGCAGGTCCCGACGGTTGAACTCCATCGCGGCCTCCCCAGGCGCCAGCACGTGATCAGCCGGCGCGTTCTGCACCGGCACTCCTACGGACGAATCGTAGGACGTTCGGGGTGTTCCGGGCGTGGTCCAGGTCTGGGCGTCGTGTCGATGCGGCGACGCGGATCCGGCTCCCGGGGGCTGTCACAACCCCGTGGCAGGCTCTGACCTCGGTCGAAGGGGGTTGAGGCGCATGGCTGATTTGGCTGACTGGTTCAGGGCGTTCGTCCAGTGCTCGCTGCAGCAGGCGTGGGGTCCGCAGGAGCTTGTCCAGGACGGGGACGGGGACTTCCCGTTCGGTGACAGGAGCACGACGGCTATGTCACGGTCGAGCCGGCACCGGGACCAGGGGTGTGCGTGTGGAGCTACGCGGCATACGGGGTCAAGGCCTCGTTACGTGTCCTTCGTGAGGTCAACGAACTCAACATGGCCTCTGACCTGTGCAAGGTGATGTGAGCTAACGGGTGCATCCGCGTAGAGGTGCGGGTCCCCGCCGACCAGGTCTCGGCCGAGTCGTTGGGGCGGGCGTGCGGACACGTCAACGGCTGCACATCCCACATCGGGGATCTGTTCGCGCTCGTGCACGGAGGTGAGAGCGCCCTGGCCGAGCCGCAGGACAGCTGATGGGGCCCACGGTGCTCCCGGCGAACCCGAAGTTTGCGACCGAGTCAGAGCGCGAGGTGTGGCGTCTGCTCTGCCACAAGCTGCGCCCTGAGGACGTCGTGCTTGCCAACCTGCGGCTGACCAACCGGGACAAGGACCATGAGGCCGACCTGATAGTTCTCATGCCCGGGGTCGGCATCGTCGTTGTCGAGGTCAAGGGCGGCAGCGTCTGGATCAGGATGGTGGCTGGCACCACAGCCGCGGGAACGCCACGGTCGCGATCCATCCGGTCGAACAGGCACGCGGCAACAAGTTCGCCGTACGCGAGTACGTCGAGATGGACTCGCGCTGGTGCACCGGCGTCGTCGATGAGCGCCCCGACCTGTACGGCCCTGCCGCAGGGCCTCGACCGTGAGACCACCAGGTGTGGCGACCGAGGGCCGTGCTCGGTGACGGCTCGCACCCGCGCGAGGCACTCCTCGCCCGGGCCGTCGCATTTGGTGTGGTGTGGCGTCGTGGTGCCAGGCGTCGATGGGCGTGAGCAGGTCGGCACGAGCGGGGATCGAGATGCCTGCAGTCACCGGCTCCGAGTTGTCCCAGCGGGTTCCACAAGAGGAGTCTGGCAGTTGTGGCCGGACTGCAACTCAGGTGCCGGGTCGGAATCCCTGAGAGGGTGATGGCGTTGAGATGTTGAGGATGACATGAGAGATGATTGACGCAGGAGACTCTCTGCCAGAAGGAGGCGAACAGCGGTGCAGGACCCATCCGAGCTCTACACGTTCGAGACAGACACCCCGTTGGGTGACTTGCGTGGGTCGGTGTTGCTCGTCTCGCTGGGCGGGTTCGTCGACGCCGGTCAGACTCAGCGACTGTTGACCGATCACGTTCTGGCTACGCTTCCACACACTGTCGTGGCCTCATTCGACGTCGACCAGCTGATGGACTACCGCGGGCGGCGCCCGGCCATGATGTTCGACCGTGACCGCTGGTCTAGCTACGCCGACCCGACGCTGCTGCTGTATCGCGTCACCGATGCCGACGGGCAGCCCTTCCTGGTCCTGTCCGGTCACGAGCCGGACTACCAGTGGGAACGCGTCATCGAAGCGATCCAGCAACTCAACCGGATGCTGGGCGTGACCCTGACGGTGAGTATCCACGGCATACCGATGGCGGTGCCCCACACCCGGCCCATCGGTCGCACAGCCCACGCGACAGCTCCCAGGCTGATCAGTGAGCACGATTCCCCCTTCGGCGCGGTGCAGGTGCCCGGCAGCATCAGCGCACTGCTGGAACTGCGCCTGGGCGAGTCGGGCCATGACGCGCTCGGGTTCGCGATCCACGTGCCCCACTACCTGGCACAGGCTCAGTTCGCCGATGCGGCCGTCTTGGGGCTGGAATCCTTGGTGGCTGCTACGGGCCTCAACATCCCGTCTGAGGATCTGGTCGCCACCGCAGGTCTGAACAGGGCCGAGATCATGCAGGAGATCGCCGGTTCCGATGAGGTCACTCAGGTCGTGGAGGCTCTCGAGCGTCAGTACGACGCTTACATCCAGGGTCGCGAAAAGCCCGGTCTGTTGGCCACGGACGTGCGGGACCTGCCGACCGCCGACGAGATCGGCGCCGAGTTCGAGGACTTCCTGCGGGCGCAGACCGACGAGGGGTAACGCCGGCCCACGGCCGTTCAGGTCTTGGCGTCCGACCAGCGTGCGATGAGGCTGGTGTCGGACACGACCCGCACATTGCTCGAGCCGGTCCACCGCCGGGCGCTGGCGATCAGTGCGGCATCTACCGCGGTCGCCGCTTCGTCAGCTGCCTCGGTCGGGACGTGCACCAGCAGCTCGTTGTGCAGGCAAAGGACGATTCGGGCGCCCAGGTGGCGGGTCGTGACTTGCACCGTCGCCGCCCATGCCTTGAACAGCTCGGCAGCCGCGCCCTGGATGACGGCGTTGCGGGCGAATCGCCCGCGGCCTGAGATCATCGACGGCATCGATCCGGGGCGGCGTCAACCGTGTTCTCCCACCTGGGAATTCGCCGACCACCGTAAGTTCGGATAGCTCGGGACGCCACTCCTGACTCAGATGCCCGCTGTAGGTGGGCCATGGCCGTTGGGTAGGCACGCTCTAGCCTCTTGAGGGCCTCGCCGGCGGCCCCGCTGGTCTGGCCGTACATCGCGGCGAGGACGGCGATCTTGGCCACCGGACGCTCCACCTTGAGCGCGGCAGCCACCGGTGCGTAGAGGTCGTCGGCCTGGGTGGCTCGCACGAAGTTCTTGTCCACGGAGACGGCGGCCAGCACCCGGGCTCGATCTGCCCGAGGTCCGAACGCACGAGTACGTACTCCGGACGAGCCGCGGCAGCGCCGTCACAGGCCGTTCAGGCGCCACGCAGACGGTCGTCAGGGCCGATGTTGGTGTCGAGCCAGTGGTAGCCGTAGGTCGTGGCGATTCGCTCGGCCTGGCGCCAGGCCAGCAACGCCTCCACCAGTGGATGGGTGTCGCGGAACGGTGCCAGTCGCCAGGCGCGGGTGTCGGGGACCACGACACCGACGGACGCCAGAAGCTCTTTGACCTGAAGCGGGTTTCGCAGATCAATGGATTCGCGCCCGGCGGCGTGGCGTAGCACCTGCACGTCGCGCGCCCGACGGGTTTGGCGGGCGTGGGTCTCGTCGGTGGGTCGCCCTCCAGCCGAGTCCTCGATGAGACCTTCGATGGTCGGGCGGTCCTCTGGGAGCCCGGTCGCCGCCAGCCCGACACCCAGCAAGGCGGCGGCGGCCTCCGACTGGCCGGTGCTGACCGCGCGCAACGAGATCTCGGACAGGGCGGCGGTCTGCCGGATCGCGGTTTCCAGAGCAGTGCCCGCCCAAGCCAGGACACGCCCAGTCGAGTTCAGCCACCTGCCAGAGACGGCCTCGGGGCGCAGGTAACCGTCGGAGCGGATGGGACTCTCCGGGTCACCCCGGTCGCCAGGGTCAGGCTCGGCGGCGAAGTCGAACAGATCGCCGCCGGCCGCGCGAGGCAGATCCGAGGCCGCCAGCCGGCACACGGTGGCCCACGCCACGGTAGGGTCCTCATTTCGACCGCCGACCAGGATCCGATGTGCCTCGGCGATGTCCCAGTACCTGTTCAGGTGAACTCCCTTGATCACCAACGGGGTTGCGTCAACCCGTGCAGACCAGAACACCCAACGTGGGTGTCGACCGGCCTCCATCCGTGCCACTTCCTTGACGATCTCGTCGCGGTCTCCCGCCAGGGTTGCGTTCTCGCCGGACATCGCCGCCAGGTCGCCGGCGAAGCAGACGGCGACAAGGTCGCGCAGAGGCTGCTGCGCGGGCACGTGCCCATCCAACAGCAGTGCAAGCCGTGGGGGCTGTGAGCCAGCAGTCAGACCGTTGTCGACTTGGTCCCGATCTGGCGTTTGATCCGTCCGAGCATCGCCACCATGCCCCGCAGTCGCAGGGGTGAGACTGCATCACCCAGCCCAAGTCGATAGGGGGCATCGTCGGGCACCGCGAGCACCTCGCCGACGGTGAGCCCATCCAGGCCCTCGTGCAGGATTCCCGCGAATCCCCGAGTCGTGGGAGCCTCCGGAGGCGCCTGAAAGAACAGATGCACCGTGGCTTCTGGCGAGGCAGCAGCATTCTGAACGCTCTCCACCTCGACCGTCAGGAACAGCGGCGACTGACACTCTTCGACCCGCTCGAGCAGCTCTGGGTGCCCTACGTAGCGCGCGGGCAGCTCCGGCAGAGCGTCGCTGAAGTCGAGCAGCATGGTCAGTCGATCACGAGGCGACAGGGCAGCCAAGTCCTGGGCGATCTCGTCCAGGGACTGCGGCAGCCCAGTGGTCCCTTGGCCCGGGGTCACCTCGCGTCGACCTCGAGGGACAGTGCGTTGCTGGCGTTGTCGTCGGTGGCGACGGTCATCATGGGCACCTTCGGGGGATCGATCGATCAGGGCGGGAACATCTGCTCCCATGATCCAACCTGCTGCCCTCATCAACGAAGCGCTCCCGGCACGAATTCCGCGACCAGCGTCCACGGATCGCTCTGAGGCGCCCCACCAACAGGGCCAACGGCTTCGGTGACCTTCGTCGCAGGCCAGCGAGCAACTGCCCGCGCCACACCACTTCGACTCCGAGTTCGCCAGCCCGGCCGCGCCGCAGGGTCGCCGCGGAGCAACTGGGTCACGACGCCGCCTGGACCCCACTTGGTTGCCTACCGACGTCTCGCGACGACGCGGACCCGTGTTCGATCACGACTTGATCGGGCCTGCGGCTCCGGTACAACCTGTCCGCCCCAGGATGCCTCGCACGTCGCGGTGTCAGACCTGCTGGACTGCACTGTCCCGACAGCCGAGGCGCACCTGAGCGGGTGCCTGGCATTCGAGCTCCGATCACGGTGGTGCCCCGGTAGCCGATCCCGTGCCCCAGACGAGCAGTCATGACCGGTGGAGCGCCTCCACCACCTCGATGGTGTCGGCCTCGCTGGTCGTCTTGTCCGGCCGGTGCCGGACCACCCGTGCAAATCGCAGCGCCAGGCCGCCCGGATAACGAGACGAGGTCTGGATGCCGTCGAAGGCGATCTCCACCACCACCGCCGGGTTTAGCTCGAGGACGTACCCGTCGGTGGGTCCCACGGCGTGCCGGGGTAACTCGGCGCTCTGCCAACGCAACATCTGGTCGGTGAGTCCCTTGAACGTCTTGCCGAGCATGACAAATCCTCCCTCTGGCCCGAAACGCCCGTGCGGGTCCCGTGCTCCCAGGTGGATGTTGCTCAGCCAACCACTGCGACGGCCGTTGCCTCGTTCGACAGCCAGAATGACCAGGTCAAGGGTGTGCACCGGTTTGACCTTGACCCAACCGGTAGCGCGCCGGCCCATGTCGTAGGTCGCGTCGTCGGCCTTGACCACGACACCCTCGTGTCCTCGTTCCACAGCGTCAGCGGCAAATGCTGTGGCCGCATCGAGCTGTTCGGAGTCGGCGACGTCATCGACCCGAAGTCGGGGCGTGAGGTGGACCAGGGGTACGGCCGTCTCGAGAGTCTCACGCCGGAGGTGGTAGGGCTTGTCGATGAGGTCGGCCCCATCTAGGTGCAGGACGTCAAACAGGAAAGCCGTGAGCGGAGTCTGCGTGCGGGCCTCAGTGGGATCGACGCGGCGGGCGACACGAGACCCGGTCTCCTGAAACGGCTTTGGTCGACCGTCGGAGTGCAACGCGATCAGCTCGCTGTCGAAGACCGCACTCTTCACCGGCAGCCACGAGATCAACTCGACTACCTCGGGAACACGACCGGTGATGTCGTCCAGGGACCGCGTCAGGACGTGGATGTCGTTACCCTGCTTGTGGATCTGTGCTCGGATGCCGTCCAGCTTCCACTCCACACCGGCCGGCCCGGTCCTGGTCAGGGCCTCGGCGACGCTCTTGGCTGAACTGGCCAGCATCGGGCTGACGCCTCGGCCAACCGTGAGGTGGAAAAGATCGAGTGCCCCAGGACCGTCCACCAGAAGGGCCTGGGCGACACCGGGGAGGTCCCCCTGTGCGGCCACGGCACGACGTACATCCGCCAGAGCGACGCCACCGGCGTCGGCAACTGCCGTCATGACCACGGACTCCAGTGCTCCCTGGCGCAGCCCACCGCGCAGCAGACCCAGAACGAGCACCCGTTCCGGCGCCGTCAGTCTGGCGGCCAGGCCCAGGAACAGGTCGGTGCGCACGCGCGAGGTGCCGGCGCCGGCCAGTTCACTGGCGCGTTGCATCACGGCGTCCAGCTCCGAGAGCGTCACGACGCCAACATCGGGCGGCGTCAGCATTTCGGACAACGATGACAGCTCGATGCCGGTGCGACGCTGGCGCAGTGAACCGGAGAGGTAGCGTGTGGCCAGTCCGATCTCATCGGCGTTGGCCGAGCCGTCGACGACCTCCAGAGCACACTGACGCAGCAGGTCAGCGATCACCGATACCTTGGAAAGGCGCGAACTCGTCTCGGACACCTGATTTGAGGTGCGCACGACATGGGCCAGCAGCATGGACCAATGGTGGCAGGCAGGTCCGACAGACAACGTGAGGACGCTCGTGGGGATCTTCGGTAGGCACAGCCAGTCGGCGCGCGACATCACGCAGGTGGCCATGGTCGATCACGCCCGGGCGGCCAGCACTGGGCGAATGATCGAGCATCTGCTGGATGTCGGAATCGACGGCAAGGGTCGGTTCGACTCGGCACGCAGGGTTGCCGACGTCGCCCTGGCCGAGCACCTCGACGCTGAGAGCGCCATCGACGCCATCGTCGGTTCACACCTCAGAATCGCCGCCGTCGGTGGATTCGTCACCAGCCTGGGTGGCTTCGTGGTCATGCCGATCGCCTTGCCTGCCAACGTCCTGGGGTTCTATCTGGTCGCCACGCGGATGGTCGCCGCGACAGTGGCGGCCCGCGGCTATGACATCGGCAAACCCGAGGTGCGCTCGGCGGTACTGCTCGCTCTGATCGGCGCCGACGCCGACGACCTGCTTAAGAAGGCCGGTTATGCCAGCACCGGTCGGCTGGCGAATCTGGCTGTTCAACGCCTACCCGGCCCGGTGCTGCTGGTGGTCAACAAGGGCGTCGAGTTCCGCCTGCTCACCCAGTTCGGCAAGAGGTCACTAACCCGTCTCGGCAAGGCCGTGCCTGTGGTCGGCGGTGTGGTCGGCGCTGGCGTGGATGCCTACCTGCTCAACCGGATCGCCGACCACTCGCGTCAGGAGTTCCCGCCGAAGGGCACCTGGTCTGACCCAGCGCATTGACCTGGTTGGGAGGCCGGGTTGTCCACATCGGTGACTGCTTTGGTCCCACCGTCCACAGGCGCCGGTGGTGGTATGTCGCGACGGCTCGGCTGGCCCCAGGGTCGACCCATGACAACGACAATTCACCTGAGCGGACCCGTCGACGTACTGACCGTGCTGCCCTACCAGCTCGGCTTTCACCCTCATGACGCCCTGGTGGTCGTGAGCCTGTACGGCACTCGGATCGGGTTGGTCCAGCGGATTGACCTACCCCCACCCGAGGACGTTGGCGTAGCCGTCGCCGCGATGATGGGACCGCTGCGGCGGGACCACCCCAGAGCCGTGCTGCTCATCGGCTTCGAGGAACGCGAGGCCGAGAGCCGCGCGATCCTTGATGACATGGCGGGTGCCTGCCGGTCCGACGGCATCGAGGTCGCCGACCGCATGGTCGTGCGTGGCGGGCGCTGGTTCGATCTGGACTGCATCCAGGGCTGTTGCCCGCCAGAGGGGCTGCAGCTGCCGGCCCCGAGCGAGGTTCCCGCGGTCGCGGAGTTCGTGGGACGCGAGATCTGCCCGCTTCCCGATCGCTCGGCACTGGCCGACCTGGTAGAGCCGAGCAGCCAACTGCTGAGCCTGGCGGTGTCACCTCTGGCGGACGAGAGGTTGAAGCTGCGACTGGCGGCAACGGACGCCGCTCAGAGCGAGCTGATCACCCGGGAGATGGAACTTCATGGGTTTCGTGGGCAGGAGCTCGCACTCTGGTCCCGGGTTCTGTGCGAACAGGACGACGCTGAACCGCTCCAGGCTTTTCCATTGCAGGATCTGGCCGGTCTCGCTGCTTCGCTGACCGATGTGGATCTGCGCGACGGGTTGATCGCGTGGCTGTGCCCCGGCACCCTTCCTGAGAACCTGATCGACCCGATCCTGTTCGTCCAGATAGGCCGGGCGCTGCCGGCGCCTGCGTGGCTAGGCGGAGGCGCTGGGGACAGGGAACAGGTCATTGGCCAGCAGCGGATCGAGCGGCGGTTGTGCGAGCTCTGCGCCGCACTGCCGGACCCGTGGGCCGTGTCGGCCCTGACCGTGCTTGCGTCCTTCACCTGGTGGCGCGGAGATGGTGCCCTTACCCGGGTCGCGCTCGATCGTGCTCTCAGGGTTGACCCGCACTATCGGCTGGCCCAGTTGCTCGAGCGGATGCTCGACCTGGCCATCCGGCCGCAGAGCGCACCCCACTGGCTCGCGCCCGGACGATGTTCACCATGATCGGGCCAGGAAGCTTCGGCGTTCTCCCCGAGCAGGAACGGCTTTACGCACACTTGCCCGGCCGAGACATCGATGTCCGAGGAACATCAAGGCCGCGGCCGACCGGGCGCGGATGCCTGTGAAGGTCAGGTCACCTGGCAAGAGTCCGCTCGTGTGCTGGTGTCGGTGAAGCAGGACCCTTGGGGCGCGAGCGCACGGGTTCCTGTTCTCTCAGCTGCTGGAGTAGCCCAGTGAAACCACGCACCGAGCTGGAGGCTCAGAACAGCCGCGAGCTCACATCGTCGATGCCCTTGAGCGCGTCGTAGTCCAGGGTCACGCACCGGATGCCGCGGTCAGTGGCCAGGGTGCGCGCCTGCGGCCTGATCTCCTGGGCGGCAAGGACACCTGTGACCGGCGCAAGATGGGAGTCGCGGTTCATCAGCCGAAGGTAACGGGTGAGCTGCTCGACCCCGTCGATGTCGCCGCGGCGTTTGATCTCGACCGCAACCGTTGCCCCGGAGGCGTCCCTGCACAGGATGTCGACGGGCCCGATGGCGGTCATGTACTCCCGGCGGACAAGTGTGTAGCCCTCGCCCAACGTGGCGATGTGCTCGGCCAGCAGCATCTGCAGGTGGGCCTCGGCGCCATCCTTGACCAGACCGGGGTCCACACCGAGCTCATGGGCGGAGTCGTGCAGCACCTCGTGCAGCCGGACGCGAAGGCGGTCGTCGGACTTCGCGTGCTGGACCACCCAGACCGACTCGACACCGTCGGCAACCTCGTCCTGCCCGGGGGCGACCTCGACCATCGCACACGGAGGCGACATCCAGTTCAGCGGCTTGTAGGAACCGCCGTCACTGTGGACGAGCACCGACCCGTCCGCCTTGACCAGCAGCAACCGGGTCGCCAACGGCAGGTGGGCCTGGAGTCGACCCTCGTAATCCACGCTGCACCGCGCTATGACCACTCGCACGGCGGGAAGCCTACCCATCCGGGGGCGAGTGTGACCATCGCCTCGCAGGGGTGGAGCCCAGCCACCCCGGGTCCTCTGGCAGACTCAGCGCCATGGCTCATGACTTCGCAACAGTAGGCGTGATCGGACTCGGCACCATGGGTGCGGGCATCGTGGAGGTGTTCGCTCGTAACGGCCTTGACGTCGTGGCCGTTGAGGTGTCTGCAGAGGCCGTCGAGAAGGGCCGAGCGGTCCTGCGGCACTCGACCGACCGTGCGCTCTCGCGTGGCAAGCTGACCTCTCAGGGGCAGACCGAGCTGCACGACCGGATCCTGTTCACCACGGACATCGCCGACCTCGCCGAGTGCGACCTCGTCGTTGAGGCGGTCCCCGAGCGACTCAATCTCAAGCGCGACATCTTCGCCAGGCTGGACCAGATCGTGAAGCCTGACGCGATCCTGGCCACCAACACTTCGAGTCTGTCGGTCACCGAGATCTCGGTTGCCACCCAGAACCCGCGCCGGGTTGTCGGGATGCACTTCTTCAACCCGGCGCAGGTGCAGAAGTTCGTCGAGGTCGTCCGCACGGTCGTCACCGAGGATGCCGTCGTCGAGGACGTCAAGGCGCTCGCAGCACGTCTTGGCAAGATGCCTGTGGTCATCCATGACAAGGCAGGGTTCATCGCCAACGCACTCCTGTTCGGCTACCTCAACCACGCCGTCGACATGTACGAGAGCCGTTACGCGACCCGTGAGGACATCGACGCTGCGATGCAGCTCGGCTGCGGACTGCCGATGGGGCCCCTGGCACTGATGGACCTTATCGGCCTCGACACGGCCTACGAGATCCTGGACACGATGTACAAGGAGGGACGCGACCGGCTGCATGCCCCGAGCCCCATCATCAAGCACATGGTCACCGGTGGTCTGAAGGGTCGCAAGACCGGCCGCGGCTTCTACACGTACGACGAGGCCGGAAGTTCCACGATTGTCGCCGACCACCTCACGCCCCTCGATGGTGACCTTGACACGGGACGTCTGAGAACGGTGAAGACCATTGGGGTCGTTGGCTCCGGCACCATGGCCAGCGGGATCATCGAAGTGTTCGCCAAGGCCGGGTATGACGTCACCTACGTGGCACGCTCGTCGGCCAAGGTCGAGGCGGTCAAGGGCACCATCGCCAAGAGCCTGGAGAAGGCGGTCCAGCGGGGTAAGCTCACCGACGACGAGCGCAGCGCGGTCGCCGGGCATCTGATCGGCACCACGGCCCTGGAGGACCTGGCCCAGGTAGATCTCGTGGTCGAGGCTGTTGTGGAGGACCTCAAGGTCAAGCAGGCGCTGTTCGAGAACCTCGACGAGATCTGCAAGCCGGGCGTGATCCTGGCCACGACTACGTCCTCGCTGCCGGTGATCGAGTGCGCAGCGATGACCAAGCGCCCGCAGGACGTCGTGGGCATGCACTTCTTCAACCCCGCCCACATCATGAAGCTCGTCGAGGTCGTCTACACCGTCTCGACCGCGCAGGACGTCGTGGCCACGGTCCAGGACCTGTGCCGCCGGATCGGCAAGCACCCGGTGACCTGTGGCGACCGCGCTGGTTTCATCGTCAACGCCCTGCTCTTCCCCTACCTCAACGACGCGGTCAAGATGCTTGAGGCGCACTACGCCAGCGCGGATGATATCGACACCGCAATGAAGACCGGCTGCAGCTACCCGATGGGTCCGTTCGAGCTTCTTGACACCGTCGGTCTCGACGTCTCCCTCGCCATCCAGCGCGAGCTCTACCTGGAGTTCCGGGAGCGTGGCTTCAGCCCCGCGCCCCTGCTCGAGCAGCTCGTCACCGCCCGCTACCTCGGTCGCAAGGTGGGGCGTGGGTTCCGCACCTACGTCTAGCACCTGTGCCTGCGATAGTTGTTGCATGCCCCGACCCCATCGTCGACGTCTTGAGATCACCGAGCTCGACCTCAACCGAGCCATCGGTGGGGTCGAACGCCGTGAGTCCCACAGCGACGGCGAATGGTTCGTCCGCCGGGTCAGTGGCGCCGGTTCGACCAAGTCCTACCGGTGTCCGGGCTGCCAGCAGGAGTTGGCGCCGGGCATAGCGCATGTCGTGGCCTGGCCGGCCGAAGGCATGGGCGGCTTGGACGACCGCCGGCATTGGCACACTCCCTGCTGGGCCGCTCGTGGCCGGCGCACACCTGAGGGGTCCACTCGATGAAGGCGTGCTTGAGATGAATAGGACTGGCCAGCACAAGATTCGGGCCAACACGGTTCTGCCGGCACGCCGTCGCGACATTGCGCTGCACACCGCGGATGGCCTGGCTCTGGTGGGGGAGCTGGCCCTGCCACTTGAGAGGGACCCGGTCGCCACTTTGGTGACGTTGCACCCGCTACCCACCCATGGCGGCTACATGGACAGCCACCTCTTCAAGAAGGCGTCCTACCGCCTTCCTGCGCTGGCCGACATCGCCGTCCTGCGGTTCAACACCCGCGGAACGACCTCGCGGCGAGGCAGGTCCGAGGGCACCTTCGATGAGGCCCGCGACGAGCGCTTCGACGTTGCTGCGGCGATCGAGTTCGCCGAGTTCGCCGAGGCTCCAGCACTGAACAACCGTTGGCTGCTCGGGTGGTCTTTCGGCACTGATCTCGCCCTGATGTACGGCAACGACCCTGCGGTGGCTGGTGTCATCCTCCTGAGTCCCCCGTTGCGGTTCAGCGGCCCTGAGCACCTGCGGGGTTGGGCCCGATCGGGCAAGCCGGTGGTCGCACTCGTGCCCGAGTTCGATGACTACCTGCGACCGGACGAGGCCGTGAAGCGGTTCAGTGCCATTCCCCAGATCAGGGTGGTCGGCGTCGAGGGCGCCAAGCACCTGTGGGTGGGGGAGAACTACGTGCGTCGGGCCCTCGATGAGATCGTGGCCACCGTGAGCCCTGGCGCCGCACCGTTGCCGACCACCTGGGACGGTGAGGTTAGCGAGGGACCGCGCTGAGGGCGCTGGGAGCGCTCAGGTCGGATCCTGGCGCGCCAGCGGCACCTCTTGGTAGATGAGCAACGCGCCGCGAGCCGGCAGACGCCAAGGCGGTCGCGAGGATCCCGAGCAATGTGGCGGCGAGCACGGTGACCGTGCCAGGCACCCAGATAGCTCGCTGAGTGGTCCTGGGAGCCACGAGGTAGTTGGTTCAGTGGCCGTCCGGCGGCGGGGTCGTCGCTTCGGGTACCGGTCTGCGACCCTGCCTGGCGGCAGGGTGTTCGTCATGTGGTCAGCGTCTGCTTCTGCGGGTGTGCGCGATCGGGGTCGGTGCCTCTGCTGGCACGCAGGATCTGGTGCTGGAGTCGCCGACGAGTCGGACCTCTTTCTTGATCATCGAATTTGACCTCGCCCGACGCGGTCAGGCGTCCGGCACCGTCAGGCGTCGCGGAAGCGGTTGATCGCGGGCAGGAATGCTTCCCGCATCTCCATGTCCTGGACGCCGAGACCGGTCTGCGGGGCGAGGGCGAGCACGCCGACCTTGCCCTGGTGCAGGTTGCGATGAACGTCGTACGCAGCCTGACCGACCTGCTCCAGGGAGTATGTCCGGCTCAGCGTCGGGTGGATGAGCCCGCGCTGGATCAGGTCATTGGCCGCCCACGCCTCGCGGTAGTTGGCGAAGTGGGAGCCGATGATGCGCTTCAGGCTCATCCACAGGTAGCGGTTGTCGTACTCGTGCATGTAGCCGGACGTCGATGCGCAGGTGACGATAGTGCCGCCCCTGCGCGCGACGAAGACGCTGGCACCGAACGTCTCTCGTCCCGGGTGCTCGAAGACGATGTCGGGATCCTTGCCGCCGGTCAGCTCGCGGATCTTGGCGCCGAGGCGCTTCCACTCGCGCGGGTCCTGGGTGTTCTCATCCTTCCAGAAACGGTAACCCTCCCCGGTGTCCTGGCTGCGGTCGATGACCAGCTTGGCACCCATCCGGTGGCAGATCTCGGCCTTGTCGGGGCTGGAGACCACGCAGATCGGGGTGGCGCCGGAGGCCAACGCCATCTGGGTGGCGTACGAGCCGAGTCCACCGCTGGCGCCCCAGATGAGAACGACGTCGCCGAGCTTCATCCCGGCCCCGTTGCGCGAGACCAGCTGACGGTATGCAGTGCTGTTCACCAGCCCGGGCGAGGCAGCCTCCTCCCACGTGAGGTGGCGGGCCTTGGGCATGAGCTGGTTGGTCTTGACCAGCGCCAGGTCGGCCAGCCCGCCGAAGTTGGTCTCGAAGCCCCAGATGCGCTGTTCAGGGTCCAACATCGTGTCGTTGTGACCGTCGGCGTTCTCAAGCTCCACGGACAGACAGTGGGCCACGACCTCGTCCCCGGGCTTCCAGGCGTTGACACCGGGGCCGGTCCGCAGGATCACGCCGCACAGATCGGAGCCGACCACGTGATAGGGCAAGTCGTGCTTCTTGGTCAACGGCGAGATCCGGCCATAGCGCTCGAGGAAGTTGAAGGTCGACATCGGCTCGAATATCGAGGTCCACACCGTGTTGTAGTTGATGGCGCTGGCCATCACGCCCACGATCGCCTCGCCCGGGTCGAGCTCCGGGACGTCGACCTCCTCGACGTGAAGGCTCTTACGCGGGTCTTTGTCCCGAGTTGCCATCCCGGCGAACATGTCGACCTCGTCCTTGTGCACGGTGACGGCGCGATATTTCGCCGGGATCTCAAGTGCGGCAAAGGTTTCCGGCGATCGGTCGCCGGAGAGGATTGCATCGCGAATGGCCTGCATCGTGGTACTCCTCAGAACGGGCGGGCAGGTCGAAACCTGCATGTCTGGGCTGAAACTACGGGTGAGTAGCCAGGAAGTCTATGAGACCTTGTCCTGCGTGACCTCGCTGACCGCAGCCCACGCAGCTCCAGAGACCGTCGTGGGGCCAAGCCGTCGTCCCTGAGCCTGGTGATGATCGCGTCGAGATTGTCGGTCGTCACGAGTCGGTTGGTGCTCGGCGCCCACCCCGCCGAGTGCGGCGGCTCGCCGGTGAAGGTGCCCGCCAAGAGCTCCCGCGTGGGTCCGGTCCGCCGGCCAGGACCGTGCCCTGGTCGCCCTGAGCGCCGCGGAGCCCGAGTCCACGAACGGCCCCTGAGTCAGGCGCCCGGCTCGACGAGCTCGACGAGGATCCCGCCGGCGTCCTTGGGGTGGATGAAGTTGACCCGGCTGTTCGCGGTACCGCGTCGTGGGACGTCAAAGAGCAGGCGAAGTCCTCGCTCACGCAAGGTTGCCGACACGGCGTCGAGGTCGACGACGCGGTAGGCGACCTGTTGGACTCCGGGGCCGGATCGATCGAGGAAGGAGGCGATCGTCGACTCCGGTGACAGTGGCGCAAGCAGCTGGATGCATGAGCCGGACTCGCCCACCGCCATCATCGCCTCGCGGACACCCTGCTCCTCGTTGATCTCCTGATGCACGAGGGTCATCCCGTAGGTGTCGTGGTAGAAGCCGATCGCCGCATCAAGGTCGGTCACAGCCACGCCAACGTGGTCGATCGCGGTGAAAAGGTCGTCACGCTTTTGGGTCATGTATGCCAGCCTAGGAACTCGAGTCCGGCTTAGACAAGTTGGGGCGTGTGGATGACTACCGTCCCTAGATCGTGGGGCGCGGTTAGGATGACGGCGAACCTGCTTGTCCGCAGGCATCGAGCTCTTCTAGTACTCACCCCTTGTCGTTGGAGGCATCCTCATGAGCGAACGTCCCGTATCCGTGATCGTCGCCGGCGCGCGCACCCCGTTGGGTCGCATGCTCGGCTCCTTGAAGGACTTCTCCGGAGCGGACCTCGGTGGCGTGGCCATCAAGGCTGCCTTGGACAAGGCAGGTGTGCGCGGTGACCAGGTGGACTACGTGATCATGGGCCAGGTGCTGACCGCGGGCGCCGGCCAGATCCCCGCACGTCAGGCTGCTGCCAAGGCTGGCATCCCGATGAACGTTCCCGCTCTGAGCATCAACAAAGTGTGTCTTTCGGGGATTGACGCGATCGCCCTTGCCGACCAACTGATCCGGGCCGGTGAGTTCGAGATCGTCGTGGCAGGTGGCCAGGAGTCGATGTCCAACGCCCCGCACCTACTGGAGAAGAGTCGCGAGGGTTTCAAGTACGGTGACGTGACGATGTTCGATCACATGGATCGCGACGGCCTGTGGGACTCGTTCACCGACCAGGGGATGGGTCTGTTGACCGAGGACGGCAACGTCGGTGACCTGCAGTTCACCCGCGCTGAGCAGGACGAGTTCTCTGCCCGTAGCCACCAGCTCGCGGCGCGTGCCTGGAAGGACGGGCTGTTCGACGACGAGGTCGTCGCGATGGCGATTCCTCAACGCAAGGGTGACCCGATCGAGTTCAAGATGGACGAGAGTATTCGCGCGGACACAACCGCCGAGAGTCTGGCCAAGCTACGCCCCGCGTTCAGCAAGGACGGCACCCTCACGGCCGGTTCGTCCTCACCGATCTCCGATGGCGCCGCAGCCGTCGTGGTGATGAGCAAGGCAAAGGCCGAAGAGCTCGGGCTGAGCTGGCTCGCCGAGATTGGTGCCCATGGCGTCGTGGCCGGCCCTGACTCCACGCTGCAGAGTCAGCCGGCGCAGGCCATCGCGGCGGCCTGTGCGAAGGAGGGCATCAGCCCCTCCGATCTTGAGCTCGTCGAGATCAACGAGGCATTTGCGGCGGTCGGGCTGGCATCCACCAAGCTTCTGGGCATCGACGCCGACAAGGTGAACGTCAACGGTGGCGCGATCGCAATCGGGCACCCGATCGGCATGTCGGGGGCCCGCATCACGCTGCACCTGGTGCTGGAGCTCAAGCGCCGTGGTGGCGGCGTGGGTGCGGCCGCCCTGTGCGGTGGTGGCGGGCAGGGCGATGCCCTGATCGTTCGCGTCCCCCAACAGTGAGCTCTCACTGATGGCAAGCAGATCTGTCGATGTCCCTGCCCTGGTCGATGCGGCCAGGGCAGGGGCTCCGCGTGCCGTCGCCCGGCTGATCTCGTTGGTCGAGGACGGCCATCCGGCGTTGCGCGAGGTGATGTCGGCCCTGGCACCCCACACGGGTCGCGCGCACATCTTCGGCATCACCGGCAGCCCGGGTGTGGGCAAGTCGACCTTGACCAGCGCAATGGTCGGTGCCTTGCGGGCTCGAGGCAAGCGGGTCGGAATCCTGGCAGTTGACCCCTCTTCGCCCTTCTCCGGTGGCGCCCTGCTGGGTGACCGGATCCGCATGCAGGATCACGCGCTCGATCCCGACGTCTATATCCGTTCGATGGCAAGTCGCGGTCATCTTGGCGGTCTGTCGTGGACGACCCCACAGGCGCTGCGAGTTCTGGATGCCGCCGGCTGTGACGTCGTGGTGGTCGAAACGGTGGGCGTGGGTCAGAGCGAGGTCGAGGTGGCCGGTCTGGCCGATACCACCTTGGTGCTTCTCGCACCCGGGATGGGCGACGGCATCCAGGCAGCCAAGGCCGGAATCCTGGAGATTGGTGACATCTTCATCGTGAACAAGGCAGACCGCGAGGGCGCCGACGCGACGGTTCGCGACATCAGGCACATGATCAGCCTGGGGGACCACACCGTGCCGAACCTGTGGCGTCCTCCGGTGCTCAAGACTGTTGCGGCCCGAGGAGAAGGCATCGACGAGGTGATGACTGCCATCGACGATCATTTCGTCTGGATGGGAGCCTCCGGTGCCCTCCGAGATCGCCGCGTTCGTCGAGCGGGCGACGAGATCGAGGCAATAGCCATCCAGGCGTTGCGCGCCAGGATAGGGGACCTGCGCCATGGGCAAGGCGTGGACGAGCTCGCCGGGGACGTCGTGGACGGCACCACCGACCCCTATGCCGCTGCTGACCGGATCCTTGCCGCCGTGACCTGACTCACTCGGACATCGACGCGCCGGGTGAGCTGGTGAGAGGCTCGGTCGCGGGGTCCTGAGCAGCTGCAGAGGTTGCTGCGTGCTCAAGCTCGAGTAGCGAGTCGTTTCGACGCTCTGCCTCGAAGGCCACATGACCGCCTCGGAACCCGAAGAGCCGCTTGGTCCACAGCAGGTAGGCGACCGCGAACAGGTTGATGATCAGGGCACTGACGCGCACCCAGGTGACCTTGGCGATGATCTCGTGGATCTCCAGTGGGACGAACAGTGAGGTCGCCACTGCGGCCACATACTCGCCCCAGCGTTTCTTGAACCACAGACCGACGGACTCGACCAGCTCGAGCACACCGTAGGCCAGGACGGCTAGCGCGACGAGCAGCAACGTGGAGTGCTTGGCGGTGAAGGCCTGCTGGATCAGGTGAACCGGGCCGGTCTCCTCCAGGTCGATCCCCAGCCTGTCCGCCAGTGGTATGAGTGCCGGCAGGGTGGAGTTGAAGACCTGCTTTAGGGCAGTTCGGGATCCGTCGAATCGCCACACGCCGTAAGCCAGAGCCACCAACAGCAGGCCGCGCAGGCCGCGCTCCAAGGCAAGGAACCGTAAGATGAAGGTGTCCCGAAGAGCCTTGCCGCGCAACACGATCGGTGCGGCGTCGGCCGGTCCCGATCCGAGCGGTGCGCCCGGGACATAGGCGCCACACCGCAGGCAGCGCCAGGCGTGCCCCGACGGCGTGCTCGCCTGCAACCTCGCGGCCAGGGCCGGCTCGGCGGGGGCATAGGTGGCATGGCCGTGCAGCCCGCACGAACGCGAGTTCCAGTCGAAGTTCTTCCCAGGACGCCAGCTCACGGGTCTGACCCTAGCTGGAGCCTCTGGCTCGTTGGACCGTCGTGGCTACTGGGGTGAGGTCTGCGCTGGGCGGCTGACCAGCCGGTTCAAGGTTGAGCCGGCCCATGGGCTCACCGACCTGACCACCTAGGCTGGGGGCATGCTGATTGCGTTCTCCGTCGCCCCGTCCGGTTCCGATGACTCCACTGGTTCGGTCAGTGAGGCCGTCGCGGCCGCAGTCAAGATCGTGCGGGACTGTGGTCTTCCCAACCGGACCGACTCGATGTTCACCACGGTCGAGGGCACTTGGCAGGAGTGCATGGACGTCGTGCGACGGGCCTGTGAGGCCGTAGGGGCGTTTGGCCCGAGGGTCAGCCTGGTTCTCAAGGCCGACATCCGACCCGGCTACGAGGGGGAGCTCACCGCCAAGGTCGAGCGCCTGGAGAAGGTCCTTGACCGCCAGGGCTGATGATGATCCTGCGCGGCGTTGGTCGTTGCGCCTTGAGGTGGACGAACCCGGGTCCATGGTGGCCGCCGCCCTTGACGAGGTTGGGTCGATGATCGGTCTGGCCACGGCAGGGGCCACTCGCGATGAACACGCCCTGACCGCCTGGGAGCTCTACTCCATCAACGTCGCGTTCGAGCAGCAGGGCAGCGGTCTGGCTGACGACCTGATCCGGGTCACCGTCGGCGACCGCGACACCACAGTGTGGGTTCTCAAGGACAACGCACGCGCTCAGAGCTTCTACATCCGACAAGGCTTCAGGATCGAGGGCGCCACCATGGTAAATGAGGTGACCGGCGCTTGCGAGATGCGCATGGTCCGGCGGCCGGCGCAGGCCGAGCGCTAGCGTGTCGTCGTGGCCAAGTCTGTTGCACTCCCGTTCGACCCGATCCGTCGCGCCGCTGAGCTCTGGGGCACCCGCTGGGGCGCACGCTCGGAGCCGGTCGCCATGGCCTCGGCAACCTCGATCATGCGTGTGCAGCAGCTACTGCTGGGTGACTTCGACGCAACGGTGGGCCGACACGGGCTGACCTTCGCGCGATATGAGGCTCTGGTGCTGCTGGCGTTCAGCCGTGAAGGACGCCTGCCGATGAGCAAGATCGGGCAGCGGCTGATGGTTCATCCCACAAGCGTCACCAACATCGTTCATCGTCTGGTCGGCCAGGGTCTGGTCGAACGGGCTCCCAACCCGGCCGACGGTCGCGGAATGCTCGCGATGATCACACCCTCAGGTCGGGAGGTCATGGACGCGGCTACCAGGGATCTGGTGGCCGCCGGGTTCAGTCTGGGCTCGTTGACCCCCCACGAGCACGAGCAGCTGTTCGCCCTGCTGCGCAAGGTGCGAGTCGCAGCCGGCGACTTCACCGGCTAGCGGATGCGTGGGCCAGGTGGCCGGTGGCAGTGCGATCCGTGCTTGGCCAGACCTGATTTCCGGCTCGCCGTGACATTTAGTAGGACGTCCTATTAAATGTCCCCATGACGACCGAGAGCACCCAGCACACCGAAGTTCCGATGTCCGGCCGGGCCCGTTGGCAGCAGAGGTATGACGCGGCGCTCGCCAAGGGCCTGGTTCGAGACGCGGACTTCACGACCCTGTCCGGCGTGCAGGTCGATCCCGTCTACGGGCCCACGGGCTCCGACGAAGAGGTGGCGGCGGCCATCCCGGGTTTTGATCGGATCGGCTGGCCGGGGGAGTTTCCCTTCACACGCGGGCTGCACGCCACGGGGCATCGCGGTCGCCCCTGGACGATCCGGCAGTTCGCCGGCTTCGGCAACGCCGAGCAGACCAATGAGCGATACAAGATGATCCTGTCCCGCGGAGGCGGGGGCCTCAGCGTCGCCTTCGACATGCCGACCCTCATGGGCCGTGACTCCGACGAGACCCTGAGCCTGGGCGAGGTGGGTCATTGTGGAGTTGCCATCGACTCGGCCGCCGACATGGAGATCTTGTTCAAGGACATTCCTCTGGACGCGGTCAGCACGTCGATGACGATCAGCGGTCCGGCGGTCCCGGTCTTCTGCATGTATATCGTCGCTGCAGAACGACAGGGCGTCGATCCTGGCGTCCTGAACGGCACCTTGCAGACGGACATCTTCAAGGAGTACATCGCCCAGAAGGAGTGGCTGTTCGAGCCGGAGCCCCATCTGCGTCTCATCGGTGACCTGATGCAGTACTGCTCGGTCAACATCCCGGCATACAAGCCCCTGTCGGTCTCCGGGTACCACATCCGTGAAGCGGGAGCCACGGCCGCCCAGGAGCTGGCGTTCACCCTCGCCGACGGGTTCGGCTACGTCGAGCTGGGGCTGTCCCGCGGCATGGACGTCGACGTCTTCGCTCCTGGCCTGTCCTTCTTCTTCGACAGCCATCTGGACTTCTTCGAGGAGATTGCCAAGTTCCGCGCAGCCCGCAGGATCTGGTCGCGCTGGATGCGTGACAGGTATGGCGCCAAGACTGACAAGGCACAGTGGCTGCGCTTCCACACGCAGACCGCCGGGGTCTCGCTCACGGCCCAGCAGCCGATCAACAACGTCGTGCGCACCGCTGTACAGGCGCTGGCCGCAGTCCTGGGTGGCACGAACTCGTTGCACACCAACGCTCTTGACGAGACGTTGGCCCTGCCGACTGAACAGTCAGCCGAGGTGGCTCTGCGAACCCAGCAGGTGATCATGGAGGAGACCGGTGTGGTCAACGTGGCTGACCCCCTCGGGGGCTCGTGGTACGTCGAGGCCCTCACCGACCGGATCGAGGCCGATGCGGAAGCGATCTTCGACAAGATCCGTGCCATGGGGGAGCTGGGCCGCAGGCCGGGTCCGGACGGAACGGTCGAACACGGCGTCGGTCCGATGACCTCGGGCATCCTGCGCGGCATCGAGGATGGCTGGTTCATGTCCGAGATCGCTGACGCGGCATTCACCTACCAGATCGCTCTTGAGAAGGGCGAGAAGAAGGTGGTCGGTGTCAACTGTCATATTGAATCGGTCAGCCATGAGCTGGAGATCCTGCGGGTCAGCCATGAGGTCGAGTTGGAGCAGGTGACGACGCTGGCCGCCCGCAAGGCGGCCCGTGACGAGGCCACCGTGAGTGCTGCAGTCCGCCACCTGGTCGAGGTCGCGGGGACCTCGCAGAACATGGTTCCTGCCATGCTCGATGCGGTGCGGGCGGAGGCGACGCTGGGGGAGATCTGCAACGCCTTGCGCGACCTCTGGGGCATCTACCGGGAGCCAGCGAGGTTCTGATACAGGCTCGGCCGGCGGTTGTCCTCGTTGTCATGGTGCTGTGCTGCGCCACCGAAAAGTGTCTAGGGTGGTCTGAACGGCACGTCAGTGGGCGGGCCTTTCGCGATGACGACCCGTCAAGGTGAGGACAGAAAGTGCCAGCATCAGCGCGAAGGGCGCTAGGCGCTGTCATGGCTGGGGTCGGTATCGTCCTTACGGTTCTCGGAGCCTGGATCCTGGTCAGGCTCGGTCCCTCCGGCGAGGCGACTTTCAGTGCCACCTCCCAGGCCCCGGGCGTCATCGTCATCAGCTCTGACGTGCTCAATTCCGTGGACGTTGCGGTGCGGGTCACGGCGACCCGCCACGATGGTGGCGCGGTTTGGCTGGCCGTGGCTCCGAGCACCGATGCCCGCGCGGTCCTGGCCACGTCCGCCGTGTCGACGATCAGCGACGTGCGCTATCCCGCGGGGGCGCTGGACCTTCGCGCCTCCGGGGCGGGAGCGCTGACGGATATCAGCACCGCGGATGTATGGCGCCGCTCCGCCAACGGCGCGGGGTCGGCACGGCTGCTGGTCGACCAGGGCAGGGGACCCGAGACGGTGGTGGTCACCTCCGGTGATGCCACAGCCTTGAGGGACGTCACGATGACGTTGACCTGGGCCGATCGGACGTGGTTCTTCGAGGCTCTCGCCGCCGCGATGATCGGGGCGGTCATCGCCGCGTTCGCGCTCAATGATCTGTGGCAGGGCCGTGTTGTTGCAGATCAGGGCGATGCCGTGGGGATCTCGCCGCCGCAGGTGACGAAGTGAACCGCGGTGACATGACCCGCGGTCTGCGCGCTATCGGTGTCGGTGTCGTCACAGTCATGTTCGTCACCGGATGCGGGGCCGCCCGCGCGTTACTGGGCATCCACGAGGCGCCGAAGGCGAATGCAGCCTCGGCGCCGTTGACCGTCGACCAGGCCACGAGAATCCTCACCCGGGAACTCACGGCCGCCTTCCGGGGGGAGACGATGACGGGCGCCGTCTCCCGAGCGGCGCTGGAGGCGGCATACACCGGTGAGGGGCTGCGTGCGCAGAGCGCGCGGGTCAAGCTTGCCAGCGTCCAGCCGGCGGTTGCCCACTCCTCGCTGCTGGCGCCGCAGCGAACCGAGCTTCTGGCCGTCTCGCGCGGTTTCGGCTTTCCGCGGTTCATCATCGCCCAGACTGTGGCCGTCGCGGGCAGCCTGCCGATCCTGTACCTGCTGACCTGCCCGGACGCCGCGACGCCGTACCGGATCGCCATGTCAGCCCAGATGGTACCGCCCGCTACGGTCAAGCCCTTCGACCCACTCAGCCGCGGCTCGTCCCTGGTCAACGACGGCACAGGGCTCGTGGTGGCTCCCCTCGGCCTGCTGAAGGCCTACGCCGCGTCGATGGCGTTCCCGGCGAAGTCTGCGATCAGCCCGTCCTTCGCGGCGGACTCCTTCTCCGGCCAGGTGCGCGATGGGGCGGCCTCGGTCGCCAAAGCTGTTGCCGCTCAGGCGACCTTTTCCCAGGTCCACAAGGTTGTGACCAACTCCGCATATGCCGTACGGCAGGCAGGCGGCGACGCGCTCGTCTTCGGGGTGATCGAGCGGACGGACTTCTTCGCGGTGAAGCCGGGTCAGATCGTCAACACCGCTGCCAACAAAGCGTTTGTCCTGTTGACCGGAAGGAAGACGGTCAGCAAGGCCGCCGCCATCACCACCCTGGAGCTCCTGGTCTTCGCCGTGCCCCGATCAACCGGGCCAACCACGCTGGTTGCGGCCCGGGAGCAGGTCGTGGCAGGGTCGGGCTCCTGATCGGAGCAAGCGTCAGGGAGAATGGACTCATGACTTCGCACCCCATCAGCGCGGCTGCCCTTCGTGGCGCCGTGGACCTGTCCACGCTCAGCCAGCCGACCCCCGCGGCCGACGCGGCAGCTGGAGACGGGCTCGTGATCCAGGGCACTGATGGTGGTTTCCAGGCCATTGTCACCGGCTCGCAAGCCGTTCCGGCGGTCGTGGTTCTGTGGTCGCAGCGCTCGCCGGCTTCGGCGGACTTCGTCGAGGTGGTGACCTCGGTGGCGGCGTCCTATGAAGGACGTTTCCAGGTCGTATCCATTGACATCGACGTCAACCCTGGTTTGCTGCAGGCTTTCCAGGTCCAGTCGGTGCCCGTGACGCTGGGGCTGGTGGCTGGTCAGCCGGTGCCTTTGTTCGCCGGTGCGCAGTCGGCCGAACAGGTGCGCGTGTACGTCGACGAACTGCTTAGGCTCGCTGGCGAGCACGGCGTGACCGGTCGGGTTGCCGTTGCGAACGCCGCCGAGGCCGAGGTCGAGCCTGAGCTGCCACCGTTGCACCAGGAGGCGTTCGACGCGATCGAACGCGACGACCTTGACGCGGCGACCGCTGCCTACGCCAAGGCGCTGGTGTTGAACCCGGCCGACGGCCAGGCCACCGCAGGCTTGGCCCAGGTCAAGCTCATGCAGCGAACTGCCGGGGTGGACGCGGCCGTGGCGCGCGCGGCGGCGGCTGAGGCTCCCAACGACATCGCCGCACAGATGCTGGTGGCCGATCTTGACGTTCTCGGTGGCCACGTCGAGGATGCCTTCGTGCGTCTGATCGACACTGTTCGCGCGACCGAGGGCGATGAGCGCGAGACGGTGCGCGAGCACGTGGTCGAGCTGTTCGCGGTTGTCGGTGCTCACGACGAGCGGGTTCAGAAGGCCCGGCGAGCGCTTATGAGCGCCTTGTTCTAGTTGTGCCGACAGCAGAGTCGACAATGGCGCAACCACCGAAGATGGCCCCGCTCTCGAAGGGCGGCCGCGCGAGGTTCGTCGCAGTGGTCGACGAGCTCAAGAACGTGCTCGACATTGTCGGCGCCTCCATGTTCGGCATGCCGTCCATAAAGCGTCGAGCAGGCAAGGCGTTCGCGGGTCTGTTCGGTGAAGACATGGTGTTCAAGCTCGCCGGGCAGGCGCCCGCAGCTGCCCTCGTACTCGAGGGCGCGCATCTCTTCGAGCCGATGGTCGGTCGACCCATGAAGGCTTGGGTGCAGGTTCCGCCGACTCACGAGAGCCAGTGGGCCGAACTTGCGCGCAAGACCGAAGCCAGCCGGCACGGGTGAACCGCTCAGGACCCTAGTGCTGCGGACACCACGTCTCGGGCTTCGGCCTGCACCTGCGCCAGGTGCTCGGGTCCCTTGAAGGACTCGGCATAGATCTTGTAGACGTCCTCGGTGCCGGAGGGCCGGGCAGCGAACCAGGCGCTGTCCGTGGTCACCTTCAGGCCGCCGATCTTGGCACCATTGCCGGGCGCGGTCGTCAGGCGAGCGGTAATCGGCTCTCCTGCAAGGGAATCGGTCTTGATATCTGATGGAGACAGCGCTCCCAACTTGGCCTTCTGCTCCCGGGTCGCGGGGGCGTCCACGCGGGCATATGCCGGGTCGCCATACCTCGCCGTCAGGTTGGCGTAGTGCTGGCTTGGGGACTTGCCCGTCCCGGCAAGGATCTCCGATGCCAGCAGTGCCAGGATGATCCCGTCCTTGTCGGTGGTCCACACCGAGCCGTCAAAGCGCAGGAACGACGCGCCGGCGGACTCCTCACCACCGAACGCGATCGAGCCGTCGAGCAACCCAGGCACGAACCACTTGAAGCCGACCGGCACCTCGGTGAGCCTGCGCCCCAGCGCCGCGCAAACCCGGTCGATCATTGACGAGGAAACCAGTGTCTTGCCCACCGCGGCTGCCTGTGGCCAGCCCGGTCGAGCTCCTCCACAGAGGTACTGGATCGCCACCGCGAGATAGTGGTTCGGGTTCATCAGCCCGGCGTCGGGGGTCACGATGCCGTGGCGGTCGGAGTCGGCGTCGTTGCCGGTGGCGATGTCGTACTCGGACCTGCGCGAAATGAGCGAGGCCATGGCGGACGGCGACGAACAGTCCATCCTGATCTTCCCGTCCCAGTCCAGGGTCATGAAGCGCCAGGTCGGGTCGGCCAGCGGGTTCACGACAGTGAGGTCGAGCCGGTGCCGGTCGGCGATCTCCGGCCAGTAGGCCACGCTGGCGCCGCCGAGGGGATCGGCGCCGATGCGGATGCCCGCATCCCGGATGCGAGCGATGTCAACGACGTTGGGCAGGTCGTCGACGTAGGTGCCGAGGAAGTCGTATGCCGTCGCAGCGGCCCGAGCTCGCGCGAACGGGATGCGCCGCACTCCCTTCAGACCGGATGCGACGTAGGCGTTGGCGGTATCGGCGATCACCGTCGTTGCGCCGGAGTCCGCGGGCCCGCCGTCGGGCGGGTTGTACTTGATTCCGCCGTCGCCGGGCGGGTTGTGCGACGGGGTGATGACGATGCCGTCGGCCAGACCGGGACCATCTAGTGCCTTGCCGCGGTTGGCACCAAGGATCGCGTGGGATACCGCAGGTGTGGGCGTGTAGCCGTCCCGGTCATCGACGAGAACGGTCACCTCGTTGGCCACCAGGACCTCGAGCGCCGAGACCCAGGCGGGCTCGGACAGCCCATGGGTGTCTCTGCCCAGGAACAGGGGACCCTGGTAACCCTGTGCCTTGCGATAGTCACAGATCGACTGGGTGATCGCCAGAATGTGAGCCTCGTTGAACGTCCTGGTCAGGCTGCTACCCCGATGTCCGGAGGTCCCGAAGGTCACCTGCTCGTCGGGGTCGTCGGGGTCCGGCGTGCTCGTGTAGTACGCCGTAACGAGGTGGGCGACATCGACCAGGTCTGACGGGGACGCCAGCTGGCCTGCGCGGGGGTCATTCATTTCGTCTCCTTGTCTGGTTCCAGCCACAGCGCGCCCAAGGGCGGCAGCGTGAGCACTGCGGAATATGGCTGACCATGCCACGGCAGCGCCTCGGCCACCACGGCCCCGAGGTTTCCGACTCCCGATCCGCCGTAGCTTTCGGAGTCAGTGTTCAGGATCTCGTTCCATCGCCCGGGGCGAGGCAGCCCTAGGCGGAAGGCGTTGTGCGGTCCGCCGCTGAAGTTGACGATGCTCGCCAGCGTCTGCCGCTGACCGTCAGGGCCCGCGGACCCGAAACGTAGGAATGAGCACGTGTTTCCGGCGGCGTCATTGGCATCGATGCACTGGAAACCCTCGGCGAGGTGGTCCAGCTCCCACATCGCGGGATGCGCTCGGTAGATGCTGTTGAGATTCTTGACCAGAGCGTGTATGCCATAGTGCGCAGGCTGGTCCAACAGCCACCAGTCCAGGTTGCGCCCGTCGGCCCACTCGCTCTCCTGAGCGAATTCCGAACCCATGAAGATCAGCTGTTTGCCCGGGTGGGACCACTGATACGCGAGATAGGCCCTCAGGTTGGCCAGCTGTTGCCACCGGTCACCGGGCATCTTGGCCAGGAGCGAGCCTTTGCCATGGACCACCTCGTCGTGACTGATCGGCAGAACGAAGTTCTCACTCCAGGCGTAGACCATCGAGAAGGTCAACTGGTTGTGGTGGTACTGGCGATGCACCGGCTCGTTGGCCATGTAGGTCAGCGAGTCATGCATCCAGCCCATGTTCCACTTGAGCCCAAAACCCAAGCCGCCCAGATGCGTTGGCCGGGTTACCCCTGGCCAGGAGGTCGACTCCTCGGCGATCGTGACCACCCCCGGGACGCGCTTGTAGACCGTGGCGTTGGTTTCCTGCAACAGCTGCACGGCCTCGAGGTTCTCGCGTCCTCCATAGATGTTGGGGGCCCACTCGCCGTCCTCTCGGGAGTAGTCCAGGTAGAGCATCGAGGCGACGGCATCAACCCGCAGGCCCTCCACGTGGAACTCCTCGAGCCAGTAGAGTGCGTTGGCCACCAGGAAGTTGCGCACCTGCGGCCGGCCGAAGTCGAAGACGTGTGTGCCCCAGTCCGGCTGGTCGCCGCGTCGAGGGTCCGGGTTCTCGTACAAGGCTTGGCCGTCAAAGCGGGCCAGGGCAAAGGCATCCTTGGGAAAGTGAGCCGGAACCCAGTCGAGCAGAACACCGATTCCGTTGCGGTGCATGGTGTCCACGAAGTACCGGAAGTCATCTGGCGAACCGAAGCGCGACGTCGGGGCGAAGTAGCCGGTCACCTGATAGCCCCAGGAAGGACCATAGGGGTGCTCCATCACCGGCATCAGCTCCACGTGGGTGAAACCGAGGTCCTTGACGTAGTCGACCAGGTGCTCTGCGAGGTCGCGGTAGCTCTCGCCCTGACGCCAGGACCCGAGATGGACCTCATAGATGCTCATGGGCCCGTTGTGCGGGTTGGTCGCCGCACGCGTCGTCATCCAGTCACCGTCCTGCCATACGTAGGCCGTGGACGTCACCACCGATGCGGTCGCCGGCGGCTTCTCGGTGGCCCGGGCCATCGGGTCCGCCTTGGCCCGTCGAGAGCCGTTGGAGCCGAGGATCTCGAACTTGTAGCGGTTGCCCTCGGCCACGTCCGGGACGAACAGCTCCCAGACGCCGGAGGAGCCCAGCGACCGCATGGGGTGGACCGTGCCGTCCCACTGGTTGAAGTCGCCGATGAGGCTGATCGCGCGGGCGTTGGGTGCCCACACCGCGAAGGACGTGCCGCGAACGGGGCCCATCGGTCCGTCATACTCATGCAGACGCGCGCCCAGAACGTTCCAGAGCTCCTCGTGGCGGCCCTCGCCGATGAGGTGCAGGTCGATCTCGCCCAACGTCGGCAGGAACCGGTAGGGGTCGTCGTGAACGTGCTCTATCCCGTCGTCGTAGGCGACCCGGATCCGGTAGTCCGGGACCGCCAGGGTCGGCAGGACACCGACCCAGACGCCCCCGAACTCATGGCTGAGCTCGACGCGGGTGCCATCAGCCATCTCGACAACGACGTCGACCGCCAACGGTTTGTAGGTACGCACGGTCACGGTGCCGTCGTGGGGATGGGGCCCCAGCACGGAGTGCGGGTTGTAATGTTTTCCGGCCACCAGCTTCTCGAGCTCACTGCGGTCGATGGGCTTCACCGATGGGGGTTGGCGGGGGGGCACTTTGGTAGTCACGATCGCAGATCGCTCCTTCGGCTGGCGCAGAGTCGGGCTATCGCGGTGGTCGGGATGCTGAGCCACGTGGGGCGGTTCCGGGCTTCGTAGACCACTTCGTAGAGAGCCTTGTCCAGCTCGAGTGCGTTAAGCAATAGGGCATCCTCACGGGGGTCACGTCCGGCGCTGCGGGTGTATCCCTCCAGGAAGGCCGTACGGGCCCCGATGGCCCATTGTGCTGCTGACCGGCCCGGGTGTGCCTGTTGCCAGGAGCCTGCCACGTAGTCGAACGATCGCAGCATCCCCGCCACGTCGCGCAGGGCCAGATCTGGGGCGGTGCGCTCGATCAGGGGCCGCAGCGGTTCGCCCTCAAAGTCGACCAGAACCCATCCGCGGCCGGGTGCGTCCAACACCTGCCCGAGATGGTAGTCGCCGTGGATCCGTTGCAGTGCAGGCCAACTGGCGGATGACACCGCCTCGATGGACGCGTGGACCATCGCGTCGTAAACGGCCAGGGCAGGCACCTCGAGGCGGGCCGCGGCATGGCGGACCCGCATGCTCGCGGTCAGCGCGACAACGTCGTCGCCGGTCGCGTCCCGGGTGCCCATGACCTGTGCCAGAGTCGCGTGAACCTGGGCGGTGGTCTGACCCAGGCTGTATGCCTGCTCGCTGAAGTCAGCACCCGAGGCCACCGAAGCCAGTGCTACCCGCCAGGCGTCCTCGACCCCTGGGAGGAACTCTTGGGCGAATGCCAGATGCCCTTGGGCCACGCCGTCCGGGGCGGCGGTGTCCGGCCACTGTCCGCAGACGTAGCCGACCGAGCGAGGCACTCGAGTTGATCCCGCGGCGGCAAGTGCGGACTGCACCACGACGTCCGGGTTCTGACCGTGGTGCAGGACGCGAAACAGCTTGCAGATCAACGGGCTCGAGGGGGCGCCGTGGGCGTCGACCAGGTCGAGGATCATCGAGGTGTTGGACTGTTCGCCGCTCAGCACGTGCGAGGCCACCAGCCGGCCCGGGTCGGCCGTCGCGAGTCGATGGCCTCCGGCGAGACCGCCCCTGTGCTCCGGGTCGGACGCCGCGGTCCCCTCGTCAAGTATGAGTCGCACCAGTGCGCCGGCGAAGACAGGGTCGTGCGGCGCGTCGTAGAGGTACCTGGTGCCCAAGCTGGCGTGGTCGACGATCGCCACCAACGCATGGTCGGCACCCGCGAGCCGAGCGCCCCGACAGGTCAACGGGACCTGGTAGGTCGTCGGAGTCTGACCGGACTCGTCCAGCAGCAGATGGATGTCGATGTCCACCTCGGCGGCTGGGTCATCCAGGCGTAGCCCCCCGATCTGCCTCAGTACCGGGACCTGGCCTTTGCCGGCATACCAGCGTTGGTGTGCCACCCACGGCGGCAGGAGCGCCGTGATGGAGGGGGTGAGCTGGCCCTGCATCAGAACCTCCGGATGTGGATGATGTGGACGGGTTCGCCATCGGGGCCGAGCCGGACGAAGTTGTGCTCACCCCAGTGCCAGGATGCGCCGGTGATGAGGTCATGTGCCACGAAGCCTTCGCCCTGGCTCAGGCCGAGTGCCGCCATGTCCAGATGGACGTAGGTCTCGCGCGTCGCATGAGGGTCGAGGTTGGCGACCACGAGGATGACGTCCTCCCTGCCCTCGACCGTTCGGCGCTTGGAGAACGCCATGACGTTTTCGTCGTCCACGTGGTGCAGGCGCAGGTTGCGCAGCCAGTGCAGGCAGGGGTGCGCGCGCCGGATCCCGTTGATCATGGTGAGGTACGGCGCCAGTGACTGGCCCGCCTTGGGACCGGTGTCGTCGTAGTCGGACCAGTGACGGTCCTTCAGCTGGTACTTCTCGTTGTCGATCTGCTCCTCGACGCCGGGGCGCGCGACATCCTCGACGAGCTCGTAGCCGGCGTAGATCCCGTACGTCGGCACGAGGGTCGCAGCAAGTGCCGCGCGAAGCTTCCATGCCGTGGGCCCGCCGTACTGCATGAAGGGCGTGAGAATGTCGTGTGTGGTCGGCCAGAACGACGGACGCATATACGTCGCGGTCTCGCCGGCCAGCTCGGTCACGTACTCCTGCAGCTCCCACTTCTGGATCCGCCAGGTGTAGTACGTGTAGGACTGCTGGAAACCGACCTTGCCCAGCGCATGCATCATCGCCGGCCTCGTGAACGCCTCGGCGAGCCAGATGACACCCGGCGCCTGGACTGCGACGTCAGAGATCAGCCACTGCCAGAACTCCAGGGGCTTGGTGTGCGGGTTGTCGACCCGGAAGATCGTGACGCCGTGGTCGATCCAGACCTGGACCACCCGCCGGACCTCGGCGTAGATGCCGGCCGGGTCGTTGTCGAAGTTGAGCGGGTAGACGTCCTCGTACTTCTTCGGCGGGTTCTCTGCGCAGGCGATGGTCCCGTCGGCCCGCATGGTGAACCACTCGGGGTGGGCGCCGACCCACGGGTGGTCCGGCGCACAGTTCAGGGCCAGGTCGAGCGCGACCTCCAGGCCGAGCCGACGTGCCTGGACCACGAAGGAGTCGAAGTCGGCGAAGGTTCCCAGCTCGGGCGCGATCGCATCGTGGCCACCGTCGGCCGAGCCGATCGCATAGGGGGAGCCGGGGTCAAGCGGTCCGGCGTTCGGCGTGTTGTTCGGGCCCTTGCGGTTGACGGCGCCGATCGGGTGGATCGGGGTGAGATAGACGACGTCGAAGCCCATGTTCGCGATGGCCGTCAGGCGCCGGGCTGCGCTCACGAGCGTCCCTGAGGTCCACACCCCGGTCCGGGGGTCCTGGGTGGCTCCTTCGGAGCGTGCGAAGATTTCGTACCACGCGCCGTACAGGGCGCGTTCGCGTTCCACCAGCCAGCCGTGGGACGCGCTCGGGCTCACGTGGTCGCGCAACGGGCGGCGGGCCAGCTCGGCACGGACCTCGTCGGCGAACGCCGGGCGAAGGCGTGCCTGCGCGGGTCGGGTCGGGTCCCGCAGTGCCAGGATCGCGTTCTTGAGGGGTTTGGCCTGGGCGAGCGTGCGGGCGACTTCCGCCAGCGCCCGCTCCAGAACCAGCGCGCCCTCTTGGAGCATCAGCTCGGTGTCCACGTCTGCGGCGATCTTGAGGGTCGCGTCGTGCTCCCAGGTGCTGAAGGGGTCCGCCCAGCCCTCCACCCGGTAGGACCATCGCCCGCAGCGGTCCGCGCTGATCGTGGCTGCCCAGTGGTCGAGTCCGGGGGAGATCAATGTCATTGGCACATGCCGTTCGCGGCCGTCTGGGTCGGTCAGGACCACCGTCGCATTGACGCTGTCGTGCCCTTCGCGAAAAACCGTGGCGGTCACGTCGAACGGCTCGCCCACCACCGACTTGGCAGGGAACGCGCCGTGCTCGATGCAGGGGCTGACCTGCAGGACCGGAATGCGGCCGAGGGTGCGGGGGGGCGCAGGGGGTAGCGGGCTCGCCGTCATCCGGTTGAGGCTACCCGCTGCGTTCACCGGCGGGTCCCACTGACGGTGTCTGTGGCTGCTCTGGCCCTGGGTGTCGTCTAAGATCTGCAACGGTGAGAGCCATTCGTCGATTCAGCGTCCGCACCGTCCTGCCCGAGCGGATCAACGCGTTGGGAGAGCTGGCCAGCAACCTGCGCTGGTCCTGGCACCCGGCCACGCGGGACCTGTTCTCCGGGATCGACCCGCCACGCTGGAGCGCAGTGCACAACGACCCGGTCGCGATGCTCTCCGCGTTGTCGGCCGCCAAGCTCAAGAGCCTGGCTTCGGACCAGGCCTTCGTGGCCAGAGTTGACGCGGCGGCCCAGGACCTCGCCACCTACCTGAGCGAACCCCGCTGGTACCAGAGCTGGGCTGCCGGGGTTAAGGGTGGTGCTCCCGCCTCGATCGCCTACTTCAGCCCGGAGTTCGGGATCACCGAGGTGCTGCCGCAGTACTCCGGCGGTCTGGGCATCCTCGCTGGGGACCACCTCAAGTCCGCCTCGGATCTGGGGGTGCCCGTCGTCGGCGTCGGCCTCTTCTACCGGACGGGCTACTTCAAGCAGTCGCTGAACCGCGAGGGCTGGCAGCAGGAGACCTACCCCGTGCTCGATCCGGACGACCTGCCCTTGGCCCTGCTGCGCGAGGCCGACGGAACGCCCTGCTCCATCACGATCGACCTTCCCGGCGGCCGGGTGCTGCGTGCCTGCGTGTGGAAGGCCCAGGTGGGCCGGGTTCCCTTGCTCCTGCTCGACTCCGCAGTACCTGACAACGACGAGGGAGCCCGCGGGGTCACCGACCGGCTCTACGGCGGCACCGGCGAGCTTCGCATTCAGCAGGAGCTGCTGCTCGGGATCGGCGGTGTCCGCGCGCTGCGCCTGTGGTCTCGACTGACCGGTGCACCGGCTCCAGATGTCTTCCACACCAATGAGGGTCACGCCGGCTTCCTGGGCGTCGAGCGGATCCGTGAGCTGACCAAGCAGCAATCCATGAGCTTCAGCGAGGCCCTGGAGGCGGTTCGCGCGGGTACGGTCTTCACCACGCACACTCCGGTCCCTGCGGGTATCGACCGTTTCGGCGCCGACCAGATCCGGCTCTACTTCGGTGGCGACAACGCCATCGCCGGGGTACCCGTCAAGAGCCTGCTGGCCCTTGGTGCCGAGGACTACCCCGGTGGCCAGGCCGGGATGTTCAACATGGCGGTCATGGGCCTGCGCCTGGCGCAGCGGGCGAACGGCGTCTCCAGGCTGCATGGCGTCGTCAGCCGCCAGATGTTCGATGGCCTCTGGCCAGGCTTCGACGACGAGGAGGTCCCGATCACGAGTATCACCAACGGTGTTCACGCCCCGACCTGGGTTGACCCCAAGGTCTACGAGCTCGCCCTCAAGCACCTGGGGACCAGCGAGGTTGCCGATCACGATGCGTGGGCGGGCATCGTGGACATCCCCGGTGACGAGATCTGGGCAACCAAGCGGGGTCTGCGCGAGCAGCTCGTCCTCGAGGCCCGTCGCCGGATGAAGTCGAGCTGGCTCAAGCGTGGTGCCAGCCCGGCCGAGCTGCGCTGGGTCGAGGACATCCTGGATCCCGACGTGCTCACCATCGGATTCGCCCGCCGGGTCCCGGGCTACAAGCGGCTCACGCTCATGCTGAGGGACCCTGCACGCCTGAAGATGATCCTGCTGGACCCGAAGCGGCCGATCCAGCTCGTCATTGCGGGCAAGAGCCACCCGGCCGACGAGACGGGCAAGAAGCTCATCCAGCAGCTGGTGAGGTTTGCGGACGACCCGCAGGTGCGTCACCGGATCGCCTTCCTGCCGAACTACGACATCGCCATGGCGAAGTACCTCTACCCGGGCTGTGACGTCTGGCTGAACAACCCTCTTCGCCCGTTCGAGGCCTGCGGCACGTCTGGGATGAAGGCCGCGCTCAACGGTGGCCTCAATCTTTCGATCCTGGACGGGTGGTGGGACGAGTGGTACGACGGCGAGAACGGGTGGGCCATCCCGACCGCCGATGGCGTCCAGGATCCGGAGCGCCGCGATGACCTCGAGGCGGCTGCGCTCTATGACCTCATCGAGGGCTCGGTGGCACCCTGCTTCTACGACGTGGACGCCGAAGGGCTGCCCCAACGCTGGCTGTCGATGATCAAGCACACCTTGTCCACGCTGGGCCCCAAGGTGCTGGCGTCCCGCCAGGTGCGGGACTACACCACCGATCTCTACGGCCCGGCGGCCCGGGCCGGCTGGGCCATGGCCGGAGCCACGTGGGCGGGTGCGCGGGACCTGGCGGCATATAAGGCCAGGGTCCGGGCCGGTTGGGCCAGTGTGCGGGTGGATCATGTTGAGTCCTCTGGTGTTTCGGACTTTCCGCAGGTCGGTGACCTCCTTCACGTGTGCGCATACGTGTCCCTGGGCGACCTTGACCCTGGCCAGGTCGAGGTGCAGGTGGTGCACGGGCGCGCCTCGGAGTCCGACGAGCTCAGAGACATCGAGACCGCGCCGTTGGCTTTCGCCGAGTCCTACGAGGGTGGCCGGCACCGCTTCGAGGGCGACCTCGTGCCGACCCGTACCGGCGCTTTCGGCTACACCGTTCGGGTACTGCCCAAGCACGCAGGCATGGCGAACGCGGCAGAGCTGGGGCTGGTCGCCAACGCCTGAGCCGGCCCTCGGTCGTCAGACAACGAGGCTGTAGACCTGAATGGATGCCGCAGTGAGGGTGACGGTCCTTCCGGCACCAGGGTCCATCGTGTCCGCACCGTCCGGGGAGGCCAGCGGCAGCTCCCACGCGCTGTCCCAGACCAGGTGGTATGTCGTGCCCTGCCTCTGCGCCGGCAGGGTCACCTCGCCGTCCTGGGCCCCGCCATGGAAGATGATCAACAGCGACTCGCCGCCCAAGGGTGTGCCGTCCAGGAACATCGTCAGTGTCCGGGTGTTCGGGTCGTTCCACGCGGCCTCGCCCATCGGCTGACCGTCGGCCGCGAACCACTGCAGGTCGGCCAGCCCGTCCTGGTGTGCCGCGCGTCCGGTGAAGAAGGACCGTTGTCGCAGAACGGGGCTGCTCGCTCTGAGCCTTGTCAGGAAGCGGGTCGTCGCCAACAGGTCGCTTTGCCACGGTTTCAGATCCCAGTCGAACCACGACATGTCGTTGTCCTGGCAGTAGGTGTTGTTGTTGCCACGTTGGGAACGCCCGAGCTCGTCGCCGGCGTTGATCATCGGCACACCGGTGGCCAACAGCTCGCTGGCCAACAGGTTGCGGATCGAGCGTCGCCGCGCGGCCAGGAGGGGCTCGTCCATGCCCGGCCCCTCCAGCCCGTGGTTCCACGACCGGTTGTCGTCAGAGCCGTCTCGGTTGTCCTCACCGTTGACGCGGTTGTGCTTGCGTTCATAGGCCGTCGCGTCTGCCAGAGTGAAGCCGTCGTGTGCCGCGACGTAGTTGACCGAAGCGATCGGGCCCCGGTCGCGGGCACCGAACAGGTCCTGGGAGCCGGCAAGGCGAGTCGCCAGCTCACGCACCCCGTGGCCCGGCTCTTGGTGGGCCGAGCGCTTGACGTCGGGCAGCCAGAACGTGCGTACCGCGTCACGGAAGCGGTCGTTCCACTCGGCGAAGGGCGGTGGGAACTGGCCCGTGCGCCAACCATGCACGCCGAGGTCCCATGGCTCGGCGATCAGCTTGACCCGCGAGAGCACCGGGTCGGTCCGCAGCGCGACCAGGAACGGGTGGTTGGGATGGTACCCGTCGTTGCGGCCTCGTCCGAGGGCCACCGCCAGGTCGAACCGGAAGCCGTCGACATGGCATTTCTCAACCCAGTACCGCAGGGAGTCTAGGACCATTCGGGTGACCACCGGGTGGCGCAGGTCGAGGGTGTTGCCGCATCCCGTCACGTCGATGTCACGTCCGCGCTCGTCCAGCCGGTAGTAGGCGCGGTTGTCCAGGCCCCGCCACGACAACGTTGCTCCGTCCCGGGCCTGCTCGCAGGTGTGGTTGTAGACGACGTCCAGGATGACCTCGAGACCGGCGGTATGGAGCAGCTTGACCATGCCCTTGAACTCCTCGAGCTGGCCTTGGGGGTCGCGGGACGCGGCATACGCCGCCTGGGGTGCGAAGAATCCCAACGTGTTGTAACCCCAGTGGTTCACCAGGCCTTGGCCCACCAGCTCGGGCTCGTGGCTGAACGCCTGGACCGGTAGCAGCTCCACCGAGGTCACACCCAGGCCGTGGAGGTGCGCAACGGTGATGGGGTGTGCCATTGCAGCGTAGGTCCCGCGCAACGGCTCAGGGATCCCGGGATGGCGTTTGGTGAGGTTGCGCAGGTGCGTCTCGTAGATCACCGTCTGCGCCCACGGGACGTGCGGCGGGCAGTCGCCGCCCCAGTCGAAGCGGTCGTCGACGACCACGGCCCTGGGCACGTATGGCGCGCTGTTGCGTTCGTCCCGCACGTCGGGGTCGCCGTGCAGCTGAGCTTCCACGACATGGCCGAAGACCTCCGGGCGCCAGGTCACCTGGCCCTCGATCGCCCGGGCGTACGGATCCAGCAGCAGCTTGTCGGCGTTGTGGCGTAGGCCCTGCTCAGGCAGCCACGGGCCGTGAGCCCGCACGCCATACCGCGCTCCAGCACCCAGTCCGGGGACCGAGCCGAACCACGTCCCATGGGTGCGGTCCGCCAACGTGATCTTGCGCTCACTGGCTCCGGTCGCGTCACCGGCCTCGAACAGGCAGATCTCGACCGCGTCGGCGTGCCCGGCGTAGATGGCGAAATCCACACCATCGGGGGTGAGCGTGGCCCCGAGTGCGGGCGGGAGATCAGGAGAGGGGCCCATGGCAGCAAGCCTAGGCAGTCGATAACCTAAGCCGCATGACCGATCCGACGTCGCTACCGAATTTTCCGCCCCCGCCCAGCGAGCACCCCCTGCGCGGACGTGTGCTCGACGCCCTGATCGACGAGGGTTTCGAGCCCAACATCGACGAGGACGGCGATGTGGCCTTCAGGGTCCAGGACCAGCAGCTCTTCGTGCGCTGCATGGAAGGCGACTTCACCATCATGCGCGTCTTCGGGCAGTGGCAGGTCGGTGCGGACGTCCCACAGGACGCCCTCAGCCAGCTCATCGCGTGCAACGAGCTGACCTTGCGCCTCAACGTCGTCAAGGCCGGCATCGCCAACGGGACCCTCGTGGTGACCGGCGAGCACGTCGTCACACCCGAGGCGGACGTCAGGGGACTGCTGGTGGTCACGACCCAGCTGGTGCTGTCGGCGGTTCACATGTGGCACGAGACGATCATGGGCCGCACGCACGACGAGGGCGCCGAATCGGAGCAGTCATGAGCGATCTTGTCCGGCTCGAGGTCGAGGGTGGCATCGCCACCATCCGTCTGGAACGACCCCCCATGAACGCGCTCAACGTCGAGATCCAGGATGGCCTGCACGCCGCCGCCGCCGAGGCCACGGCGCGGCGCGACGTCTGCGCGGTGATCGTCTACGGCGGCGAGAAGGTCTTCGCGGCCGGCGCCGACATCAAGGAGATGCAGCCCATGTCCTACACGGACATGCTCGACCGCTCCACGGCGCTGCAGGCCGCTTTCAGCGCGATGGCCAGGATCCCCAAGCCCACCGTGGCCGCCATCACCGGCTATGCGCTGGGCGGCGGTTGTGAGCTTGCCCTGGCCTGCGACTTCCGCGTTGTCGCCGACAACGCCAAGCTCGGCCAGCCCGAGGTGCTGCTCGGGGTCATCCCGGGCGGCGGTGGCACTCAACGAATGTCGCGGTTGATCGGTCCGGCCCGCGCCAAGGACATCATCTTCACCGGGCGCTTCGTCTCGGCGCAGGAGGCCCTGCGGATCGGTCTCGTGGACGAGGTGGTGGCACCGGAGGACGTCTATGGCGCGGCACGGCGGCGAGTCGAGTGCTACGTGGGCGGTCCGGCGTACGCCATCCGGGCGGCCAAGGAGGCCATCGACCGGGGCCTTGAGGTCGACCTCGAGACGGGCCTGGAGATTGAGCGGATGCAGTTTGTCGGCGCCTTTGCGACCCGGGACCGTGACATCGGCATCGCCTCGTTCGTCGAGCATGGGCCGGGCAAGGCACAATTCGAAGGCCGCTAGGCTGGCGTGTGTCGCCCCCCCGAGGGGGGCCAGTGTCGAGCATCACGGTCGGCGCGCGTTTCCTTTCGGTGCCCGGGCTGCCAAGATGACCCGAACCGCAAGCCATAATCCCCCAGGGAAGAGGACGAGCCAGCGATGAACATCGTCGTCTGTGTCAAGTACGTGCCCGACGCCCAGTCGGACCGCACGTTCAACGAGTCGGACATGACCACCGACCGGTTGGGCGTTGACGGTCTGCTCTCGGAGCTCGACGAGTACGCGATCGAGGCGGGCCTGAAGCTGACCGAGAGTGCTGGCGCAGGATCCGGGGAGAGCACCGTCACGGTCCTGACCGTCGGCCCCGACAAGGCCGCCGATGCCATCAAGAAGGCCCTGCAGATGGGAGCCCACGCAGGGGTTCACGTCAACGACGAGGCGATCCACGGGTCCGACGCCGTGGCAACCTCGCTGGTGCTTGCCGAGGCGGTGAAGAAGATCGGCAGCCCGGACCTGATCCTGACCGGTATGGAGTCCACGGACGGAACGATGGGCGTGGTTCCGGCCATGCTCGCCGAGCGTCTGGGCCTGCCCCAGGTGACCTTGGCCTCGGAGCTGACCGTGAAGGACGGGACCGCGACGATTCGTCGTGACGGTGATCTGGCCTCCGAGACCGTCGTCGCCTCGCTGCCGGCGCTTGTCTCGGTCACCGACCAGATCAACGAGCCGCGATACCCCTCCTTCAAGGGCATCATGGCTGCCAAGAAGAAGCCGGTCCAGACCTGGTCGCTAGCCGACCTTGGCCTGGACGCCGGCTCGGTGGGCCTGGAAGCGGCCTGGACCAAGGTCGAGTCCTTCGCCAAGCGTCCTGCCCGCGCGCAGGGGCAGATCGTCACCGATGACGGTGACGGGGGCACCAAGCTCGTAGAGTTCCTGTCCGCGCAGAAGTTCCTCTGAACCGACCAGACAGACGTAGGAGTAACCCAGATGGCTGAAGTTCTCGTTCTGGTCGACCACATCGACGGTGCGGTCCGCAAGACCACCTCCGAGCTGTTGACGATCGCCCGCCGCCTTGGCGAGCCGTCCGCGGTCTTCATCGGCGTCGGATTCGACGCCGCCAAAGAGACCCTCGCGCAGTTCGGCGCCGAGAAGGTCTACCGGGTGGAGTCCGCCGATGTCAGCGACTACCTGGTGGCGCCCAAGGCCGAGGTGCTCGCCGCCCTGGTTGCCTCCGCGGCACCCGCGGCAGTGCTGATCTCCTCGTCCGCTGAGGGTAAGGAGATCGCGGCTCGCCTCGCGATCAAGACCGGGTCCGGTCTGATCACCGATGCCGTCGACGTGCAGGCCGGCGGTGGTGGATCGGTGAGCACGACTCAGTCCGTCTTCGCGGGCGGCTACACCGTGCAGGCGACGGTCACCAAGGGCACTCCGATCGTCACGGTCAAGCCGAACTCGGCCGCCCCGGAGGCGGTCTTGGGTGCGGCGGTTGATGAGGTCGTCGAGGTCTCGATCTCCGAGGGTGCCAAGGCGGCCAGGATCACCGACCGTCAGCCCCGGGCTGCATCCGGGCGTCCCGAGCTGACGGAGGCCGCGATCGTGGTCTCCGGTGGTCGCGGCACCGCCGGTGACTTCTCCCAGGTCGAGGAGTTCGCCGACTCCCTTGGCGCCGCCGTCGGAGCTTCACGGGCTGCGGTCGATGCGGGGTGGTACCCGCACACCAACCAGGTTGGCCAAACCGGCAAGCAGGTCTCCCCGCAGCTCTACGTCGCGGCGGGCATCTCGGGTGCGATCCAGCACCGTGCCGGCATGCAGACGTCCAAGACGATCATCGCGATCAACAAGGACGACGAGGCTCCGATCTTCGAGCTGGTCGACTTCGGCGTCGTCGGTGACCTGTTCACGGTCCTGCCGCAGGCCACCTCGGCGATCAAGGCCGCCAAGGGCTGAGGCTCACCCGTAGACTCGTGGGGTGCCTGACTCCTTTGTCTACCTCGACCATGGCGCGACCACGCCGATGCTGCCCGAGGCGATCGAGGCGATGACCGCTCAGATGGCGACGGTCGGCAACGCCTCCTCCCTGCACACCTCGGGCCGCCTCGGACGTCGCGTCGTCGAGGAGTCCCGCGAGACAATTGCCCAGGCCATGGGTGCCCGCCCCTCCGAGGTGCTGTTCACCTCCGGCGGTACGGAGTCTGACAATCTGGCCATCAAGGGCACCTTCTGGGCTCGCCGGGACGCGGATCCTCGGCGGGTGCGACTTCTGGTCAGCACGGTCGAGCACCACGCCGTCATAGACTGTGTCGACTTTCTCGAGGCACACGAGGGTGCGAAGGTCACCTGGCTCGAGGTCGACCGGGTCGGTCGTGTGCACCCCGAGACGGTGCGTGCCGCCATTGAGACCGACCCCGACTCGGTCGCACTCGTCAGCGTGATGTGGGCCAACAACGAGGTCGGCACGGTGCAGCCGATTGCCGAGATCGTCTCCGTGGCACACGAGTTCGCCATCCCGGTGCACAGTGACGCCGTCCAGGCCGTCGGTCAGGTGGAGGTTGACTTTGCCGGCAGCGGGCTGGACGTGATGAGCATCAGTGGCCACAAGGTCGGTGGT
>Ga0066789_10000009_pt1 | contig 42357 bp, 45 predicted proteins | sample OrgsoiDNA2013049_FD_70960 | JGI IMG/M metagenome (GOLD analysis project Ga0066789, IMG submission 70960) | Permafrost soil microbial communities from the Arctic, to analyse light accelerated degradation of dissolved organic matter (DOM) -... | ecosystem: Environmental > Terrestrial > Soil >...
GAGGGCGGGCTTCCGGGCCATGGATGTGTCCTCCGGTGAGGTTGATCGCGTGGCCTTCGAAAAGCGGCGCGCATAAGGCCGGAGCGGAAACCCCTCGCCGCAGGCGACTTGCTTGGGGGTTGTAGCGGAGGCCGCGCGGTGCTCGAATGCCACAACGGCGATCGACCTCACCGTCCGGTGGACACCTCTCTGAGGCCCGGAGGCCCACCCTCGCAGAGGACGGCCAGCACCACTGCGGCGTCAGCCGTCCCCCGTCGAGGACGCTGTCTAGCTCGCCTCGGCCGCCTCCTCCCGAATGACCGACGTCGCTCCGGGCAACAGGTGACGGCACTCGCTCCACTGACTGAGGCCGCGCTCGCCGATGAGCGCCCGCTCCGCATCGCTCAGCTGGTGGATCCCCGTGGCGTCGAGTAGCGCTCCGTGCAGATTGGCCACGTGCGGGTCGGTGGTCCGCGGCGGCTGGGTCGCCAGTCGTCGCTCGCCGCGGGCGAGTTGCGCGGCCAGGACGACCGTTGTCAGCCGTCCCAGGTCATCGCCGGCGTGCTCAACGAGGACGCCGAGCGGTCGACTGACGCCCCATCCAGCTTCCGGGATAGCCAGATCGAGGAGCGCGCAGGCGTCCTCGAGTTCCTCAGCGCGTGCGTCCCACAGGGCAGTCGTGAGGATATGGCGAACCGCCTCGTCCGTGCCGATGGCACTGTTAGCGAGCGCGTCCTTCAGCGCCGCGGCTCGCACCGGCTGGACCTCGCGCAACTCCTTGACGACGGCCCGTTTGGCTGCCCGCTCCGCCTTGAGATCGAGGACGCCACTGCCGGCCTCCCCGGCGTGGCGGCTGCGGTCGGTGCAGACGTACGCCACCTCTCCCCGACTGCTGATGAACGCCGCGTGGCAGGGCTGCTTGCGGTGCTGCCGCAGGCTCACCTTCACGCCATCACCAAGCCGCTGCATCCGCGAGTTGCCCGTCACCGTGTCATACCGTGGCGCTGCCACGACGGGACATCCCTCCTTCTCGAGCTTGGCCTGCGACGCCGCCGCCGTGGCGGCCAGAGCATGCTGCTGGCGAACACGGGAGACGGCCCAACGTGGGCCGGTTCCCGCCCTGATCTCCGCGACGACGGCTGCGACGAACCCTTCGTCGTCGGCCAGCTCGCCGAGATCGACGACGTCGTTGACGTCGACGGTGCCCTCGCGCACCAGGGTCAGCAGCGGCGCGGGCAACGCCAGGACGGCGCGCCAGCGGTCGATCGTGTCGGTGCTGGTGGCGAGTCGCTCGGCAACGTCGTCCGTGGACGCGCCGAGGTCGAGCATCTGCTGCATCGCACCGGCGACATCGAGCTCCGTGAGCGCGCAGCGGTCGTCGTTCTCAGCGAGTTGATCGCTGACCCGCTGAACACTCTCCACTGGGTCGCGCACCACAGCGGGAATGTGCTCGAGGCCGGCCAGTTCGGCGGCGGCCACGCGACGGAACCCAGCGACGAGCTCGAAACCTCCGTTCTGCCGTCGTTCCACGAGGACAGCCGTGAGAACTCCGTGCTGTCGGATCGACTCCGCCAGAGACTCGACATCTCCGAGTTCCTGGCGCACGTTACCCCTCCGACGAATGTCGCTTAGCGGAATGACGGCCACCTCCGCGGTAGCGGTTGGCGACGAGACTGCCGTGGTCATTTCTGACCCTCCGTGTGGTCCGAATGTGGACGCACGCGGTCAGAGCACGGCGGGACTGAAGCGGAGGGCCGGCAGAGCCGGCCGCAGCGGAGGGAGCGCCGTGCTACGCGTGAGAGCGGCCACATCGGTCCGCACTGAGACGTCGCCCGGCTAGTCCCCCGCTCCACCGCAGGTTAGCGGCTACCCAGCGCTGAGCGGCTCACGCGGTGCTGGCTTCCTCCCCAGGGCCCCTCAGTTCCTTGTCGTGTTGTGCGACACGGTGGATGAAGCCAAACTGGTGTGCAAGGCGCTCCTGCGCGGGGAGTTGCTCCATCTCGTAGAAATCTCCGATACCGACACTGTCACCGAAGATTTCTTGCAGCGTCGCGAAGATAAGCGCCGGGTCGACGAAGCGGCTGATCGCATCGTATGCCTCCCGTCGGAAGTCGGGCTCGAGTGGGACGCCTGTGTCCATCGACCACGCCTGGCCGAGGAACGACGCCATGAGCGCGAAGATCGCGTCAGCCTCTCCTCTGATGCGGCTCTCGAGGTGCTCCTTGACGGCTCCAGCCTCACCATAGGTCGACCAGAGGTGAAGCGAGGCGCCGACGGCTCGGCCCAGCGTTTCGAATGGATTGTCGTTCTGCCAGAGATCGCTGATCCGAGCCGCAAGCAACGCTCCGAGGACGTTGGCCTGCTCGGGGCTAAGAACCGATCCGTTGGCTGCGCCGAGCCAACGAAATACCTCGATCGTGAAGGGCAGCGACTCATCCGAGCTCACCAAAGTCTTTGCAAGCTCAAAGCGATCCTCGGGCCTCACACGAGCGAACATCTTGCTCATCAACCGGGCGGCTCGCTGCATGGTTGAGCGCCCGAGGTAATCAGAGCGGTCAGAGAATGCTGCGGCTACCGACGCAAGTAGCAGAGCCGTATGCGCGGCCAATTCGGGACTGGGGTCATCGAGCCGGCCAGCAAGCTTCGTGATGAAGGCCTCGCCTCCGCCGGCCAGCATTCCTTGGGCTAGCGGCATGGCGTCGCTGGCATCCGGCGCCGGCGTCTCGAGCACGCCAATGAGCCTGTCCACGTCGGTGTCCGGAACATCTCCGACCGGAATGGAATATGTGAAGTAGCGATGGAAGTACTGCGGGGAGGCGATGCGCTTTTGCCGCGCCCAGGTTGCTTCCCACTCAGCTGGCCAATGCTTGTTCTGCCAGACGGACTCGGTGCGAGGGAATAGACTGGTCAGAAGGGTCTGCGCGCCTCGGACCTCGGCGGCCGGGAGTTCCTTCGTCGCGTCCTCGAAGCCGCTTTTGATGATGGCTTTGGCGGCATCGGCCAGGTTTCCCTGCAGCGTGTGGCCGAGAGCTTCGTCGTCGTGGGAACGAACCCACTCGTAGAGCGGCGAGAAGAAAATCCGCATCGCCTCGATCAGCAGGAGATCGACCGGATTGACCTCGGTTCCAATCATCGGCAACGCGAACAGTATCGCGTTACCGTATCGCTTCCCAACGCGGGGCGTCTTCAGGCTAGCTGTCACCGCACGCTGGAAGACTGAGGCGAAGCGATTGACCTCTGGCTGCGATAACTCGACATTCGCCTGATCGAGGGCCACGTCGACGGTCTCAAGGGTGACTAGTCGAAGCATCTCGTCACTCACAGGCGGCAGGTGAAGTGGGAGCTGGATAATCTTCTCGAGGAAGTTGGTGCCATGAGCGGAACCGGAGGCGTAGCGTTCAGCCAGCGCCGCGGACACTGCCTCGTCGTCGAAGGCCAGCACGTACGCGGTATGAGCGAAGTCGGCCGCAACCTTCACGAGCCGAAAGATCGTTTGGATCTCTGACTTGTCCAAGCGATCCAGATCGTCGATGAGGATGACGACACGCTTTCCGCTCTTCGAGAGGATCTTCTCGATCCGGCCCCGGAGCTTGCCTAGGCTCGTCGCTGATAGCGCCTGTCCGGTCGCCCTCGCAACCTTGCTAGCCACGCTGCCGGCAATCGGGATTGGCTCGAGTAGACCACCGTACTGGGTGAGGAGACTGCCGACCCGCTCTTTGGCACCAAGCAGGTTGGCATCGAGCGCTTCTGCCAGGGTTTCAAAGAATCCCCGGAATACCAAGCTCTCGTCGCCGAGCTGCCACGGGTTGAAGCGAACCGGTATGACGTCCGAAAAGCCGCTAAGCGCCCGCTCCACGAGGTTCAGAACGCTCGTCTTGCCATCGCCCCACGGCCCGTAAAGGCCGACGACAAGGCTGGCCGGATCGCGTTGGGCGGCGATGGTTCTCGCGATTTGGGCAGCAAATGGTGCCCGGTTGAAGCGGTCCTGGGAGGCATCGTCGATAGGCGCGTCCGTGACGAAGTCTCGCGGCTCGGTGTTGGCCATGAAGTCCCCTATTGTCGCCCGCATACATTGGGAGGAGGCTAACTGTGCCCGTCGCCGAAACTGCCACCGATGCTCATGCGGGATCGAACGCTAAGAGGGGCTACGGATGAATGACGCCGAAGAGATCGTCTCGATGCTTATTGATGAAGCCCGCGGGCAGATTGCATTGCAGTTCTCGAATGCAGACAGCCACGACACAAAGGCCCTCGCGTTGCTCGGAGCCGACCTCGCAGCGGGAATAGCGATTATCAGCCTACACGCCGTCCAATCGGCCAGCACTCCGCTGACCATATTTGACCGTTACTGGTGGATCCCGGTTGTCGGTACCGCCGCGTCCGCGCTGGCTTTCTGCTTCACATTGTGGAACCGTGCCTTCAAGGCCGGCCCCGCTCCCGACGATTTCTACGCGAACCACATTTCACAAACCAGCCGCGACGCCAAGTACGCACTGCTGACCGATCTGAGCATTGCGATCAGGGGCAATGGGGAGCGCCTTGGACCGAAAGCGGCGGGCTGGATGGTCGGGGCTTTCGGCATGATCGGAACGGCAGTCGCCTGGATAGTCCTCTGGGCCGTGGTAAATTGACCAGATGACCGACCAAGCCGAGCCCGCGACCCAACCATCGGTGCCTTCGGAACCGCAGCAGGAACCACCCTCCAGCCTACCGCCGCGTCTCGGGACCGAGACCGCCGACTCCTTCACCATCGATAAGAGGGGCGCTGGACCAGATGGAACGGAGACACGCGCCTCGTGACTGACCAAGCTGAATTGCAGACGCCACCTTCCGCGCCTGACGAAACGGAGCCCGAGCCCCCTGCGAGCCTGCCGCCGCGTCTCGGGACCGAGACCGCCGACTCCTTCACCATCGTCAAGAAGGGTGCTGGGCCCGATGGCACGGAAAAACGCGCCTCGTGACTCGATCCGCCGACCCCGCCCCGGACCCGCCTGATCTGCCTCCACCGCCCCTGCCGGATCGGCTGCCGGACCACACGACCAGCCCAATGACCGTTCTCACGCAAGATGAGCCGCCTCCGACCGTCCCGCTCATCGTTGAGCCAGCGCCGCCAGCATCGCCCGACGACTAGCACCGGGTCCGACGGCCGCGCGCCCCCTTCCGTCGCCTACGGCCTTCGTTAGTGACCAGCGTGGACGCCCGCGTGGTCAGCGTGGGTCCCGCTTATGCGAGCCCGTCCGAGCGCTCGGTGCTAGGTCGCCGACCAGTCCGAGCGGTCTCTGACCTACTCGCTGGCGCCGGTGTGGGCACTCCTCGCCGCGGTGCCTACGTTCGTCTCACTTCCCGGTCCGGCCGAGGCGCACACGGAAACCGGGCCACGCTTCGCGCTGATCCGGAAATAGCCCGCGCCGCCAGATGCGATCGCCGATCGCTTCCGTAATAGCTCCCTCCATCACCATCTCGATGACTAATTCAGCGCTGTCGGCGACATTCAGCCGCGCTCGACGAGCAAGGTCCTTGCCATCGCGATCGTCCATACAAACGAGCGGCACGACCCCGGTCGCGGTCATCTCTTCGGCGATGACCACCGTCGCGCACTCGCCGATGTGTGTGCGAGGGTGATCGGTGGGCAGCCGCAGGGCGCGTGCGAGGTCCTCAGCCTTCAGGATCCCCTGAGGCGACAGCGGGGCAAGTCGTGCTGTCTCGTCGGCCTCGACCCACCGGACGAAGGCTTCGAGGGGAGGGAAGCGCATCGTGACCAGCCGACGCAGTTCCTCGAGGACATCCCGACCGACCATTAGCTGATTGCCAAGGTAGGTGACGAGAAGGTCGATGGCCCCAGCCTTGACGAAGTTCACAGCGACGGTTGCGTCACCCAAAACTACGCGCGCTGCAATGAAACGAGGCGCCGGGGTGTCGGGGAGCCTCGGCCCAGCGGGCCGTATCACTCGTCGGTGGCCGTGTACGCCGCTAACATCCGCTGCACCTCGCTCTCCTCGATCCCCAGGTGTCCGGCCGCATGAGCCGACGAGAGCACACCTTTGATGACGGCGCCGACCAAGATGGTCTCGGCCGCGTTCGGTAGCCGACGCTCACGGTTTTGCGCGTCCTCGAGCGAATCGTGCCGGTGCGGCCAGGATGGCCGCTGAGGAAGACTGAGATGCTCGCCATCACGGATCGACCGATCGAGACGGCGCTTCAGGGCCGGCGACAGCGAGACCGCGGCGTCCAACCGGAACAGAGCCGCCAGCGCGCTGATGCCGTACTCATGACCCAGCCGCGCGACAGCCTCGAGATCGGCGGCCCTGCCACCGCGACGCTCATGCCACTGCACGACGGCTTGGCGAGGGAGAAGAAATTCGGCGGCGAACGCGTTGGCCCCGACCTCCTGTGGATCCTTCGAGAAGAAATAGTTGGCCTTGTCCCACGACTGACGGTGACCGAGCGTGTGGTGGGCAAACTCGTGACCCAGAGTGAACCGCATCCGCACAACGTGGTTCGACCCGTTCACCAGGATGAAAGGCGTTCCACGGCGCTGCATGTATGCGCCGGCCAAACCCTCGTTACCGAGCCCGAGAACGATGACGGGGATCCCGGCATCGACCTCAATGAGCTCCAGCAAGTTGTGGATTGGGTCGGTCGGACCAATGCCGAGGCGAACCCTTTCCGCGATGGCCCGGGTCTCGTCTTCGAGGCTCACAAGTACTCAGAAAGCGCGATGGCAGCGAAGTAGTCGTCGATAGCGGCCTCGAAGGCCTCGCAGGCGCGGGTGATCTCGACATCCTCGGCGTCGCCGGCACGCAACAGCACCGGTTCATGGTCCTCTTCCATGAGGAGCGCCTCGGCTGTGGTCCCGAACACCTGGGCGAGCCGGTAGAGCTCGTGGGCACCGACGTCTCGAAGCCCCGCCTCAATTCGGCTGACTGCGGACTGGTCGAGCTCAGCGAGCTCGCCAAGTGCACGCTGGCTCATGCCGCGCTCCTCTCGTAGGCGCGCGATTGCAGCGCCCATCTCCTCGGGCGTTCGAAATCTCACTTGCATACCTCCCACCGTTTCATGCAGAATAGCATCAAACATCCAAGGTAACGATGCTGTAGAGCATCAGGTTACGATCCCGCGAGGGTTGCTCAATGGGTTTTACAGGAAGGGTGCTGGATGAGGTCAGGGACCTCATCGACGCCGATCCCGTCATTCTGGCGACCACCCGTGCCCGGTTGGGGTACGTGCGGAAGGCGTCGGAGGCCTTTCCTGGATCCCTCCGGTCGTATTCGTCGGGGAGCATTGCCCAGGGAACGGTCATCGACCCGGTCCTCGACGCCGACGGCGGCATCGTCCTCGATCGGCGGTCATATCCGTCGCTCGGCCCCGACGGGGGTGGCGCCGGACCTCGCGCGGCGGTCGAGGAGGTCAGGCAGTTCCTCGAACCGATGGTCGTTGCCGAATTCCCGGGTGCCCGGCTCAGCATCGGCCGCCGCTCAATCCTCGTCACCTTCCAAGAGGGCGTTCAGGGCGAGGATGGCCGAGCGTGCCAGTTCCCGTCAGTGGATCTCATTGTCGCCCTCTCACGGAGGGACGCGCCGGGACTGTGGATCCCAGAATGCCCGCGGGATGTGTGGGATGCCTCCGACCCCGAGGGTCACGTCGCGCTTCTTCGGGAAGGTTTGGTGTCGTTGCAGCGCACTCGCCGCCAGGTGATCCGCCTCAGCAAAGCATGGGCACGCCGTTATCCGGAGCCACCGCTATGCTCATTCAACATCACCGCCTTGGCGCTGGCAGCCGTGGATCCGGGGACGACGCTAGCTGTGGCATTACTGGCGACGCTTCAGTTCGGCGCTGCTTCCCTTGCCACAGGCCCAACCGCTGATCCGGCCGGGATCGCCAAGGAGCCCATCGGGTGCCCCGATCCCGGGCGGGCGGCCCGGATGATGAGCATGGCGGCCGGCCATCTGGCTAGTGCCCTTCAGCGGGACGACAACGAGGCTGCCGTGCGCGACTCCTTGGCCGCGATCTTTGGCGACCTCGTGGCGCCTGCACCGAGTAGCAAGGCGGCGCTAGCTTCCGTTCTTCGCGGTTCGGGGGTAATGGCGGCCCAGCTAGGGATTGCCGCGCCCGTGGGCACTGTCGTTCGGCCGGTCCGGTCGTGGGGATCAGCCCGTGTCGTTCCGCACCAGTAGCGGCCCCTGGTATGGGGACGAACGACGGCTGCTGCGATTCGAGTGGTCGGCCAGGAATGCGATTCCGGGCCTACGACGCCGCTTAGTCACTGCCGGCGGTACGCGGGCCCTCGCCTACGCTGTCGCGGTGTCCGTCCCTCACTATTCGCATCGCCAGGTCGAGATCCGTTTCCGCCTCGGGGTGGATCGGGTTCCACTCGTCGCAGTGGACGGTCCAGAGTCTCCACACCGCATGGCGGACGGCAGCCTCTGCCTCTGGTATGCGTGGGATCCACGCGCGATGCGCTGGGAGGTCGAGGACGGTCTCCTGCAGCTCGTCTGCATCATCACTGAACACCTCTTCAAGGAGGCGTGGTGGCGGGAGACCGAAGAGTGGCTCGGAGACGAGGCGCCGCACGGAAGCCGTAAGGACGCTGCGTGAGCCGCTTCGTTGAGCTGATCCAAAGTCCGACGGTCACCGCTGCCGTCGTCGCGGCCGCTGTGGCTCTGACGCTGGGGTGGCTCCAGCGGCGCCGTGAAGCGCGCGCGGCGCGACAGGACGTTTTCTCGGCTGCCTACGCCGCGTACGCCGCGTACCGAGAGATGCCGTACGTGGTTCGCCGACGCGGCGCCAGTGATGCCGAAGCCGAGCGCCGCCGAACTTCCGAAATCATGCGGGACGTTCAAGAGCGGATCAGCTACCACCTGGCATGGACACGACTCCACGCCCCAGACGTCGGAGCGGCGTACGGGGAGCTCATCACCCAGCTGCGTCGGGTCGCGGGACGAGCAGTCGCTGCCGAATGGAAGCGTCCGGCCATCACCGAAGACGGGCAGATGAATGTCCCGGACATCGACCTGACCGAGCTCGACAGCGTGGCTAACGCATACCTTTTCGCAGTCGAGCGTCATCTCCACCCATGCCTGACCCGTTTGCGGCGCCAACGTCAGGTCGAGTCCACGCGCTCCTAGGTGGCCAGCCGTGTAAGGGGTGCGGTTGGTGAGGGCAGGGCGGACCGCCTGCGCACATGCCGCCCCATTTTCGGGCCGTGCGATCGGCGTCCACGTCGCCACCGCCCCGACTTTCGACTCGATGAGTATGTCGGCGCGGCGGCAGCCCGCAACGTCGCTCTGCTGGGCATCACGGACCCACAACACGAGGAAGCGTTGCCGGGTCAGAGGCTTTCGGTAGTCATAATTTGCATCGTGGGTCGCGCATGCCCGTTCTGCGACCGGCCAGCGGATTCCGCTGATCACGCTGATCCCCAATGGATGAGCCGGTACTACCTCGACCGGGACCCCGGCGTCGGCAGTTTCGCGATGAGCTTCGGTGGGCTGTATCCAGACCGAGCCGTCCCTCTGCTCAATCAAACCATTCGCGTGTGCCAGCACTGCAATGGCGGATGGATGGCGGTCCTGGAAGACCGCGTGAAGCCCGCCCTCATCGCCATGAGCAATGGAGAGGGCCTCATCGTCGGTCCAGATGGTCAGCGAGTCCTGGCGCAGTGGCTGCTCAAGAACGCTCTCGTGCGCGAATTGGCAACACCGCAGGGCTCACTCTTGCGCATCTCGACGCACGACCAGCGAAAGCTTGTCGCCAAGCGAGGGATACCCGACGGTTGGAGGGTCGGAATCGCCGCATACGAGGGACCCGGCACTAACCTGGCGCACACCTTCTCGGGCGTCAAGCAGTACGTCGGCGACGACGGACAGCGCGGGGGCAAGGCGATCCTGCACACGCTTCGATTCGAGTGCTTTGTGGGTCAGGTGCTGGTGCACTCGATGCTGGAACCGCCCAACCTGGCCCATCTGCTGGGAGGACCACCGTACGTTGTGGAGATTCCACAACTGGCGCCGGTTACCTGGCCGCCGCCCGCAACGCTGACTCCGACATCGATGGCGACCGTGCGGGAGTTTGGACCCACGCCCGCTTAGGGCGGAGTCCCCCGATCGGTCGGAAATCTCTGGTACTTCCCGTCGACTCGAGTCCCACGTGCGTTGGCGCTACCCTCAGCAACCTTGGTTTTCAACTCGCGCCCCTGGCGGGCCGGATCGCGGTCAGATCGATGAGGTTGCCACGACCGACCGGCGACCGTCCGGCCCTTCGCCACATGGCGCCCTGGGGACCCGGCAGGTGACCGACGTGGACGCTCATGCGCTCAGCGTGGACGCCCGTGTGATCTGCGTGGATCCACGTGGAAGTTGGGGGTAAGTAGTCGTTTAGAGGCCGATTTCGGCCGCCCGTGAATACAGAATTAGAACGCTACTTTGCCAAGGTAAGGGTCGCGAGTTCGAGCCTCGCCTCCCGTTCCCCTCCGTGATGTGACTACGGAATGACCCGCCTCGGTCTGTATGGACCGCGGTGGATTTCGCCGAAGGTAGCGGCCTAGGAATTCCTAGACGCACTGCCTGGCGAAGTGGTGCTACGGGCCGCGAGCTGAGCCGCGCAGAGTGGCGAGCTTGGCTCCCGTGCCTGGTGTCGTGAGGGTGGTCATCACGTACTACAACACCCGCATCTCACCCGGCGGATCGAACACAAGATGCAACCCTTTCCCCAGGGCCCGGTCCGGCGGCGAATGCCGGCCAACTCGCAAGAGGGCGGACCCGCCCCGGCTGGAAACTGTTACATTGATAGGAATGTCCGATCCTCGAAGGAACGTACGGTCGGCGGGAGCTCAGCGACGCCGTTTTGGCCGTTCGCTGCGGACGCTAGGCACAGAGTTGGACCGCCTGGATGAGGCGGTCGCGGACCGGTTTGGCCTGCACCGAACTGATTTGCGTTGTTTGGAGATCGTCGGTCGCGAGCGGGCTATCTCTGCGGGCCGGCTCGCCACCCTCGCAGGATTGAGTACCTCAGCGGTTACCGCAGTCATCGACCGCACCGAGCGGATCGGCGATCTCCGCCGAAGCGCGGACCCGGAAGATCGCCGCCGCGTTCTCGTCGTCCTAACGGAGCAGGGTCGTGAGCGTGGGAGGATAGCCTTCGCCGGATTGATGAACGAAACCGAGCGATTGCTGTCCCGATACTCCGCTCCCGAACTCGAGCTCCTCGCTGACGTCCTGGAGCGGATCATCGCGACGGTCGGCGCCCAAGCTGAGATCGCCGTGCGTGAGGCCGGCCACAGCAGGGCCACCGCGAATCGGCTCGTGAACTCCGGGACGACGCGACGAGGAAATCGGTGATCGGATACCTCCGCTTGGAGCTGGCCCGAACCGTGCGCGACGTACGCTATCTCGTGCTCGCCATCGCTGCGCCCGTGGGATTCTACCTCCTGTTTGCGGCAGTCTTCGGCGGTCCGTCGAATGGTGCGCCGGACACCTTCGGCCTGCCAGCCAGCGTCGAGATCATGGTGGCGATGGCGACATTCGGCGCGATGTGGGCAGCGTTGTCATCAACCGCCCCGCGACTCGCGCGCGATCGCGAGGGTGGTTGGCTGACGTTTCTCAGGACTACGCCGCTGCGACCGCTCTGGGTTCTCGCTGCGCGGATTGCGGCTGGGCTACTGGTCGCTCTGCCGGCAATCGTCGGTGTGGGGATCACCGGCGTGCTTGCGCACGGCGTGCAACTCAGCGCCGGGCAGTGGGCCGCAGGGCTGGTGCTGCTCTGGGTCGGCACACTCCCGTTTATCGCACTCGGGATCGCTATCGGGTCGCTGACGAGCAGCACGGTCGCCTACGCGCTGAGCACGGGGTTCTACTTCGGCTTCGCCGCACTCGGTGGATTGTGGGTGCCTCCCGGGATACTCTCGCCGACATTACGCGACGTGGCCATGGCACTGCCGTCATACAACCAGGCTGCGCTTGGCTGGGAGGTTGCGTCCGGCGGCCGGCCGACCGTGGACAACGTCGTGGTGCTCGCCGCCTGGACCACAGGACTGGCTCTCCTTGCCCTTGCTGCGCAACGGCACCCCCGGCGACGGGCGACGGAACCGGCGGCCGTGGAGGTCGATGCAAACGAGACGATCAGCCTGGGCGGGCTGAGTAAGCGGTTCGGGGCGGTTGTGGCTGTCGACAAGATCGACCTGCAGGTTTCCCGAGGCTCGACGCTGGCCCTGTTGGGGCCGAATGGCGCTGGTAAGACCACCACGATTTCCCTCCTGCTCGGCATCCTCGAGCCCAGCGCCGGATCCGTGCGCCTGTTCGGGTCGACTCCGAATTCGGCGACCCGTTCGGGTCAGGTCGGAGTCATGCTGCAAGACAACCAGTTGATGTCCGGCGTTCGCGTGGGAGAGTTGATACGCTTCTTCCGTAGTCTGTACCGGAGTCCAGTCGACCAATCAACTCTTCTGGGTATGGCGGGCATCGGTGACGTGCTGCGGCGTCGAACCGACCTGCTGTCTGGAGGTCAGGCACAACGCGTCCGCTTTGCATTGGCGGCTATCGGGAATCCACGGTTGCTTGTGCTCGACGAACCAACGGCGGCGATGGACGTCCAAGCGCGGCAGAGTTTCTGGGCGGGGCTGCATGCCTACACGAGCCGCGGCGCCACCGTGTTGTTCTCTACGCACTATCTCCAAGAGGCTGACGACCATGCTGATCGCGTCGTGGTCATGCGATCAGGGCGCATCGTTGCCGACGGTACACCTGAAGAAGTCAAAGCCGCTGGAGGAGCCGGGCGCGTGGTTCGTTTTCAACTGCTGGACCGTGCCACCGACCGTTTCGACAGACTCCCGGGAGTGACGTCCGTAGAGAGGAACGGACGCACTGTCACGCTCCATACTGGAGACGCCGACGCCACCGTCTGGGGTCTCTTCCCGCTCCGCGATGCGGTCAGTCACCTGGAGGTGGGCGAGGGAGATCTTGAAGCCGCGTTCTTGAGCTTGACGGCGCCCGCTGATCCAGGATCGCCGGGTGGCATTCGAGCGGGTTGAACCCGGAGGACGACCCGCTCCTACCAGGTCGCCTTGGCCATCGTCGGTGACCGCTCGGAGGCGGAGGACGTGGTGCACTCGGGTTGTCGCGGGGACTCGTACAGGAGTGCGTTAGCCAACTCCAAGCAGAGGGCTATCTGGGCACCCAGCTTGGGTCGTAGGCGGACGCAGAGGACGCAGTGCAAGAGCCTCTTATCCGAGGTGGGGCTTGAACCTGGAACGCCACACGACGCTGGGCATTCTCAGTCCAGCAGGGGACGGATCCCAGCACGCCGCACTGTGCTCAGCCTAACAAAGGTGTCCGTTGAATCGGGCACGCCCACCTTTCTCTAGTGATCGCCACAGAACTTCATTGCTTCGACCCAGCCGCCAGCTAGGCGTCCCGGACGATCTCGTAGGTGAAGAAGGCGAGGCCGTCACCAATGGCCCTGGTGTCCATCAGGCGCATGGATGTCTTGTCGCTGGCCTGGCCGAAAAGGCGGTCGCCGGCCCCCAGCACGACCGGGTAGACCATCAGCCGCAGCTCGTCGACGAGGTCGTGCTCCATCAGCGTGCGCACGAGGTGACCGCTGGCGGCGACGACTTCCCCGTCCAACTCCGTCCTCAGCTTCGAGACCTCATGCACGACATCGCCCGTCAGGACCGTGGAGTTGTTCCAGGCGGGATCGACGAGCGTGGAGGACACGACGTACTTGGGCATGCTGTTCAACCTATCCGCCCACTCGCCCGTTCGGGATGGCCACCGGGCTGCCAACCACTCGTAGCTCCGCCGACCCAGCAGGAAGGCCTCGGCACCGAGCGCCTCGTCGCGCCCGACCTTGGCCCACCCCGCGCGGTCGTTGTCGCTAATCTGGGCGAGCCATCCGCCATACCTGAAGCCCTCCTCACCGGTCGGGAACGGTACTCGACCTATCCCGCACCCTCGAGACGTTGCCGCAGCATCGCCAGGTTGGCGGGCATCTCTTTGCGCGCCTCGCGGCGGACGAGAAGCGGGACGAGGAGCTTGCCAATGCCATGCCCTTCGAAGTCAATCGCGATCGTCAGCCGTGACCGGGTTTCCCCGAGCGGTTCCGCGGTGACATCGACAGTGGCCCGGATGGGTCCGTCGACACCGCGTACACCCCAGCTCTTGGGTGGGTCGACATGCGTGACCTCGGCGACCGTCGGCCGGTTGGCGAAGCCGATGCGCCGGGTGGTGAGACACCGCGCCCCGACTCTCGGTGTGTCCGGTCCCTCCAGGTGGCCGTCGACGACACCCTTCTGCCACTCAGCGAAGCGAGTGGGGTCGGTGGCATAGGCGAACACCTCCTCCACCGGACGGTTGACCTCCGTGCTGGCGATGATCGGCGGCATTAGCGCACCTCCGTGAACAGGGACGCGTACCGGGACAGGTACAGCGGCCACCCGGCCTCGTCGCCCACACCCTGGCTGACGGCCTGCCAGCCTGGACCGTGACGGTCGATGTGGCGGTGCTCCAGCTCCAGGCGGGTGCGTTCCGGGGTCTCGGCGACGAACCGGACCTCGACCTCGCTGGTCCGCTCCGAATCAGTCTCGATCTGCCACTGCGGGCTGATGTCCCAGCTGAAGACGACCCGATCCGGTGGCTCGTAGGCGAGGACGCGCGCCCAACGGCACTCGCTGCCGTCAACCCCGCGGTCGTAGATGTTCCCACCAGCACGCGGCTCGAAGACAGTCTTGGCGATCTCCACGCCGAGCAGGTTGTGCTCCGGCGGCTTGAAGTCGCCAAACCGCTCGGTAAACACGGCGAATGCTCTCTCGATCGGAGCGTCGATGACGATTCGATTGCGGACCACCGCGGCCTCAGCTTGGGTCATGAGTTCTCCTCTCCCGTTTCCTCGACGACGTCCCTGTAACCAGCCAGCGCACGAATCCAGAACGCGTCGAGCTGGTCGCGCAGCGCAGCCACTCCCGCCGGGTTGAGGCGGTAGATCCGACGAGTCCCGGCCGCGCGTTCGATGACCAGGCCGGCGTCCTTCAGCACCTTCAGGTGCTGTGACACCGCCGGTCGACTGACCGGCAGCTCGTCGGCCAGCTCACCGACGGCTCGCGGCCTTTCTGCCAGGCAGGCGACGATGGCGCGCCGGGTGTGGTCGCCCAGGGCGCCCCATCCGTCCTCCGCTCGGTTAGTGTGCACGAACGGTAAGTATGGCCGCACCGAACGCGCGTGTCAAAAGCTCCTTGCCTTCGCCGGCCGAGCACCGTGAGGGTTCCGGCTCAGCGAACTGCATCCGTACTTCGACGCGGTCTCGACTTCGCGCGGATGCGCTTCACAATCCTCACCGACCGCAAATCTGAATTCAAAATCGCCGTCCGCCGCCCTCAACGATCGACCGCGTAGGATGGTCCGAAAGTACGTGTCTAGGACTTCCTAGGCGCACTACCTGCAGAAAGTGGGGTTAAGGCCCTCGAGCCGCGGCGCGTACCGCGACGCGTCTGGTACCTCGGCCGCCTGTCTTGAGGGTGGTCATCACGTATTGCAACACCGCCTCTTACCCGGCCGATCGGACGCAACCAGTGTCTGCTGCATCACCCCCGCGACCTCAAGAGCGCTGAGCGCACAGCGGTCGTCGTTCTAGGCGAGCTGATCGCTGACCCGCTGCACACCGGCCACCGGCTCTGTGCCACCGCGGGAATGTGCCCGAGACCGGCCGTGTCGGCGCCCGCAGCGCGAGGGAAGCCGGCGACGACCTCGAGGCCCCCGCCCTGCGGCGGTTCCACGAGCACCGCGGTGGCTGCTGGACGAGACTGCCGTGGTCATCTCTGAGACTTCTCAAGTCCCTCGCCACCGCGACCATGTTCGGCGCCGCGTCGACGCCCTCGAACCGCTGTGCGTCGGGGATTTTGCGAGGGAGCGAGCGCGCGCAGCAGGATGCCGGTGCGGCAGCGGACGTCGAGGACGCGCCGCGGCCCCGGGGTGGTCATCAGCACGAGCCGGGCGGTGCGGTCGGCGATCTCGCCGGCCGCGCCACCATGCTGATACCCAGGCGCGCGCGCATCGAATGCGCCGATGTCGCGGTGCTCGGCCATGGCGGGGGTCTGCGCGCGTGCGTGGCGCCGACGAGCGCGTCTACTGGTTGTCTTCGCCTTCGCGGTGGCATCCGCTGCATGTCGATCCTCACACACCGCTAAGCTGCCACAGTGTGCTCGACGCTCGGGTATGCCCTGCTCGGTCTCCTGGCACGCCAACCGCGCACCGGGTATGAACTGACGCAACTGCTGCGCGCGCCGATTGGGTACTACTGGACGGCCAGCCACAGCCAGGTGTACCCGGAGCTCGCTGCGCTGGAGGCCGACAAGCTGGTCGGCCATCGGGTCATCGTTGGGCCAGGCCCGAGAGATACCAAGCGGTACCGGATCACCGCCGCCGGCCGTCGCGCACTGGCGACGTGGGCTGCCCGCCGTCCGGACACGACTGTCAACCGCGACGAGCTCATGCTCAAGGTCTATTCGTTGTGGACTGTCGACCCCACCCGGGCGCGCGAGATGATCGTGGCGCAGCGCGAAGCCGACGCGGCAACACTCCTCCACTACCAACGCATGGAACGCTCGATGCGACAGGAGCACGGTCGGGCGCCAGCGGACCCGACGACGCCGGAGTTCAGCTCTTACGCCACGCTGCGTCGTGGTCTTTCATTCCAGACCCACGTCATCGCATGGTGTGACTGGTTGCTCGACGCGTTGACCACCACACCTCGCGTGTAGCGGGCGCGCCCACTCGCGCCACGACCAGGAAATGATGACCTGGGGTCGGCATCTCAGGTGGCCCTCGTGCTGGCCAGAACCTCCGCGGGCGATCCATCACCCGGCGGATACCTCGGTCGCACCCGTTTGGCTGCGTACATGGCGGCGTCTGCCCTTCGGAACAGCTCGGCGCACGTTCGCCCGTCGTGGGGGCTGATCGCAAACCCAACGCTCGCATCGACACGTGCAGTCTTACCATCGGAGAGGACGAAGGGCTCCCGCAAGGCGGAACGGATCTTCTCAGCCGCGAGCGTCGCGCTCCGCGCCGTCAAGATCCCCTTGGGGATGATCGCGAACTCATCACCGCCTAAGCGGCCAACGATGTCAGTGGCGCGCAGCGTGGTCGACAGGCGGCTGCCAACCTGGCGCAAGACCTCGTCTCCGGCCGCGTGACCGAGGGTGTCATTCACCGCCTTGAAGCCGTCGAGGTCCACCACGAGAACGGCGACCCCGTCGTCCGCCCGCCGGTCGAGTGCGAGGAGGCGCTCGAGTCGCGTCGTGACGAGAGCGCGATTCGGGAGGCCTGTCACCAGGTCCTCGCCGCCTCGTCGCTCCGACACCTCCTCAATCATCGCGTACCCGAAGCGAGGCCGACCCTCGTCGTCATGGACGGTCGACAGGGTGACCGAGCTCCAGAAGATCGTCCCATCCTTCTTTCTCAAGCGCACCTCGCGGTGGCCCTGGCGGCGAGCGGTGTCCAACGAGACGTCGAGCGCGCCGTGGTCGGAGTCTTCGGCGAGGAGGTGAGCACCGCGCAGCTGGCACATCTCGCGTTCGGTGTATCCGAATACTCGTTGTGCCGCACCGTTGCACGAGATGCAACGGCCGTCGAAGTCGAGTTGAAGCATGGCGATCGGCGCTTGGTCAAAGATCGCGTGGAAGCTGGCGTCAGCGCTGATTCGGTCCGCGTACACCCTGGTCGAGCGACCGTGGTTGCCCTGGAGGCGAGAGCTGACCTCGTTCAAAATCGTGTCGACAGCATCTGGGACGGCGCCGTATCGCACCGGCCGGCTCGAGCCATCAACAGCAATGAGACCACCCACCCGAAGCAGCCGACAGTGGCGGCGAATCACCGGCGTGGACAGACCGAGCTCGGCACCGATCTCTGCCGCCGTGACCGGCCTGGCCGCCAACATCGTCAGGATGGCCGCGCGCGTCGGCTGACCGATGAGTCGACTGAATGTCGCCGCGCGGGTTCCCTCACGGACGAAATGGCTCGAGAGCTCCTGCTGTCGCGCCATGACGCCGACGGAGAGCAGCCCCGGGAGGTCGAGCACGTGACCCCCAGTCAGGAAGTAGCAGGGGCTGACGGCAACCTCCCCGCGCGCCAGCGCCGCCGCAACAAGCGGAACGAGGCCGAGAGTGAAGACGGCGTGATCGGACGGCAGCAGGTCGAGGAGAGAGACGCCGGTTGCCAGACGTGCGCGCCATTCCTCGCACGCGGTGAGCACCGAGTTCAAACCCGTCGACGCCCAGGCTGGTTCGATCGCCTCCCACATGCTTCGCACGAGGTCCTCGTAACGCACCCTCAGGGCTGGGTCGCTGGCCAGCCGGTTGATCCGGTTCTCCAGCACGGCGCGATCATCGGGGCGGTTCGATGCCAGGCCGAGTTGCCGAAAGGCCGCCGTGGCCAGGGTCTCCGTTATCGATCCGAGAAACCTGGTTGGCTGAACGGCGAAGTTCGTTCGCGACCAGTGCGCGAGTACAGCCAGCTCCTCAAACGTCGCCCCGCCGTCGGTCCAGAACTCGGCGACCCTGCGGGCGAGCCCGCGTGACACCTCGACCCCCTCAGCGAGGCGAAGATTCTCGCCGCCAGCCGCATTCTTGGTTCGGTACAGCGCCCAGACGAGCTCGTCAGTGGCAGACGGCTGCACATCGACCCGAGTGCCGGGAGACGACGTCATGGCTGAGTGCTGCCTCACATCAAGGAGGGCGGTAAGGATCGGGCGGTGACCACGCGAATACCAGGCCGCCGCTGTCGTGAGACAAACAGTGGGGAGCAGGCGCGACGTACCGCACGTCAGCGGGTCACGCTTCGGCAACAGTCGCGCTGCCAAGGGCGCTGTGGTAGCTTAGGCTTATGTCGAAGTCGACATGCGGCAGCCTCCTGCCAGGCGCAGGGTCTCCCCGTACAGCGGTGGGGCATCGACGAGGGCGAATCCCGTGGTTGAGCGCGCTGGCCTGCGTGCTCCTCGCTGGCTGCGCGACTGCGCTCACACCAGCCTCCCGGGCGACCAGCACCGCGACGCCGGCGGCGGACACGCCACCAGCGATCCAGCCCGTGGCGTGTGGAACGGGCGCCACCGCGTTCTGGCTACCTGGGCCGGCGGGCGGACGGCTCGAGGCCAACAGTATCGGATCGGGCACCGTCGCGGCGGTCTTCTTGCACGAGTCTGGTGGTGCCGGCATGTGCGGTTTCTTCCCCTACGTCACCTGGCTCACCGCCCACTATCCCATCCGTGCCATCCTCGTCAACCGGTGCGGGTACGGCGCCTCACGCTGCAGCAGCTACCCCCGTGGCGACAGCGGGACGGTCGCCCAAATCGGCCCCGCCGTGGAGTGGGCGCGAGCCCACGGCGCAACTCGCGTCGCGCTGGTCGGGTCCTCGTATGGAGGAGGTGACGCGGTCCAGGCCGCCGGGGTGGTGGCCGACGTGAGCGCCGTCGTGAATCTCTCCGGCGCCGGCAACGACGCAGGCGTCGACGACAGTCTCGATGCTCAGCGCCTGCAGGTCCCCGCCCTTTTCGCTGTCGCTCCCGCCGATCGGTACTGCCCTCTGTCCCAGCTGCAGACGCTGTACGCGCTGGTTCCCGCACACCCCAAGCAGTTCATCGTCGTCAACGAGCTCCCTGGCACCCACGGCTGGGACCTGCTCACGGATGTGAACGGACAGCCAGAGCGCCTGGCCGCGGTGGTTGCATCTTGGATCCTGTCAGCCTAGCCGACGGCAGCGTCCCGCGACGTCGTGGTGGTCACATGCCGCCCGGCTCGAACGATTGCGACTGGACAAGCCGCTCCGCCGCGACCGCTGCTCGGATGCCGCAGGCGGCGTAACAGAACAAAGCCAGCAGGAAGCAACCCGACATGATCAGAGAGCTGACATCGTGACCGTAGTTGACGAAACTGGCTCCGTTGATGGCCGCTCCGACGAGGAAGAGCGTGCCCGCGGTGGACAGCACGACCCACGAGCGGCGACCAATGCTCGCCGCCGTGATGATGTGACTGAGGGACATGGCAATGAGCGCCAAGCCCAGCACGACGTGAGCGGCGAGCGCGAGCGCACCACGCGAGATGGCCCAGGCGATGGCGCTTCCGATCCCGGGGAAGAAGTCAGCGGCATTGGCGCCGGGATGCGCGGCCGGGATTGACACATAGAGGTTCACGACCATCCCGACCAGGAACTGCGCAAGGAGGAGAACCGCAATCACCAGGCAGATCCGTGAGAACCGCCGGTACAGGACTGGCATCCGGGTCGGAGGCGTCAAAGACGCGGTCCAGGCTCATCCACTCCGAACGCGATCAGCTTCCCATGTCCTACCCTCCAGCTCGCGTGGCTCCGCGGCGACCGCCAACGCCCGTATGACAGCGGCGTGTTCTGTGTCGATGCCGACGCCCTCGAGATCTGCGGCCGCGAGGACAGCCGGCGCGGGGAACGTGTGGGTCAGCCCGAGCTGGCTGAGCCCCGGTGCACGCTCTCCATGCGTCTCTACGAGGCGAGCGGTCACCGCCCGCGCACCGTTCCCTTGCTGGGCGATGAGCGCACAGACGCCCAGCTCGAACGGGTCCCACGTGCCCGGCGGTCGGAGCGTGCAGGCACCGTCACGCCACACCGTCGGTGGGCCCTCGCCGCCGCCGGGCGACATTTCGCGCGGATCACAGTCGAGGTTGAAGATGCCGCGGGCCCGCTGCACGAGGTGCAGGAGTCCCCGCCAATGCGGCAGATGCAGGCGCAGCTCGAGGAATCCAGGTCCGCCCTCACGGACCTCCAGGGCCCCGACGTCGCCCTCGACCGCGATGGTGCGCCTGTACGCGCACTCGTCGACGGACTCAACGCCATCAATGGCTCGCGCACGAAGGCAGTCGAGCATCTTCGGCCAGTCCAACGGGTGGGAGTACTCCATCCGCAGTGCCAGCCCGCCGTCGGCGACCAGGCGATCACTCTTACGGCGTCGAGCACGGAGCGCCAGCGGAGGAGCCCGGAAGGTGGCGAGCATCGTCCGGTTGAACTGGCGCAGGCTGCTGAAGCCCGCTGCAAAAGCGACGTCGGTGACGGACAGGTCGGTGTCGTCGAGCATCCGGCGGGCGAAGTGAGCGCGGCACGAGCGGGCCAGCTGGTCCGGGGTGGCGCCGACGTGCTCGCGGAAGAGACGGCGCAGGTGACGCGCGGACACGTCGAGGCGAGAGGCAAGGTCGTCCTCGCCGTGGTTGTCGAGGGCGCCGTCGAGGATGAGCCGGATGGCTCGACACACGACCTCCGGGCCCTGCAGGTTCACCTGGACGTTGGTGCGGTACGGCCGGCAGCGCAAGCAGGCACGGTAGCCCGCCGCCTCTGCCGCGGCGGCGAACTCGAACGGCCGCACGTTTCCCGGTTTCGGGTTGGCGCCGCATGAAGGACGGCAGTAGATGCCGGTGGTCACCACCCCGGCAAAGGCACTCACCGCGCAGTTGTACCGCACCACGGGAGCGCGAGTGAGACACATCCGGACATCGCTGCGCCATGGCGGCCCCGGCGATTATGGGCCTTGCCGGGGACGCCAACTGGTCGGCACCGGGACCGCTGCCTCAACTGCATCGCCGCTTCGGGCTGGGTGAGTCAGAGAGATAGATGTCCGGATATGGCGAGTGAGCACCTGACCTCCACACCCACGATTGAGCGCCCACTGACCATCGAGGAGCCTCTCCATGCACCCCTCGCCCACCGAGCGGGCCGCCGCCGAAGCCGAGCTCGAGCGCCTCAATGAGGAGTACATCGACGCCTTCATCGGAGCCGACGTGGCGTGGTACCGAGATCACCTCGCCGACGAGTTCATCTGTATCGAGGCGGATGGGTCGATCCTCGACAAGGCGGAGTTCCTGCGCATGTCGGGCGAGGAGCCGGGCGTGACCAGGTACGAGCTCGAGGACGTGCGCATCCGCATCTACGAGACCGTCGCTCTCGTCCAGGCCACCGGCCGGTTCACGCGTGCCGACGGCTCGACCGGGACCAGCCGGTACACCGACGTCTACGCGAGGCGTGACGAGGCCTGGAAGGTCGTCACCGCGCAGATCACACGCGCCGTCGGCGGATGAGCTTGGTCGTTATCGGGGCGAGGGGTGAGCCGGATGGTCCGCAGGTGACGAGTGGGGGCGAACGGCCGGGACTCCCAACGGTGACTCTGCGTAAGGTCGTGGAGGAGGATCTCGAGATCTTCCACCGCCACCAATCCGATCCCGTCTCCATCGAGATGGCCCGCGTCCGTCCCCGCGACAAGGCGGCGTACCTCGCACGGTGGAGACAGTTTCTCCAGGACGACAGCTTCGGCAAGAGGACTGTCTTAGCCGGGGGCGAGGTTGCAGGCCAGGTGATCAGTTTTGACAGAGATGGCGTACGCGAGCTCGGATATTGGATCGGCCGAGAGTTCTGGGGACAGGGGATTGCCGGGACAGCGGTCCGCCAGTACCTGGGGATGGAGTTGCACCGCCCGTTGTTCGCCATCGTCGCTGAACACAACGAGGCGTCGCGACGCATCCTGGCTCGCTGCGGGTTCCTCGAGGAAAGCCGGAAGGGCGATGCGTTGCACTATCAGCTATCCGCTAGGCAGACGGACCAACACTGACAAGAACGGAGGGTTTGAATGTCCGACGACTCGCACAACACGGCGGGTGACGCCACGCACGCGAGCGGGATGCCCGTGCTGGTCGATCGCACCGCGTTTCAGAAGGAACTCGAGACACTGCGGGTTTGGGAGAAGGCGCACACACACGAAGGCGACGCGATCGCGGCGGCCCGGCGGCGCCTGCCCATGGTCGAGGTGGACGCCACCCTCTCGCTGATCGGGCCCGATGGACCACTCACCGTGCTCGACGCCTTCGAAGGGCGCCAGGAGCTGATCGCGTACTACTTCATGTGGTCCCCCGGCAAACCCGCTGCTAAACAGTGTGAGGGATGTACCCTGTACACGAGCCAGGTCCGCGAGCTGTCATTCCTGCACTCGCGCGATGTGACCTACGCCGTCTTCTGCCAGGGTCCCTACGACGAGAGCGCCCGCTACCGCGACTTCATGGCCTGGGACATGCCCTGGTACTCAGCGCAACGCGTCCTCGACGCGCTCCTCGTCGGCCGCCGCATCGGCATGTTCTACCTGGTGTGCTACGTGCGAGATGGCGACAGAGTGTTCGAGACCTACTGGACCAATGGCCGCGGCGTTGAGGCAATGAACAACAGCTATTCGCTGCTGGACATGACCGTCCACGGACGCAAGGAGTGGTGGGAGGACTCGTCGCCCGGCTGGCCGCGCAGGGGGAACGTCAACGACGACCAGTATCGCAGCAACGGGCGCCCCATCGCCCAGTGGTCGCGACTCGAGGCCGGCCGCTCGGACGACCTCACGGTCGGGCGCTGACCTGCACAGGAGGTGACCCCCGATGAATGAGCACAGGATCGGTACCCGGGAAGAATGGAGCGCGGCGCGCGCCGAGCTGCTCACGCGCGAAAAGGAGCACAGCCGGAAGGGCGATGAGCTCGCCCGGCAGCGCCGGGAGCTTCCCTGGGTGCCTGTCGAGAAGGCGTACACCTTCCAGAGCGCTGCGGGTCCGAGGAGCTTGGCCGAGCTGTTCGACGGGCGCTCGCAACTGGTGATCTATCACTTCATGTTCGGCCCGGACTACGAGGCCGGCTGTCCAGCCTGCTCGGCGACCGCGGACGGCTTCAACGGCGTGCTCGCCCATGTCAAGGCTCGCGACGTGACAATGATCTGCATCTCGCGCGCGCCGATCGAGAAGCTGCTCGCTTACCGGCAGCGCATGGGCTGGAGCTTCGACTGGGTGTCCAGCCACGGAAGCGACTTCAACGTCGATTACGGCGTCTCAGCCGGGGACGGGACGACGCAGGACCCAGCCGTGCCGCAGCTCGAGGCCAACGAGCTTGGCCTTTTCAAGCTGTTGAAGGAGCAGCCCGGCATGCGTGAGCAGCTGCCGCCGGCCGCGATCCAGAATGCGACCTCGAGCGGGACGAGCATCGACCGCTATGTCTCCGAGGGGCACGGCGTCAGCACCTTCGCTCGCGAGGGCGACACTGTCTACCACTGCTACTCCAGCTACGCACGTGGCACGGAGTTCCTGATGGGCTACTACGCGATCCTTGACCGCGCCCCGAGGGGCCGCGACGAAGAGGGTGAGGTGAACGGCTGGCTGCGACGCCACGACGAATACGAGGGCGAGTGACCCATGGAAGCATCGTTGCAGCATGCCAATGCCGCGCTGAGGCCCCGTGCCAAGCCAGCGGCGCTCGTGGCGACGGTGGGGCTGGCTGCCGTCGCGTGGGGTGTCACCGTGTGGCAGATGAACGGCATGGCCATGGGGGTGGCGACCACCCTGGGGCCGTTCGCTCTCTTCGTCGCATTGTGGGCGGCGATGATGGCAGCGATGATGCTGCCGGGCGCGACCCCCGCAGTACTGAGGCGGGTGGAACGCGGCGGCATCCGCACGGCGCCGTTGTTTCTCGGCTCATATCTGAGCGCGTCACGGCGATGCTATTGCACGTCCGAACTCCCTGGCAGGTGCGTGTCCGGATATGGCGAGGACGAAGCCGTGCTCCAAGGGCTGAATGAGAGATCGTGATGAGCAATGACGACGCCGTCAGCGAGCGCGACCTGCAACGCGTCGTCCAAACGGCAGCCGACGAGCTGGTCGGAAGCGGTGCCGAGACCGGGCTCCAGGTCGCTGTCATTCATAACGGATCTGTTGTCGTTGACGTGGTCAGCGGCCTTGCCGACCCGACGACCGGCACACCCGTCACCGCGGATACCCTGTTCTACGCGGTCTCAGCCGCCAAGGGCGTCACCTCCGCCGTTGGCCACGTTCTCGCGGAGCGGGGCGACGTGGACTACGACCTGAGGTTGGCCGAGGTGTGGCCGGCGTTCGGGTCGCATGGCAAGGAGGCGGTGACCCTGCGACATGTGCTGTGCCACACCGCCGGCGTCCCCGGGCTGCCTGCTGACACCACCGTCGCGGACCTGTGCGACTGGGAGCACATGTGCAAGGTCATCGCCGACGCCGAGCCATGGTGGGAGCCCGGGACCCGCTACGGCTACCACGCGCAGACCTTTGGGTTCCTTCTCGGCGAGACCCTGCGACGTGTGACCGGTCGTGGCATCTCGGCGTTGCTGCGCGACCACGTCACCGGGCCTCTCGGGGTCGGCGACGATGTTCTCTTCGGCGTCTCGCCGGACCTGCTGCCCCGGGTGGCGCGTCAGGTGGCACCGGAGGGACCACCACCTCCGCTTCCCGACCCGGACTCGCCGGTGGGGAAGGCCATCCCGCTCGGTATCGCCCAGAACGCCGAGTTTGCGAATCGTCGCGACGTCCTGACCTCCGACATCCCCTCTGGGGGAACGATGACCGCCGCCGGCGTGGCCCGCATGTACGCGGGCCTGCTCGGACACATCAAGGGGGTCACGCTGGTCTCGAAGACACGGCTCGAGCTGATGGCCGCGATCACCTACAGGGGTACCGACGAGGTCATGGGCGTGCCCGCCGAATGGGCCTTGGGCTACAGCCCCTTCCGCCCCGGCGTCGGCTCGCGGCCGGGCTCGACGTTCGGCATGGTCGGTTCCAGCGGCTCGGTCGCGTACGGGGACATCGACACCGGGGTCGCCGTGGCCGTGATGCGCAACCGCTTCAAGGCTGCAGACTTTACGGCTGCCGAGCGGATCGACAAACTCGTCAGCGAGGCCTTTGGATGAGGCCGACGACCAGCAATCCCCTCAACATGGAGATCTGGGAGGCGCCCTGAGATGAGCACGCCGCAAACCAGCATCGACACCCGTTTCAGCGATCCAGACACCACGGCGACGTCATGGAGCGAGACGCTCAAGGCCCTGGAAGCGGCGGAGTTGTTCTGGATCACCACAGTCCGCGCCGATGGCAGGCCCCATGTCACCCCCCTGGTCGCCGTGTGGCTCGACGACGCCCTTCACTTCTCCACCGGTGAGACCGAGCAGAAGGCGATGAACCTGCGCGTCAACAGTCACGTCGTGCTGACCACCGGGTGCAACACGTGGACGGACGGCCTCGACGTGGTCGTCGAAGGAGATGCGGTGACCGTCACTGACGACACCGTGCTGTCGCGCCTCGCCGCGTCCTGGTCCCACAAGTGGGACGGACGCTGGAAGTACGAGGTTCGCGACGGCCGCTTCTACAATCCCGGCGGCGGTGGGGATGCCCTCGTCTACGCCGTGGCACCGTCGAAGGTGCTCGCGTTCGGCAAAGGCACCTTCACCCACACGTCCTACCGATTCTGATTCATGGGACTTCATGGTCTCGTGGGAGAATGGCCCGATGGCTTGCTACTCGGTCAACAAGCGCGCTGTGGCACATGCCCGACGGCTGATCGACGCCCATCACTACGTCCTGAACAGCGACTGGGGCGAGAGCCAGCCGAGCGCTGACGACGAGAACGCCTTCCTCGAGAACCACTCGTGGGATGAGTACGGCGACTGGCACCTGGGTCTGACCGAGGGCGCCAACGACGACACCAAGGGCCGGTACGCGTTCGTGTACGGTGACTTCCGCCGTGTCCATCGGATGGGCCTCATCGCCTGTCAGTTTCGCGCGGCCGAGTGGCGGCACAAGGACATCGAGCTCGCTGCCCACCAGCTCCTGCAGGGGCTCGATGAGGCTCAGGCTTAACACACCGGGTTCGCGCATCACGCGTCGACGTGGTGAGTGTGGGGCGAAGAACGCCGCCATCATAAGGTTACTCGGCTTGCTGAGCAGGCCCTGACCTTAGGCGACGTGTGAGCTGAGTGGTCGCAGTGTCGCCGCGCTTGGCTTACTCCGTACGCCCGACGTTGCCACGCGTGCCAGAGCGACGAGCTCCCACGGTACGTGAGGTAAGCAGACGGCTTGTGAGTCCGCCTGCGCTGGAACGCTCCACCCGACGGGCCTGCGTCTTCACCGAGGTCAACGGACGACGGCGAGGCAGAGCGCCAATACCGAGTCATTGGCTGACGTCAATGGACGGCATATGTCGATGCCGATAGCGCTCGTCGGGGGCTTGTGATCGCCCACAGGCTTGTCGCCGCACACGGCTATGCGGCACCGTTGCCCAGTGTACCGAGGGGACTATCCTGTGGAGGCATGGTGAGCGTACCCAATCCAGTTGACAGCCAATCCGTCATCGACGCGGACATTGATGCATTGGCTGATCTTCAGTGGATGTGGCGGGTCGATAAATGGCACCGACTCCCGAGTTACGACTGCATCGACTTTCGCGATGCCCTGCCGGAGTGGATAGGGCTGCACTACGAATCACATCACGCCTTTGTCGCGCGATCGAACACCGAGGTGGTCGGCACGGCCTGGCTTGCCTTAATCGAACGCGTACCGACGCCAGCGCAGTCCATCCGCGCTGGTGTCCATGTCCAAGGCAACGATTCATCTCTACCTCTCGGAGGTCTATCGCGAGGTGGCGCGTGAGCAGCGGGATGGCCTCGAGATGATCTTCATGGAGAAGCGCATCCTGCCTGACCGGCCCGCCGCCGGAATCTCGATGGGCTTAAGACAGTCGCACTATCCCCGAAGTGCCGTTCATGGGCAGGCAGCTTTCGCAAGCGAGGATGTGGCCTGACGGCCACACCCCGCGCATATCCGAAGAGCCAGTTTTCCCCACTGGAAGGGGTTTTCCGCGGAGGCGGACAGATCAGCTCAAATGGCCGCGTGAATAGATGGGGCTAGAGGGGTTCGGGCACCCTCACCTACGGAGGCGTCGTCTGGCGCAGCAGACGCCAGCCTTGGGGGGTGCACGAGGGTTTGACCACCGTACGGATGGCCGAGATTGGCTGGCCTCCCCCTACACAATGCAAACCTTTTCGGGACCGTCGACGGGCGACCGATTCGGCTCTCGGCGGTCCATACAAGGGCCACCCTGCGTAGCTGACCCGGGAAGCCAGCTCTACGCGGAGGCAAGCCGCCGCAACATCCGCGGCCGCTCGTTGATGAACAAGGCGGAACTCAAGCGCAAGCTAGGGCGCTGACACCGACGAGCAAACCGCCGACCTCAGTCGAACGGAGCAGCGGCTTGGCGCCAGGACGCACGTGGTCAGAGGCGCTGGAGCCGGGTGTGCAGGAGGCAGAATTCGTTGCCTTCCGGGTCGGCCAGGACGTGCCAGCTCTCGGTTCCGGTCTGGCCGATGTCGGCGGGCCTGGCGCCGAGAGCGAGCAGCCGCTCCAGCTCGGCGTCCTGGTCGCGATCGGTGGCGTTGACGTCGATGTGCAGTCGAAGCTTCGCGGTCCGAGGGTCGCTGCTGGGGCTAAGGACGAGGGTGGGCTGCGGGCCGCCGAAGCCGGCGTCGGGCGGCCCGATCTCGATGCTTCCGTCGTCCTCCCGGCCGAGTTCGACGTAGCCGAGGACCTTGCTCCAGAATGCGGCGAGCCGGTCGGGGTCGGCGGCGTCGATGACCAGCTCACTGATGCGGCATGCCATGCCCGTCAGTGTACGGAGACAACCCGAGAGTCGATCGTCGGCCGCGTGGAGGGCGACGCGCTACGCGATCGTGTTTTGCTCGGCGGGTGTCGCTCCTGCCAGTCATTCTGCGTCTAAGGAGGACGAGTCGTATGAACGTGCGAAGCAGGAACTGGGTGTGGATCTCCGGTCGGCCGGGGTCCTCTGCGTGAAGGTGAGGGACGCGTCAACTTACACGGAGGCGAGGCAGGGCATCAGCGGTGAGCAGCCGACGCTGCGGTTTGCCCACCGTACAGAACGCCGAAATTGGCTGGGAAGACTTTCTCTTATTCGAACTACCAAACGACGCGAACGCGTCTCTTCGCGCTTGCGGAGATTCCTTCTTAGAGTTCTCCGGATCGGACGCCCGCTATGATCGGCGGTGCCGACGAGGAGCCGGCCGGCGTGCGGCTGCGCCCATGTGGTCGAGAGGAGCGAGCCGCGGCCGACGGGCGTGATCCGCGCAGGGCGGGCGCCACGTGACGCCCGGCATCAGTCACATGGAGCACAAGCATGCACAGCAGTCGCGTCTGCAATCTCATCATCGATAGCGATGACCTCGAAACCAACCTCGCATTTTGGAGTGCTGCGCTCGGAGTGGACAATTGGGGCCTGGACGGGCCCGACGACAACTACGGCGTGCTCAAGGAGGAGGTAGCCGGTCTGCACATCGAGCTGCAGAGGGTTCCCGAGCGAAAGACGAGCAAGAGCCGCATCCACTTCGACATAGAGACGGACAATGTCGCCGCCGAGGTGGCTCGGCTCGAGGCGTTGGGGGCGCAGCGCATCGAGGAGCACTCCGGAGGGAAGACGCATTGGTGGGTCATGCAGGATCTATGCGGCAACGAGTTCTGCGTCACCAGCGTGCAGAGCGACTCATGGCCCCGGGAGGCGCGCCCGTGGGACTGACCGTCCGGTGCTGTCCCGCATCTCCTCGGCTCTGCAGGTCGTATGTGACCCTTACCGACACCGCGAACCGTCGTCTGACGCGCTGAAATCGGTGCGCCGCGGGCGCCGTCGCATCGGCTCGTGCACGCGGGTCTTCCTGACGTGGACACGATCTTTCCCAATGTCGGGTGGGATGGCTTTCGCCACGGGAGAGCCCGGGTCGGGAAGCGCGGGTGGGGGCACTCGGCACACGCTGTACGCCGTGATCATCAACGCGGTGATCGCGACGCCCGGACCGGTCGCTCCGCTACGCCGGCGCCCGCCAGCTCGGGTCGCGTCCCGCCAGGCCCAGCAACCGGTGCAGCGGCGGCGCGTCAGCCGACACCGGCACCGCGGGCCCGAACAGGCCGGGGATGCCTTTCGGCTTGTCCGCCACCGTCGGTCCCACGAAGCCGAGCGCGGCCTCGACAAGGGCCGGCTCGCAGTTGAACTCCTGGCCGCTCGCCACGGCGATGTCCCAGCCGTGCAGCACGAGCTCGTCGACGGACACCAGCCCGGCGACCCCGCTGGGCATCGGCTGTCCGCCAGCCTCGGTCACCCCGTCCCACGCCTCCGGGTCGCGCCAGGCGGCGGCGAGCTCGCTGAGACGGCCGGGGATGCGCTCGCGCCAGTCGGTCGCCAGGTGCGACGCACTCGGCTTGGGCGCTTGGCTGCCCCCCGGGAGCGGCGTCTTGCGGGCCGCGGCGGTGAACGCCAGCGACAGCCCGTCGACGTGGTCGATGAGGTCACCGATCGTCGATTCGGTGCACGGCGTCGGGGCGGTGAGCTGATCGTCGCGGACCCCGCCGACGATGCGGGCAACGGTGTCGGCGGCCGGCTGCAGGTCGATCATGGTCACTCCTCCCGTGGGGCTCACGGTGTCCTTCCAATGAAGACGGAGCGACGCCCCGAAACTCATCGCCGGGCCCCGCCGCACCCCACCTTACCGCGCCTTGACCACGCAACATAAAGCCGGTGGCTCTCGCCACCATCGTCTCCCCGGGTCTTCAGTCCCGCGCATGAAGGCTTGCCGCCAGCGATTGAGCAACAAGGTCCGAGACCGCGCACCCCCTCCCCCGCCTCAGCCTTCGTTAGTGTCCAGTGTGGACGCGTGTGTGGCCAGCGTGGTTCCCCATGGGATCCGCGTTGAGCCCCGTGGAAGTCGGGGGTAAGTACTCGTTTAGAAGTTGCGTCCCGTAGTGTGGTGTAAATCCGGGTGGCCGTGAGATCTGCCGGCGAGGTAGACAAAGAAGGCCACCGCGGAGTTCTCTTGGAAAGCTTCTACCCAACCCAGCAGACCCACGATGGCCCAGAACAGGATGACACACGAGGCGCTGTTGAACCAGCTCGATGGCGCCGACACGGACCTGCTTCGGCGCGTCCTCGAGCACGCCATGCAGCGGCTCACTGAAGCGGAGGCAGCCGCGCGGATCGGTGCCGCGCCACATGAGCGGGCGTCGACGCGCACGGCGTATCGCAACGGCTACCGAGAGCGGATTCTCGACACCGGATCGGGGCGTCTGGAGTTGCAGATCCCCAAGCTGCGCTCGGGCAGCTTCTTCCCGTCGCTGCTCGAGCCGCGGCGGCGCATCGACCGAGCGCTTTTGGCGGTGGTGCAGGAGGCGTACGTGCTCGGCATCAGCACCCGCAAGGTCGATGACCTCATGGCGGCGTTGGGTGGTTGCAGCATCAGCCGCAGCGAGGTGAGCAGGATCTGTGCCCTGCTCGATGAGGAGTTGGCCGAGTTCCGGGACCGCCCCCTCGACGAGCCCTACCCGTACGTGTGGTTCGACGCGACCTACGAGAAGGTGCGCCAGGGCGGCCGAATCGTGAGCCAGGCCGCCGTGGTCGCCGGGGGTGTGCGCGACAGCGGCGAGAAGAGCGTGCTCGGCCTGGCGGTGGGCGCCAGCGAGACCGAGGCCTTCTGGCTGGAGTTCTGCCGCAGCCTGGCGCGACGCGGGCTGAGTGGTGTGCAGCTGGTCATCTCCGACGCCCACGAGGGTCTGCGCAGCGCTCTCGCCCAGGTGTTCACCGGAGCGACGTGGCAGCGTTGCAAGGTGCACTTTCTCCGCAACGTCGCCTCTGCGGTGCCCAAGATGCACGCGCCCGCGGTGCTGGCGGTGGTGAAGTCGATCTTCCTGCAGCCGACCCGCGAGACCGCAACCCACGCCGTGGCCCACGCCCTCGCCGTGCTGGAGCCGAACTTCCCGAGCGTCGCTGCCAAGCTGCGTGCCGCTGAGGCAGACGTGCTGGCCTACCTCACGTTCCCCGCCGATCACTGGCACTCGATCTCCTCCACGAATGCCATCGAGCGCGTCAACGCTGAGCTTGGCCGGCGCGCCAAGGCGGTGGGCATCTTTCCCAACACTGCGTCACTGATGCGCTTGTTCACCGCCGTGCTCCAGGACCAGCACGACGAGTGGCCGGACGGACGGCGTCACTTCAGCCAACAGTCCAGGGCACGCCTGCTCAACCCCGAGGGCCCACCGCTGCTCACCAACCCGCTCACCGGAGGCATCGCCGCCCAGCTCATCGACGTTGTGAGAACTCCATCGAATTCACACCACTCCAGGGGACTTGACCGCGGGAGGCCGACGGCCACTCAGCCTGGGTGCTACGCCTGCTGCGAGTGCCGCTCCGTCTAGGCACAATCCCCGGATGCAGATCTAGCGCGAAGTCTCGGTAGAAACGAGCGATAGCCAAGAGTCAAGATACCGGTTAGTCGATGCCACGGCCCCTGCCAGATATCGCCACCACGCCTGAAGGCGCGAAGCTCGCGCTCCAAAATGAGAATTGATGGCACGCTTTGTTATAGCTACGTCCCGGCCCCGAACAAGAACCGGAATATCGCCATGGCTAAACGAAACTATCTAGTGGAGGGCTTATCTGGTGCCGGCAAGTCCTCGGTTTGCGAGGAGCTGATCCGGCGCGGCTACAAGGCGATCAGCACCGACCGTGCGTGGGGCTATCATGCCGATCCCGACACCGGCCTCCCGGGCGGCCCTATTCATCACGGCAACTGGATGTGGGACCGCCAAAGGGCTGTCAGCGAACTCGAAAGCCCGGAACCAGAAGTGTTGTTCGTCTGTGGGAGCAGCCGTAATCGCGACCACTTTCTGCCCTATTTCACCAAGATCTTCAACCTCCGCATCGACGATGACACCATGCGTCTCCGCCTCCAAGAGCGCACCGCTGATGACTGGGAACTCGGGGCCGAGGCAATCGCACTCATGCTCGTGCTGAATCGGAGCGACGAAAAACCGGCCGGAGCGATAGACGTAGACGCTACCCAGCCTCTCAACAAGGTGGTCGACGAATTGCTTCGTTTAGCGAATTAGACAAGTGCTCGCCGTCGCGTTGCTCACACAGGTACCGCAGCCCGGCTCGCCTACTCCGGCACTCTGGTGCTCAGCGTGGCCCGCTGCGTGCTCAGCATGGGTTCCCGTGTGGTCAACGTGGGGTCCCCGTGGGAATTGGGGGTAAGTAGCCGTCTGGAGGCCGATTTTGTCCTCTCCCGAATACAGAAGTGGAGCCGTACCTTGCCAAGGTAAGGGTCGCGAGTTCGAGCCTCGTCTCCCGCTCCGCCCCGTCATTTGAATACGGAATGGCTCGGCTTCGGTCGCTCCGGACCGCGACGGATCCTGCCGAGTGTGGCGGTAGCGGCGTCGTTTACCTCCACTACCGCGTTCAGTAGCGACGCGAAGGGGCGTCAGCGGGTCAAGCGGGCGCCGGTCTCACCCAGCTCGCCCTGTGCGCCCATCTGGTTCGTCCGGCCTCGGTGTCACCAGGTCGTGGTCGAAGGCGAAGACGATAGCCGCGGCGCGATCTCGCAGCTGAAGCTTCGAAAATAGGTGGTTGACGTGCGTCTTGACGGTGCCCTCTCCAACCACGAGCGTCTCGGCAATCTCGGCATTGCTGTACCCGCACCCGATGAGCACGAGCACATCGCGTTCTCTGCCGGTCAACTCCTTGAGCACGACGTCTCGATTGACCGTCAGCGGTGCCGCTGCGCGGTAGACGGTCAGCACTCGGGCGGTGACCGACGGATCGAGCCAGGCGCCTCCGCCGGCCACGACACGCACCGCTCGTTGAAGATCCTCGGCTGGTACGCCTTTGAGGATGAAGCCCGATGCGCCGGCTCGAAGGATCCCCGCCAGAACCTCGTCGTCGTCGAAGGTGGTGAGTGCGAGCACCGGTGGCGCACGTTCCTCGCGGCGCAGGGTGCGAGTTGCCTCGATGCCGTCGACAGCGGGCATCCGCACGTCCATGAGTACAACATCGGGACGCAGCGACCGGACGGCGGTGACGACATCCCTGCCGTCGGCGCATTCGCCGACCACCGCGAAGCCGAATCGGCTGCGCAAGATGCCGCGCAGGCCCGCCCGGACCAACTCCTGATCGTCAACCAGCAGGATCCGGATCATGACGCCGCCTTTCCCGGCTGCGGATCCGTCCTCAGCGGGAGCCTGGCGCGAACCAGCCAGCCGTGCCCACCCGGACCGGCCCGGAAGCTGCCGCCGAGCGACTCGGCGCGCTCCCTCATGCCCAGAAGGCCGAGTCCGGCGCCCGCGTGGGGATCCCCGGCACTGTCCACGACAACCTCCACTACCTGTGCTCCGACGCTCAGATTGATGGTGACCGGTGCTCCGGCCGCGTGATTGACCGCGTTGGTCAGCGACTCCTGAACGATCCGGTACACCGCAAGTCCGGTGGTCGCGTGTAGCCGGTTGGTGTCGCCATTGGTGGTGAGGCTGATGTTGGTGCCGGCGAGCCGGAATCGATCGATGAGCGCGGGCAGTGCGTCCACACCAGGCAGCGGGACCGCGGTCGCTTCAGTCATGCCGGCGGCGTCGTCACGAAGAAGTCCGACGACGGCCCGCACCTCGGCCAGGCTCTCTCTGCCCAGCCGCTCAGCCTCGGCTAGGGCACGAGCTGCGTCCTCGGGCTCGTACTCCACCGCAAGGCGAGCGCTTGTCACGTGGAGCAGCGAGACGGTCAGGGTGTGGGCGATGACATCGTGCAATTCGCGAGCGATGCGGTTGCGTTCGTCGGCTCGAGAGCGCTCCACCAAGCCGGTCTGCGCAACCCGCAGTTGGCCAACCAAATCGAACTCGTGACGGACCAATATCGAGGCAAGGGTCGTCAACGTGACGCCAGCCATCCACGGGCCCCAGCCTGGATCGTGCTCCACCCACAGCCATTCGACGCCGAGGAGGCCCAGCGCGCCCGCCAAGTACGTGAGTCCGTCGCGCCGACCGCCAACCAGGACACAGCATGCGCTGAGCACACAGACGGCGAACCACCCGACATTGCTGGACACGCCATTACCCAGGAAGGCGACCCCAGCGGTGGCCACCGCGGCGTACGCCAAGGTAACGTCCCGCCGTGACCGCAACAGCAGCGCTCCGGCACCGACCGCGATCGCGGCTGCTGTGACGGCCAGCACAGTATCACGCTGTACCCGGAACGCCAAGCCGGTGGCGACGAACAGCGTGAGCGCGCCCAGCGCCGCCCATCTGGCGCCCCGGAGAGGGAACTGGGGCTGGCCCGCAACGCTCGATGGACCCGCCACGAGATGGATGGTACGACCGAGTCGTTGAGCCGATGGGAGTCTCACCCGCTCTCCGCGCTGGTCTGGCGGCTCTGGCCGGCGGACAGCGACAACCGTGGCCACCGCCCTCTGGGGGCGAACTGCTCGACCGCCACGGCTAGCCGCATCCGATCTGGCAACACGAATGATCGCGGTTGACGGCCGAGCAGCCAAGCACTCGCAGCGCAAAGCGAGCGCCGGTGGAGATGAGGGCGGAGAGTCACTAGGAGTGCGCCAAGCCGATTCGCGCACGCAACCGGCGCAGTGGGCCCGGTGCCCACCAGTTGGCGTCCCCGGCCAGTCGCATGAACGCGGGCACCAACACTCCGCGAATGAGGGTGGCATCGACGATGATGGCTATCGCTGTGCCCAAACCGAAAAGCTGCATGAAGCTGACTGTGCTGGTGGCGAAGGCGAGAAACGTCACCGAAAGGAGCGCAGCTGCGGTCGTGATGATGCGCCCCGTATGCGCAAGGCCGCTGACCACCGCCTCGCTATTGGTGGCGCCGTGATCATGGTCCTCCTTGATCCTGGAGAGGAGAAACACCTCGTAGTCCATGGAGAGCCCGAATGCGATGCAGAAGAGCAAGACCGGCATCGACGCGTTGACCAGCCCCGGCGTGAAGCCCAGTAAGCCCGACCCATGACCGTCTTGGAAGACCCACACCATGGCCCCGAAGACGGCAGTCAGGCTGAGCAGATTGAGGACGAGCGCCTTGAGAGGAAGCACGACGCTCCCGGTGAACAGGAAGAGCAGGACGAACGTGCTCGCCGCAATCAGACCTACCGCCACGCCGAGATGATCGCCGATTGCGCTATTCCCATCGACCAGTTCTGCTGCAGGTCCGCCAACAAGCGCGGTGGTTCCCGGGGGAGGGTTCACGGCACGCAGATCGCTGACTAGTTGTTGTGAGGCCCGGGACTGTGTGTCGGCGGGACCGACGACACTCAGGTACTGCACGTTGGCACTGGCAAAGTGGGCGTCGGATGGCTCAACTGCAGCGACCTGGCGACCGGAAACAAAGGTTCCCGCTCCGCTGTCGACCCGTTCCACCGAGGTCAGGGCGGATACGTGCCTGGCGTACGCGGCGATAGCGGCGGGCGTTGCATCTCCTTGGAGCACGGCACTCAAGGCGGTGCTGGCGCCTCCATCGAAGTTCGACCTCAGGGCGTCCCCCACCTGACGGCCCTGCGAGCTCGTGGGGAGAACGCGGTCGTCGGGGGTGCCAAACTGTGCATGCAAGAAGGGCGAGCCGGCGAGAAGAAGCAGCGCCACCACGGGAAGACCGAACACCAGTGGCCGTCGCATGACCGTCCTCGCCAGCCCACCCCAGAAACGGGACTCTCCGGAGGCGGGGCGCAACGGTCGGAAACGGAGGATTCTTCCCGAGTTCACCCTGTGTCCGAGGAGGGTAAGAATGGCCGGGAGGATGACCATGGCTCCCAGCAGCGCGATGAGGACCACCCCGATGCCGGCGTAGGCGAAGGAGCGCAAGAAGTAAACCGGGAAGACCAGCAGCGCCGACATGGCGACGGCAACCGTGAGAGCCGAGAAGATCACTGTTCGTCCCGCCGAGGCGACAGTCTTCACTAGGGCAGCTTCGATACTCTTCCCCCTAGCCAGTTCCTCGCGGAAGCGGTTGACGATGAGCAGCGCATAGTCGATGCCGAGGCCCACACCCAGCGCGGTGGCGAGGTTGATGGCATAGATGGAAACATCAGCCACCTGGCTGACCAGGAAGAGCCCAGTGAATGCGCCGAAGACGGCAACCACTCCGATGGCGAGAGGCAACGACGCCGCGATGATGCTGCCGAAAGCCAACAGCAGCAGTAGCAAGGTGATCGGGATGGCGATGCTCTCCGCATGAGCGAGATCCTTGCCCACCTGCGTGTCGATATCGAGCCCGACACCGGACGATCCCCCGACAGCCACCGTGAGCGTGGAGGTTCCGCTCCCCAGCGCGGCGACCACGGCCTTGGCGTTCCCACTCGACGTATGCCCCCCGCCGGCGCCGACGTGGGCGACGACAAGTGCCTGCAGGCCATCGCGACTGCGTAGCTCTGGTGCTCCTGTTGACCACCACGAGGCAACTCCGGAGACGCCGCGTTGTCCAGAGAGTTGCTGAGTGAAGTTGCGCCCGGCGGCGGCCGCCGACGCATCGTCGACGGTCTCACCGTCGCGCGCACCGACCAGAAAGACGAAATTGGGCCGGCTCGTGAACGCACTCCCGAGAATAACCGCGGCTTGCGAAGACCCCGATGCAGGATCGTCGAACCCCTGGTTCTGTAGTTTGCCAAAGACCTGCGAACCGAGGATGACGAAGACCCCGAGAATAATGGCCGTACCGGCGAGCACAATGCGCGCATGACGCGAGATCAATCTGGCATAAGAGGGGAGCATCAGTTCCCCTTGTTCGGGTGGCCGGATTCGGCAAACAATTGACGTACGTCGTTCACCCGCGCTCACTGCGCGAGTTGTTCGGGCACCGTACGGTTGCGACCCGGGCCACGTCGTTCATGCAACCGATGCTATCGACGCTCGATGGCGAAGGCGTCAACCTGCGGATAGAAATCTCAGCTCTACCCTCGGGTAGAGGTCATCTCTGGCACAGCGACACTCCGGTCGCGTTTTCACCCTGTTCGGGGACCGCTCAGTGGTCTCCGCGACGTCGCGTACCACCTCGCAGGGCTGTTGATTCATGTCGTCATCACAGGATTGCTTCTTTCCCGTCGGGGGCGCGCGGTGCTCAGCAACACCTGACAGCGGTGAGCGCGCGACCGGACGATGGCCGACCTGTCCCCGCTCCTACCGTCGAGGTCGATCCGCGCGGTCGTCATAGAACGGCTGGCTGTCTGACTGAGGACCTCGGGTCGCGCAACCCAGTTGGAATTGTGCAACGTCGACGTGGTCCGAATTTCCCGGATGTTGTGCTCAGCGTGGACGCCCGTAGCGCCACCCTGGATCCCCGTGCGGTCTGCGTTGAGCCCCGTGGAAAGTGGGGGTGAGTATTCGTTTAGAGGCCGGTTTCGCCCCCCTCGAATACAGAATTTGAACGGTACCTTGCCAAGGTAAGGGTCGCGAGTTCGAGCCTCGTCTCCCGCCCCACTCCGTGATTGGAATACGGAATGGTCCGGCTTCGGTCGACTGCCGACCGCGTGAAACTCGCCGAGAGTATGCGTCTCGGAATTCCTAGACGCACTACCTGCGGAAGGTGGTCCTAAGGGCCGCGAGCCGTGCCGCCCAGACGGGTCTTGATGCCATGGCATCTGCTGGGCTTCCGCCGTATTGAGCTCGCCAGGCCCTTGGGTGGAGGGCTGCGGCTCGAAGGGCAGCTGCGCCTGCGTGTCGGCATTCATGACCCTACGCTATCAAGCGTCAGTGCATGCAGTGTCTACATTCCCGCGCCGAGCCCGACGTTCGGCGCCGGACCGGCGGCTCGACGGTGCTCGCCGCGGGTTGACCAAGAAGCAAAGCGTGGGGAAGATCATCGCCAAGCTAAAGGGGGACCGGACCACTGGTCATTATTCGTTTGGACGCTTGCACTTCTTGTTCAGAATGAACTCTCCAGTGATCTTGCCGTTGTCACCCACCCAAGGTAAGGTTCGCGAGTTCGAGCCTCGTCTCCCGCTGGTTGATCTCAGCTATGGGACGCCGAAACGGTCTCCGCGTGATCAGCTGTGGATCCCCGTGGACTTTCGGGAAGGTAGCGGTCTCCGGGTTCAGCGCAAGACCGTTACTCTCCGAAGGTAAGGGTCAAGATCCGTTCAGCCCATCGCGTCGCCAAGGTCGATGGCCTGGCGGTCGGCAGAGATCTGCGCAGGGGCCACCACTATCTCGCCGCGGGGCAGCAGCGTCCGCGTCTCGCAGGCCATGGCCTGTCGCCGCGCCAAATCTGAGCCACGTGCGGGTGTAACAGTCGCCATGCGGCAGCATGATGTACCGCTGCCAAAGCCCAAGGGAGCTGCTTCAGGAACCCGGCGCCGCCGAGCCGAGGTTGGGGTGATCAGGCGTGACCGGCCGCACCCTCCTCGTCGGACTGCGCCTCAGCCTCGTGCACGAAGCCACCGATCACGGCCTGGGGCGTGGACCCGATCAGCATGGCGATCATCGTCGACAGCTGAACGGTCAGGTTCATCAACCCGCTCACGATCGTTAGCGCGCCGGCCTCGTCGAGGGCTGAACGCACAGCCACATCCAATTCGGCGGTCGGTCCGCCCTGGTCGAGGCGGACGCTCACGACGGCGGCCGCTCGCCGGTCCGCTGCCAACATTGCGGGGTTCCTGGCTTGTGGCGGGGGAGTTGCAGTGCGGAGATTCGCCAGAGGATCGGGAAGGCTGGCGGCGGCGAGAAGCCGACCGACGTCCGTGCTCTCAGGAAACGACTGGAGCGAGTAGGCGATTCCCTCGGTGCCATCATCGCGGCCCCTAATCCGCAAGACCGCCGGATGCTGTCTTGGCTCAGAGACGCCGCAGAGCTCGATACCCTCGCGAACCACGGGAGCGGCCGTGACGCAAGTCTCGATCAGGATGCGCAGGACCTCGTCCTCAATTCGTGCGTACGCCTCCATGGCCTCGACGAGAAGCGGCATCAGTGGAATCTGCTCGGGCCACACTTCGAATAGCTGCTCTACGTGGCTACTCCAGTTGAAGGACGCCGCACGCAGCTGCGACTTGGACAAGAGCAGGTCCAGTTGTCGTTGTCCGGTCGCCCCTCGAGAAACACTCATCGAGCTGACCGGGGCCCCGCAGTGTTGGGAGTAGTCGCGGAGGTTGTACATGAAGCGGTATCCGGCGAGGTCGTCGAAAGCCTTGCTCGTTACCTCGGCGAACCGACGCATTTGGTCACTCGTGTCACCAAACTGCCTGCGCATGAAGTCTTTCGTGCTGACGATGTAAAGCCGTCCAGCAGCGAGCCAGTTCAGCAGCTCGCCCATGAGGGTTACACCGAGGGCGTTGGTGTCGATGCGTCGAAAACTCCCGCCCAGCTGCTCGACGTTGGCGACAGCCTCCAAGGTGGTTTCGAGAGCGTGTCTGTTGCGCTGGAGCAGGATGAACGTGGTTCGCTCGGTGAGGGCCCGGAAAGGCAATATCGCATCCAGGTACCTCTGAGCTTCTGGTTCAGAGATCGGAATGCCCTCGTGAAGCCCCGAGTGCGTCGGGTCAAGTGGGTCCTGCGTCCAGTAGCCCAAACCGTGTGTTAGTGCGGCGCCTTCCGCCGCCGTAGCGCCGCTCACGCCTCGGTTCCCGGGCGGCCGTGGCCGTCACTCACGGGCGACGGTTTCGATGGCGCGCCTCGCCGGTGATCGGGTGGCGCGGGATGCGTCGATCGAGCTTCACGGCTATGACCACAGCTCGAAGGGTTCGTTGATCTGCTCGCCCCGCAGGAACGCGTCGAGGAGCGGGGGCAGCTGGCCCGGGTAGAAACGTTCCTTGCTGGAAAGGACCTCCGGCCGGGGCCACCAGCGAAAGCCGAAGTAGTCGTCGCGTTCGTAGTCCAGCCGGTGCGCTTCGTCGACGTCTGGGCCGGGGATGTGCAGTCGCAGTGTCACGATCACCTCGTCTTGCAGGTGCCGTCGTTGCCGATGTCGAAACGATGCTCGACGACGCCATGTCGGCGGCCCGAACTGGGAGTCCTCGGCCACGATCCCGGTCTCCTCGCGCAACTCCCTGATCGCAGCGTCGAGATAGGTCTCGCCGGGGTCGATGCCCCCGCCGGGTAGTTCCCACCAGGTGCCAAGATCCGGGTGGTCGGGGTCATGGGTGTGGAAGAGCAGCATCTTGTCCTCGGCGTCCAGCACGACGATCCGGACCGCGCTGCGTTCCAAGATGGGTAGGTCGTTAGGCAACGAGACGGGCCGACCGTCATCGAGATCCATGCTCAGCCGGCGGTCTCGACGGGCGGCGCAGCTGGTTGTCGTTCGTCTTCTTGTGCGGTGAGTTTGCCGTTCACGAACGTGGCTCCGGCCCGCATCAGCGCGACGAGGTGCGGCGCGTTGACCGCGCGCCACCCGTCTGGCACGGCCATGATCTAGTCCTCCGAACGGCCCTATCCGCGGTGAGAGACACCCTACCAAGCGAGACTCGCATACCTCTCCCCCGTCTGCGGCCATCGTTTGTGACCAGCGTGGACGCCCGTGTGGTCGGTGTGGATCCTCGTGTGGCCACCGTTGAGCCCCGTGGAAGTTGGGGGTAAGTACTCGTTTAGAGGCCGTTTTCGGCTCCTCCTGAATACAGAATTGGAAGCGTACTTTGCCAAGGTAAGGGTCGCGAGTTCGAGCCTCGTCTCCCGCTCCACCCCACATTTTGTATTCGGAATGGCCCGGCTCGGTCGACTTGGACCGCCGTGGATCTTGCCGCGAGTACGTGTCTAGGAATTCCTAAACGCACTACCTGCGGAAAGTGGTGTTAGGGACCGCGAGCTGAGGCGCGCGGCGCGAGGCGCCTGCTGCCTGGGCCGCCTGCCATGAGGGTGGTCATCACGTACTACAACACCGGCATCTGACCCGGCCGATCGGACACAACCAGCGAAATCCACCATCAGCGGTCCAGGACTTGGTTGTTAATCGCCGCGACCTGGTCCACTCGGGCGGTGTCGGGGGTGCCCCCGTGCGGCTGACGCTCCCCGCAGCCCACTCATCGGCGAGCATGCGATCGTCACGGTCCAGGACCGACCTCCAGTCATCCTGGTCCGATCGGCACCGCTCCGCTGCCGTCCTTAGCGGACGTCGGCGGCGGTGATCCCGTCGGGGTGCCCGGGGGGCCATCGCACCAGCTCGATCCGGTACCCGTCGGGGTCCGTCAGCCATGACGTCTGTGGACCGTCCGGGCCGCCGGGATGCTCTGCCGGCCCCGGCTCCAGGCCCGCCCGGGAGAGGGCTTGGAGGGTGGCGCGGAGGTCGTCGACCTGCACGACGAGGTGGCTGAACCCGGTACCGATCTCCACCGGATCCTCAGCAGGCCGGTGTACGAGCTCGAGTGTCGCAACCTCCTCCTCCGGAAACTTATGTAGGGTCAGAGTTGCGCCGTCGCCGATCTCGATGCGGCCAATCTCGGTATACCCCAGCGCCGTGTAGAAGCCGAGCGAGGCAGGCAAGTTGGTGACGCGGAGCGCCGTGTGCAGTGTCTTCACGTTTTCCCGTACCGTGCCGATGTCGGCTACATCTTCGCTGTCGGCGCACCGATGAGTCTGCGAGGGTCGCACAGTCATATAGGTGACTGGATCAATCGGCATCGCCATGGCCATCCTCTGCCTCGGCCATAGTTCTCTACGGATCGACGGCTACGGGTTCATCGGTGAGCTCGCCCCTCGCGGCTCGGTGCGCCTGGTTACCGGCGTGCTGCCGATGGCGCGCTGCCTGCGCGCCGCCGGGTTCG